>Ga0272442_10006981_pt1 | contig 14699 bp, 13 predicted proteins | sample SSMForm2O_FD_200262 | JGI IMG/M metagenome (GOLD analysis project Ga0272442, IMG submission 200262) | Marine sediment archaeal communities from Little Sippewissett salt marsh, Falmouth, MA, United States - SSM-Form-2O | ecosystem: Environmental > Aquatic > Marine > Wetlands > Sediment ...
ACAGAGAAGAAATTAATTTGGTAAATTTTTAATATTAGATTATATAAAAATGCAGGGGAAGGGATTCGAGCTTTAATTTGCAGGTAGAAAATCAGATTCTATCCAAGATTCTTTGCAAATACATAACTTTCATATGCTGGTATTAGCATGATTAATGGTAAAAAACTGAAAAGAAGAATAAGCAGGAAATTTTCATTAAAAGGAATAACAAATGCTATTAATCCAATAATCATTAATGGAATAGCCCAAAACATAAACCTTTTAGCACCGTATTTATTGATATTATACCAATTTTCATCAGATTTAAAAGATACTGAAAATCGGAAACCATACCACCAGTTCATCTTTATTAAACCTTTTTTTAGAGGATATACCAATAATATCATAATTAATCCAATTAATATGTTTGTTAGTCCCAAAATGATGTTAATCATTTCCATACTTATCACTGTTACAATTATTACAATAATATTTTCCCTATATATATTTTCAACATAAAACATTTTTATTGTAATAAATGATTTTTACCGGTATTTTAGTGCAGGGGAAGGGATTTGAACCCTCGGACCTCTGCAGGACAAGGCTCTGAACCTTGCGCCGTTGGCCAAGCTTGGCTACCCCTGCAATAGTGAAGAATTATAATGTTATTATTTTAGTCTGTCGTATTTTATATGCTAAATATTTCAAAAGTTTTATATAAAAAGTTAATATATCTTCAGATATGAAGGGTCTGGAAAGATGAGAATTTAGACTTATTTTTCTTTATTTTTCATCTCCACCAAATCTAGGCCCTTCATTTAATAATATTTTTTTCAAACTAGTAAATTATAAGTATTTCTTTAGTTATTGCCTCAAATCATAATTATGGCCCGAGTAGTGTAGCCTGGCAACATATGGGACTGTGGATCCTCTGTGGCGGGTTCAAATCCCGCCTCGGGCCTTATTTTTAAAATTAAAACAACGATTTTATTTTGTGCTGTTTTTATGAAATGAGTTTATAATTTATGGGATAAATTTTATATAGTTATAAATAAACAATATTATATAAATTATATTTATTGGTGCAGATATGAAAATTAAAAGTCATATATCATTAATATTACCTTATTCTTTCATAATATGTATAATATTACTATTACTACCTATTAATGGATACTGTTTAGCAACAAATACAATGTCATCTACTCTTGATGTACCTACATCTGAATCTCCTCTTCATATTACACTTGATTACAAAAAAACAAATGGTATAATAAAAGCATATAGCGAAATTCAAGAAGGGCCAATTCCAAATCCTCTAATTAGAAATCATGTCGACCTCACAAAACAATTCCAACAAATTGGCATCTCTTATATAGAGCCGCATGACTTAGCTACAGGGGTTAGTACGATGTTTCCTGATTGGGATGCTGATCCAACTCTTGAATCAAGTTATGATTTCACAGTTTGTGATAAATATGTAACTTCAATTATTAATGCAGGTTGTCGTGTTTTATTTACTCTACATGAGAATGCATTAATTGATATAAGTCTTAGAACTCTACCAAAAAATATGAGTAAATGGGCTGAAGTTTGTAAACATATAGTTATGCATTATAATGATGGTTGGAATAATGGCTACTACTACAACATTACCTACTGGGAATTTTTAAGTGAACCAGATAAAATTTTGTTAGACACACCTGAGAATTACTATCAACTCTACAATATAACTGCCCGAACTTTAAAAGCCTATAATTCATCATTAAAAATTGGAGGGCCATGTACCTTTACAGTTACATTCACTAACAAAAGATATACGGAGGATTTTCTAAAATATATTGTTGATAATAATCTTCCATTTGACTTTTTTTCATGGCATCACTTTCCTTATACCCCAAATCAGCTTTATAGCGAATCACAAGCTGTTCTTGCTCTTCTTAATAAATATGGATTAACTGATTGTGAAAATATATTAACATCTTGGAATCCATGGATTAGTAGATTTCAACGAGACCATGAAAATGCAAAAAATGCTGCTTTTACTGCTTGCAGTCTAACAACTTTCCAAGATGCAGGAATTGATTATGCATTTAGATTTAGAGGATCTCCAGAAAGAGAACCTCATCGCCTATTCCGTTTTTTAGGTCTTGATGCCAGTCTTTTCTCTAGGAAAGGTATGTTTAAAAAACCCGCCCTAGCTTATCTTGCTATGCGTTACGTCACTCGTGACACACCAATTCGTCTTACTACTCCAATAATGGATGTCTCATATGGGATTACATATCTTGCTGGTAATTCTGAGGATGATACCAATGTCTCAATTTTAATCAGCAACTACAATTTTGAGGATACGAAATATAACCTTGAACTTACCAATCTTCCTTGGAATACCTCATATACAGCAGTTCATTATCTAATTGACGATAAACATCATTTAGAAATTATTGAAAAAAATACATTATCAGAATCTTCTTATATAATTTCAAAAACATTAAAAAGCAATACTGTTCAACTCATTAGATTAACAAATTCAAGTCATATTCCCGATGAAGGACCACCAACTGCACGTATTCCTCTCATTTTACGTCTCAAAATATTTGATCCATTATCAAGAGCGCTTAATAGATTAATATTTTTTATCATGTTTAGCAATAATCCATATGCAAATGTTTTACATAAAATAATTATGAGGTTTTATGATAGATTAATAAATTAAAACTTCTTTTTTCTTGTTTTCTCAAAAAACAGGCTTTATCAATATATGTTTTATTAAAACAATTTTTTCAAATAGGTTTAAATATACTTAGGCTTTTAATTTCAATTACATCCTCCCAACTAGAGCCTTGTTATATTAACATGATTGATTTTTAATAAGAATAATATCTTATAGATGGTTTATAATCCCATAGTTTAAATCTTATATGAAAAAATTAAAAAAAAAATTGTTATAAACAAATTATCTTTTTTTGTTATAACAAAGATTTATAATCCAGAAAAACCATAGATCATACCAATAACTGATACGCCATTAGCAATTAAAAAACCACCGATAAGAACCATTGCAAGCCGTGCATATGAATTAATTTTTTTATTCCAGATTCCACCGCCTAATACCAACAGTCCCATAACAGCAAATCCCATTGAGCTTAATAGTACTGCAATATTTGACGACCCTGCTGCAAATACCCTAATTATTACTCCTATCCAAGCAAATAAAATTCCTAGAGCAATTCCAATTATCATCGCTGTTTTTGAAAATACCATATCAAAAAGTCCTTCCATTGGACTTACATTTTTTTTCATGGCTTGGGATGTAACTGGCATAGTTTGTGTTTGAACTGGTTTAGGAGTTGATTGAGCTGGTTTAGTTGTTTGTTTAGCTTCTTCCTTTGGTGCTCCACATGCAGGACAAAAGGCTGCATTGTCAGGAATATCTGCACCACACTTCATACATTTTGAAACTGGCATAATAACCTCCACCTTTTCACATAAATATTTATTGCTATATTTATCGGTTTCTTTTTTATTAATAAAAATTATTTTTTACCCATTTTACAACTTATACAAATTGAATGCAGCTTATCAAAACAATTGCTGCAAACAAGCTTTCCACACAGCGAACAAGTAAACATAGCACCAGGTTTTCCACAATTATGGCAAAGACCCATTAAATCCATTTCTATCTGTCACCCATTTTTAACAAAATTGTTTTTAAATTATCAATTGGCAGATTTGTTGTTACAAGAGGAATGTTTTCACGGTCAGCAAGCTTGATTGCTAAAGAATCAACTGAACTCGGTTTATGGTAAACTACAACTGTTGGTTTAACTGGATGAACCCTTATTGCTATCATTGGACTTCTCCCATATCTAATACCAGTAAAAATTATTGCTCTTTCAGTGCTCCAACCATAAAGACGATTATAATCACCCGAATTAATTGTTTCAATGGTTTTAACACTATCAACAAGAGTGAAACCTTTAACATTTTTTTTAAGACCTAGTTCATTTGATGTTAAAATATTTCCTTGTATATCTTTTATAAAATCAGTTGCTGAAATCGTATAAGGATACTCCATTATCTCAATAATTCCTTCTTGAGTTTCAACCATTGAATTGTATTTGTGTAAAACCTTACTTCCTTGTTTTTTATCAATATCAACTAAAGCATCAATTATCTTTTTAATTGTTTGAATACCTGGGGATTTTCTCCTACCAGATTCATAATCGCTAATAACACTTGGTGAAAGCCTTAAAAAATTTGCAAGATCAGTTTGACTAATGCCAAAAATACCTCTCCATTTACGAATAGTTTTACCAGGTTTTGGACTAAGGGTTATTTCCCCTGCAATTTTTTCAGATAAAGCATCTTTTATGTTCATTTATTTTCCTCAAGAGGTTTAAATTTATAACCATAGTATATTGCACCAATATAGCCATCTTCTTGTATTCTTCTAAACGTCGACTCAACCTTCATACCAATTTTTACATCATTAATATCACAATCAACAATTTGAGCAGTTAATCTTGGACCTTCATCAAGTTCAATAATAGCTACCGGATAAGGAACTTGCTCTTCAAAATCTTCAGGGGCGACATGAATAATTGTATATGATACAACTTCACCTTTTCCACTTAATTTAAAATCATCCATCTTTCCCATACTTTTTCTTCTACAAAAAGGACATGATTCCCTAGGTGGAAAAAATACTCTTTCACAAGATCCACATTTATTTCCAATAATGCTATATCTTTGAGGGATTTCTCTCCAAAATCTTGCAACATTTGATTTCATTTTTACATCGCCTCCATAATATGAACTACACAGGTAGCACCAGAACCACCTACATTATGGGCAAGTCCAATTTTTGCTCCTTTAACCTGTCTTTTGTCTGCAATTCCTCGTAGTTGTTGAGTTACTTCAACGATTTGAGCAACACCAGTTGCTCCTACTGGATGACCTTTTGACTTTAGTCCTCCGCTTGTATTAATTGGTATTTTACCATCAATAGTTGATATTTTGTTATCTATTGCCTTTCCACCTTCACCTTTTTTAACAAATCCTAAGTCTTCAATTGCACAAATTTCTGCAATAGTAAAACAATCATGAACTTCAGCAAAATCAATGTCTGTTGGTTTTATTTTTGCCTGATTATATGCCATTTTTCCTGCAGAAACTGTTGCATCAAGAGTACATATATCTCTTCTTGCATGCAAAGCAAGTGTATCAGATGCTTGGCCAGACCCAATTATTTTAACAGGTTTTTTACAAAATTGTTTTGCTTTTTCAGCAGCACATAAAACAACTGACGCAGCTCCATCTGTAACTGGTGAACAGTCGAAAAGGCCTAATGGATATGCAACCATAGTTGCATTTAGAGCTTTTTCAATTTTTATTTCTTTTTGATATTGCGCATATGGATTTAATGCACCATTTGCATGATTTTTTACTGCAACTTTTGCAAGATCTTCTTTTGTTGTCCCATATTCATGCATATGACGTGTTGCTATTGTTGCATAAATTCCAGGAAATGTTTGTCCAAAAAATGCTTCCCATTCCTGATCCGCAGCAGTAGCCAAAGTTTCAGTTGCACTTGTTCCTGCAACATCATTCATCTTTTCAATTCCGCCAATAACAACAACATCATTTATACCTGAAGCAATAGATAGATATCCCTCTCGAACTGCAAGGCCACCAGACGCACAAGCTCCTTCAACTCTAGTTGCTGGGATATGAAGATGTGAAAATCCTGATGCATCTGCAACAAGAGCTCCAATATGTTCTTGACCGATAAATCTTCCAGAACTCATTGAACCAATGTACATTGCATCAATATCTTTTCCAGATATTCCTGAATCAAGAATTGCTTTTGATCCAGCTTCAGATATTAATTGTCTGAATGATTTATCCCATAATTCTCCAAATTTTGTAAGTCCAACTCCAATAACTGCAACATCTCTCATTTTTTATCACTCCCAATATAAAATATCAGTCATTTTAGCATAAGTCCCATAATCAATATATTGTTTTTTTTCAACCATTTCTGAAACAAGTGGTGCATTTTTTCTTTTTAGCTTTTTCATATTTTCTGTAACGGTAATATCAAAACTATCACTGCCTGCACCTGATCCATAGCTTGTAAGAATTATTCTATCACCTGGTTTTGCAACATCTAAAACAGAGGCAAGTCCAACCAGTGATGAACCTGAATAGGTATTACCAATATAAGGTACTATTAAACCCTGTTTTATCTGATCAAAACTAAAACCTAACATTTTTGAAATGTTTATTGGAAATTTTCCGTTAGGTTGATGAAATATTGCATAATCATAATCTTCTGGCTTTGTTTTTGCTTTTTCCATAAGTCTTTTTGCACTACTACTAACATGTTTAAAATATGCAGGTCCACCAGTAAATCTTCCTCCATGTGAGGGATACTTTCTTTGAGCCCTTCGCCAAAAATCTGGAGTATCTGTTGTAAAAGATAATGTATGATTAATTTTTGCAATAATATTATTTTTTCCTACGATAAAAGCAGCACCTCCAGCTGATGCTGAAAATTCTAAAGCATCACCAGGAGCAGCTTGTGATGTATCTGCTCCAATTGCAAGACCATATTTAATCATTTCAGCTTTTACAAAAGCAGCACAAGTTTGAATAGCAGCAGTACCTGCTTTACATGCAAATTCATAATCTGCAACCATGAGATCAGGTGTTGCACCTATTGCTTCTCCAACTATTGTACCAGTTGGTTTTACAGCATATGGATGTGATTCACTCCCAATATAAATCGCGCCAATTTCTTGAGGATTTATTGCACATCTTTTTAATGCTGCTCTTGCAGCCTCTACACTAATTGTTGCAGTATCCTGATCAATTCCTGGTACAGATTTTTCAATAATTCCTAAACCTGATGATATCGTTTTTCCTTCTTTTCCCCAGACCGATGCAATATCTTCAACTTTTATTCTAAATCTTGGGATGTTTGCTCCGTAACTAATAATTCCAATATCTTCCATAGATATCTCCAAAAAATGGGAACAATAACTAATATTTAAAATAGACGTTTTATTTAACGTTGATTGACGTAATTTTTAAATATTTTAGAAAAAAATAAAAATTAAATCAAACCTTGTTTTAATTCAAGCATATGTAAATTTACTCCTAATTTTTCGATTCTTAAAACATATGCTTTTCCAAGCTTTCTTTTAAAATTTTGAATAAAATCCAAACCAGCATTTTTTCCTAGGGAATTTGCAATATCCTCAATAACATTTTGTATAGCTCTACCTAACTCATAACCTTTAACTGATTCAATTTCAGGTGAAATTACAATCTCATCTTTTCCATCTAAATAAAGCATATTATCTACTTTGATATATCTTAAACATGAATACTTATTTTCAAATTTTCTAATAACACTATCAATTAGCATAATTGAATAACTTTGATTGCTTGATTCGCTTAATACTTTGATTAATGATCTTAAAACATTTTTTACAACTAAATCTTTTTTTAACTGAATAATTTCAAGGTTTACTCCCATTTCCTCCAATTTAAAGAGATAATCACTATTAAAGTAGTTTTTAAATTTTGTAATAAATGAATAACTGACAGTATCGCCCAATGAATTATAGATTTCTTGAATGATTTTTTGAATTGTAATTCCTACCTTTTTTGAGTCAATTGAATTTACTTCTGGGGCTATAGTAACAGAACTTACCCCTTGAACAACTCTAACATCGTTAACTGTCACATAATTAAAGATATCATAATTTATATTTAGCCGTTCCACAAGCTCACTAATCATTTCATATGAGGCATTCTTACCAATCTCTTTATCCAAAATATCCATAAGAATTCTTAATGAATAATTTAAAATTTCAGAGTTAGAGATTCTTTTTTTAATTGACAATTTTATCTCTGTTATATATTTAAATTGTAAAAGATCTAAATCTATATCATAATCTTTGATAGATTGCTCATACTCATAAGGAAGGTCTTCTTTTATTTCTTTTATAAAATAATATCCTGCGTTTTTCCCCATCATTTTTGTGATTTTTTCAATAAAATCACGAGTTGCTTTTCCCACTTGTTCAGAATCTATATTTTCAATGTCTGATTTTATTATCACCTTGTCAGTTAATTCAGAATATTTTGTACTGATAACTTGAATGTTACTTAGAAAATTATATTTTTCAGATAATTCTTTTATTGCATTTCCAATTATTACATTTGCATATGCTTCAGATGTCCTTCTACCAATAACCAAAATTGAAGATCTTAAGATTCTTCCAATTATTTCTTTATTTTCTAAGTAAGGCATCCTCATTCCAACAAATTTATTAAACTACCTTATCAAAAATTAATAATAAGTTATTAAATCTTGTTATAAATTATTGAAAAATCAATTATTGTCCCAAAAACCTCTTGTTCTTGCATAAGTTAATTCTGCTTTTAAGATATCCCTTAAAAATTTTATTTGTAATTCTTCTGATTTTTGTAATTGATTTATATTGTATTTTCTTAAAATTCTTGCAGCACTATCCGGTCCAATTCCTCTTGCTACAAGAGCAAAAACTGCATATTTTCCATATGATAAAACCAAACTTGCGTTTTTATGAAGCCTTTTTGCTTCTTTGTTTTCCTCTTCTGACCGATTATTTTTAAATAGAACTTTTGCAATTTTTTTATTAAAACTTCTTAAAACAGCAATTTTTATTGCTCCGCATTTTGTACATTTTAAATTTTTTTCTAATCTTCTAACAGTTGTATTCCAATTATTTGAACAATTTGTACAAATAAGTGTAATATCTGCATCCTCCAACCGTTTTTTCAAAGCTATAAGAATCGATCTATCTGCACGTTTTGGAACCATTAATCCTCTAATTGTTTCAAAACCAGCAAGACCAATTGGAGAAAGACGTTGAATTTTGATTTTTATATCATTATTTTGAATTTTTTCAATTATTCTACTAGTATTTTTTATATCCATTTTTTCCCAAATAATTTTGTCAATAGACTCATCCAAAATCAATGAATTGTCAAAAAGTCTGAATAATTTTTTTGACCCAACATTTCTATAATCAAATTCTTTTTTAATTGCTCCAAATTTTCTTGCAACATGGACTAGTTGCCATCTAATATATGTCGAATTTTTAAGTATTGTTTCAAGAAGATAATCAAGAGATTTAGGTTTTATTGTAAATAATATATCCTTAATTTTTTCAGCAGGATATCTTCCTGGAAGTTCAAGATTAATTCTATATGAATTACTATTTATTCCAACACTTTCACCTAAACTTTGTGCAAGCATTGCAGAAATTATTCGACCAATAGTTTCATTTACTTTTGTCCCAAAACATGCATTTATAATTATTGTTTTCTCATCAACTTCAATTGTAATTGTTTTATCATCTGGAACAATAAATCCTTGCTTTTTTTGATTTGTAATCTGTTGAATTATTTTTTCAAATGATTTTTTGTTACATGGATAATTTTTTAATTCAACACCCTCTGAAATTAACCTTCTCAAATTTCCAACTTCTTTGGCAACCTCAAAAGGAACTGGAATATCTTCACCAGTCCAATCAGGAACTGTTCCAATTTCTTTTGATTGAGAAACCAAAATTTTATCTTCTTCTCTTTTTACAATAATCCATGGTCTTCCACTTAAAATAAATTTAGCACCTTCAAATCCATAATTTAAAATAAAACTTTCATCAAGCTTTCCAATCTTTTTTCTAGTGCTAATATCAATAGCAAAAAATGATTTTTCATCAGGAATCATTGAAATATTTTCAAGAAAGTAGTTTCGGGAATTCCTTCTTTTTATTATGTAATTTTCTTCACCAATCCATATACTTCGTTGAAGTTTTAATTGATTTAAAATCTTTAAAAAAAGCTCTTTTTTTAAATTATTAAATATATAACTTCTCTTGATAATTTCGTATATTTTATCAAGTTTAATTTTACCATATTCAAGGACTATTGATATAATCTGGTTTGATAAAACAGTTAATGGATTTTTTCTAATGTTTGTTTTTTCAATTTCCCCTTTTAATGCTTTTTTTGCAATTACCAAACTTTCACATAAATCCTCAGGATTTGTTGAAAGAATCAATCCTTTCGATGTTTTACCAATTTTATGACCTGATCTGCCTACTCGTTGTAGAATTCTTTTAACCTCTCTGGGGGAATTATATTGAATTACAAAATCAGTATCACCAATGTCTATTCCTAATTCTAATGACGATGTGCAAATTAATGATTTTATTTTTCCTGATTTAAAATTATCCTCAGCTTCAATTCTTGAAATTTTTGATAAAGAACCATGATGGATCTCAAGTTTCATATCCTTAATCCATTGATGAAACCTAGACGCTAATATTTCTGCTCCATCACGAGTATTAATAAATAAAAGAGTTGAAACATTTTCATCTATTATTTCTTTACATCTTCTTAAAGAAGCAAAGGAAATAGGTTCAATTGAAAATTTATTAGCGTAAGAATAATCACTTTTTTTTATCTCTGGAATTTCTACTTTTATATCAATATGTTTTGTAACATCAACTTCAAGGATTTTTACGACTCTTGACTTTCCATCAATATTTCCGCCTAAAAATTTTGAGACATTTTCAGGAGTTCCAACTGTTGCTGAAAGCCCAATCCTTTGAAAACTATGTTTTTTTTCTTTGGTTAGTTCAAATAAACGCTCTAGACCTACTGCAAGTTGTGCACCTCTTTCGTCATTTGCAAGCTCGTGGATTTCATCAACAATTACCCATTTAACAGTAGATAAATAATTTCTAAGTCTTCTACCTGTAAAGAGAATCTGAAAAGTTTCAGGTGTTGTAATTAACATATCAGGCGGATTTTTTGATTGCCTTGCTCTTTCACTTTGCGATGTATCCCCATGCCTTACAGCAATATCAATTCCTAATTGCTCTCCCCATTCAAATGTTCTTTTTAGCATATCTCTATTAAGAGCTCTTAAAGGAGTGATATAAATTATATATATGCCATTTTTTTCTAATTTATTTTTAATTGTTAAAAAGTTATTAAAAATTGGTAAAAGAGCTGCCTCAGTTTTACCAAGACCAGTTGGTGCAATAAGTAAAATATTTTCACCATTTAAAATTGGTTTTATTGCTTTATTTTGTGGTTCAGTTGGCTTTTTTATTCCACTTGTTTTAAGTATATCTTGAATTTTTGGATTAAGACTAGAAAAAACTGAAGTCATCTCATTTTTAGCAATAAAGACTGATATTTATTTTTTTTCTTTGAACTTGAAAAAAATTTATTCAATGGCATTAAAAAAAATCAATCCCATTCCAAACCAAGTAACACACAAAATATAAAACCATGCTATGTAAATTTCTGTTATTAAACCTATAAGAATTGTAATTAGAGGAAGAATTATTAATAGGAATACAGATAATATTGATTTAACTGTTTTTGATATATTTAAATCCATATTACATCACAATTTATCTAATGATTTATTGCCCTTATTATAAATCAATTATTTAAGCTTAAGCATCTAAACTCTTATTTAATATCCTTTACTTTTCCTAAAAATGTACCATCAATTAAATGAACATCTGCCTTATCTATATTAATTAGTTTTTTCATTGGCCCATTTATACCCTGTTTATTCACTGAAACTCCGCCACAAAATTGATTAAAAGTTGGAATTATCAAGTATTGAGGATTTTTTGAAATTGAATATCTTTTTTTTACTTTATTTAAAACTAAATTTCCTCTAATCCAGCATGGTTCAAAAATATTATAGCCAAGTCTATCTGTAAACATTATTGTTGGATGGGTATGACCAAATATTATTTGATCACAATTCATTATATCTTGATTGGGCCATCTGTGACCATGGAAAAAGCCAATATTTTCATGTATAAAACCAATAGATTGGTGAATTTTAATTTTATCTGAACAATAATTTTTAATGTTTCCATCATGGTTGCCTGGTATTATGTGTACTAACCCTAGATTTTCAACAATTTCAAGAAAATTTTTTACATCTTTTCGTTCTTGAAATGTTGATGATGGGATGTTATGTTTTATATCACCAAGAATCATTATATCTTTTGGTTTATAAATATTGCAAATCTCCTTAATTTTATCAATCATACTTTGAGTTTGGGAAGGAATATTAAGACCTTTTTCTCTAAATTCTTTTTCAATACCGATATGTAAATCTGCAATTACAAGAATTTTTTTATTTTTAATAAACAAAGCAGGTTCATTTAAAATTGGTTGGATACTAGATAAATCCATAAAGATCTCCAGTTATAGATATTTTTTTAAAACATTTGGAATTTCATCAATCAAATCTGTTGCTATTGAACCATATGAACGTTTTTCAAATGAAAAATTACCTGCAACTCCATTTATAAAAATTCCCATTCTTGCTGAATTAAAAGGATTTACCTTCTTAGATAACAGGGCACCAACAATTCCTGCGAGAACGTCACCAGTTCCCCCAACAGTCATAGATTCATTATGGACATTATTAAGTTTAGTATTTTTACCATTGCTAATAACATCAATTGACCCTTTAAGTAGAATTGTTATTCCAAGTTTTTTTGCCCAGAATTCTACATTGCTTTTTCTTTCTTTTAGATTATTTGATAAATTTACACCTGTTAATTCTCTAAATTCACCGGTGTGAGGAGTTATCACTGAATTTGAGTTTTTTATTAGTTCAATATTTTTTCCAACTACTTTTATTGCATCAGCATCAATTACAATTGGTTTTTTATTTTTAATAAATAGTTTAATTATTTTTTCAACTGCTCGATCTGTTTCACCTTCATTTCCTAAACCTGGACCGATTAATAATGCATCAACTTTTTTCATTACGTTTTTAATAATTTCAAAATCTTTTACTAATAAATGATTTTCATCATTGAGCTCTTTTACTATTAAGGTCGGTGCCATTTTAGCAATGTTTTTTGCTAGTTTACTTGACTTTATTAATAGAGGAGAATAAGATGTAATTGCTTGTGCTACTTTTTTAGGTGTTGCAATATAAATCAAATCCGCGCCAGTTCTCTGAGCTGCAAAACTAGAAAGAGCGGGTGCTCCATAATATGGGCCTCCTCCAACAACTAAAAGTCTTCCATTTTCACCTTTATGAGAATCCTTTTTTGGTCTTGGATAATAAACCTTTAATTCACCAGGTCCAACATAATCAATTGCTTTCTTGGGAACTCCGATATCAACTATTTTAATTTCTCCACAGTTTTTTTTGTTCATTTTTTCTTTTATGTCATGAAAAGTCACAGTATAATTTGGTTTAACAAAAGTTTTTGTTCCAAAACCTGTTGGAATATCAACTGAAATTATAATTTTTTCTTTTGAGTTATTAATTTTTTCTACAATCCTTTTATAAGGATCTCTTAGCTCTCCAGTTAGACCAATTCCTAACATTGAGTCTATTATGATTTGATTTTTACCCAACAAATTATTAAATTTATTAATATCATTAATATCAAAAATTTCAATTTTTAGTTTTTTTAATTTTTTGAAATTATTTTTTGCAATTTTTGTTTTAATTTGCTTTTCTTTGCCTGTTAAAAACAATGAAATTTTTTTATTTCTAAGATATCTTGTTGCAACAAAACCATCCCCTCCATTGTTTCCCAGCCCACATATAATTAATATTTTATTTTCTTTAGGTTTCACTTCATTTAATATAAAATCAGCAAGACCTTTTCCCGCATTTTCCATTAATTTATGACTTGGAACTCCAAAAAACTCTGAATTAATATCGACTACTTTAATCTCTCTATCTGAAATCATACCAAAAATGTTAAACAAGTGCTATGCTATATATGCTTCGAAAAAATAGTTAGAAAGGTGTAAATTATGATCCCTGGTATGGGTGGAAAAGTAAATCCACGTCAAATGAATCAAATGATGAGAAGACTTGGAATAAACGTTAAAGAAATTGAAAATGTTGAAAAAGTTATAATCCAAACTGATACAAAAGAATATGTTTTTGATAATGCTAGTGTAACCATAATGGATGCTCAAGGTCAAAAAACTTATCAGATCACAGGAAAACCAAAAATTTTAGATAAAAAAGAAGAAATCCCTGAGGCAGATATAGATCTTGTAATAGAACAAACTGGTAAAACTGCTCAAGAGGCAAAAAAAGCATTAAAAGAGTCAAAAGGAGACATTGCAGAAGCTATCTTAAAGCTTACAGAATAATTTTTTTATTTGACACCTAAAATTTAAATATTAAAATTGATTATGTTTTAATTAGAATAAAAAAGGTGCCAAATTGATTAAAAAAACAATGATAATTATGCTGTTATTCTTTTTTTTATTAACAAATATATCTTCTACATATAGTATAGAAACAGTATCAAATGAGAAATATGGCATCATTATATCTAATAGCAAAACATTTTATGTTGGTGGTTGCGGAGCTGGAAACTATAGTAGCATCCAAGCTGCAATTAATGATGCATCTAATGGAGATTTAATATTTGTTTATGATAATAGTTCGCCATATTTTGAGAAAATAATAATTGACAAGGAAATTAATTTGACAGGAGAAAACAGGTATACTACTATTATTGATGCTGATGAAAGTGGAGATGCAGTAAGAATTATCTGTGATGGCGTGCAATTTTATAATTTCACAGTTCAAAACACAGGTATTGGAAATTCTCCAGATGTTCTTAAAA
>Ga0272442_10006982_pt1 | contig 14699 bp, 9 predicted proteins | sample SSMForm2O_FD_200262 | JGI IMG/M metagenome (GOLD analysis project Ga0272442, IMG submission 200262) | Marine sediment archaeal communities from Little Sippewissett salt marsh, Falmouth, MA, United States - SSM-Form-2O | ecosystem: Environmental > Aquatic > Marine > Wetlands > Sediment ...
GCCCCCGGAACCGGCTAACAGCCGGCGCTACGGGGCAGGCGAGCATTTCTTCGCAAGCGCTGAGCCCTGGGATGGCCCAGACACGATGTCCCCGAGCGCCTGGGGCGCTCGGGGACATGGTCAAGGTGGGTCAAGCGTATTGCAGGGCGGCTCAGCCGGCGCCGGTGAGGATGCCGACAAGGACGGCCATCTTCTCGTTGCAGGGGGCTTCGCCGTTCTGTTCGTATCTGGCGAACTCGACGTGGCCATCCATGTAGAGGATGTTGGCGCCGCCGGGGATGTGGTTATAGGCGCTGGCGTTGGTCGAGAGCTGGTCGTACATGATTTCGACCTGGCTCTGGGCCTGGGCGCTGGCCGCGGGATTGTTGATGTCGGTGATCATGAAGCGCTCGACGCCCTCGCGCAGCCGGTAGACGGTGCCACCGCCGCCGTTGCCGTACGGCGCGCCCACGTTGATGTCTTGGTCGGCGCTACGCCACATGCCCGGCGTGACGCTGGCATAATCGGCGACCGCCTGAACGACAAGGGCTTCGAGGGCCGTGCCCACCTGCATGGGCACAGGCACCGTGGGGTCGGCCGGCATCTCTGAGGGGTCCAGTATCCCACTGAGCAGGCCCAGAATGGTGAAGGCGTTCAACGGCTGCGAGGCATCCCCGCCGTCGGCCTGGTCGAACACCCACCCGAGGTAAACGTAGCTCGAGTCAACCGCGCGCGCACACTTGCCGCCGTGGGTCTCGGAGTAGCCCATGCACCACTCCCCGGTCGCGGGGTCTTTGGCGTCCTCGATGTTGGTGCCCAATTCCGCATCCGACGGGCAGAACACGATCATCGGGTCCGTCAAATACTCCGGATACAGCGTGAACATGTTGGGGCCGCCGTCGAGCACCGGCGTCATGTCGCCGGCCAGGTCCAGATAGGCGCCCGCCTGGAGCGGTGGGAACCGCTCGCCTTTGGCCTCGTTGGCGTACATCTTGTACACCAGGCCCCACTGCTTGAGGTTGTTCTGGCAGCTCGCGCGCCGCGCCGATTCCCGCGCACGCGCCAGGGCCGGCAGCAGAATCGCGGCCAGGATGCCGATGATGGCAATCACCACCAACAGCTCGATTAGAGTAAAGCCTTTTCTCCTCATCTTCTTCGTGCTCCTCGTTGTTGGGCCAAACCGGCCCACATACCACAGACCTAGGCCCACCCACCGGCAGGCTCACATAGAATTATTGCATATCGCGGCGAACAAATCAAGCGTTTGTTTTAGCCCCTAATCGCCGCGTATCGCCGCGTAAGCTCGTACCGCTGGCATCCTGCCGGCTGTATCCGGAACGTGTCGCGCACGATACAGCCGACAGGATGCCAGCGGTACGAATCACCCGATTGGTGAGCAGCACGGGCAGAACGGAAAGCTTGCGAGCCGTGGCTGGCCGGCAAGACAGCGATTAACGGCGATCTTATCCGGCGATTTGGGAGGCCGAGCCGTTGTTGCGCTTTCCGCCTAGATGTTGTATGCTGGCGTGGTCTTTTTCGGGCCGACCAACAACGTATGAGGAAAGGAGAAACTGTGTGATGCGAGAGAAGGGATTTACGCTCATCGAGCTGTTGGTGGTGATTGCCATCATCGGCATCCTGGCGGCGATTCTGCTGCCGGCACTGGCGCGTGCGCGGGAATCGGCGCGACGTGCGAGCTGCCAGAACAACCTCAAGCAGTGGGGACTCATCTTTAAAATGTACGCCAACGAATCGAAGGGGGAGCAGTATCCGTCGCTGCAAGTGGGACCCGGCACTTCTCCCGGAACCTACGGCGACAACGACGCGGACCTTGACGAGTTCGCCGTTGGGCCGAAGGTGTCGGCGCTGTATCCCGAGTACTGGACGGACCCCGCCATCATTGTCTGTCCCTCAGACGCGGAGTATGGCCACCACATGGACAATGTCATCCCGGGCCGCGATCATGTCAACGGCATTGCGGACGACCCGGCCGAGGCGGACGCGAGCTACGTGTATTTCGGCTGGGTGATTGACCGGATCGGGCCGAACGCTGACGATCCCATGAACGTCGAGGTCGGCAGCATCCCCAACCTTGGGCCGCTGCTGGCGCTGCTGGGCAGCGTCGACCCGAGCATCAAGGTCCCGACGCAGTTCGCCTGCGCGGCCGGCATCGCGTACACCGACTTCATGACGCAGGGGATCGGTATTGGCACGTCGGACATCAATCTGGTCACTGGCGGCGGCGGAATCATCGGCTCGTTTGGCGCCGGCCACGGGAACGGCGGCAGTGACGTGGTCTACCACCTTCGCGAGGGCATCGAGCGCTTCATGATCACCGACATCAACAATCCCGCGGCCAGCGCCCAGGCCCAAAGCGAGGTCTTCATCATGCTCGACGCGCTGGGCGGCGGCGAGGTGACCAAGTGGTTTAACCACATCCCGGGCGGATGCAACGTGCTGTTCATGGACGGCCACGTCGAGTTCATCCGCTATCCGACGATCGCGCCGGTGTGCGAGAGCGTCGGCAATCTGGTCACGATTGTCGGGTCGATCTAGTCCGCGCGAGGTACACCGCCTCGCTGTCGAGCCGGTGGTTGCCAAGATCACTTGAGTCCCCGGCGGATTGACTGGTAGCAGAAAAGACCTTCGCCGCCTGTATCAGCAATCCGCCGGGAATGGTGTCCTGGCTTGCCGACCAGTGCTACGATGTCCCGGACAGGACTGCTGGATGCCTGGGCGAACAGAATGGAAGCAGCAATGCTGTCTACCGGCTGCGCGCAGGCGTCGAATGCTTGCCCAGGATCGATGCAAGAAAACGGCGGCGGGAGCTGCTAGGCGCATGGCAACCGGTGGCTGATGCCCGACCCTCTCGGCAATGCACGGCCGCCTTCAGTTCGTCGGCTCTGCGAGCGAGCGATCGGTTTGCGAAAGTGGTGCCAGCACGCTCAGCTTCGTCGAGGCGCCACGGACTCGGAAAGGCGCTCGCGCGAGTCGACTGCGGGGCGTAGGAAACTTGGCCCAAAGCGATGCGCGTGCTGCGCCTGCGTTCCCTGTCGGAGAAGCCGCTATCCCCTGGGGGCGTTGCGACACCACGCGCCAGCAACGACCAGCAGCACCAAGACGGAGGCGACCAAGGAGACGTCTGCCGCTTGCGGCTCTCCGGACTCCTGGCCCGCGCCTGCGTTGCAGTCGAATATGTTCTGCACCGCAACGCCATTGGCCGGATTGGTCCCCTCCTGGTCGTCCGCGTAGTTGAGGGCAACGTACCTGCTGAAGCTCAGTGGACTGATCACAATGTTGTTGCGCCAGTTCTTTGTGAGAACATTGGAGGCACAATCGCTCACAAGGGTCTTGCCCCACTCGTCTGCAGCCTGGTCCTTGGTGAGCAGGATGACACTGCTATCGTACTCGTCGCAGGAGTCCGTCTCGATCCATGCCGAGATGACGGGATTCCCGGTCAAGGGGTGCAGCGCCATGTCCTGGAAAAGACGGTTCGTACTGCCGTATATGGGGGGGGCTCGATAGCCTCTTCGGCGGGACTCCAATCGACCACGCCGTCCCGACGCATGTACATCAAGCTGTGGTGGGTGTCGCCCCCGCTGCCGTAGTAGTTCATGATGCCGAAGCCAAGGTGCACGGTAGTGCCCGGGGGCGGGTCCTTCACCAAGGCGATGTTCTTCACACTGTTGACTTGAGGGTCACCGTACAGCTCCAACGGAGCGGAATACTCGCACGCGATCGCCACGGGGCTGTCTGAGGCATCGTAGGTCACCGTGCACTCTTGGTAGAAGATGTCGTTGTAGCGGCTCGCCGCTACAAGAACGCGGTCGGTCCCGTCGAGTGCCAGGCTGCTGTCCCAGAAGTTGTTGTCCAGACGCTCGCCGGCCGCGGTCGGGACGATCTTCCTGGCGAGGCCCTGCTCGGTGGCCGGGTTATATGCGATGTAGTAGAGAGAGCAATACGTGGTGGGATGGGTGTCGCCGCTGCCCTCGGGCTCCTCCACGACAACGCCGATGTTGAACGAGAGAAGCATGTGGGCTACGTTGCGCGAGTCGAACTGCAGCTCAATCCGGCAGGGAAGACGGAACGCAAGGCCGTGCTCACTCGCCTGGTACAGCTCGCCACTCAAGTCTCCGGGCAGACCGTCGAGCGGCGGGTTGATGGCTGTGAGGCCGGCGAGAGTCCCGGCTGGCCATGGCGGCGGTACAAAGACCACGCGTGCCGTCAAGGCCGGGGCTTCGGTTACGATCTGGTGCACGAGCGCGATGGCCGGTTGTCCCTCGGAATTAATCGCCAAGGACAATCCATGGATCGCGTTGTTCATCCAGGAATCAGGCAAATCGGTAACCAGTTGCCGTTCATAGAGCCCAGTTCCGTAACTGAACGCGGCGAACTGAACGGTGTGGTAGGTGCTGGGGGCGTCCATGAAAGCGAAGAAGGGCATCTCGGTTGCCGCGTCGAGATTGGTGGGGTCAAATGCCAGGCATGGCCGGGCGAAAACCGAGACACTCGGACTTGCGATTCCCTCGACAATTGGATGAAGGTCCCACGTCTGGGCTAAGGCTGCCGGTGCCGCGAACATGGCACAGGCGAACAGGACACAGGTGATGTGTTTGTTTCTCATTGTAGGCATCCCTTTCCTTGTTGGCCCGCTCGTTCTTTCCCAAATGACCTCTTGAAGAACATACTATCACTAGAAAGTATATTTTGTAAATACTTAAGTGTCTAATTTTTTTGTAATGCCTAGCTGTGTAAATATAGTTAGGTTTTGGAATATCCTGCTGTTTCGAAAGGCCGACGTTGCCGAGGGGCGCTCTCCCGCGGCCATTCCTGCGTCAATCCGTGCACAAAAGACCGGCCATGGAGTGCTCATGTTGAGCTTCTCGTGACCTTCCGTTCTGGTGATGTCCAGTACGCATACCGACATGCGGAATCCGAGCAAGCGAGGTTGGCCTCCGCACCAACAGGGCAGGACTGTCGGCACGGCGAGGTCCGCTTCGTAGGGCGATAGCCGAATCAATGGGCTCAAACACGAACAGGGAAGCATTGTGGGCGAAGCGCGTTGTCGCACTTCGTCGCCGGTTAGCGCCGCGTGTGTGCGTCACGTGGACGCGCCAGGCATGTTGCGCACCCAACGACAATGGTGTAGACTACGGCGGATTGAACGGCTGGGCATGCGGGACCGGGCGAGAGGCTACGGAGTGTAGCCGTGAACCAAGGGGAGTCGACATCATGCTGAAAAGAGGATTCACCCTGATCGAACTGCTTGTTGTCATCGCCATCATCGGTATCTTGGCGGCGATTCTGCTGCCGGCACTGGCGCGTGCGCGGGAATCGGCGCGGCGGGCAAGCTGCCAGAACAACCTCAAGCAGTGGGGGCTGATCTACAAGATGTACGCCAATGAGGCCCCGGGCGAGAGGTTTCCGCCGATGCAGTTTTCGGCGCGGGCCTTCGACGACGTGAAAGTGGCCATCATGCCGATGAACAACGCCGTGTATCCGGAGTACTGCACGGATCCGAACATCTACCTGTGTCCGTCGGACGCGGAGGACACGCCGGAGGACTTGCAGGACAACGACGGCAACTGGTCGTTTGCGGGGTCGATCTGGGACGACCGCATCTGGGGCGACATGGACAACACGGACGCGAGCTACGCGTACCTCGGGTGGGTGCTGGACCGGATGTCGGACGACCCGGCGGTCAATGGTCAGACGCCGAGCAGCATCGCGGATCCGCTGTTTGCGATCTTCGGGGAGTCCCTGCCGCCGGAGGCCTCGGGCCTGAGCGTACCGGCCCAATTCGTGGGCGTACTGTTCGGCATTGCCTCGAGCGAGAACGTGGCGGCCTACATGAGCGACCCGACGGGGATGGCGCCCAAGTTGGCCGACCAGGACTACAAGATGCCGGACACGCCCTCCGGCTTCCTGGGCGAAGGCAACGGAGGCAGCAACACCGTGTACCGGCTGCGCGAAGGCGTCGAGCGCTTCCTCATCACCGACATCAACAACCCGGCGGCCTCGGCGCAGGCGCAGAGTGAGGTCTGGATCATGCTGGACCAGTTCGGCACCGGCGCCAGCGTCAAGTATTTCAACCACGTGCCGGGCGGCTGCAACGTGCTGTATATGGACGGGCACGTGGCCTTCATGCGCTATCCAGCGGTGCAGCCCATCAACGCGGGCGTCGCCCTGATCATCGGGGCCTTCAGCTAATCATCCGTCGGGCCTGACGGCGACACGACAACCAAGACCTCCGGCGTCCGCCGGGGGTCTTGCTTTGGCCGGTGGGAACCAGAGGCGCGGCATGGGGTTGCGCTTCGGCCCGACGTGAGGTGGCTGATAGGACGGATGCGATGCCACGCTTGGGCCCCGCGCGCGTGGCGCCCGCGGTCTATGCGAAGCGCGCGGCCCGTTGCTCCTCGAGGAAGCGGCAGAACGCGGCCACGCCCTGGCCCGTCTTTGCGGAGAGCCGGAAGCTGATGACGTTTGGGTTGAGGCTGCGGCATTCGGCTTCCGCGCGCGCGGCATCGAAGTCCAGGTGCGGGACCAGGTCGATTTTGCCCACGAGAAACACCGCGACCCGGCTGAATAGCGAAGGGTACTTCAACACCTTGTCGTCGCCTTCGGGCACCGACAGTACGCCGATCTTGAGGTGCTCGCCGAGGTCATAGCCGCTCGGGCACACCAGGTTGCCCACGTTCTCGATCACGAGCAGCTTGCACGTCCCCGCGGACAGGTCGAGGTGTTCGAGGGCCCCGGCCACGGCCTGGGCGTCCAGGTGGCAGCGGCCGTGGGTCTCGATCTGGTAGGCCTGGCACCCGGCCTGCTCGACCCGCTCGGCGTCGCGGCGCGTTTGGAGGTCCCCCTCGATCACGACCATCGCGCGTCCGAAGTGCTTGGCCATGGCCTCGAGCAGCGTCGTCTTGCCACAGCCGGGCGATCCGATCATGTTCACGGTCAGAATGCCCTTGCCCTCGAGCAAGCGCCGGTTCTCGGCCGCGATGGCGTCGTTCTTGAGCATCACCGGCGATTTCACCGCCACCTTCTTCCCGCCTTCTGACATCTCAGTCCTCCTCGACGCGGACCCAGTCCACGGTACACTCGTGTCCGGTCAGAATCTCGCGTCGCAACGAGCCGCACTCGGGGCAGCCTTCATACAAATCGCGGCCCTCATAGTGGACGCCGCACTCGAGGCAGTGTACGCGGGCCGCAGGTTGGTCGATCGTCAGGGTCGGCGAGCCGAGTCCGCGCGTGTGCGCCACCTCGGTGAAACAGAACTCGAGCGCATCCGCGCTCACCCCGGACAGCGGCCCGACAATCAGGTGCACCTCATACAGTCGCGTCCTGGCACCCACCTGCGTCTCGATGGTCTCGAGAATGTTCTCCGCTATCGAAAATTCGTGCATTGCGACAGGCCCTCGAGTCTCTCACCACTCGTCCATGGGCCTATTGTGCTTGTTGCACGACCGGGCGCGCAAGCCGTGGTACAATCTGGCGATGGGCCTTGGCCCGTCAACACGATGGAACACTTGGCGGCTTGATAGGCCTAGCGGGATTCATCGATGACCGACTCCCAGATTCTCCGTTTGCGCGTGACGGTGCGCGGCGCGGTGCAGGGCGTGGGCTTCCGGCCTTTCGTCTATCGCCTGGCCACGGAACTCGGCTGCGCCGGGTGGGTGCTCAACTCCGCCGAGGGCGTCTTCATCGAGGTCGAGGCCGTGAAGGGGCGCCTGAACGAGTTTCTCGTGCGCCTCGAGCGCGATAGGCCGCCCCGGGCGTCCATCCAGGGCCTCGAGTCGGTCTTCCTCGACCCGGTGGGCTACGCCGGCTTCGAGATTCGCGAGAGCAGCGGCGGCGAGAAGACCGCCGTCATCCTGCCCGATGTCGCTACCTGCGCCGATTGCCTGCGTGAGGTCCTCGACCCGCGCGACCGCCGCTACCGGTATCCCTTCACGAACTGCACCAACTGCGGCCCCCGCTTCAGCATCGTCGAGGCCCTCCCCTACGACCGGCCCAACACGACCATGAAGCGCTTCACCATGTGCGAGGCCTGCCAGCGCGAGTACGACGACCCGAGCAACCGGCGCTTCCACGCCCAGCCCAACGCCTGCCCCGTCTGCGGTCCCCGCCTCGAGTATTGGGATCCCGAGGGCCGAGTCCTCGCCACGCATGAGGACGCCTTGCAGCGGACCGTCGAGGCGGTGCGCGCGGGGCGTATTGTGGCCGTCAAAGGGCTCGGCGGCTTCCACCTCGTTGTCGACGCGCAGCAAGAGGACGCCGTGCAACGCCTGCGCCGGGCCAAGAGACGTGAGGAGAAACCGTTTGCGCTGATGTATCCGTCCATCGAGCGGATCGAGGCCGACTGTATGGTCTCCGACCTCGAACGGCGCCTACTGCGCTCGCCCGAGGCCCCGATTGTGCTGCTCGAAAGGCGTCCGGACGATACGCTGATCGCGCCGTCGGTCGCCCCGGGCAATCCGCGACTGGGCGTGCTCCTGCCCTATACCCCGCTGCACCATCTCTTGCTCGGCGACCTCGGCGTGCCCGTGGTCGCCACGAGTGGCAACCTGTCCGACGAACCCATCTGCACCGACGAGCGCGAGGCCCTCGAGCGCCTCGGGGGCCTGGCCGACTTCTTCCTGGTGCACAACCGGCCTATCGCGCGTCACGTCGACGACTCGATCGCCCGCATCGTCGTCGGCCGCGAGCAGGTCCTGCGCCGGGCACGCGGCTACGCCCCGCTGCCCATTCGCCTGCCCCGCCCTATGGCGCCGACCCTCGCCGTGGGCGGTCACCTGAAGAATACCATCGCCATCGCCGTGGGCGACCAGGGCTTCACCAGCCAGCATATCGGCGACCTCGAAACTGGGCCGGCCCTCGAGGCTTTCCGCGAGGTCATTGCCTGTCTCGGACGCGTCTATGAGTGGCGGCCCGAGGCCGTGACGTGCGATATGCATCCCGAGTACCTGTCCACCAAATACGCCGCCGAACTGGGGATTTCCGTGATTCCCGTTCAGCATCACTACGCCCACATCCTCGGCTGCATGGCCGAGAACGAGATCGAGCCGCCCGTGCTCGGCGTGTCCTGGGACGGCGTCGGTTTCGGCCCGGACGGCACGGTTTGGGGCGGCGAGTTCCTTCACGTCACGGAAGAGGGCTTCGCTCGTGTCGGCCATCTGCGCACCTTTCCCCTGCCCGGCGGCGACAAGGCGGTGAAGGAGCCCCGCCGCACGGCCCTGGGCCTGCTCTACGAACTGCTCGGGGACGAGGTATTCGAACGGGAAGACCTGGCGCCCCTTCAGGCCTTCACGTCCGAGGAACGCGCCGTGCTGCGCACGATGTTGAACAAAGGCATCAACAGTCCGCGCACCTCGAGCGCGGGGCGCCTTTTCGACGCGGTGGCCTCGCTCATCAACCTGCGCCAGATCATCCGCTTCGAGGGCCAGGCGGCCATGGAACTCGAGTTTGCACTCCCGGCGGCGCATTCCGATGAAAGCTATCCGTTCGAGTTACACGAGCACGTTGACGCTGGCAAAGCAGGGACCTTTGTGGTAGACTGGAAAGAGTTGATTGGGGAAGTGCTCGAAGTGATTGCTCCTGGCGGTGCATGTGGCCATCGCGCGAGTGACATCACGGCGCAAGTGGTTGCCAGGTTCCACAACACGTTGGCGGACATGATCTGTGCCGTGGCCGAACGGATTGGCGCGGAACGTGTCGTGCTCTCCGGCGGTTGCTTCCAGAATGTCTATCTGACCGAACAGGCTGTGCGACGGCTCGAACGTGCGGGTTTTCGCCCCTATTGGCATCAACGTATCCCGCCTAATGATGGTGGGATAGCGCTGGGGCAACTGGTGGCCGCAGCCCGGGCTCAAGGTGCAAGTTCGCCGCATCACGGCTTGTAGAGTATACTTGACACCAAATGCCCGGCTGTTGGATGGCTTTCACAAGGAGTTGAGCCTATGTGCCTGGGAATCCCAGGAAAACTCGAGGCCATCGAGGGTGACGATCCGCTGTTCCGTACGGGGAAAGTGAACTTCGGCGGCGTCTTGAAGGACGTCAGTCTCGCCGCCGTGCCGGAAGTGCTTGTCGGACAATACGTTATCGTGCACGCGGGCATGGCCATCTCGATCCTCGACGAAGCCGAAGCCGACGAGGTGTTCCAATACCTGGACGAACTGGCCCAGGGCTACGAAGAGGAGGGGGACACCGTTTCGCCGCCTCCGGAATACGCCCCCGGGAGCGGGTAGTACGGGGCTAGAGTCTTGCCCTCGGGGGGAGATCAGCCTGCGGATTCCGACAGGAAGGGGAAATATCATGTCTGATAACGCATCAGGGCCGAGGCACTGGAGTTGGCGCTTGGTTTTGTGCGGGCTGTTCCTGGCCGTGGCATTCGGTTCGGCCGTGGCTCAGCCTTTGGGAGCACCGCCCGTGCCGAACGGGGCGCCGGCGTATGGCAAGGTGATTGCCCACCGTTGGATCCCTCTGGCGGGAAAAGGCGCCCAGACGAAGGGCGTGCCGCTCGGTGGGGCCGGCGGGAGCAGGGTCGAAGCGCTCAGCGCCTCGAGCGAAGGCCTTGTGTTGAGGACCTCGCTGCCGGGAGTGGGCTTCGCGGACACGGTCATGGCCGACGGCCAGCAGTACGCCTCGGTGGTCGCGCCCGGCGCCGGCAAGCTCGAGGTCGGGAAGCCCGACGTCCCTGTTTTCGGCCAATGGGTGCTCATTCCCAACGGCACGCGTGTGTCTCTGCAGGTCCATCCGGGCGAGGCGCGGGTGTTCGAGGACATGGATGTGGCGCCGCTGCAGCCGCCGGCGGAGGATATTCGCGGCGCGGGCACGCCTCTATTCGCCAAAGACGCCGCCGCCTACTCGACGGACGCGGACTACCCGGGGATTCTCGCAGAGGCCGAAGACATTAGCAGCGTGCGGGGCCAGGACTGTACGCTCGTGTGGCTGTATCCCTATCAGTATAACCCGGTTAGACGCACGCTGAGCGTCTACGAGAATCTATCGGTCGAGTTGTTGTTTGAAGGCGATACTCGCCCCGTGCCCGCACGTCTGCGACATCCGCGTTTTGAGGCCTTGTTGCGGCGTATGGCCGTCAACGCCGAGGCCGTGCTCTCGGCGCAACGCGAAGCGGCCGGGCTACCCGACATGGCCGCGGACGGCGAGGCGTTCGACACCGATGGCAACGGGGTGAACGGCGGTTGCGAGTACTTGGTTATCTGCGACGCCGCGTTTCAGACCGAAGCCGACACGCTGGCCGCCTGGAAACGTCTGAGCGGCTTCAGCACCAAGGTCGTCACCACCGCGGTCACGGGCGCCACAACCGCGGCTATCGAAAGCTACATCGACGCCTCCCAGGCGTGGTCGCCGGCCCCCTGCTACGTCCTGCTCATCGGCGACGCCGACCTGATTCCGTGCTTCTACAACGTGCAGCACGCCTCCGACCCAGGAAGGACGAGCGGCTTGATGCAGGGCCAAGTCGCCAGCGACCGGTACTACGCCGATACCAACGCCGACATCTACGCAGACCTTTTCGTGGGTCGCTTGTCCGTTGAATCGGCGTCCGAGGCGCAAGTCGCCGTCAATCGCATTATCGGCTATGAACGAACCCCGCCGGACCCTGTCACCTACGCGGCGTTCTACACCACAGCCGGCATCGCGGCGTATTTTCAGGACACCAACAACTATGACGGCTATGCCGACCGGCGCTTCTCCAAGACCTCGGAGGACATCTACCAATACCTCACAGCAGGCGCCGGATACAGCGCTGAACGCATCTACTACACGCCCGGAGGCGTGACGCCAACCAACTGGAGCACCAGCGGGTCGTATAACTTCGAGAACGACACGCCCGGTGCGGCCCTGCCGGCCTATTTGCTCAAACCGACCTTCCCATGGGACGGCGATACGGGCGACATCACCACAAGGTTCAACAATGGCGTGTTCCTGATGACGCACCGCGACCACGGCTCGCGCCTGCTGCGCTGGTACCCCAGCGGGAGTGTCGGCTACTCCGGTGGGTGGGCGGACCCGGAGTTTCGGGCGTCGCACGTGGCGGCCTTGACCAACGGCGCGCTGACGCCGATCGTGTGGAGCCTCAACTGCCAAACCGGCTGGTTCGACAACGAGACCGATCCGGCCACGCTGGATTACTTGTCGGGAGGCTCCGTCATAGGTCAACTATACAGCGATGCGGATGAAGAGTGCTTCTGCGAGCATTTCATCCTCAATGCAAACGGCGGGGCCGTCGGGGTGATCGGCGCCACCCGGAACAGCTATTCCGGCATTAATGACCGCCTGGCCTGGGGCTGGATGGACGCGGCTTGGCCCAACTTCATCGAATACCACAGCGGCAGCTATGGCGGCCCCGACCCGCTGCACCAAATGGGGCCGGCTTTCGAGTATGGCAAAGTCTACATGCTGAGCAGGTACGGGCACAGCAGCTATACCGATACGGCCATCGACGAATTCACCTGGTTCGGCGATCCCACCATGGAAATCCGGACCGGTGTGCCCGAGACCTTGGCCGTTGCCCATCCGGCAACCATCTTCGTCGGCCTAGCGACCGACATCACGGTCACCGTGCAGAAGGGCGGCATCGACCTCCCCAACGCCCGTGTGACCATGTCGCGCGCGGCCGCGCCGGACGACTATTGGACGGGCCTGACCGATGCATCCGGCAGCGTCACGCTCAGCGCCGTCACCACCTCGCAGCAGGGCGACTACGACCTGGTCGTCACCGCACACAATTGCCTGCCCTATGAAGGCACGATACTCTCGCAGCCCGCGGACACCCTCTCGATTACGCCTACAACCAGCTTCAATGCCGCGGGGCCGGAAGGCGGCCCCTTCACCCCGCCTTCACAGGTCTATACACTCACCAATACGGGCGCCAGCGCGCTCAACTGGACGGCGAGCAAGACGGCCGCCTGGTTGGACGATCCCTCCCCGGCAGGCGGGACCATCAACGCCGGCGGCCCAGCGGTGGACGTCCAGATCGCCATTAACGCCAACGCCGATGCCCTTGCCGTGGGCAACTACAGCGACATCGTGACCTTCACCAACACGACCAGCATGGTGGACCAGACGCGCAATGTGTTCCTCGAGGTGCGGCCCGTAGACGCGTTCACGTGGGCCGCTGTGCCTTCGCCTCAGACCGTCAATGGCCCCTTTGGCGTCACGATTACGGCCGTCGATGCCTTCGGGGCGACGGTCCCCGGCTTCACCGGCACGGTGGATATCGAGGGCCTGATTGACGTGGCCCCCATCACCATTGGGGCCGGGGCCGGCACGTGGAACTACCCCATGTCGACTTACTACGAGGATGCGCGCACCCAAGTCATCTATCTGGCCGGCGAGATCGGGTCGCCCGTGTCCTTCACGTCCCTTGCACTCGATGTTTCTGGCCTTCCTGGACAGACCATGAACAACTGGACCATTCGGATAAAGCACACCGCGCTGAGTGCGTATGCAACGGCGGCCTGGGAGGGCTCCGGGTGGACGGTCGTATACCAGAACAACGAATCGGTTTCATCGACCGGCTGGGTCACCTTCGACTTCTCGACGCCGTTCATCTACAACGGCACGGACAACCTGATGGTCGATTTCAGCTTCAACAACTCGTCGTACAGCAGTGATGGGCAGTGCTCCTACTCGCAGCCGGGCGGAAACCGAAGCATCTACTACCGCACGGACAGCGGCTATGGCGATCCGCTGACATGGTCCGGCACGAGCAATCCATCGCCCAACGCGACAAGCAATGTGCCGAACATAATGCTCGCAGGTGAAGGCGGAGTGCTGATCGATCCGATCGTGTCGGGCAATTTCGTCAATGGGGAATGGAACGGCAACATAACGGTCCTGGAACCGGCCACGGCGATGCATTTGAACGCCGAAGACGGCAGCGGGCACGCGGGCGACAGCAACCAGTTCGATGTGGACCCGGCCGTCGCGCCCGCCATACAGAACGTGACGAGCCCACATGCGGACGGCGTCTTCACGGTGAGCGAGGTCATCGACATTGACGTGGCGTTCTCCCAGAACGTGGTGGTCACAGGGACGCCCTCGCTCGACCTCAACGCGGGATGCACCGTCGACTACACAGGCGGGACGGGCACGGCCACACTCACGTTCACGTATACGGTCGGGCCCGGCGAGATGTCCGGCGACCTCGACTACACCGCGATCAATGCGCTGACTCTGAACGGCGGCGCTATTCGCGATGCCGCCACCAACACCGTCGATGCCGACCTGCAGCTTCCCGTGCCGGGCGCCGCAGGATCGCTCGGCGCAAACAAGGACATCGCTATAGACACGCAAGCGCCGACGGTGACGGTGACTTCGACCGAGTCCTCGCCCACCAACACAAGCCCGATTCCGTTCGACATCGACTTCGACGAGTCGGTAAGCGACTTTGTCCAGACGGACGTCCAGGTGACCAACGGCAGCATCGGCGGTTTCAGCGGCTCGGGCATGAATTACGACGTGAGCGTGACGCCGGCCGGCGACGGCGCAGTCACCGTCACGGTAGCCGCGGGCGTGGCCCACGACGCGGCCGGCAATCCAAACCAAGGGCCGGCGTCGCACGCCGTGACGTACGACGGGACAGGCCCGACGGTGACGGTGACTTCGACCGAGTCCTCGCCCACCAACACAAGCCCGATTCCGTTCGACATCGACTTCGACGAGTCGGTAAGCGACTTTGTCCAGACGGACGTCCA
>Ga0272442_10006984_pt1 | contig 14698 bp, 3 predicted proteins | sample SSMForm2O_FD_200262 | JGI IMG/M metagenome (GOLD analysis project Ga0272442, IMG submission 200262) | Marine sediment archaeal communities from Little Sippewissett salt marsh, Falmouth, MA, United States - SSM-Form-2O | ecosystem: Environmental > Aquatic > Marine > Wetlands > Sediment ...
GACCCTCGACCCGGTGACAAGGGGCTTCCACCCGTCGCGTTCGGCGAAGGGGCCTGCCGTGCCGAAGGGCGGCTCCTCCTTCTCGGTGTCCAGCCGGCTGCCGCGCCGCACGAACCACTTCCGCTGGACGAGGTGCTCCACGCGGACCTTCCCTGCGTCGAGCTTCCGCTCGCCGAGATGAACGGTCAGGGGCACGTCGTAGACGCCCGGGTCGATCGCCGCGCCGTCGCGGAGGCTGGCCGCGAGGGCCACGCGGGCGACGGCGGCAGACTCGGCGGCGAAGTCGAGCCTGGCCGCGCCGCCGGCCCACCGATCGAGGGGCTGAATGCCCACGGCCCCCGCGATGCGTGCCACCGTGCCGTTGAGAATGGAGACCTCCACGGGCTGAGCCGTGAGGGTGCCGATGCGGAAGGGCGCCCGCTCGAACGGGTTGAGCACGACGGGCACGGGGACGACCAGGCTGGGCGCGGGCAGGCCAATGGTGCCGTCGCCAATCTGCCACGTGATCGCCTCGCCGCCGAGGGCTCGAAGCTCCAGGGCCGGCACGGGGCCGGCTCCGCGGTAGCGGCGCACCTCGGGCCGCCATCGGTCCGTGAGGAAGCCCGAGGGCTTGTCCGAGTAGTAGAAACCCACAGCGTCCTCGCGGCGGATGAAGAGCGTCCAGGCAATGCGCGCGGCGGGGGCCTCCGCAGTGAGGCGGACCGTCTGTTCGCGCTCGCCTTCGAGGAGGCAGTGGTCGGGCGCGCGGAGTGCCACGCGGAGTGCAGCGGGCCGCTTGCTCGGGCTTTCCAGCGCCAGTTCCAGGGTCACGAAGTTGGCCTGGCCCGACAGCTCCGGCAGCGGCTTGAGGGTCACCCGCACGTCGGGCGCGGGGGGCTGGAAGGCGTCGGTGGGCTCCGCGGGCGGCGGCGGCGCGGCGTTGCGCTTGCGGACGCGCGTCTCGGCTTTGGCGCCCGTGGTGAGGTCGTGGGCCACGATGCGCCACTCGCCGTCAGGGTCGGGCCAGGAGGGGAACAGCTCGATGATGCGGCTCCCGCGAACGGAGACGCGCTGATGAAGCCCCTCAATCTCCTTCCCCGTCGCGTCGAGGACGTGAAGGTTGAAGGCGTGCTCGCACGCCGAGAGCGTGCCATCGGCCCGCTTCACGGCCAGGCGAAGGCGCAGCGGCGCGCCAGGGCCGAACTCCTTCGTCTCCGCCGCCAGGTCCAGAGCCGTCTGCTCCGTAAGGAGGCTGAAGACACTGCCCTCGCCAGGCTCGAACTCGAAGGGGAATCCGCCATCTGCCAGGGGCACACGCCGCTCGCGATAGACGTCGTAGACGGACGCGACGCCGGGGAGCTTGACGCGGATGCGGCCCCGTGCCTTGCCTCCGCTCTGCGGGAGGCGGTGGTCGGCGTAGGCGATCAGATACTGCTGCGAGCCGTCCTCGGTGGCAAGAAGCTCCACCTCGACGTAGGGAATCGCGGTGCCGTCCTCGTCGGCAGTCTGGAAGGCGCCCTGGATGCCGGCCCGTGCGGCGACGGACGCGACGAGTTTCCGCAGCGCCTCCGCCTCCTGCCGCGCCGTGCCTGCCCGGGCGTACCTGTCCTGGATCTCCTTTGCGGTGGGCGGCAGTGAATCGAGACAGACGGCCTCGCCTTTGCCCACCCTGGCACTGCGCTCGGTGCCGAGCGTGCGGAGCAACTGCGCGGAGACCCCGGGCAGGAGCAGGAGGAGGCCGCCGTCGCGAACGAAACGGTCGAGGGCCTGCACAGTGCGCTCTGGCAGCTCGCGTGCACCCGTGACCACAAGCCTGCGCCCCGAGAGGCCGGCCCCGTAGTCGGGCAGGATGCCCGACCAGGCAAGTGCCTCGTAGAGCTCGGGCGAGAAGGCGCTGGCATAGCCGTTGTCGCCCTCGCTCAGCAGGAGGACGCGAGGCTCGACCACGTTGCGCGTCGCCAGGAGCACCTCCTGCTTCGACTTGATGTGGCGGATGATGCGGCCGAACGCCTTGCCCATCTCGGTGGGCGAGTAGTCGGTGCGGAGGATGGGGACGCCATACTGGTCGCCCGCGGCATAGGGCATGAGGAAGCGTCCGCCGCTCGCGATGGCCTGCCAGCAGAGGAAGCCGAGAGCAGGCTCGTTGTCTGGGACGCCGATCAGGACGGTGTGGGGCGTCGTGCCGTAGGTGGGCCGCCCGAGGGTCACCCTGCGGCCGAAGTGCGAGATCGAGCCCCACGCGTAGGTGCGGAAGTGTGGGCAGTCGAAGGGCGCGTGGAGGCCCATCGCACCGCCGGGTTCCAGCGGGTGATAGGGATCGGCTTGGTGGTAGGCCGCGTGGCGGACCTCGAGGAGGAACCACACGTAGTCCCACCGCCACGCGTTCTGGTCGTGATACGGCTGGAAGCTGCGGATGCCGCGCGCGGGGTCCAGCGCCTTGGGCACGGCCACCAGTTGGCCCGAGGTCATCCCGATCTGCGAGGTGTAGACGACGTGGCCCGAGGCGGTCGGCACCGCGCCGAGCAGGTCGATCTCCGACCAGTCCGTGTAGTCGGACTTCCAGGCGGCGTTCAGGGCGCTCAGGGTCCTGTACTTCCGCTTCAGGTAGATGCGATACTGCTCGTGCCCCGCCGCCTCCACGTCGCCGTAGGGCATCAGGTCGCTGCCCACCTGGAGGTCGCTTTCCTCCACCGTGTCCAGGAAGGTCATGAGCGGGTGGCGGCGGAAGCGCTGGCCGAGCTTGCGCCATTCGTCGCCCTCCGGCCCCTCGAGCACCTCGGCGGGCCAGCCGTGGCGCGGCAGGAAGGCGGGCGACTCGATCAGATAGGTCCAGAGGCCGAAGGCCGGGGGCAGGCCATAGGTGGTCATCCCGATGGCGCGATGGGCATCGACCGCCTCCTTCGAGGGGACCGGCCCGAAGCCGAACGGCGCCACGACCAACTCCCTGCGGAACCGCCAGGGCGCCATGCGCGCGAGCGGCGCCGTTGCCCGGCCGGCCACGCGCCTGCCCACGCGCGCCTCGACCAGCCAGTGGTACATCCCCGCCGGGAAGTCGGCCGTCGTGAAGTCCACCTCGAGCTCCGCTGCATCCTGCCCGGCGAGGCGGACGGGCGATACCCGACGAAGCAGCGGCCTGAAGCTGCGGTCGGCGATGAAGGCCGTCACGTCCACCTGCTCGATGGCCGCGCCGGGCCGCTTCTCCAGGCGAGCCTTCACCCGCAGGCGCTCGCCAGCGCCGTGGAACTCACCTGGGCCTTCCACCTCGATGGAGATGGCCGGGACCACCTTCGCCGTCCTCTCCGCCGTGTGCAGGACAGCGCCGTCGCCCACCGACAGTTCGCACCGGAGGCGGCAGCCCTCTGGCGAAGCATCCAGCGGCACGGGGAGCGCCACGATGGCCTCGCCGGTCGCCCCCTTGGGCAGGCTCAGCCTCTGCACCGCGCGGCTCAGCTCCTTGCCCTCGGCGTCTACAACGGCAGCGGCGGCCCGCACCTCGAGGGCCTCCTCCGCGCAGTTCCGCACGGGAACCGGAATGCGCGCCGTCGAGCCCGCGTTCAGCGGCGGGACGGCCAACTCGCCCATCAGCACACGGAATGCGCCCGGCCCCTCGAGGAGCAGCCTGAACATCCGGTGCCAGAGCACAGGGTCCGTCGCGCGATCGCGCCCGAGGAATGCCCAGAACGCCATGTTGCGCGTCGTCTTGTGCCGCGTCGCATACAGTGCGGCGATGGGCACGGGCTTCGAGCCCGTGGTGTCCACGACCACCGTCGCGCCCCGCCCCATCGCCTTCGTTCCGTAGCGCAGGGCGCGGGAAGCCGCCGCCGCGCCGTAGAGGAACGGGAGGTCGGGTGTGCCCACGGACGCGGGCAGGAGCGCATCGAACAGGCTCTGCCGCCACTCGAAGCTGGCCCGCACCTGCTGGTGGCTGGTCGTGAGCTGGGCCAGGTTGAACTTCATCAGCGGCATGGTGCTCATCACGAGCTTGCCGCCGCGGCGGACGTAGTTCCACAGCTCCCAGCGCAGGGGCATCGCCAGCTCGTGCTCGTAGAGGGGCGTGAGCACCACAACATCCACCTGGGGCTGCCCGTCGTGGAACTCCAGGAGCTTGCCGAACCGCTCCCGCTCGGCCTGGCTCATCCCCCCGAGCTTCCCCATGGTCGGGTTGAACGGCCCGACCCGCACCGCGTCGAACCGCACGGCCTCCCGCGTGAGCGGCCCGCGGAACAGGTGCCCCACGGCTGGCGCATCCTGCTCCCCGACCACGAGCACCCGCGCCCCCTTGAGAGGCCGGTGCAGGGGGGTTGGCGGAAGGAGTTCCTTGCCCTGCGCCCGAGCGGCAGCCTCCTCGACCAGGAAGCGCAGAAGCTCGCTCCCCGATCTCCGCAGCGCCCCCGCGCGGTCCGGCGGCACCGTGCCCCCCGTCCGGCCCAGAGCCCACACCGCCGTGCCCTGCGTGAACTCCGAGGGATCGCCGAGGAACCCCGCGAGGCCCGCCGCGGCCTTCGACGCCCTGTTGCCCAGCCACCCGACGCCCATCGCCACGAACGGGCGCAGCCCCGGCTTGCAGCCGGGCACGAGCTGTGCGATCGGGCCGACGGACCGGTCGTCGTCCAGGCGTGCCAGCCGCCAGATTGCCTCGGCCCGCGCCTCCACGTTCCCCACGCGCACGAGCAGGGCCAGTTCCTCAAACACCCCGTCCGGCGGGCCGGCCAGATCCTCACCCGCCCCATTCTCCCCCAGCAACCGGGGATCCAGGGGCAGATCCTGGTCGCGGGCGGACGCAGCCCCCGCCGCCACGAGCGTCAGCACGAAGCCCAGGACCGCCCCGCGCCAAGAGAAGGACGGAAAGCAGAGCACAGAATGCGGAGGCCCATCGGGCCTTCTGCCAGCGCCTGCCTGCGTCTTCAGATCGGTGTGCTGCATCCTGTCCCTACCCTGGCTCTCAGACGGCCACGGCGGCTTTACACCTGCACGATGGCATTGTAAGCTGTGCCCCGGATTGCGCAAGGCCGCCCGCCAGGTAGCAGGAGGAGACACGCCATGAGAGGCAAGGCGTCGCGGGATCTGCAAAGCGCCCGGCGCGCGGCCACTTTGCCCGCCTTGCGCGCGCTCGCGCTGGCTCTCTTCTGCCTCGGCCTGGCCGGCGGCCTGCGGGCAGCCGATGGCGTAGCCGTGGCCCTCCCGCGGTCGGACGTGGTGACGAGTGCGAAGTCCTACGTGCTCACGCTGACGGTCCCCGCTCAGGCGGCGCGCGGCAAAGGGGAGGCGGCAATCGTGCTCCGGCGGGCCGAGCCGGGGATGAAGGATGCGGCCCCCGTCGCGGCGTCGGTCGCGTTCCAGCTCCCCGGGGCGCCGCAGGGCGAGCGGGCAGGCGTCGCGCTCGCCATCGATCCCTCCGGCCTGGCCGAGGGCGAGTACTCGGGCGTGCTCACGCTCACGCTCGGCGAGGCGGAGCGGGCGACCCGATTCGGGTTCTTCCGCATGCCCGAGGGCCGACCCCGCGACTTCCCGTTCGGCATCTACGCCACGCCGTTCGGCAAGACGCCCAAGGAGCAGGAAGCAACCCTCCAGGCGCTCAAAGCCCACGGCATCGACCTCCTGTGCCAGCACATGAGCGACGTGGGCGCCCTCGGCCCCGTCTACGACCGCGCGGCCCGGTTGGGCATGACCTTCATGCCCTCGACGAACAGTTGCGGCTGGGGCGTGAAGATGGACGACTCACTGAAAGGCCGCCTCGCCAGCGGCGCGACCACCCGCCTCCCCTGCCTGAACAACCCGGCCGTCCGCGACGGTGCCGCGCGGATGTTCGCCCAATGGCTCCGCGACTACAAGGCACACCCCGCCTTCAGCGGCCTCGTGTACTACGGCGACGACTTCGCCCTGGAGATGAAACACAAGAAGGACGGCACCGCCGACATCGCCTGCTACTGCGACACGTGCCGGAAGGACTTCAAGGAGAAGACCGGCAGGGACATCCCCCAGACCTGTGCGGCGCGGACCGGTGTGATCGCTCCCGACGACGTGCTGCTCCAGTGGATGCGCTACCGCTGCTCCGACCTCTACGCCGGCTTCATGCGCCGCATGCGGGAGGCCAAGGACCAGGTGGACCCCACAATCCGGATCGGCATGATCCACGGATGGTCGGAGCGGCCCTTCGTGAGCCTTGCTGCCGCGGTCTACGCCCCCCTCTCCCAGGCCCCCTGCGACGTGGTATCGAGCTACTGCTACCCCGAGCTCGTCTCGCCTCGAATGGATTTCATCACCCAGTACGAAATCGCCAGAATGGGGCACCGGGACAAGGATGTGTGGATGCTGGGCGAATTCGGGGTGTTCGCCTTCATGTCCCCGCCCTGGATGGTCCGCCAGAATTACTGGAACATGCTGGCCGCGGGCTACAAGCTGATCGCGCTCTTCTCGTGGTGGGACTACGTGCAGGCCATCCAGAAGGGACACGCGGCGGAGGCACAGGCCGCGAGCGCCGCCCTGGCCGACTGCGGGCGGCACAAGGACTGGATCCTCCCGGCCGCCGCGTTCTGGCGGGACCCCGATGTGCGGAACGCCGTGCTCTACTCCTTCTCCACCGATGCCTGCGAGGTGCTGCCCGAGTGGCGCGGCGGGGAGCACCAGGAGGCCGTCACCGCCTTCTACCGCGAGGCGCTCCGCCAGCACGTGCCGATGAGGGTCGTCTCCGAGGAGGAGATCCGGGCCGGGATGCTCGAGCACCTCGATTCACTGTGCCTCTACGGAGTGCGCGTCCTGCCCAGCGACGTCCACGAGCTCATCGAACGCTACGCGTCGGCCGGCGGCACCGTCTACACGCCCCAGGGGGCGAAAGTGGGCATCAACCACTCGCGCCTCGCAGCCTTCGACACCATGCCCGCCCTCGTTCGCGCCGCGTCGCCCCCGCCCGTGGACATCGGCGACCGCAACGTCACCTGTCGCGAGTTCATCTGCGGCAGTGCGCGATACTACGTGCTCGTGAACAACACCTGCGACCGCTACTGGGGCATGAGCTGCTCCTGGGGCAACGCCGAGGCCACGTACCGCGACGCGCGAACCGTGCCCGACCGAGCGGTGGAGACAAGCGTCGCCTTCCGCGACAAGGGCCGATGGCTCTTCGACCTCTCGACGGGCGAACGGGTCGGCACGACCGACGCCCCCATCCCTCTGAAGCTGGAGCCGTCGTGGGGACGAGTCCTCGTGGCCATGAAGACGCGGACAGCGACCCTGAAGGTGACGGGACCGACGCGGGCCGCCCAGGGCGAGACGGCGCGCTTCCGCCTCCAGATGCTCCGCGGGCGCAACGAGGCAATCGATGGCGCCTTCACGGTGAAGGCCACAGCCCAATCCCCGTCCGGCAGGACGAGCCGCTACTCCGCGTTCGTGGGCCTCAAGGGCGGCGTCGGTGAGTTCGCTCTCCCACTTGGCCAGAACGATGAGACCGGGAAATGGACGCTCTCATTCGAGGGTGGCCACCCGCGCCGCACGGTCCGGCGGACGCTGCGGACATCGAAAGGCCCTGGCCCTGGCAACGTGCTGAGCGTGCGGCCCGCGGCTCTGGATACGCCTTGACGGCGCCTCAGCCGAACGGCGCGCTGGCTGCCGCGGGGTCTTCTCACGTGTCTTGCGACGGTGAAGGGGTGAGTCATGATGCTCCCACTGGTGCTGGTTGCAGGGTGCGTCTCGACGGCGGTCGCGGTGGCCCCGCCAGTGCGCCACCCGAATCTGCTGCTGAGCCGCCAGGAGATTGAGGAGGTCAAGGCCAAGATCCGCCAACACCCGTGGGCGGCGCGCCTCTTCGAGCGGGTCAAGGAGATGGCCAAGGATGGCAGGAACATCCGCGAGATCGCACTCGCCTATGTCCTCACCGGCCAGAAAGCCTATGCCGACCGCGCCCGACGCGAGCTCCTGGGCACGGCCCGCTCGATGATGGCGACCTACGAGAAGCTCGACCTCAAGCTCCAGCCCGAATTCGGCGCCTGGACCTCCTGGAGCACCTACGCCTGGGCCTACGACCTGACCTACGACACCTTCTCGGACGAGGAGCGGCAACAGGTCGAGCGCTGGCTCCGAACGGCGTGCAAGGCGGTCGTCGAGGGCGACAAGCTCTGGTCGACCACCCCCAACCTGATCTTCGGCAAGCACTTCAACGTCGGGCTCGTCGGCTACTGTCTCGGCGACCGCGAGCTGATCGAGTGGGGCCTCAACGACCCGGGCGCCCACGGGCCGCGCAAAGGCGGCTTCTACCAGGTGCTCGACTCGATGATCAACGACGGCCGTTTCTGGGGCGAGACCCCCATCTATGCCCTCCACTACGACGTCCACGCCATGCTCGCCCTCGCCGAGGCCGCCCGACACTACGACGGCACCGACCTCTACGGCTACGTCTCGAAGAAGAGCGGCGGATCCATCAAGGCGCTCCTCGACGGCTACATCCGAATGGGCTATCCGCTCGAGCGGACGGGTATCGGGGCCGGCGCGATACGCATGGCCACCTACGGCGACGGCTCCACCTCCTACAGCCCCAGCGGCATGCTCCTCGAGACCTATCTCGCTCCCGGCGACCTCTTCGCCGGCAACCTCGAGATCGCCTACAAGCGCTACCGCGACCCCGCCTACGCCTGGCTTCTCCGCCTGAGCGAGAACCGCGACTCGAACGTGGTTTACGGCCGCGCGGTCTGGGGCCTCCTGGCCCTCACCCACGGCGAGCCATTGCCAGAAAACCCAACGCCCCCGCCGGCGCCCAGCGGCGTGTACCCGAGCCAGGGATTCGCCCTGCTGCGGTCGGACGAGTCGCCCGCCTACTGGACTTCCGGCGCCCTGGCCGCCCTCGTGATGCTCGGCAAGCCCATCGGCCACGGCCACAACGACTTCTACAGCCTCGTCCTCCACGGCAAGGGCCGCCTGCTCTACCCCGACCTCAACGTCATCCAGTACGAGCCCACCCACCTGCGGTGGACCCACGAAGGCATCTGCCACAGCACGCTCCTCGTGGATCAGCAGTCCCCCGAAGGCGGCCCCTTCACCACGAGGCACGACTTCGGACCGGACCTCAAATCCTTCGCCATCGAGGGGAGCGCGTTCAAGGGCGTTGACCAGTCCCGCACCCTGCTCCTCACGAAGGAGTACCTGGCCGACGTGTTCCACGCCTCGGACCGCAGCGGCGAGGCCCGCGTCTTCGACTGGGTGCTGCACGGCCTGGGCCAGCTCTTCCCGGGGAACCCAGCCGCATACCATCCCACGAATGCCCTCGTGCCCTTCTACTGGTGGGTGGACAACGAGCGCGGCCGAGAGGCCGACGGCCCGTGGCGGGCGGACTGGATTCAGTCGAGCGCCGGCGTCACACGAGGGCTCCAGTTTGGCAAGGACTGGTTCGAGGCGGCCGTGGGCGTGCGGATGACGATGCTCGGGGCCACAGGCACTGAAGTGTTCTGCGGCGACGGCCCGATCACCGACGGGCCGCCCTACCATCGGATCGAGGGGAACCCGGAAGGCTCTTCGCCCCTGGTCGTCGCGCGCCGCCGGGCCGCCGCCACGACGTTCGCCGCTGTCCACGAGCCGTACGAGGGGCAGCCAGCCATCGAGCAGGTCCTGCGCTTCGCCGAGACCGACAAGGCCGTGGCCCTCGTCGTGCGAGGACCGAAGTTCACGGACTACCTCATGCTCGCCTTCGACAGGGAGGAGCACACGCTCACCTCGCCCGAAGGCGAGGCACTCACGTTCCGCGACCACGGCTATCTCCGGCTGGCTGGCGGCGTGGCAACTGGATCCGGCGGAGTGAGAGCCTTCCGGCTCTCGGCTGCGCGCCTGGACCCCAAGGCGGAGGCGAAGATTGCAGGAGAGGCGGTGCCCCTCCGCCGCGAAGGTGGGTTCACGATGTTCGGGGCCTTCGCAAAGGGTCCGGCCGAGAGGCCGGAGGCGCAAGCAGGCACCGGCCCCGGCGAACAGGCTGCTTCGCTGCACTACTGGTTCGAGCCCGAGGAGCTTCATCTCTCGGCAACCGGCGAGCGGGCCGAACGCGAGGTGGAGGTCCACTGCCGCTGCGTCGGCGACGGCGAGGTGCGCGGCGCGCTGCGCGTCGTTGCTCCCAAGGGGCTGGCGGCCGAGCCACAGCGGCTCGACATCCCGCCGCTCCGGGCTGGGAAGGCGATCGTGGTCCGGCTGAAGGTGAACGCCTTGCCGGACGCTGGGAACGACCTTTCCCAGGTTCGGTTCGCCCCTGAACAGGGGCTTCCCGCGGCGGAGCAAGCGCTCCCTGTCTCGGTCGGCGTTGTGATGAAGCTCGACCGGCGCCTCCCGAGGATGGCCCGACAGGTCGTCCGCGCGCCGGGCTACACGTTTGCCGTGGACGAGTTCAGCGGCGTGTCCAACTACATCCTCGACGCCGACGGCCATCGGCGCCACGGGCGCATGCACGGCACGAACTTCATCTTCGGCATCCCAGGCGTGATGCGCGATGGCAAGTGGTGCTTCCAGTTCCGCCACCCCTGTCGATTCGTCTGGACCAGGAAGGACGGCCTGATCGTGGGCTGCGACGGCAACTACAACGACCACGACGCACGCCTCGGCTACACCTTCCGCGAGGACGAGATCGCCATCGCCCTCATCCCCCCGACCAGGCCCACCGCCGAGCACACCGTGTGGCTCGGCAACTTCGACGCGCTCGGCGAGCCGCGCCGGGTCGTGCCGACGCTCCCTGCCGGCCAGGCCGCGGCAAGGGGCTGGTTCTTCTACCCGCACCCCGCATACAGGCAAGGGCTGCTGCTGGGCCTTCCGCCGAAGGCGGCCCCTAAGTACCTCGGCACCGCCGTCAACTTCCCCCTGCGCACGGGGCAGGAGGTCCTGCTCCGGTTTGCTTCGGAAGCCGAGCTCTCGAAGCTCCTGGAGCAGGGCGCCCTGAGATGAGCCGCCTTCCGGCTCGCGCGATCGCCGCGGTCTCGCGCTGCCTCTCGCCGATGCAGCAGAGGCGGAGCTCGCCGCGGACGTAGAGACGTCTCCCCTCGAAGACCACGATGTCCCCCTCGCCGTTGTCCGCCAGAGCGGCACGATCGGAGCATTGACCCCCGACATGGCTCTCCTTGACACTCGCTCTACGCCGCGATACTGTGGGGGAGAGTTGAGCCGTACCTGTGCCACGCATCCTGCGTGCGCCGTGCTAACGAAAGGTAGAGCCGATGCCGACGGATCAAGCCAGTGCCGTCAGCGCCACGGAGAGGCGCGGATTCCTGTGGCTGCTCGCAGGCGGGGCGCTCGCCGCATCGGCACCGTCCCTGTGTCCTGCCGAGCCGCCAGCCGTCGGGACGCACGTCTACAAGACCGTGCGCGGGTGTGAGATCAAGGCGGATGTGCACCACGCGGCCCCCGGCGCCCGCAAGCCGGGCCTCCTGTGGATTCATGGCGGAGCCCTGATCGTGGGCACCCGCAAATGGGTGGACGGCCCCTTCATGCGCGAAGTGGCCAGGCGGGGATTCGTGGTCGTCTCGATCGACTACCGCCTGGCACCCGAGACCAAGCTGCCCGGCATCATCGAGGACATCCAGGACGCCTGGGCCTGGCTCCGCAAGGAGGGCGGCGAACGGTTCGGCATCGACCCCGACCGCATCGCCGTGGCCGGCGGGTCCGCCGGAGGCTATCTCACCCTGATGACGGGCTTCTGCGTCAGCCCCCGACCTCGGGCACTCGTCTCCTATTACGGCTACGGCGATATCACCACGCCCTGGTACTCGAAGCCCGATGCCTTCTACCGCCGCCAGCCCCTCGTGCCCAAGGAGGAGGCCTACCGGAGCGTGGGCGACCGCCCCCTGTCCGAGCAGCCGCCCGCGAACCGCCGCGGGCGCTTCTACCTCTACTGCCGCCAGAACGGCATCTGGCCCAACGAAGTCGCGGGCCACGACCCCCACGCTGAGCCCAAGTGGTTCGACGCCTACTGCCCGATCCGCAACGTCACCGCGAAGTATCCTCCCACATTCCTGATCCACGGGACCAAGGACACAGATGTGCCCTACGCCGAGTCGAAGAACATGGCCGCGAAGCTCAAGCAGTGTGGCGTCGAGCACGAGCTCGTCACGGTGACCGGTGCCGGCCACGGCCTCTCGGGTGCGAAGCGGGAGGAGGTGGCCCGCATCGCCGAGCGCGCCGCCGAGTTCGCCCGCACACACACGACGTGAGGACCCAAGCCGGACCCTGGAGGAAGACGGTCGTTGCGCGCGCTGCTCGGCATCCTGACGTCGAAGACGGGCACGGAGATCACGGTGGAGCCCGAGGGCAAGACGATTCCCTGATGTGGATGGCATGAACGTTTCCTCACAGAGTCCTCATCCTTGCTGGAATGGAGACGATCCTCGATGAATCGGGCTTCACGGGTTGTTACGGGCATACTGCACTCGTTCGCGTGCTGCGCGGCCGTTTGGGCGGCCAGCGCCGGTCAGGACAGCGGCACGCTGATCCTCGACGAAACGGCCTACTGTCGGGTCTACTATCGGTTCGATGTGCAGCGAGTCGCCGCCAAGGCGCTCAAGGCCGAAGGCGGGAAGATCCTCGGCGCCGGCCGGATGCGAAGGCTCCAGAGGGACGTGCACAAGCGTCTGGCTTCCAGGAACTACGACTGGACGAAAGAGGACTGGCGCGACCACGCCACGGTGGGCGTGCAGTACAACAGCTTCGCCAGGAAGAACAGGGTGTTCCTCGACGTCGGAGGCGTCACGGCCCCGCCCGCACAGGGGTGGCGCGGACCTGACTTCGACGACTCGACATGGCCGCGCCTCCGGAAGCCCGACGGCGTCGGATCGCCCGCGGAGTACACCGTGGGCACCACGGAGCGCAACGGCTGGCTCCGCGGGGTGTTTCTGCGGTTCCGCTTCGAGCTCCCCGATCCCGCTGCGGCGGGCGCTGTGACGTTCAGCGCCGACTACATCGGCGGCATCAGGGTGTTCGTGAATGGCCAGGAGATTGCGCGCGGCCATCTGCCGGCCGGCGAGCCCGGGCCGGAGACGATGGCGGATGAGTACACCCAGGAGGCCTACGTGGTGCCGCTCGCGGAGCTGACGGAGAAGGAGAAGGCGAGGTACAAGAGCTGGGCAGGATTCACCACGAGCGCGGACGAGGTGACACCGATTGGCTCGCGGCTCTACCGGGCTCGGAACCGCACCATCAGTTCCCTCGCGGTTCCCCAGAAGCTACTGCACAAGGGGACGAACGTGCTGGCCATCGAGCTCTGCGCGGCCCCGCTCCATCCCTACGTGTTGAAGAATTGGTTTGGGTACAGGGACGTCGTGGACAGGCAGTGGGAACACGCGCGCCTGTCGCGCCTGGAGGTGCGCTGCGCGTCCAGGGACGTCCCTTCGTCCGTGAGCCGGCCCAAGGGCGTGCAGGTGTGGACCGAGGACATGACCCGCCGGCTCTTCTCGCCGGAATACCTCGAACCCGGCGCCGCGCCGGCGAGGATCCGCCTGGTCGGGGCGCGGAATGGAACCTACTCGGCACAGGTGGTCGTCGGAGCAGACAGAGAGCTGGCCAATGTGAAGATCACAGTCTCCGAGCTCAGGAGCCCCGCGGGCGGCACGATTCGGGCCACGTCGGTCAGGGTCTTCGGGATGAAGCCTCAGCCGATGAGCGACATCAGTTCGCTGGGAGAAGGGCGCATCGTCGGGAACCGGATGATCGAGATCGGCGGTGGCAACACTCGGTACGGGGGTTGGAGCGCACCAAAGACGCGCGAACTGGTCCGCTTCGCGCCGGAGACACAGGGGAATCGAGGCGCCGAAGCTTCGGCTCTGAGCCGGCTTCAGTACTTCGACTGGATCACCGCCGCGTTGCCGGAGCGGATTCCGGCCAATACCTGCCGACCCTACTGGCTATCGGTGCAGATCCCTGCGGATGCCACGCCGGGATCGTACCATGGCACGGTGCGCGTCGAGGGGCCAGAGCTCCCCGCCGCCACGCTGCCCCTGGACGTGGAGGTGTTGGACTGGAGGGTCCCGGATCCGCAGGACTTCTGCACGATCGTCGCCGTCGAGCAGTCGCCCTACGGGGTCGTCAGGCAGTACAAGGTCCCGCTCTGGTCCGAGAGGCACTGGGAGCTGATCGAGGCCAGCCTCCGCCAGCTTGCGCGAGTGGGCAACGACCTGTGGTTCGTGCCCGTGCTCTGCGACACGGAATTCGGCAATCGAGATAGCTCGATGATCCGATGGACTCGGAAGAAGGACGGCTCCCTCGCGTTCGACTACACCACGCTCGACCGCTACCTGGACCTGATCGTCAGGAACTGCGGCACGCCGCACGTCGTGACGTTCGTGGTCATGCACGGGTTCAAGGCTCCCGTGGAGGTCAGAGTCCTGGATGAAGCCTCCGGCAAGGCGCAGCGCTTGAGCCTGGGCCCGAATGTGCCCGACCGCGAGAAGCACTGGCAGCCGTTCGCCCGCTCCCTCTACGGCCACATGGCGGCCAAGGGACTGGACAGGGCGATGTACTGGGGCTATCCCTGGGACATGGACGGCGACCCGGCCCTCAAGCCGCTTCTGCGGCGAGCGGTGCCGGAGGTCTTCTGGATCTGCGGCTCCCACGACGCCAACGTGGCGCTTTCCGTGGATATGGGGGACCTCAAGTCCCCATTCTACGTCGGTTCGCCCTTCGCCGCGAGAGTCTGGGAAGGCAAGGCGGACACGAGTGCGGCAGGATGGTACAAGGTGGTCGAGAACATCCAGAGCTTCCTGATCGGGGG
>Ga0272442_10006985_pt1 | contig 14698 bp, 5 predicted proteins | sample SSMForm2O_FD_200262 | JGI IMG/M metagenome (GOLD analysis project Ga0272442, IMG submission 200262) | Marine sediment archaeal communities from Little Sippewissett salt marsh, Falmouth, MA, United States - SSM-Form-2O | ecosystem: Environmental > Aquatic > Marine > Wetlands > Sediment ...
GTTACGTATTATGTCATGGGTGATGTTGATTCCCATTTTACGCCAGGAAATGAATGGCGAACAGCAGATGATTGGCCAATACCGTCACATCAACGAAGTTGGTATTTTCACGCTGATGGCTCTTTACAACTTCAACCTATGACTTCGTCAACGAATGTATCCTATTTCTATGATCCAACCGATCCTGTTCCTACGATTGGTGGTCAAAATCTCATGATACCAGCTGGCCCATATGATCAATCAGGGGTTGAACAACGAGATGATGTTCTTGTATTTACCAGCGAAGAACTCACTCAACCTTATGAAGCGACAGGGAAAATCGATGCACGGTTATATGTGTCAAGCTCATGTAGTGATACTGATTTCACAGTAAAACTCACTGATGTGTACCCTGATGGCCGATCAATGTTACTAACCGATGGTATTCTTCGAATGAGGAAACGAAATGGAAATGACCATTGGGACTTCATGGAAGCTGAAACTGTGTACAATGTAACCATTGATTTATCCAGTACTTCCTATATCTGGAATACTGGGCATCGGATACGTGTATCTGTTTCTTCCTCGAATTATCCTCGGTTTCTTGCAAATCCAAATACAAAGGATGGGATAGCTCAAAATATGACCTATGAAATTGCTGAAAACACGTTGCATCTCTCGCCTAAACACAAGTCTTGTATAATTTTACCAGAGCCATTGCTTGAATGATGATACACTAGAACTCTTAAGTATTCTCATATGAAGTAAGACATGTATCAATAATGATTTCAACAGCCTCTTCTAAATGAGACCATGACATGCCATAGTCTGTTTGGTTATCAAGCGGTGGGACATGAACAAATCCAGCCATGATATCTGCATCTTGAACCTTCGATGTAGCAAGAATGTTATAAAAAACTGCATTACAAATATAGGTTCCCGCACTCCAACTCATCCTAGCGGGGACTTCTTCTGATCGTAACATGGTCACTATTTTTCGTGTCGGTAATGTTGAACGATACACCCATTTATCATCTGGTTGTAACTGTTGAAAATAAGGTGATGGATCCTCTGGATCGTGTTTTAGATTCCATGCGAATTGTTCAATATTTACCCATCTACTACCTGGAGCAAGGCCAAAACTTACAATGATATCGGGATCAATCTCATTAACAGCATAAGTAACATTTTCAACAGAAGTGGTAAAATTCACAGGTAACACAACACCACTCACAGAGGCATTTTCATAGGTGGTATTATGAAAATGAGTAACAATAAGTTGTGAGGGATTACAATCAAAATCAGCAAATGGTTCAAATCCTGTAAGAAGAATGGTTACAGTATCAGCTGTTTGACCACTGTTATCATGAGCATACGCAGGTAAAACTTGCAGGAAAATACAGATGCCAATGCAGATAACACTCACAGCGTAACCTTTTGAATTCTTCATATTCAATAAAAATGTATTATAGTTTCTCCCATAAATGTTTTACCTTTCATTTTAAAAACAAGGAGTTGATATGAAACTATCAAATGACTTCATTATATACCTGGCTCAATGACAGTGTCTATACTTTGCCACTCTCCCCTGGATGTACACAATGTGCACTTGGTGCAAAAATGGTATTATTAGTCACAGGTCAATGTTCCTCAAACTGTTTTTACTGTCCCTTAAGTCAGCAGAAAAAAAATAAAGATGTAATCTACGCAGATGAATGGAAACTCACAAATGAAACAGAAACAGATGTTCTCATTAAAGAAGCAGAATCCATCGATGCTCAAGGAGCAGGTATAACAGGAGGAGATCCTCTTTTTGTTTGGAAAAGAACCACTCGTTATATTCAACTCCTTAAAGATGCTTTTGGAGAAAAATTTCATATACATCTTTATACAGCTGGTCTGCAAAACTCTGATCATCTTGGTGATATCATCAATGCAGGTCTTGATGAACTTCGTTTTCATCCTCTTCCATCAACATGGCAAGCAATGGAACAAAGTCCCCTCTCCTCAATTATTCAAGACGTACTAAAAACAGGTATTGATATAGCAATAGAAATCCCTGTTATCCCTGATAAATACAATGAGATTCTTTCATTGTTGTCATGGGCAAATGAACAAGGTATTCATTGGGTGAATCTCAATGAACTTGAGTTTTCAGAGACCAACATGCATGCTCTTACCAAGAAAGGTTATACCACGAAAGATGATCTCTCCGCTGCAGTTCGAGGCAGTCAAGAAACCGCATTTAAGGTGGTTAGGAATGCATCAGAAGAGAAATGGCATCTTGGTGTGCATTATTGTTCTGTCTCATTTAAAGATGGTATTCAATTACGAAATCGTATTACTCGCAGGGCTCATCATGTTGCCTATGATGGTGATATCATTACTGATGAGGGTACCCTCCTTCGAGGATGCATAGAGGCTGGATCTACTTCTTTGAAAAATGTAATGACTATTCTCCTTCAACAGTTTAAGATACCTCAGAGATTTATGAAACTGGATTTAAAAAAGAATCGTGTTCTCATTGCTGCATGGCATCTTGAAGATATTGCTGAGGAATTACAACGCCAAGGATATCAGTGTTTTCTTATTGAGGAATATCCAACAGCTGATCATCTCGAAGTTGAACGAATTCCGCTTCCACTAAAATAGGACAGTAGATCTCTCTAGTTTGTGATTGTTTGTTCTTCAGATTGAGGATTGGGATTGCCCTTGGTGTCCTTTTGATGGTTCTCTAGAGTTTTCGTGACATCAATCTCGATGTGATATTCACCTGGATCCCCCTCAGTGAAAATAAAGTTTTTCTCTCTGCATAAATTGATCATAGGGACATTATCTTTTAGCACTATCCCATACACTTTTTTTACTTTTTTATCTCGTGCGATATCAAACGTATAATCAAGGAATTCAGAGCCTAAACCCTGTCGTTGCCATCGATCACTTACGACAAGGGCAAACTCAGCTGTTGACGACTTCCCTGGTTCGAGAATAATTCGGGTGACACCTATAAAACGTTTCTTCCCTTCTTCTTCAATTTCTGCAACGATACCAATTTCTCGGTCATAATCAATATTACAATATCGTGTCCGCATCTCATGAGGTGTATCTTTTATGATACGGAAAAAACGGAACCGTACAGTCTCTTGTGAAAAACTTTGAAACATCTCTAACCATTGCTTTTCATCTTCAGGTTTAATCGGACGAAGAAGCACCTTTGTCCCATCTTTTAATGTTATTTCTTTTTTGTATTTAGACGGATATGGGCTAATCACTAGATGAGGATGATGTTCATAGTCTTGATCAAGAATAATACGAGCATCTACTGCAATCAACTCGTTATTATGTACCAATAACGGATTGATATCAATCTCCTGAATCTCAGGGTTATCAACAACTAAATGAGAGAATTTAATCATGGTTTCCTCAACTCTTTTCAACTCAACAGGTGGCAGATGACGAAATCCTTTAAGCAAACGAAAGGATTTTGTACGCTCAAGAATACGCCGGGCTAACACTTGATTGAGAGGTGGAAAACCAATACTTCTATCTTTAAATAATTCAGTAAAGACACCACCAAGACCAAAAAGAATAACGGTACCAAAGACGGGATCCTTTTTCGACCCAAGGATAAGTTCATAGCCACTGCTTTCCACCATTTTTTGTATCGTTACCCCAATTATCTCTGCATCAGGGACTTTTTCCTTGGCTCGTTCAATCATGGCTGAAAATTCCTTCCTTACAAGGTCCTCACAACCAAGATGAAGTGCTACACCACCTACATCACTTTTATGAGTAATTTGTGGTGAAAGAATCTTCATTGCAACAGGTAATCCAACACTTTTCGCTTGTTCTACGGCTTCATCAGCAGATCGAGCAATTAATGGTTTTGTTGTATTAATACCATATAATTCAAGAAATGTTTTTGATTCACTCTCATTGAGTATCTTTCGATTCTCTTTTCGAGCATCCATAAGGATTTTTTTCACTATATTCTTATGTTCAAGTTGTGTATCAACATCAATCTCTTCGGGAGTCTCATACAACAATTCAAGATTTCGAGCATAATGATACAAATACATATAGGATTCCACTGCTTCATCAGGGGAAGCATAGGTTGGTACATCATTTCTATTGAGCAGTTGCCGGGCATGATATACACTCTCCTCACCAATAAAGGAAGTGAGAATGGGCTTCGTTGTTTTTCTGGAGATGTCAATCACTCTATCTGCCAGTTTCCTAGGATCTGCCATTACTTGAGGAACCGAGAGAATTAAGAGACCATCAATATTTGAATCCTCTAAGCAAATTTCAATAGCTTGCTGATAGCGATCTTCATCAGCATCACCAATAAGATCGATAGGATTCCCATGACTCCAATGAGAAGGAAGCACTTGGTTTAATTTCTCAATAGTTACCTCTGATAAAGTTGCGAGTTTTCCTCCTTTTTCAATGATAGAATCAGTAGCAAGAACACCCGGACCCCCCGCATTTGTGATAATTGCGATATTTCTCCCAGTCGGTCGTGGTTGTTTCGCAAGAATTGAAGAGCAGTTAAATAAATCACTAATATTTTTTACACGGACGACTCCTGCTCGACGGAAAGCTGCATCATAGATATCATCCTCTCCAGCCATGGCGCCGGTATGAGATGCTGCAGCCTTTGCACCTTCCTGAAATCGTCCAGCTTTTATCACAATAATCGGTTTTGCACGTGAGAAACTACGAGCTGCACTCATAAATTTCCGTGCATGGGTTATAGACTCAATATACAAGACAATACTGCGGGTATGCATATCCATACCAAAATAATCAATAAGATCCCCAAAATCTACATCAACCATTGAACCCACTGAGACAAAAGAGCTAAAACCTACTTTTGCTGATGCTGCCCAATCTAAAATCGATCCACAAACCGCTCCACTCTGTGAAAAAAGAGCAATATTTCCTTTCTCGGGCATGGATCCAGCAAACGTAGCGTTGATGCCTAGATATGGTAACACTACACCAACACAGTTAGGACCTACGATACGGAGACCATACTGTTTCCGAACAGTTTCTAATTCTTCTTCCCGCTTTTTTCCTTGTTCACCAATCTCCTTAAATCCTGCAGAAATTATAACAATACCTTTAATGCCTTTTTTCCCGCATTCTTCAACGACCTTGTTTACTACTTTTGCATTGGTCGCAATAATAGCAAGATCAACTACTTTTGGAAGATCTTTTACTGATGAAAAACATTGAACGCCTTGAATGCTTTCATGATTTGGGTTTACTGGGTAGACAATACCTTGATAATCTGATCCAATTAAGTTACGAAAGATTCTGTATCCTGCAGATCCAATAGTGTTACTTGCTCCAATAACAGTGATGCTTTTAGGTTTAAAGATATAATCAAGATTTTCAGCGCCCATGACGATACCCCAACGCGAGAATAGGCACTGGTCGGTATATAAGACCACTACATAAGCTTATCGTAGAAAAAAAGGAAGAGGGAGGAAAGAAATCTGATTATGATGGCGTCGTTTGGGGGTACCATCGATCAAGGATAACATGGACTTCACCACCGCATATTGGACAGGACCGTATACGACGTGTGAAGCGAGCATGACATTGCGTGCAGATCATATCGATCATAAGCCACCATAGTAATAATAAATTAGTACATATATAAAATTAACGATACATTAATCGTTGATTGACGAATTTTTTATATATTTTAATATTGAACTTAAATGATCTAACGGAATTGCTCTCACAAAAAGAAAGGTCGTTTCTCCTGAAAAGAAGCTCCAAAGGTTTTTATAGGTAGCCTCTATTCCACGTTTTACATTTCCGAAAGGAATAACACTATTTAACTCTCTTCCATAGGAGGCTATAGAAAATGCCTATGTATGTACGGTTTCAAACACCAAAAGATGTTCAAGATTTAGCCTATGAATTGGTAGAAAAAGCTCGAGATGCAGGAAAAATTAGCAAAGGCACAAATGAAACAACAAAACAAGTAGAACGTAGTCAAGCAAAACTTGTTGTCATGGCTGAGGATGTTACCCCTGAAGAAATTCTGGCTCATATGCCCATACTCTGCGAGGAAAAAAACATTCCCTACACCTATGTGCCTAGCAAAGAAGAACTTGGTTCAGCAGCTGGATTATCAACAAGTACCTCATCCATTGCTATTGTTAACACCGGCAAGGACAAAGAAGGACTTGAGAATCTCATTAAAAAACTTGCTACCATTAAGAAACAAGGGTAAACTATGATCGAAGGAATTCCTTGTGAAGTTGTTGAAGTACTGGATCGCACAGGTATGGCTGGCGAGGCTTATCAAGTCAAGATCCGTGTGCTCGATGGTCGAGATAAAGGAAAGATTATCACAAGAAATGTCATGGGTCCTGTACGACTTGGTGATATTCTCATGCTGACAGAGACACAACGAGAAGCAAAGAAACTAGGTGGACCACGATAAAGGGGATTAAAAATGGTTGAACAACGGAAATGTTCTTTTTGTGGAAATCTCATCGAACCTGGAACAGGGAAACTCTTCTGTAAAAAAGATGGGACGGTATTATATTTTTGTAAAAGTAAATGCCAGAAGAACATGTTACAGTTAAAACGGATACCTCGACGTGTTCGATGGACAAAAAGCTATACAAAATCATAAAAACAAGAATATAACCAAATCACTTTTTTTTTATTTACATACTTATTGATTGTTACATAATACTTATAACCATCTTTAGTATTACACAGGTCAATGCCTTAGCAGGGGATGCGGGCAGATCCCGTGGGATGGTGGTATACAGATGGGATGTAGAAATAAAAGATTAGTGAAAAGTAGATTTTTTCAGAAATTGTTAAGCAGCTATGTTGTAACCATGATGATTCTTACATCATTCATTGTTACAATACACACTGTACGTGGTGATCCATTCGATGATATTATTACGACGTATTCTTTTGAGGGGGATTTAGTTGAAACAAGTGAATTTGATAATGGAAGTTATGTTATTGTGAACGCCACTATGGATAATATAGTTGGAGATTCTCCAGGGTCTCCAGCACAACCATATGTCCTTAATGTGACAAATCCTGGTAATGAATGGATTTGGGTGGCAATGTTTGATAATGATACTTATCTCCCTGGACAATTACCTGATGTAAATGAACCAAATGATGGTATTTATTGGGGTGTTTTTCAGATTGGTACAAATAATACTGATTCCGGGTCTCAAACACCTTATTTACATTTAGATGACAGCCAACAAGCTACTATCTCTGAAATTGACGGTGGACCTTTTGATGGTGATGACTATATTGAAAGTGAAGTAATAACAGCCTCCTATGGAGACGGGCAACAAAATCATCCACCTAATAAACCATCGGATCCATCCCCAGCAGACACTTCAACAGGAGTATCAATCACAACAGATATGAGTTGGACAGGTGGTGATCCTGATGAAGATCCCGTTCATTATACTGTTTATTTGAATACTACTAGTCCTCCTACAAGCATCGTTTCAGATAATCAATCAGGGACAACATTTAGTTTAGGTGGAGGTGAATTAGATTATGATACCACCTATTACTGGAAAGTTGTTGCTTGGGATTCTCATGATGCTTCCAATAGTAGTGATATTTGGAGTTTCACCACAAACTCTGAGGGTGGACAGGGTGGATCAGATCAAATCCAGTGTTACAATTATTCAGGTAGCTTGCAACAAACAACCACCTTTTCCAATGAAACAGTCTATGTTAATGTATCTGTGAATAATACAACAGGTGACCCCGGTGATGGTTCCTATTATTATGTGAAAGCTACTAATTTAAACACTGGATCTTGGGTATATGTAAATGTTACAGATAATGAGACACTACCCTTCATTCAAAACACAGCCGATGATCAAATATATTGGGGATATTTCAATATAAGCACTGAGGAAAATACACAGAATGGTACAGGACTTACAGATCCAGCTATTGTGTTGGCAGCTGATTCTCATTCCATTGAAATAACAGAGATTGATGGAGGGGATTTTGATGGTGATGCTGATATTGCTAATGAGGACATCTCTGTTTTAATTTCAGAAGGAGGACAAGGTGATGAATTTGGGACTTTGCAAGGATATATCCTTGATGAGGATGATGTGTTAGGACCTGGCATTCCAAATGTTCGTGTAGGTGTCTTAAACAATACATTAGGAATTGATAAAACAGTGTTTACCAATGAAGGCGGATTTTATTGTTTTGATAATAATTTGTCACAGGGATTGTATGAAGTGGCAATTTCTGGAGAAGAGATTCAACATGCTGATACAGGATATGTTTATGTAACTGCTGGTCAAGTAACAAATCAGAATTTTACAGTCACAATGATGGATGATCAACAACATCATGATACAGAAAATATCACTATCTATGGGTATGTGTTTCAAGACATGACCGATCAAGTGCCAGTAGCTGATGTCAATGTGTCAATACGATCAGATCAATACCCAGATATAGCTAAGAATTGGACGTTAACAGATGAGGGGGGTTACTATGAAGTCTGTTTTCAAACAAATTCCTCAGATTGGGGACAAGAGAATTATATTCTCATTATATACCAAAAAGAAGGGTATGAAAGCGAGGTAATGCAGGAACACCTTGATTGGATGGTTTATGATATGAACTGTGAAGTTGAGATGTATGAAATCTGGCTTCGAAGAATATGGCCAATTACTGCGAATGCAACAGGTACTATCCTCAATGAAACAGGAGTACCTCTTTCAGAAGTCTATGTATTTGCAGAAGGATCTGATTATTTTGAGAATTCAACTGCCACAGATGGAGATGGTAATTTTACCATTGGATTATTTGTGAATGGTTCTGATGATTTTGAGTTTTTATTTAGAAAAAATGGCTATTTTATCAATGGAACAGAAGATATTGAAATTGATGAAGGAGAGCTCTATGAGTTAGGAACGTTTTATCTAGATAGTAAACCTCCTTCAAATGCATGTATTACTGGTCAATTAATTAGTAACGGTGAACCATTATCTTATTCAGAGATGATGTTGTTTGATCCAGCTCATCCCTTTGAATCAGCTCCTGAAAATATGCCTCGGACGAACATAACTGGTCATTTTAATATTTCAACTTATAATGGGACCTTCTATTTGGTAACGTTTACTCAAATGATTGGAAAAACAAGACATGGACCTCCACTTGCTATAGGTGGCTATCAAAATCAAGTTATTCCAGTCCAAGTCAATGATTCTGAAACAGAAATTCTTTTAATAAACCTTACACGTGCTAACCCAGATTCTATCGAGATAACGACGACCTTCACAGGATTGAATCAAACAACAATCACCATGAGTCGAACCATCATTGGAAATGCTCAACTCGTTCGAATGCTTGCTGATTTAGATCTTAATGGAGTCATATCCGCTGAAGAGGCAACAACCTATATTGCTTCTATCAATAGCTCCTTATCTGGAGGATCCTCGTATGATGATGAACTCTTGCTGGTGGATATCCCTTATAGTTTAACCGTTGATGGTATTTCATTCTCAACAGCTGATAGTACAGTTGAACTCAGTAATTTCATCGGTTCAGCCTCATCATCAGAAAGCTTCTGTTTATATATCAATCAAACACAGAGTGCATCAGGACAAATAAATACATCAGAAACACTCCATTCAATCAATTATCGTGGGTATTATGAAAATCCAGCGTTTCTCATCGATTCAACAGTGATTCTTGATGGAGAAAACGTTCTAGTCAGAGGTCGTCAACAATTAGTATCAATAGAAGGAACTGGTACAAGTCATATCAATATCACCCCTTCATATGACCCAGATTACAATGATTCAACCTTTTATGAAAATGTCTACATGCTAGTAGGTAGTACAACTGCTTTTGCCTCACTTTATGATGGATATTCCTATGAAAATCCTGTAGATAGTGACACTGATGGCAGCTATAACTTCCTAATGAAAAAAGCAAAATTTGCAACAAATATATCAGGAGATTTCAAAATCATTGGTACATTACGAAGCCCCTCAGGTATTACCATTGAGGAATATGAAAAAACAACTTCTGCATCAGCTGGAACAAAAACCATAGATCTGTCATTCAACGGTGAAGAGATTTACAGAAGTGGATACAATGGACCGTATACCTTTGTAGCCGATCTCTTTATTTCACGAGGAGACTCTTATATCTGGCTTGATTCATTTTCACAATCAACTGCATCATATTCCTATTATGATTTTGATGCTCCACCAATATTTTACACAGGAACAATCACTGATTATGGACTTGATGAGGACAGCGATGGTACCTATGATTATATGGTATTTAGTATCGAAGTTGATGTTGGTGAAACAGGAACATATGATGTCGATGCTGACTGCGGAGTTGCAGATTTTAGTTTTGAAGGAGATCCGCATATCGCCCATATATGGAAAGAAGTCACATTTTCAACACTTGGAAGACAGAATTTCACTGTCAAATTTTCAGGGCCTTCCATATATGCAAAAGGACGAAATGCATCACTATGGATGAATACACAAATTCGTAATCCACAATATGGTAATTTAGATGATCAGGATTACATGACACTGGAGGAATATCATTATGATTGGTTTGATCTTCCTCCTCCAGAGAATTCAACGATTCAAGGGACCATTCATAATGCGTTTGGTGTGCCATTAGATGTTGAAGTCCGAATATTTAATCAGGCTACTTACTCTGAGAACTCAACCTTTTCTAATTCATCAACAGGTGCCTTTGAAATTCATGTTGCAGAAGGGTCATATTATCTTGAGATTTGGCATCCGGAATATCATGATTATCATGAATATATAGTGATATCAGAGGATGAAATCGTGAATAGAAATATTACACTCAAACCTGAAGGATGGCAATGTGAATGGATTGATTGGTTTATGGATGATTGGATGTATGGAACTGGTGATCCAATCTATTTAAATTTCTCCACCAGTCTATATTGTTCTAACATCTCTGTTGAACTCTGGCGTGAATATATGGATGGTGATGAACACCTTGGTGAAGGATTCATAAATAGTACAAATGGTACAACTGATGCTTATGGAAATGGTAATATTGTTGTTAATACGAATAATTTGGTAAGCGGACAATATATGCTGTATATACTAGTTGCAAATGAGACTGAACAACGGGTAGCTTGTGGCGATATCTGGGGTTTACAGATTAGTGTATATGATTTAGATTTTGAAATCGATAAAAATAATTATCGACCAGGTGGCACTGGAACTGGACAATTTAATCTCACATATACAAGTAATAGCAGTTGTGTAACCAATGCAGAATATATTTGGAAAATAATGTATTGGGATTATCATGGGCAACATGTGGTAGCAAGTGGAGATGTCACAAATGAAACCTATCTTGAGCGTGGATATGGATCGTTTACCTTTACTATCCCGAGCAATATTGATATTGACCAATGGTATGATCTACGATTAACAGCCTCAAAAGGAGAAAATGAGGTTAATGCATGGAGAGGCTTTGGAATCACGACAGGCAGTGTCATTGAAGGAGTAATAAACGAGACCACCCCCGGACAGGGAGAGTACGAATCCCTAAATCTGAATGTTAGCGTTAATCTAACCCAAGCGGGGACCTATCGTCTGCAATCTGGTTTGAATAAAAATTGGGAATGGATTACTGGCACAGAGGTCACACAGTATTGTACTGTTGGATCAAATATAATAACCTTAAGTTTTGAGGGGGAACAAATTGGTCAAAGTCAACTTGACGGCCCATATGATGCTTGGATTGGGTTATATCCTGAAGAAGGATGGGAAGAACTTGATAGTTTGGAATATGAAACTCAGGCTTATAATTGGGCTGATTTTGCATCTATGATTGCAACATTTAACAAGACCGCAGGGACAACAGACTATGCGGTACCTGGTTCAAATGGATATGATGCGATACTTGTTAATGTGAGTATTATTCCTACACAAGTTGGAAATTACAGCGTCCATGGGAATCTACATAAACGTGATGGACAAGATTGGTACTTTGTTGCATGGAATAAAACAGAAATTGAAGTAACACAACCACAGATAGACACATCAATACTCGTATCAATTAGATTTGAAGGATCAGAAATCTATAATAGTCAGCAAACAGGTCCTTATAATGTCAATCTTAATCTCCATACTATTGATGAATATGATTATGAAGAATGGATCACCTGGTATGATCCTGATGATGATTTAAATTATGATTATGATGATTTTAATCGACCAGGTGCATCAATAGAAGGCATTGTGGACTATGGAGTTGTAAATGGAGATCTAAAAGTTGGTGTAAAAATCAATATTACCTCTGATAACTATGCTAATTTAGAATATCAAATTGGAGGAGATTTACATGATTCAGAGTGGTGGTGGATTACCTGGAATGATAATACGACCACCCTTCCACTCGGTTTAACAATTGTCAATCTTACTTTTTCAGGAGAGTCGATTTATAGCTCAGGTTGTGACAGTCCATATAAATTGCATACTCGTCTTGAACGTTATGATCCCTGGGAATGGTTAGGAGGAAGGGAATTCGATATTGATTCAACATATTATTATACAGATTTTAGTACTCCCGGGGGAGTTTTCAATGAATCTCATTCCGACGCAGGTTATGACATTGATGACGATGGAGATTATGATTATATCCGAATCGTTGCCCCAGTAGATTTCAGTGAAACTGGTGACTACGAAGTATCAGCAGAATTATATCAAGAGGACGGCATGGATTGGCATTGGATATCCTGGGGGTACGATGAATTAACGGTGAATCAAGCTGAGACAGTGAATTTCACTATTGATTTTCCAGCAAATGAAATTCTTGATAGTGGTCTTGAAGGATATTATGGTGTGCAACTTTGGTTACGAGCACAAGGTGATCAAGGGAGTGAACTTGACAATATGGAATTCACCACAGATACCTATTATTATCTTGATGAATTTGGTCTTCCTGCAGTTCATTTCACTGATGAATCAACATGGAGCGATACAAATAATTCTCAATATCTAATAGTTACAACCGGGGTAAACTCTTCAGAATTGGGAGAGTATCATGTCCATGGAAATCTTCATAAAGTCATTGATCAAGGAGGTTGGGAAGAGTGGTATTGGATATGTTCCGACAATGAAGACTTTACTATCACATCAGAAGGGGAAATAGAAGTCAATGTTTCCTTTGATCTTGCTATGATACAACAATCTGGATATACTGGACCTTATACTATAAGTTTTGATCTTATGGATGATAACTGGGATCATGTTGATCATGTTAATGAATATGAAACACAATCATATGATTTCTCCGGATTAGGTGATATTCGACCCTTGTATTTTACGGAATCATTTGAGGATTATCTCTATCCATCAAGCAGCCCAGAGTATCTCAAGATAAATGTGACCTTACAGGTAAATGAGTCCGGATCATATGTGTTAGATGGTTGTTTGCATAAGGAATTGCAGGGAGATTGGAATCATATTGCAGGTCATACAAAGAATCTGGAGTTAACGAATGATACAGAGCCACAAAATGTGACGATTAGTTTTGATGCCATTGAAATTGCTAATGGCATAGAAGATCAATCACTGCAGGATGAATTCTCTGATGGTGGATCAACCTTTGATTTGAATCTTTGGTTACGAAGATCAGATGATTATTCAGAGATTGACATGTTAGAAGATACAACACTAAATACCTATACTTATTCTGATTTCATATCTACAACTGCTTCTATAGTAACAGTAACTGATAATGGATATAATCAAACAGGTAATAGCGAAAGCTCTACACCTTTTGATTATTTGAATATGACGACAACTGTAAACATCACAGAAGTTGGAAATTATGAATTATGGGCTGATTTGCATTATGATCAAGATGATACTTGGATTTGGCTTGGATGGTGTAATCAATATCTATCAGTAGATTCATCAGATCTCACATTAGGATATTTTGAAACAGATATAACACTACAGTTTAACGGAGAACAGATTAGTTCAAGTGGGTATAATGGACCTTATAATTATTATATGGAACTACGGAATATAGATACTAATAAGAAGAAAGATCAACAAAATGGTGAAACACAGGGGTATAGTTCATCTGATTTTATCGGTTCCTCAACTACCTTTGATGATAGTTCAGTGGTTATTGAAGCATGGGATGAAGATGGTGGCGGTTATGATTATCTGAATGTTACAGTAAATGTGACTGCTGAAACAGAGATATCTGTGAGTTTCTTTGGGGATTTATATAAACAAGTAGATTATGGGCCTGATCAATGGATAGATTGGCAAGAAGACTGGACCACATTACAATCAGGGGAAAATAATCTAATACTGCAGTTCCCTGGTGCAATGATTCGTAATAGTGAATTAGATGGTCCATATCAACTGCGATTAGAACTATGGGATACTTCAGAATGGAATTTATTGGATACTATCGAGGGTTTAGACTCACCAGCATATGATTATGATGATTTTCAATCACCTTCAGCTGAAATCAATGATGATTTAGTAACAGATTGGGGTCGAGATACCGATGACGATTCGTTATATAATTATCTTGAAATAAACGTATCTGTCTCAGTTGAAACAGCTGGTACCTATGAAGTTTCTGGTGATCTAAATTTTAATGGCGATACATGGGAGTGGCTCGGCTGGGC
>Ga0272442_10006986_pt1 | contig 14696 bp, 7 predicted proteins | sample SSMForm2O_FD_200262 | JGI IMG/M metagenome (GOLD analysis project Ga0272442, IMG submission 200262) | Marine sediment archaeal communities from Little Sippewissett salt marsh, Falmouth, MA, United States - SSM-Form-2O | ecosystem: Environmental > Aquatic > Marine > Wetlands > Sediment ...
AGCAGCAGGAAACAGAGAGCGAAACAAGCTATGATTTTATATCTCATGATAATCCTTCAAACTCTCAGAACATGCCTGAGATGATAAGATTATAGAACGCGGATGACGCGGATCTTGCGGATTTACGCGGATTCTGGACATCAAGAACCGCAAATTTATAATTCTCCCAGGAGATATTGGCCACAGATTTTCACGGATAAACGCGGATGGAATCAATGAAAATCCATGTTTATCCGCGAGTATCCGCCCAATCCGTGTTATCCGCGTTCCATTCCTGTTTCTGAGCAAGAAGAGCAACTAAAAATCCATCTCATTTAACCTGTCGTACTTCTCAGCATACATCCTTACAAGTCGCCTCAACCCCTGTATATAGGTTTCGCGTTCGGTCTCATTATACAGTATTCTCCCATAGCTCCCGATAAGATACGGGTAATTTTCACCAAGGAAACTCTTTATACTGCGCCACACTCCTGGTCTTGCGTTGAGCTTATCGTAATAAACGCGCTCCAGCTTCAGACCGGACAGGGATTTGAAGAGAGCCTCGATGTTCTCGTCACTATCCGAAAGAAAGGGCATGAAAGGTCCCAAAAACGCCCATACTTTGATCCCTCTGTCAGCGGCTTCCCGCAGCATCTCAATCCGCTCCCCTGTGGGAGATGCCCCGGGCTCAATTTTCCTGCGAAGCGCTTCGTCCATAGTCGTGAGGGTGGCCCCAAGCTCCACGCTCTCGTCCTCCAGAACATCCAGATCGTTCCGAACGAGGCTGCTTTTTGTGAGAATGGTAACGTGAAAGCCATAGTGAAGTAACAGACTTAAGCATCTACGGCTGAGTTCGTATTCCTGCTCCAAAGGCTGCCATCCGTCGCAAACGGAACTCATGATGACGCGGCCCGGCGCAGCACGTCTGAGTTCCCGCTCAAGAACATAGGGCGAGTTTATCTTCACGTCAGCAAACTGTCCCCAGGGTTCATCGTGCCCGGTAAACCGCTTCATGTATCGAGCGTAGCAGTAAACGCAGGCGTGAAGACAGCCGATGTAGCAGTTGACGGTGTAATCCGTGATCTTGGATTTGCTCAGAACGGATTTACACTCGATTTCTCTTATCACAGGATTCAGCAAAGGTTGAAAATCCCCCTAAATCCCCCTTTACGAAAGGGGAACTTTTCCCTATCCCATAGATACCAGCGCGGGTATATCGTTCTTCAGTCTGAAAAATATGTTATCAGCAATTGCCCGTCTTATACCTCTCATCAAACTCAGGTAAAAATGCAGATTGTGAATCGTATGAAGCCGATGCGCCAGTATCTCGTTCACCATATAGAGGTGTCTCAAATAAGCGCGGGTGAAGTTCCTGCAGGTATAGCACTCGCAGTTGGGATCCAGCGGCGTGAAATCGCGTTTATGCACAGCATTTTTTATCTTCACCCGACCCTGGCTGGTGAACAGAGAACCGTTGCGAGCGTTCCGCGTAGGCATAACGCAGTCAAACATATCAATGCCCAGCGATACGGCTTCCACGAGATTCTCAGGCGTTCCCACTCCCATCAGGTAGTGAGGTTTATCCCTGGGCAGCAGCGGAGTCGTGTATCCTATCATATTGTACATGATTTTTGCTTCTTCGCCTACACTTAACCCGCCTATGGCGTATCCATCGAAACCTATTTCCATCATATCTTCCGCGCTTTTGCGTCTCAGATCGTGATATACGCTTCCCTGAACGATTCCGAAGAGAAGCTGTCCGTCTTTACTATGGGCGTCTTTACACCGTCTGGCCCACCGGGAGGTTAATTCCATCGACTCTTTGGCGTATTCATAATCACAGGGATAAGGGGTGCATTCATCGAAGTTCATGATTATGTCCGCTCCGATGGCTTCCTGTATCTCGATTGATCTCTCCGGGCTGAAGAAATGCTTCGAGCCATCGATCACGGATTTGAACATGGCCCCCTCTTCGCTTAGCTCCCGATTTTCACCCAGGCTGAAGACCTGGTACCCTCCGCTGTCCGTGAGTATAGGCCCTTTCCATGACATAAACTTGTGCAGCCCGCCGGCTTTTTTCACGATGTTATGGCCGGGACGCAGATATAGATGGTAAGCGTTGCCCAGTATAATCTGAGCGCCTAAATCCTCCAGTTCACGAGGCGAACACGTCTTAACAGTAGCGTAAGTGCCAACGGGCATGAATACCGGCGTATTAATCACGCCGTGAGGTGTCCGTAATACACCTAGCCTCGCCTTTGTGCTCGAATCCTCTTTCACTAAATGGAAAACACCCTCGCTCTTTTGTTTTCGCATACACTTCTCCAACGGGAAAGCCAGAGAGCCGGAATGTCAGAAAGCCTGAGATCTGCCTTTCGATTACCCGGCTTTCAGGCTTTTTGGTTGTCCGGTTTTCGTAAACTCTAAATCAAAGCTTCCCTTGCCATGCTCATGGTCATTCAGTTCTTCATTTTTCGGAAATACAGAGCGTTGTTCGGGAGGGCAAAGCTCCATACGCATTAAGCTAAGCAGAATTCCCCCTTAAAAAAGGGGGCCAGGGGGTTGTTCCTTTGGAAATAACAATGCTATGTATGCAATATGACCTTTTGATGCGGTTTATACAACCCCCTGGCCCCCTTTTTTAAGGGGGAATTCTGACCTGTTACCAGTAGATAGGATATAAAACCAAGCACGGCCCGTGTTTTCGTTATCCCCATTTCTTAGCTTCGCCCTCCCGCTTCATTCTCGCAGATCATTCTTATGTGAAACTGAACAACCCTATTGCCAAACTTAAGGCTGAGGCTCCTGCTCAATCTTCTGTGGTATCAGGCCAAGGTTCGTGACACCTGTCCACTGGTCTGTGCGGAACGGCGACGCCGGCAATCCTTCTTCGTTATACAGGTTACAGATCGGGTTATTCTCCCATGCGTATCGCACAGCGATGGGGTTCGGAACCTGATCGCTCCAGACCACCACTTTGTCATCGCCAACGATCTTTGCCTCAGCCCAGACGAACTTGAGATCCGATCCGGCGATGGCAAATCCCTTCAGCGGCTCGCCGCCCTTCGCTACCAATCCATCGCCGACGTGCTTGAAGTTCAGGCGAATCTTGTTTCCCCTGATATTCATGGACTTGTAAATGGGACCGGAGTAAACTATGTCAAAATCGTATGCGATGGCAAGCCCACCCAAAGCCAGACGAAGGCCAACATCCTGCTTGTTCTGAGGGTGGATGTTATTGGTTTCACCAACGTCAATGGCAACTGCCATAGCGGTGTTCGGCAGCATAAGCGTCATCAGTTGCGCTTCCCGAAGCTCCGCCCACGAACTCTCAACCGGTGTTGGCTTTACTTTGGTGAAATTAGCAAGCTGTACGAACAGGAACGGGAAATCACCCTGTCCCCAGGAACGCCGCCAATCAACAATCATCATGGGGAACATTTTCCGATACAGATAAGCTCTGCCGGCGTTGGATTCGCCCTGATACCATATGGCTCCCTTGATACCGTAAGGTATTACAGGTGCGATCATGCCGTTATACAGCGACGTAGGTTTGTGGGGAGAAGTAGGGCCGGTGGGAGCCCGGGGTTTTCTCGGTACGGGCTGACCTTCTTCTTTAGCCTTTTTAGATTCCTGCTCCCATAGAGCAAGCTTCTCGTTATATTCCTCCATGGCCTGGGGATATACTGACATGATCTGTTCCCAGCGCGTGAGAACGGGTCTCAGCACAGGATCAGATTCAAGAGTCTCTTTACTCGTCCACGACTCCGCCGGCGTTCCACCCCACGAAGTGTGGATCAAACCTATCGGGACGCCTAATTCCCGGTGCAGAGCACGACCGAAGAAGTAGCCAACAGCCGAAAACCATCCTACTGTCTCAGGGCCGCATTCTACCCAACTGCCTTCGGTATCCTCCAACGGTTCGTCAGCTACAACCCGCTTGACGCTAAACAGCCGGATCATAGGATAATCGGATTCAGCTATCTCCTGTTCAGCGTTCACGGAACGACTGACCGGCCACTGCATATTGGACTGACCCGAACAGGCCCATACCTCGCCAACGAGGATGTTATGCAGCGTGATTTCGTTACTCGCGGTTTCGTTAGTCGCGGTAATGGTTATCTCAAACGGCCCGCCAGCGTCCAATGGATGAAGCTTGACCATCCATTTGCCTTCAGTGTCAGCGGCAGTAGCTGCCTGCTGATCACCCATAACGACACTAACCCACTCTCCCGGTTCAGCCATACCCCAGATAGGTGTCTCCATACCTCTCTGGAGCACCATGTTATCGCCTATTATGGCCGGCAATTCCACGTCAGCGCCAACCGAGAGCGATAATCCCATCAAAAGGCTTAGAACAATCATAATGTTGCAGGCTGTTTTCTTCCGAAGAGCTATGAGAGAACGTCGAAGGTATACCATAATATCTGACTCCTTATTCATACACTGATTACTGATCACTAATCATTGGTTACTTCTTCCTACCACCATCCGCCCTGTTTATGCGGCATGATAGGGAACAGAGATTCTATCAATCCTCGTATTCGCTCGTTAAATATGGGACTGACAGTGAATGTGTGCTGCCTGTAAGATTCCCAGACATCTTCGTTGCCTGACACCAGGCGGTTTACTACCGTATCGTCTGCGGTGATCAACAGGTCAGCATTTTCGGCGAAATTATCCTCCACGTTTACCTTCCCATCATTGTCGATGGCGAAGGTGGTCATAAGTTTGGAACCTTCTATACTTACACTTCCGCACCATCCCGCGTGCGGGCTTCTTTGCAGGCGTAGGCTTAGGAGTTCGGCTATTTCTCGCAGGAATCGGGTGAGGTCGATGATCTTAAACATATTCACCCAGCCGTATCTTATGCATTCAGGCTCAATGCTGTAGCCCATTTTCAGCAGGACATCCCGGTAATTCATGGGAGGATCCCGGAATCCAATCCTCTCCTTAGACGCTTCCAGAGCGTATCTGTGAATACCTGAGATAAGCTCTTTTACTGCCAACGGCTCATCCTGATGCTCCCTGTCTATGTGCAGGAGATTAATGTTGGCTAAAGACTCGAAGGGATTGAGGTAAACGTCAGCGTACCCGATGACCTTACCATCATCCTCGATCACTCTGATCCCCGGGCCGAAACTGCTTCGGGGTGACCAGTCGACCGGCCCTATGGTGCTGGAAATATACTGCTCTCTGAGTCTGCTCACTTCTGCGCGGTCAGCATCAGAGTAATCCCGCACCTTTATTTGCCCTTCTTCCTGCGCGGCATCCTCCTTTACCAAATGCTTTCCATACTCCCAGGGGAATCTGCGATCCACGTAGCCGCTTCGGCAATACAGCCTGTGGGCTACCAGCCTGGTACCAGTGCTGACAGTGGAGCATGAATATCCCTGCTCAACCATGAGATCACATGCCCTCTTGATGGCGATACCTCCCAGCCCTGCGCCTCTGAACCTGGGTTCTCGTATGCCAAAACTCGCGATGCTGGCATATCCTGCGGAGATATTATCGCCTAAATGGAAGCGTTTATCGGTGCTTACTTCCACATGGGCAGTTTCATCACCCCTTAAGAAAGGAACAACACGGAAACCGTTGTTTTTGTTTGTGACCTTAAGCTCCACGATCTTCTTGCCAGCGTTATCTTTTAAGCTGTCGGTGGAGAACTGCTCTGCTCGCGCGTCGCCAGCCCGTTTCAGCGCATAGCCAGCACTAAGTTGGAACAGGTAATTCTGACCCGGAGCAAATCTCACCAGTGGATCTGCGCCCCGACTATCACCCGCCATCGTCAGGCTTAGAGCCGCCTTAGCGCGCACCGCGTCATCTTCCGACTCCAGAAGTCCTGCAAGCGTCTCGTTTCCGCGTCTATCTCCTGATGATGCCAACTGGCTGGCTGCAAAGCATCGGAGACGTTCATCTTCGGCATTCAACAGGGAAATCAACTGTGCACACGACAACATCTGGTTATGTATATGCGATACCTCCGGCCGTTGATACCGGAGATCCGGGATCGGTTTGCCTTCGCTGTCCGTAACTCTGAAATAGAATCCCCAGCTATCAGTGCCCTGATTGGCGATTTTGAGCAGAATCCTGTTCTTACCCTCCTTCAGAGATACAGATACAACGCCCTGATCCGGGAATGCCTCTCTATTTGCCGTCGAGCTATATTTCAGTTCATTGTCGAACCATAATTTCACACCATCCACATTGCCGATCCTGAGTTCGGCTTCCATGCTTGCAGGGACTTGTATGTCCGTGAGTGCATAAGCCACAGATCGGGTGTGGCGGACATTCCAGAAGAACTCTATCCCGGTGCGCTCGAAACTCTCGAAGTGAGCATACGCCAGATCGACGTATGCATCATTTTTGTAGTACTCTATCTCTCCCCAACGGACTATCTTATCCCTGCCAGCAAAAAAAGCATTCAGGTCTGATTCAGCTTCCGGAGGATATTGGGTGTCAAAACCCGCATTGTCTGCGTTATCGAACGGGCTGGCTATGATCCAGTCATCCGGATGGGTAAACCCTATCCGCCGTAGTTCGCCTATTGCCTTGTCGCCCATACCTCTCAGGAGTTGCACTGTACGCAGAAAAAGCGGCTTATCCTGGGTGACAAGCAGTCCACCAATAGCTTTCACAGCCTTTTCCCCGCAGATAGCCAGTGCCTCCAGCGCGAGCGGCGCAAACGGCGCATCACCTGCGAATACTGTCAGAGATTCAACGTCCCTTTCATCGTAAGCCCTTATAAGATCCGAGTATCGCTCCATAGCTCCAACAGCAGGCTTATAACTCAGTATCCTTATCTCCAGTTCCGGCGCTTTATTCCTCCCAGACCAAATGGATGTGGCCGTTACGAATCGGGTCTGACCTTCGTCTTTCCATGCGAATCCGCGAGATGGGCGCGTATCTTCGCCCGGCTTGCTCTGCCAGATGAAAATATCTCTTGTGGACAGATCGACGCCGCCCCAAACGCGTATCTCACCCATGACGTTAGCGTCTCCCTGATTTCGCCCTCTCATGGAAGTACCGCCGTAGGTCACGATCTGCTGATCTCCATCCCCGTCAACATCATCGATCTGCAACCCCCAGACCCATGAGTGTCTGAACGTTTTCCACATGGTTCTGCTTTTTATGTTCAGAGTGTTATCGAACACTATCAACTGGTTGGTGGCTCCCTGCCAGACCTTAGGAAATGCGCCGCCTGCGATCACGATCTCAGCCTCACCATCTCCATCTATATCGCCGGCGGCCATACATGTTGCGAACAACGCTTCGTCAGCGATAGTCTCGCATCTCTGCTTTAAGACGAGATGGTGATCGAACACCCTTAGATCCGATTTTTGCTTGCTTTGGTGCCGGAAGTTGATGAGCGTGACCAATTCCTCGCGGCCATCCCCGTCTAAGTCCACCGCCGTCATGCAGTGCCCATATTTGACGATACTGCCGCCCATCGGAGTCCATTTTGCGATGTTTTTCAACTGCATATCCGCATCATAGAGCCTCAGTTGGACGTAACCTGCATCGCCTCTGCTCCCCTCGACGATGGTAAGCACAGCCATTTCCATCTGTCCGTCCCTGTCAGCAATATGGATGGCCTTGGCCGTGCTGAACAAACCTTCCGGCGATTTCCACCCGATCTGGGACGACAGTTCCAGGTTACCTTTATAATCCTCGTTATACTTGTATGTTCTTATGATAGGTGAGGAATTTCTTATCCCGCCGGCGACAATGATCTCCTCCGTTCCATCGCCGTCTATATCGACAGCGGCAACGTCCATAGCTGTGCCGTCCCAGGTGTCCCTGGCCTTCAGTTTCAGGTCCAGATCATATACTGCTATCTCGCCCGTGGATTTGTCTCCAGAGGAACCGCATCTGGGAATGACCATCTCCAACCGTCCATCGCCGTCAACATCAGCCAGACATACTTTCTCACAATTGACTGTGTCAAACCCCGGGCGATACCTTGTAGTTTTTTCAGTCGTAAACGAAATTCTATGCTCTTCGGGCATTAAACTACTCCCTCCTTAGATATAGCTCAAACCATACTCCGGCCTGGGGATAGGGAATATTGCCTCCAGCACCTCGCGCAGTTGGCCTTGAGCGGAGATCTCCGTCCTCTCGTCGCGCCCGGCCGGATTGCCGAATATCAGGCGCACTGCGTCATGAGCATCTTTAAGCACCGTTTCATCGCCATCCAGGCCGATGGAATATGAGCCATTATGCTCCCGGAAGGTCAGCTTTTGTGCTGTCGCTCGGCCCACAATCTCCTCAAACATTGGCCGCAGCCTCTCACACAGCCTCGGAAAATGGAGAATAGTAATTATGCCGCCTGTATTTCTATAGCTTACTTCAGCCCCAACGGAATCCAGAATCCTGATAAGTTCCACGTCGTGCATAGAAGCCGGGACACCCAGATCCGAAACATCAAATTCCTTGCACAAGCTCCGAACGGCTCCCAGCAACGTCGAACGGGAGCCTGCATACTCGTCCATATATACAGAGCCTTCTCTGGAGCGGACGAGTTCAGCGTATGCGTCTATCTGCTCACCTTTCCGAATGGAGTAGAGGTTTTTCCCTCTATACTGTGGCAGCATTCTGGTCAATTTCTCGAAATCATCATACGGACGGTGAAACCTCACCGGCTCACCTCTGTATAGAGCGGCCCATGCCGGAAGGTCTTCTGAACTAAAACGTTTCACCTCAACTTCTGTTTCAGAAAACTCAGTATCGCTCTTTACATGATACCATGCGACCTTTCCAACATGTGCAGCACCATGAAGGCGATACAGATTCCGAGAGCCGGAGATCAGAAGCATATCCACGCCATCTGCACGGAATTTGTCCATAGCATCCTCAAGAACCGACCATGCGTACCCGCGCTTTCTGTAATCCTCATGTGTACCCACAGAGCCTACGTTGCCTACGGAGATCCTGCATCCATTGATGATCATATCTCTTACCACCACGCCGATGTGAGATACAATTTTCCCATCCGTCTTGATAATCCGCAGATTCTCAGCGTTCTCCTCACAGAATAAAGTGGGAAAACCTCCTCTCATACGGGGGTTGTATACTATGTTAATAACATCCTCCATCAGCTTATCCAACTCATCCGGCATCAAGCCTCTAGGACCGTCTATCATATCTCGTTGTTCCTTTCCTCATCACACAAAAAATCGACACAGGATAACCCTCTGATATATTGAGAAAGAGAATCACGAATTATTTGTGTTATTTGCCAATTCGTGTTATTCGTGATTCAGTTTTCCTGTTTCCCTATTAAACCAGCTTTGCAGGCAGAATACCTGATATCCCCTGTAAACTTCATGTCCGGCAAACCGTTTTCCTATGTATGATACAACATAAATCAATATTTGTCAGCCCAATAATTTTGGCAATCCATGGCCTGTGATCTCCCGGAGGTGCAGATTGAAAAAGCTCATTATCATCCTTATGATGGGTTTCGCAGCTTTAACAGCGGCGGGGCAATCCATTGACACCAATCAGAACCCTCCGGGTATAAAGTGGAAGAAAATTGATACTCCGCATTTTGAGGTCATCTTCCCGGAAGAGATTACCTTTGAAGGGCAGCGCGCGGCTAACCTTATGGAGCATCTTTACGCACCACTCTCCAAAACCCTGGAAACCGGGCCGAGGCGTATATCGATTTTTTTAACGAATCAGGGAAGCATCCCTAATGGTTACGTCGCGCTTGCACCGAGGATGTCGGAATGGTTCTCTCCGCCCCCACAGAGCACTTTTGCCGGCACAAACGAATGGTACAATCTATTGGCTTCGCACGAAGGACGCCATATAGTACAGTTTGATAAGATGAACAAGGGCATTACAAAGGTAGCCGGGGTTCTATTTGGTGAAATTGGTCAGATGGCCTTTTCTGTCCTCTTGACGCCTACGTGGTTTTGGGAGGGAGACGCGATAGATATGGAAACCGCGATCAGCCACAGCGGCCGGGGAAGGATGCCAGCTTTTGATATGGAAATACGCACGCTGCTCCTTTCCGGCGAGAGATATTCCTACTACAAGGCTTATCTGCTTTCCTATAGGGACTGGTATCCCAACCATTACTACCTGGGTTATCTGCTTACCACCCACGTCCGGCGCGATCATGGAGCCAACGTGTGGAGTAGGGTACTTGATCGCGCAACCGGATTTTCCTTCTGTCCTATACCATTCGCCTTTTCCAGAGCCTTGAAAAAGGAGACCGGTAAAGGTGTTACGGGCATCTACGAAGAAACTATGGACGAACTGGAAGCCCTATGGAGAGAGCAGCTTGAGGGATTGAGCTTTACCCATGCCAGAATCCTCAATACCGAAAAGAAGAAGGTCTGGACAAGCTACCAGCTACCTCAGTATATGCCCGATGGTTCTGTTATTGCAGCCAAATATGGTATGGCTGATCCTGCCAAACTGGTTCGGCTCACTCCGGACGGGAAAGAGCATGAAATAGAGCATTTTTCTCCCGCTACTACCTTTTCGACCAACGGTGGCATGATCGTCTGGGATGAGATCAGGTATGAGCCCCGGTGGCTTGCACGAAGCTATTCTGTAATCGTTACCCACAACCCGGACACCGGCAAGACGAAGCAGATCACTGAAAAGACCAGATTCTATGCACCGGCTATCTCGCCGGATGGCAACCATATTGCCGTTGTGGAATTCACGCCGGAAAGAAAATGCTCTCTGGTGATTCTGGACGCGAAGGACGGGAGTGAAGTAAAGCGCTTCCTCAACCCTGAGAACGAGTTCATCAGGAATCCGTCATGGTCTCCTGACGGCAAGCGAATTGTCTTCATAAGGCATAAACATAAAGGTGTCGCCATCACCATCGCGGACACTCAGACTGGTCAAACACGCGATGTTATTCCCCACTCCTGGGAGGATATTTCCTATCCAGTGCTCTGCGGAGACTACGTGCTCTACGGTTCATACTATTCAGGCATTGACAATATTTACGCGATAGACCTTTCCACAGACCAGCGTTATCAGGTTACGTCCCGGAAGTTCGGCGCGTTCAATCCCGCCGTTTCACCGGATGGCGATAAACTCCTCTTTGAGGAATATCAGGTGAAAGGCTACGATGTTGCAGAAATGTCCCTGGAACCATCAACGTGGAAAGAGATCGAGGAAATAGAGGATCGAAGTATACGATACTATGAGCCTCTCATCGCTCAGGAGCAAGGTGGAAGCATTCTTGATGAGGAGTCCATCCCGGACGTGACTTACGAAGTGAAGGATTATAGCACTTTTACGCACCTTTTCAACTTCCACAGTTGGTTCATCGTGCCAACTTTGCCAGTGGGCACTTTGGGTATATATTCCAACGATAAATTGAATACCATGTCGCTCCAGGCCGGGCTTAACTATAACGTCAATGAAAAGGTGATGAGCGGAAGTCTGGACTTGAGCTACGGCGGATTCTTCCCGATTCTGGACGCAGGCGTAAGCTATGGCGGACGGGCTTCAACTTATGAAGATGAAAGCGACGAGGACAAGTGGGACACCTGGGACGAAACTTCAGCACGGCTTGGTATACGCGTGCCGCTTAACCTGTCTAAAGGTATACATCGCTCTGCTCTTGAGATGGGGATAAGCGCGGCTTTTACGGACATTTCCAACAAAACTTACGTGGAAGAATTTGACAGCGGCAACGGCAGTTTGATGCCCCTCACCTATTCTCTTAGCTACGACCGTTCTCGTCAAGCGTCTATACGTGATCTCTATCCACGCTGGCGACAGGCAGCCCGGATATCATACAGCCATACACCTGTGAAAAGCGATTATAATGGATCAATAATCTCTTCCCGGGCCAGGCTTTTCTTTCCGGGTTTCCTCAAACACCACAGCCTGCGCGTTGAGGGAGCCTACGAGCGTCAGGAGCCTGACAACTATCGTTTTGAGAGCGAACTGCTGTTCCCGCGGGGATATGGCTATAAATACCACGACGATCTTTACAAGGCTTCATTTAACTACAGCTTTCCCATTGCATATCCCGATTTCAGCCTCGGTCCAATATTTTACCTGAAGCGCATCAGAGCAAATCTGTTTTATGATCATGGCATCGGCCGGGACAGGGGAGCCAACACCCTTTATAACTCCGTAGGCGTGGAGCTTTCGGCAGACTTCAACATATTTACACTGCCGATCCCTGTGGATCTGGGTGCAAGGTATTCCTACCGATTGAAAGATGATGAATATCGTATAGAACCTGTGTTATTCGAGTTGAGCTTTTAATCGGGCTGACCTGATCGGATTTCTTTAGACAGCGGGACTATTCTGTTTTGCTCTTTAGGCCAGTCTTTGGAGAGTTGTGAGACGTGTTGCTTGGCTTCCTCGATGCGGCCCAGTTTATAATAGCTGTAGCCAACCTTGAGTTCCGCATCGAATACCTTGTTAGCTTTCGGGAAGTATTGCTTCACTTTCTGGAACTCAGCCAATGCCTTGACGTAATCTTTTTGAGCGTAGTAACATTCTGCTAGCCAGTATTGGGCGTTATCTTTCAGATCATGGGGTTTCAGATATTTGAGGATTCGCTGGAATATCTCGATAGCCTGGCCGTAATATCCCGATTTACAGTCCTCCAGAGCCTGATTATACGCTTCCATAACCTGCCAATCCGTCTCAAGCTTTGGCAATATCACCAGCCGCCGATGGTTTTGCTCATTTTCCAACGTCTTAGCAGGATCACTTTGAGGAACTTCCTGATGGACTTTCTGATTGGTTGACGTTTCGGGTGGATTATCCGGTTCCTCTTGCTGAGGCTTTTCAGTCACCGGCGCCTCAGATGCAGTACTGCTATCCGGAGTCTGAACTGATACAGCCTTATTCAGCTCAGTTTTCAGATAGCTGATTTCGCGAAGCATAATCGAATTGCTTATGATCAGAGCAGCGAGAAGTATGACTACAACAGCCGGCCAGAGTAATTTCCTGACCCCGGCTCGATCCGATTCCTTGCCAGCGGTTGCCAGACACTGTCGCGCAGTCGCATTGTGAGGGTCGATTTTCAATGCCTTGCGCCAGTATTTCTTCGCGACATCAACCTCGTCTTTTTGAAGATACGCTTTGCCGAGGACATTGTAGGAGTTGATGTGTCCAGGATCTTCAGCGATAGCTTTGTTGAGAAACTCGATCGCCTCGTCCCATTTTTTCTCCTTGGCATACTGAAGACCGCTGTTGTAATACTCAATGGCACTTTGATTGCTCATATGATGAACCTATAGGTTTATAGATATTCTCAAGATTCGAGTTCATAAACTTCATCCAACACTTCATTTTCCAAACTACTAATTTCCTCGTCGTCTCTATCTTTTCCAGTTTTTGCCACAGCCTCACGTAGTTTTTGTAGAACTTCCTTCAGCCTCTTGGTATCTTTGCCCTCTGATTCACGGAGAACCTGCTCCGCTTCTTCCATCAAGACACCCAACTGCCGATCGCGCTCTGGATGACTCCATGCGGCTTCAGTTTTTTCTGCGGCTTTGGATTTCTCTTCTTCCGTCAATCGATCTGGACTTGAATCTACAGTGATTTTGTTTTCCTTTCCTGTCTTTCTGTCCAATGCGCTCACATGTACGATTCCGTTTACGTCATAATTGAACGTGACGACGATCTGCGGCTCGCCGGCCGGCGCGGGCGGGATACTGAGGTTAAATGTACCCAGCAACGTATTTTCAGACGCCGTAGGTTCTTCGCCCTGGTAGACCTTTATTTCCACAGCATCCTGATTATTATAAAGCGTGGTATACACTTCAGATTCAGAGACTGGAACTGTCGTGTTCCGACGTATAAGCGTACTAAATCGATCTGACATTAACATCCCAGCCATCGTCCTGGCCACCGCGATCCCTAAAGAATGCGGGGCGACATCAACTAATATAGCGTCAATGGGTTCGCCTGCAATTATACCTGCCTGTGCCGCTGCACCCATGGCAACACATAATTCCGGGTCCATTTCCGATCTTGGCTGCTTTCCCAGCCAGTCTTCCACCATTTGCGTCACCAGCGGAATACGAGTGGAGCCGCCCACCATTAACACCTCATTAATATCTCTCGCCTTAAGGCCTGCCTCGTCCAGCGCGGTCTTCATTGCGTCCAGAGTTGGCGCAACGAGATCCCGGATCATGTCCTCAAACTGGTTTCTGGAAATCTCCATCTCCAGGTTCAACATGCTGCTTTTCTTTGTCGCGATAAATTCTTCCCGAATTTTTGTGAAGGGCCTGTGAGAAAGCTCGATCTTGGCTGTTTCTGCTGCCCGTATCAACCTGGCCATAGCCTGTTGGTTTTTCCTGAGATCAACATCGTGCTCCTGCCTGAATTCTCTCACCAAATAGTTCACAATCCGCTGATCGAAATCGTCGCCGCCCAGATGTGTGTTCCCGTGGCTGGCGCGAACTTCCACTATTCCCGAATTTAGCTCTATGACAGAAACATCGAATGTCCCACCGCCCAGATCGTAGACGAGAATGAACCGGTCTTCTTCCTTATCGAGCCCGTAAGCCAGAGCTGCTGCCGTAGGCTCGTTGATGATGCGCACCACGTCAAGGCCAGCGATCTCTCCTGCATCCTTCGTCGCCTGACGTTGAACGTCGGAAAAATATGCAGGGACAGTGATAACAGCCTTCTGGACTTCACCAAGCTTTAGCTCCGCGATCTCCTTCAGTTTTCGCAGAATGAAAGCCGAGATCTCCTGAGGCGAGTATTTC
>Ga0272442_10006987_pt1 | contig 14693 bp, 12 predicted proteins | sample SSMForm2O_FD_200262 | JGI IMG/M metagenome (GOLD analysis project Ga0272442, IMG submission 200262) | Marine sediment archaeal communities from Little Sippewissett salt marsh, Falmouth, MA, United States - SSM-Form-2O | ecosystem: Environmental > Aquatic > Marine > Wetlands > Sediment ...
CTTCAAGTTTCTCAACTACATCCATCCACTCAGTTGAGTATTCCATATTTGCGCCATGCAAAGCTTCCAAAGACCTTATAAGACTTGACTCTATAACATCACTTTCAACAAGACCTCTTTTTGCTTTCCATTCAAGCTTTTCAACAAGGTCCATCTGCTTATCGGCAAGGTACTCTATATGTTCTTCTTCAAGCTTTTTAAGCTTTGCAAGACCATACTTGCGAATATTTATCCTTGCTTTCATGGCAGTTTCAGAACCGGTAGCGGTTATCGTCTTGACATCAGTCCAGTAATCCTCGAGTTCCCTTAATTCTTTAGCCAGGGAGCTTTTTTCATACTCATGCTGGTCGTCAAACATCTGCAGATAGTTGTTTTTTATATCCTCAAGCTTACCAAGACCTTCTTCTTTAAGCTTGTCCACATCTGCGATGAATTCTTCTACCCACTCAAGACCATAAGCACCTTCGTTGATAACTGCCATAAGTGCTTCGTTTTCAGCGTATTGTTCTTCAAGTTCAGAGAGTGCCTTCTTGTATTTCTCAATATCAAGAACACCATCAGAGATAGACTTATTAAGCTGGTCGAACATTGTGTTCTCAAGCTTTTTGGGCGACATGAAGTTTTCAGTTTCTTTGGCAATTAGATCTATTTCATCCCTCGCACCATTAAGCATTTCGGTATACTGCTTTAGAAGCCTTGTCAAGAAAACAGTAGATTTACCATCTTTTTCTTTTGCCTCGATAAGATTAGGTAATGTTATATTTACAAGGTCTTCTATAGTGGTGTGCAATTTCTCAAACTCTTCACGAGTTTTTGGCAGTTCTTTCAGCTTAAGCTGATTTTCAAGTTTACCGCCACCACCTAATGTATCAACCAGAACACCTATGGTTTTATTAAGGTCTGCTTTGACCTCTTCATTATATGTACGCAAATCGGCAAGACTTGCTTGCATAGCCTTGCGCTGTTTATCATAAGCGGTTTGCTCTGCCTTTTGACGGGCTTCGATTGACTTTACCCTTTCAAGGTCGTGCCTGTCCATTTCTGTAGTGTCCAGATCACCAAAACCTAAACGCCAAAGATTATAGTTATCTCTATTCTTTTTCATCATTTTTACATAATAGCTATCAAGGTCCTCTATTGATTTACCATAAATTTTCTTGAGTTCTTCTTCTTGTTTTACAAAGAATTCAACAAGCTGGTAGCCTGTAGGGTTACGCCCTTCCTGAGCCTGTTCGTACATTGCTTCATTTAATTCTTTATAATTCTTGGTACAGGATTCTATCTCACCTGTTACATTATGGATGTCATTTGTTAGCTTATTAGCCGACTCAGAATGCTTATAGAACAGACCCGTGGACTCCCCGGCCTTTCTACCCAAATCCCTGAATGCAAATGCAGCGACCCCTAACCCTGCAATAAGGGTAAGGGTTACTGGATTAAGACCTGTAATCGCAGCTAAAAACGGTAATAGATATTTACCTACACCAACCAATGCAATTCCAAGGGTGCTAACAGCAACACCAAGAATAGTTAAAATCTTGCCCCATTTCCACAGTTCGGCAAATGCCCTTGTGACAAGCCCAAGATGTTTTACAAGTAACTTCCAAATACGCCAGTTGGCTATATCTATAAAAACCTTAAACAGGTTAGCCATTGATGTGCCTATCTGCTCAATGGCTTTATAAAATGCCTTTAAATCTATTGACCTTAATATATTATGAAATTCTTGGAGCGACCAAAGACCCGAACCTAACCCCCTGGCAAAAGCTTCCCATATATGCTTAAACAGCTTAACCTCACTGGCCCATGCCTGAAACTCAACAACGTACCCGTGGAGTCGGGCTATGCCGTCACCAAGAACACCTTTTAGGGCTTCAAATGCTTCAAGTACATTGTCCTGTAAGGCAGCTCCGAAAATCTTTACCTTATTCTTAAAAGACTCCATCTGGATATTGAAAACTTCAAGTGTTCTTCCAGACCTTGAAACTGTTTGTATGTATTCTTCCCAGTCCTGTATATTCCTTGAAAGAAGAAGTGCCGGACCCATAGCAACTCTATGGAATATCTTGGCGGCATCAGACGCACTCATTTCAGCATCATGAAGGTCATGGAAAACTTCAACAATATTCCTGAGTTTGCCATTGGCATCAAATACAGAAACGCCCAATTCATCAAGAATGGTCTGGGCCTTATGTGTGGGGTTGGCTATCGAAGCAAGCACACCCCTCATTCCTGTACCTATCTGCTGTGCCCTTAGACCGGCATTGGACAATACTGAAAGTCCTGCGGTCAATTCCTCTAACTGCATACCAAAAGCTGAAGCAGTTGGCCCCGCATAGGTCATTGAATAGATCAACTTGTGCATTGAAAGCATAGACTCATTTATTGCTTCTGAGAAATTGTCTGCCACTCTTATAGACTCACTTGAATCAAGGTTAAACTGCTGGAGGGTCGCAATGATAAGCCTTGCTGTTTCATCCATATTCCAGGACTGTCCAACATTCAGCATAGTTGTTGCATCTATAGCATTCAGCATTTCATTAACCTTGTACCCTGCCTGTGCCATAGCAAAGAATCCGTCTGCTACTTCACTCGCCCATGCAGGAGTTTCACGACCCAGTTTTCTTGCTCGTTCCTGTACACTCTTTAGCTCTAATTCGGTCGCACTTGAAGCGGCTTGGATCCTTTTCATATTCCATTCGAATTCTCCACCAAAGGACCCGAGTTCCTTAAGTCCCAGAGCAACAAGTGTGCCTACAATAAGCCCTATCTTTTTAAATAAATTTAGATAAATACTCGCAACGTGAGATAGTCTGTCGCCAAAACCCTTTATTGCATTGCCAAGAGATATCATAGACTTGCCGGTATCTTGTATTTTTTGATTGACTTCCTGAAAATATTTTGTTAAAACCGCACTTCTTGCTTTCATCGGGTCTACACCGGCAGACACAAGGGTGTTGAATCTATTGTAGTTGTCGCCAAGTTTTAATAGGCGGTGTTTGACATCGCTTGTAAATGCCTCCCAACTTTTTGACATCTTTATATTTGATAACGAGAAATCACGCTGTAGGGTTGTAAATGCCTGCCTAAATACGTTAACTGAAGCCATAAGGGGAGTCTGTGTAACATTGGCAGCAGAAGCCATACCCATAGCATCAGCTTTGGCTGAAGCCTTAAGCCTTTGAAGTTCCATCCGTGCTTTTTTAATTGCAAGTATGAAATGTTGGGTTTGGCCTTTTAGAGTGATTGTGGCTTGCTTTTCTACTGCCAATTACCTCACCTCAAGGAAGGATTTGTGAAACGTCCTTAATATCATTTACATCAATAACTCGCCTACGCTCACCAGAACTGCCTTCGTGGGAGTGGGGAATAGGAGTCTGGCTACTCCCACTCCCCATATCTTCATTGTTGTTTAATCTCATTATAGCATCGAATCTGTAAACAAACTGCCACCACGACCACCTATAAAACCATTCATCGGGCGGTACGTGGTAATCTCGCATAAAAACAACATCAAGTTCAGAGATTAGATCGTCAAGAGTTAACTCTTTTCTGTTCCTTCCTGAGTTGTCTTGGCTTCGCTTAGAATATTTGTTAAACCTCCCACTGCATCCGAAAAATCGTTTATTATACCTACCACATCGTTCTCGTTGATGATGAAAGTTACCAGTTGCGCAGTGCTTTTCATTTCAAGTTCCTTATACATGTTCTTGTATTCTGGTACTGAGATTTCAAATATAAGCTTTACCAGTTCCTCTGAAGAAGCAATCAGACTAACTATCTGGTCTTTTAGATCACCTGAATCATACTGCTCCGCAAGCCTCATAAACTCTATGGCCTCTTTTGCAGATAGAACATTCAAAACTTCTCGTGCAATGGACAATATATCGCCAGGGGTAAATCTATGAAGTTCATACTCCTGCCCGTCACCCATCTGAATTATTGCTTTTTCTGGTCTGGTAAGCTTTAAAACCTTTGCCATGTTTTGTGCTCCTTTCTGATATTAAAAGTAAGGGGGGCAAAGCCCCCCTGTATTTAATTATGCTGCGTTTTCAAGCGTAATTGCGTACAACTGCTTTCCTGCGTCACGAGTTGAGTCAGCCTGAGCAGATATGGTGATGTTGAGTATTGTTTCGGTATCTTCGTGGAAAGGCATCTCAAGGTCGCCTTTAACAAGGGCCTTAAAGAATTCGATCTTTAGTATTTTGCCATCACTTCTTGTATGCTCAAATCTGATCGGAACACCGCTACCAAGAGTTGTCTTACCTCCACCGTAAAGGGTGGTTCCTGTTACGGCATCATAAGTATAGGCTATGGAAATGTCGCAACCATCTGGGATATCCCCACCGTCTATACCAAGCGCCTTACCGTCAATCCTGTCAATATAGTAATCAGTGGCTTCATCAAGTGAAACAGTCTTATCAGCTGCCTGATCACCAATTTCATAAGAATTGACAAGATTGGTTGTCATGGTAATGGTATTTTCGTCAGTATCAACGCCTTCAGCATCAATAGTAACTTCTTCATTTGCGGTGGCGCTTACAAGCTGAACAGTATCGCCAGCAGTAAAAATACTGGCATCGGCAACCTGAACAACTTTCTGTCCTGAAGCTGCATTTGCAGTTAACAGACTTGCAAGATACACTGTTACACCAGCATCAAGTATATTCTGGTGTGCAAGTGCTACCCAGTTCGCATACGAAATATCTGCTACATGCTCGTAAGTAACTTCAGTTTCTCCAGCACTCGTATTGACCTTGGTAAACTCATCCATGATATTGTTAAGGTTATCAAGGTTAACCTCAAGCATACCAGCGGTCAACTGTGCGCTTTCACTTATCCTGAATTCCTTAATTGTTGATTTTGGGAATCCAGCTTCGATTTCATAGAACTCTTTTCCAAATGTAGCTACAACATCATTCTTAAGCTGACCCACGGAAACACCGTTGATATACAGTACCCCAGTACCAAGAAGAATGTCGTTTACATTTCTGACATTTGCCAATTTCATCGACCTCCTTACATGCTATTGATAGTTACTTGGGCTAAAACTACCCAAACAGCAGTATTTGTTTTTTCGACTTCAGTTTTTTGAGCATTAACAAGCACCACGTTTTTTATCATACTCGTTACTGCCCGTTTTGCAAGAATCCCGTTAGCAAGCAGATCAAATGCTTCTAAAACATTTTCAAAGTTTCCATTATCGGGTAACTCCATCGTTAAATTCATTATAACTTCTGCACCTATTGATTTGCCAATATAATATTTGGCATTAGGATGTGACAAACTGACGCAAGGGTAGTGGGTCCTGTTCCCTGCATCAAAAAATGATAATGCCATGCCAAAATTTTCATGGACATAATCATAAAGTGCCGTATTATTCTCTATCTGTGTCTTAACAAGCGAGTAAGCCTCTAATACTTGTCCCATAATACAACCTCTCCTTCTTAATATCCCCTACCTATGGCATAATCAGCTAAAACCTCAGCAATGTATAAAACATCATCGTCAGTAAATCCTAAAAATTGCCTTCTGGGAACTTGACCGCTACCCTGTTGATGTGTTTCAGCATACGGACATGTGCTAAATATCTCAAAACTGTCGCTGTATACTTCATAATTAATACTACCACGTAACCGGCCTGTGTTGTGGAGAAGTTTGACATGAGTTATGTGTTTCTTCTCGTACAGTTGCCGGGTAAAAGGTGAAAGAGGGACCCAAGACACACCTTCAGGGTTAACTTCATTATCAAATCTTGTCATGGTATCTCGCCATGCCTGTCTGCCAACTCGATTCATAATAGTTGACAGATCGTCGGCCCTGTTTATCATATTGTCAAGCGCATCTTCAAGACCTTTTAATTCTTCTATTTGAAAATCTACTATAACAGCGTCATAAAAGGCCATGATTTACCATCGGCTAAGTTCAGTATCAGTAAAATACTGGTCGTCAGAAGTTGAAAGGGGTGCATTGCCTAAAGGTGTGGATGAGGCTTCCACAGCAACCTCTGAATCGTCACTTGCCGGTATTACCCCATTCTCGAGGATTTGCTTCATTAGGTCCACAGCAATATAGAATTTATCCTTGACAACATCTTCATCTTCTGAATTACGCTTACAAGCTTCATAAGCAGCCAAAAGAGAAGTTATTTGCGCAATTACAGCAGGGGCAGTAGTGAAGGGCACTGAAAATTTAGCTGATAATCTTATGTTTACCATTGCTGTAGCAGTATCAATACATTCATTCATATAGCCAGAATAAGATTTATTATCTCCAGTTGGTTCTACTGGAAAATTACTTTTTATCCTAACTACAAAGGCTGGAAGTATATGCTGTTCGGCCTGTGCTACAGAGCAATATCTACTCATTTTAAAATCCCCCTAAAAAAAGAGGGTGGGGCAAAACCCCACCCCCTGCTTAACTTATAGGTTAACCTTAAGTAGTAACTACCTGAATCTTCATAACAGCAGTGTTATGGTAAAGAACGATGAGGGGGTGACTCTCAAGGCTGAGGATCCAACTCTTGCCATCTTCAGGTTTGTAAATCTTGGAATACATCTTAGTCCTGATGATGGGGTTTTCCTGATTGGTGTCAAGGACAGCACCATAATGCGCTTTGATAGCTCTGGGGTTGAACATGTACAGATATTTTGAACTTAGGAAATCATACTCAACATCATCCTGGTCATCAATATACTGTCCATTGTAGAACCACAGGTCGCCAGCACCTTTAACCCAACCAACATGGTAAACATCATCTTCACGCTTCTCAAGAGTAATGTCAGCCATGCTTCTAACGCTTCCAGTATTGAATTTGAAATAATCCCTAACATTTTCGTTAAGGAAGAAGGCGTCAGCGGCATCTTCACCAACAAGGAAATGAGTGGCAGGGAATCCGTTCATTTTGGTATAGGTCTGCTGCCATTTCTTAAGCTGGTAAATGGGGTCTGCATCATCGCCATCCCATTTGTCAGCGCTTGTTATGGTATTACCATCCGGCACACCATAATCTATTGCAAATGATCTGTTACTTTCAGGGTTAGTATAGGTAATGGCTCCAGGGGCGGTAATTATCTGCGCCATCATCCATTCCATCCTGTTTGCAACCGACTCAAGCATATCAGCCTGTTTATTGGCGACATACTCGTCAAAAGCAGCTTTCATCCCATCAGAAGCAGCGGCATCACTGGTAAAGATGGGGGACTGTCCAGCCATTCTTATCTGCTGGATATCCCTTGCGGTAATATCCTGTTTAAGGAATATCTGAGCAGGGGATACAACTTTGGTCTCAAGCTTACGCTTGAAATCCATATACTGTGCGGGGTCGCCATTATACTGCAATGGGGCCATCTTATAGGTATTACTTACAACGTCATACATTACTTCTTCGGTTGCCTGTAATACAGTTTCGGCCCCGTCAAGAAACTGTCGAGTGAGCCAGCGAGAAGGTTTCTCAACCAGATCAAGGACAGAACTAAGAACTTGAGGCGTATACATATCAAAGTAATTATCCATCTTGTCTTACCTCCTTTCCATCACAAACTTTTATGCCGGCTCAACGTCAACGACCGACTCAACTCTAATGCCAACCTCGCGAAGTTTTTCAACATAAAATTCCTGTACCATTGAATCGAGGTCTTCAAGCATAGTATCTGTAGTATCAACAAACAGGAGATTAAAGTTGAACAGTCCAGCTTCCCACACAACAGCTTGGTCGGTGCTTTCAGTATCAACTTCATCCGGTGCTACTTCGATGATGGCTACAGGCACATTTGAATAGGCATAAACAGCTTCAACATCAGTATCAACATCAGGAGTAAATGCGTCAAGCTCATAGGCCCCTGTCAGGTAGTTGACTGTTCCAGTAATATCACCAGCGATATTACCTTCGCCATCGTCAGAACCTGTCACTACTTCAGCACCTACGGTAGCATAAACTGTTACAGTACCGGGGATGATCTGAAGACCAGTTGCCCAGTTATCAAATACTCCAGCGATAGCATCCTGGACACCATCAAGGGCAGCTTCGGCAACCGCTGCAACGGCAGCAGCGCCCGTACTTGTTCCATAATTTGCAGCGTGAACAAGCTCTTTTGCAACAAGGTGTTCATTCACAGCAGAAATAACTTGAGCTGCGGTAGAAGTGATAGCACCCTCAGCACTTGTGGCAAGCGAAATTTTAATCGCATTACCATCTATTGAAACTGCAAGTGCTTGGTTATTACCACTCGGATCAATCAGTGCTATACTTACTTCTTCTCCAGCAGATCCAGCCTCAAGAGCAGTGAAAAGAATAGCATTGTTGCTTCCTTCAACGCCAGTCTGGAGATAGGCATAGCCACCATTAGGCTCAGCTACTGCGCTTTCAAGAAGTGCCTCTTTAGAAGCAGCGGCAACTTTTCCGTAAGTTACGGGGATCAAATACCCAGTATTCTTGTCCCTTGCAAGCAATTCACCCTGTACAAAGGTTTTCTCTGCAAGCCCAGAGGGGTTATATACAACCTTTACTTTCTGATGCCTTACTTCGTAAGGGCCTATCTGAATATGGGTAGGATTGGTCTGAGTTCCAACATCATCAAAAACAGGTCCGCTCATTTAGTACACCTCCAATTACTTTCTATTGTAGCGAGAGTTCATCTTACTGTTGATTCTTTCTTTAAGATTTTCTACTCGCTCACTAAATTCTTTTTTCTTGGCATCTTTATCTTCGTCAGCTTCAGTGCTACCTATCTGACTAAGCTGGATCGTTTTTACATCATCAAAAATGTCCTCAAACATTTTAACCGCATCAATAGTCCCCTTATCTTCGCCAAGAGAAATATTAACCTCGCTCATTGCAACGACATAATCACAGACTTTCGTGGCCAAAGCCGGTGCTATCCCTTTTGCAATAAGGTTTTCAGAAAACGCCTTTGCACGGTTTGAATAAGCCTCAACTTTCTGGGCCTTAATACTATCGGCAAGCTGCTTATTCTGCTCGGCAAGGGTTTTATTCTGTTCCTGTAGGGCTTTGATTTCTTCTTCATTCATGGTAACGATAACCTCCTTGTCCTTAATCTTTTTGTCGCTTAACTGACAATAATTCCATTCCGGGTCATTTTGATCTGCAAGCTGTTTTATATTCGATGGTTTCTCAACCGTTTCGGACATTTGAATGCGTGGAACCTTTGGGTGTGCTGGCTGATTGGTAAGTGCAACCCCAAGAACAGTAGGTCCAACATTATTGCCGTTCTCTTTTTCAGTATACACTTCAGTATACTCTAACGACATAAATTCATACTCCTTATTTTTGATTCTGTCAAATTTATCATCAAAAATAGCATTGTGGAGCCTCAAACCTTCTTCAGTAGCCTCAACCTTATCAACATCGCCCCATTTAGGGTCGTTGCCGTGTCCCGTCTTTACCGGCACTCCATAATGAGGATACCCCCTTGCAAAATTCCTTGAAAGGTCTTCACAAAGGCCCTGGGTAATATGAACTTCCTCAGCACCCCAGAAACTCATGTAAGTAAACGTACCGAGGGGCAATGCCAAGTACCAGAAACCATTACTATCTTCGTCATATTCAACCTTGTCTTCTGAAAGTCTAAAAGCAAAGCCGCGGACATCGGGAATGTCGGACACATCGTCTGAAAACAACTTGGTAAGGGCAAGGGCTTTATCGTTCTCTTTTTTATATCCATACTGTGCCGTCCTTGAAACTGCAAGTCTTATAAGGTTTAAGTTGTAAGTCCCATCAGCATTTTTAACCGGAAATAATCTTTTTTCACTGTTAAGAAAGCAGTCAGAGTCAAGATCATCCAAGTTTATATCAAGCTCGGCAAGCGGTATGTTTTTAAGATTCCTCATTGCCATATTTCTCATCCTCCTTCTTTTTAGAAGTGCCCTGACTGGTCTTATCGTTATCCCCGGCAGGGTTAATGTAATCCTTTTCTTTTTTTATTTTACCATTAGCTTTTAATTCTTCAACATTTGGATGATTGGGAGTATTAAATGTCCTTCTCATGAACTCATAGTCTTCCTCATCCATTGCGCCCATATTGAACATATTAAGAAATGCCCGTGACATGCCTTCAAGTTCTTCAACTGAACGACTTTTGACTATTGGGAAGTAGCCATAATCTTCCTGGGGCCCAAAATTCCAAAAAATTATGGGTTTCCACACCTGCTCAAGCACTTGGTCGGCTAAGTCCTCTGCCAATGAAAGACAGGCATCGTCAAACATTGCAAAATGCACTTCACCCAAAGCATAAGAACCGCCACCCTCACCAGCTTCAAGCAGTGAAGGCAGAAAAAGTGCCCGATACATCATTTTATTTATGAAACTTAACGTGTTTTCATAGTTAGATATATTACCCTTTGACTCGTTAAATGTAACATCATCATCCTGACCAACTACAACAAGCGCCTTACTGAAAATTTCATTCAAAGTATCAAACATTGCTCCAGTATTACTACTTTTACCGACAACAGTAGGCATGGCATACTTCTCAAGCCATATAGCCCACATCTTCAGGGCAGCCCTTTTAAAACTCCACCATCTGTAGCACCATTTAAGTCTGCTCTGGCCATACATGGGTATTCCGTTGCGCATAATTATTGCCTTGTATGTAGGTATGCGCACTTTCTTGCCAGATAATGTCTGTTCTATCTTTACAGGTCCAATCGTCCCATTCCATAACCTTCCAGGGACAAATGTAACTGAATTTGACTTGTATGGGACCAAGCCACCGAGATTCCAATTACTTTCAACTGCATAAAGCACCATTTCTCCAACCGAGAAACCAAAAACACTTTTCTGTATCAGCAGTTCTTTCAGAGCATCACTGTAAGTTCGCTCCATAGATTCAATATTTGAATGCACGAATTCCTCTATCTGCTTATTTTTGTTGGTATATTTTCCAAGCTTGCGCAAAACGCTCAGGGCTTGCAATTCTATACCGTTTCCTATTGTTTCGTCTGACTCGTACATACTGTTGAAATAGATCGAAAGGGATTCGGGGTTACTGACAGCCTGGTCAAGAGAACTCTCAAGCTGACTGTATATATTACTGTACTGTGAAAGTAACTGCTTGTTCATTTGCGTTATTTTTGCTTTTTCCATTTCCGTTGAAGGATTATTTTTAGTTGCTCTGCCCATTAGAAATTCCACCCCCTTCTAATGATTGATGGCCTTTTGCCTAATACTTGCATATTGGCTACCGACCTGTCCATACCCACTTTCGGCAATGCGCAGAAACTATGGTTGTTCAAATAAATAATGGCCTGACTGAAACTGTCAGCCCAATCGTCAAACCGGCCTTTTGGCACTCGCTTGATTTGCCCTATCATCTGCTCATAGGCTTTTTTTACCTCTGGAGGCGCATTGCGTGGAAGCATTACTCTACCTGTTTCCACGGGGATGCTGGCGAGTTTAAGCCGAAACTCTTTGGACACATTGCCGGGATCTATTTCCTTTATGGGTATTGACGTTTCATTTTTAAGGGTCTGGATCAACTGCTTGCCCGAGGATTTGCCCTCGATAAGAACCATGTGGGGCTTACCTTCCCAATACGCCCTTTGAGTAGCAAGCTTAAGTTGAGGAAATTCCATCCTGTCACCAAAACCACCTAAGAAAATCATCCGCATTTCGCCTTTTATGTCAGCTATCGCCCAATCAGTACGGACCGATTCGTCATTGTTGTTATCTTCAGTTTCAGAAGTGTCCCAGCTTTGTATTTTGTATACAATATTCAAATTACCTTTCTCATAATCTACCCAATCATACCACCCCCACCAACCGTCTTTGATTATTGCATTCTCCTCTGTTACGGGGTCCTGCTGATACAGGGCCTCAAACCATGTGGGACCGAGTGTATTTTTTATATCTTCCAGGGATTTTAGATCGTATCGAGCGGGCCAAAGCGCATCGCCCTTTTTACGCCCGAGCGCATCATCATTTTTACGGGCTATGGCTGGGAATGTAACTCTCGTCCAGCTTTTGGGGTCTATCATTGACGCAAGCTCAGAGTCACCGCCACCGAGCAAGTTCCCCACAAGGTCGTCATCCACCCACCTTGTCATGATTATTACAAGGGCTGCCCCCGGCTCAAGCCTTGTGTAAACGGTGGATTTAAACCACTCCATTATCTTTGACTTTACCGTATCCGACATTGCTTCTTCGGCATTTTTTATGGGGTCGTCAATAATAAACAGGTCTGCACCTTTACCGGTTATGGCTCCACCGGCTCCTGCTGTTGACATACCGCCCTGATAACCCATAATCTCCCAGTGCCGTGCTGAACTTACCTTGTCATTTATCTTTACATCAAAAACTGCCTCCCCATGCTCAACCAGCAAATCTCGGGCTTTTCTGCCCCAGCTTGCAGCAAAGTCAGCTTCATAAGATGCCAATATTACTCGCTTGTCGGGGAAGTTGCCAACAAACCATGCAGGGAAGTATTTTGACGTAAACTCAGACTTCCCATGACGGGGCGGCATTTCTATTATAAGGCGCAGTATCTCCCCATTTACGACCTTTAATAACTGGCGCTGAAGGTAGGCAAGATGTGGAACCAGTTGCCACCTGTTACCGCTTGCGTATTTTGCAAACTCAGCTGGGGTTAGCCTCGCTTGCGGAATGTTCTTGAGATAGGTCGCAAATAAGGTCCGCAAATCGTTCGTCCTTGAGTAGTTTTTCAACGGCTGCTCGCTTCTCCTTTGATCTTAGATCGTTTTTCTCCTGCGCTATCTTTGCCGGTTGCTCTCTGGCAGTTCTCTCAATATCAACGGCTGCCTTAAACCATTTTAACATCTGGTCGGGGTCAAGCTGCTTGGGGTCTATCTCATTGAGCGCAATTATAGCCTTATTCTGAAACGCCATCGCCACCTTTATGTGACGGGCTTGCATCTTTATGACCTCATCTTCCACATGCTCTCTGGCTAACTGCTCTATATAAATATCATACGCCCGGACTCGGGCAAACCAGTTGAACGACCTTGCGATGTCCTGCCAGTTCTGTGCTGAACTCGCTGACTGACCGTAAGCGATACATGCCTGCCTGACAGACCTTTGAGGTCCCATGTCACGATAAATACAGAACCGCCTGTAGGCTTCTGCCGTTTCCTGAGGGAGTCGTTCCCACGTGCTGGCTCCGTCCATTTGAGTTATTGTCTGGAGGGTTTCTTTTTCCACATTCGGGTCTATCTCGGGCCTGCGCCCTCGGCCTGTTTTGCTGGGGCCTATGTCCATTCCAACTTTAGGCATAAATAAGTCACCTCTTTAAAATACCATTATTTACCCTTACAAAATACTACATACCATACTTTTTGTAAACTTAACCGAAATTAAAGGTACTTCCTAAATGTGGGGGGTGGGGGTAGGGTGATCTTTTTGAGGGGAATCACGAGGTAGCGGTAGGGGGTGGGGTTCGGGGGGTGGGGTTCGGGAAGTCTGGATAGGGGGATATGCCCCAGCATAGCAATGTATACTAAATACTTTTTGGGGGTGGGCTTACATTAAAAACATTTTAGTCTTTAATGTAAGCCCTTAACATTTACCCTCAAAAAGTAGTAATTATAAGTTAAACATTAAAGGCACAACATAAACAAAGTTAACGTACAACATACCGACTAAAAAACCAAAAACAAGTAAAGCCCTTAAAAAACCCTGCAAAAACCAACTCACAATTAATACCCCTCTCTTTAAGTAAAGGTAAATAAGGGTCGGTATTAACCGACCCTTATATAATGCTACTGCTTGTCATCTACTAATTTTGCGACGTCTTGGTTAAGTAAATGTAAAATGTCGGCCTCTGACATGCCGGACTCTTTGAGCTTTTTTATATTGCTGACAGCTTGGGCCCTTGCTTTGTCGGCTTTTGCTTTTGCCTGCTTGACTGCCTTGTCTTTAAGCTGCTCTTGCTGTTTGTCCATGCTGTCAACTATAGCTTTAAACAGTTTAGCATGGTCGTCTGGGTGACAGTCCCGTAAAATGCTAACAACAGTGGTTTTACCGAGTGACATATAAATATAGTCATTTATGTAGTCACTTGCTTTAATAAACCAGTCTCTAAGCCCGTTTTGTACTCCCTCAAAAAATGGCTTATTGACTGGTGCGTGTCTTGCAAGTTTGCCAGTAGCCTCATTATAAGAGTAACGGTCTATGCGTGGCTGGTCTACACTGCTATACCCGTTAGCACTGCCTGCTATAATATGACCGTCAACTCGCACCAAACCACTAAGCCCCTGCGCTACGCTGTTGCTGTTGCCCTGCTCTTTTTTGCTCTGCATTTTGTGTTACCTCCTCTATAGGTTTTTACTACTATATAAGTATACCACGTATATACCATTATGCAAGGTTTTTTATAAAACTTTTTTATAAACTTTTTTGTACCCCTATATAATGGTAAAACTTTTGGGCTTTAACTTTTGGGTATAAACTTTTTTGTGTTAAGTATACAGAGAAAGTTTATTTTGTGTTATGTATACGCAGAAAGTGTACGGGTTATTATGTATACAGAAAACACTGTGCCCTGTGACAATACCCCAAAACTTCACTTTAGTGCGTTAAAGTCCCGAAGTTTCAGCCCCTTTCCTTACGCCCCTAAAATCTCGGGCATATAGGTCTGAAGGATCATTCTTTGTCTTTGCGTCCGGCCCTGCAATCTCGGGAATTTAGGAGGGTCATAAAGAACGTGAAAATTCGCCAAGTG
>Ga0272442_10006989_pt1 | contig 14685 bp, 13 predicted proteins | sample SSMForm2O_FD_200262 | JGI IMG/M metagenome (GOLD analysis project Ga0272442, IMG submission 200262) | Marine sediment archaeal communities from Little Sippewissett salt marsh, Falmouth, MA, United States - SSM-Form-2O | ecosystem: Environmental > Aquatic > Marine > Wetlands > Sediment ...
TCTCGGACTCGGGCACTCTGTCCTTGTCTGACGATTCTTGGAACTCGGCGAGCAAGCTGGCCCGCGCTATGAAGGTCCTCACCACGAGAGAGTCCGTTGGATCCCGGTTCGCGCGCGCCGAGTTGGATCACCACGGCAAGTGTACGGCCGACTCCTCGACGAATCAATGGCAGAGGATCTTCGCGGATACGGCATGCCATCATCTGCCAACGGCGCGACGCACTGCGCGGTTCGTACACACCTCTACAACCGTTTGATCAGCAGATCCTCCCAGACATCATCGGGGTAAGCATCCACTCGGCCAAACGACTCGTAGCCGACCGCATGGAAGAATCCTGGCGTCTGGAACGAAAGGCAGCTTCCTTGAGCGGCCACGCATCCATGCGATCTCGCGACGTGCTCTGCGGCTTCGATCAGCTGGCGTCCGTACCCCTGCCCTCGAAACGGCTCGGCAATCCAGACTTCCTCGAGGGCCAGCACGCGGACGGGTGTCGACGCGCGGAGCCCCCCCGCCAACGTCCTGCTCTCATCTCTCAGGACCAAACGAATCTCGGTGCCACGGTAGTCTTCTCCGGCTTCGATGTGCGCATCGCAGTGCGCTCGAAGGCCACGGTGGACGATCTTCATCTCGGCCTTTGTCGGTCGGGAGATCAGCTCGAATCCGTTTTTCCGGTTCTCAGCCGCGCGAAGGGCGACCGTCTCTTGGACCTCCGATGCGCTCGGGAGGCGTTTCGACAGAACGTGCTCCGTCATCCCGCGGGGATATCCGTCATAGACGCCATTCACATCGAACCCGATCCTCGGATAGAAGCCCGCGCCCTGCCAACTGAACGTCCAAGTGCCCGCTCCGACGCAGCCCGCCTCGTGCGCGATACGCTCTGCCTCGAGGATCAGCCAACTGGCGATGCCTCGACCACGATGCGCTTCCGAGGTCCAGAGGACTTCAAGCCACATGACCCCGAGAAGTGAGCTGACGTTGAGTCCGCCAGCGACGGCGCCGTCCGGTCCGCGCACGGCGAGATCGAAGGCAAGCCCGGGTTCCTGCGTCCCCGGGAAATGCATCCTCCCGTTCGTTTCGCACTGGTTGTACTCTTCGAGCCTGGACGAAAGGACGGTTGCTTCGTCGTTCGTCGGCGTGTCGTAGATCGTGAGATGCTTTCGCATGTTCGGTGACATCGAACGCTCCTTCGAAGCGCCTGAGTGTACGAGATACAGCACGGATAGGCCATCGAGCCGCCGAGTACGCATCTCACACCCGTCGCTCCCGCATGCTTGGCTTCGGGAGGTCAGTCCTGAGCATTCTCTGTGGAGGTTTGATTGTTGTAGTCGGCCTGGGATCGCGCGTCGCAAGAACATGGAGATGGTCAGGAGACGCTGACACACTACGATGCTAGCGGCAGGTCGGCTGGCGCACACACGCGAGGAGGTCACGCAGAAGATGGATGACAAGGGAAGAAACCGAGGATCCGAAGCGCCTGTGCACGCCATCACCTTGTGGATCCTCTCGCTCGCTGTGGGGCTTGCCATCGGAGCCGGAATCGGTGCAGCCATAGGACGTGTGGGGGTAGGTGTCCCCATCGGCACAACCGCAGGCGTTGCCGTCGGGCTCGTCCTCGTTCGTCGCGCAAGGCCGGACTCCAAGGACGAGTAGCCACGTTCGTATCCTCATTGCGCCGCGGCGCAGCTCCGCTCAGGTCTGAATGCCAGCCGAACAACTGCTCCTCGCGCAACGCTTGCTGCGGCAACCTCAGGAGGACTAGAGTAACTCCAAAAGCGCCCCCCCCACGCCGGCGGTACGTCCAACCCCCGTCGTGAGACGGATCGCTCACCGTGAAGGAGGCGACATGAGACGATTGCCGCGGGAGGACCTCAAGCAGGCGGTTTCCTATCTCACGACACACGCCCGCCCGCTGGAGCGCGCGCTGTATCACTACCACTTTGAAGCGGGTCCTGAGGATGCCGTGGTCGATGAGCTCGTTCGCTTTCGAAACACCGACGGTGGATTCGGCCACGCACTGGAGTCGGACGTTCGTACGCCCAGCTCCTCCGCGCTCGCTACCGGAATCGCCCTTCGGATGATCGCCCGATTGGATTGCGAGGAGGGAGACGAGTTGGTGCCCAGCGCGATCGACTACCTGATTGCGACGCTCGACCGGAAGCAGCTCACCTGGCGCGCCGTCCCGCATGATGCAAACGAGGCGCCGCATGCCCCCTGGTGGCATGACGAGGACGGCAGCTTGGCCAAGACGTTCGGCGATTTCCAGATCATCCCGCGCGCGCTCATCCTCGGTTCGCTGCACACATACGCGGCGCTGATGCCGCGCGATCTGCTTCTCCGGCTGACCGATGCAACGATCCAAGCGATCACTGAGCTTCCAACGCTCGGAACCGGCGGAGGAAGCGATCTCGAGTACGTCGCCTACCTTGCCCAAGCGCCCGGACTCCCGCAGGCGTCTCGGGACCTGCTGACCGAGCGCGTCGCCGCCGCCGTCCCGAAGACGGTCATCACGGATCCCGGTAAGTGGTCTGGCTACTGCTTGACGCCGCTTCGCGCCGCGCCCTATCCGACATCGCTCGGTGCTGCGTCCATCCGCGATGCTCTGGAAGCACACCTCGATTGGACGATCGATCACCAGGCTGCCGATGGCGCTTGGGAGCCGACCTGGTCGTGGTTTGGCAGCTATCCCAAGGTCTGGCCGCAGGCCGAGGGCGAATGGCGCGGAATCCTCACCCTCGACACGTTGCTCAGCCTGCGCGCGTTCGGCCGTCTCTAGATTTCCACGATGCCGCCTGCAAGTGCGTCAAGCAGTCCGTTCTCCAGGGGTTCCAAGCCGAGGCTGCGTCGCGGCTCGTTTCGCATTCCCCGAATGTCTTGGCTGGATGTGTCAGGCTCCGTGGGGAGTAACATGGACGCAGCAGGTAGCAATGTCGTTCATGGACTATCGAGTCGGAGGGATGCGATGCAGAGGATTGCGATCATTGGGAATGCCGGCGGGGGGAAGTCCCTGCTTGCCAGAGATATCGGCCGGGCACTCCAGCTTCCGGTCCACGCGCTCGATGATGTTCAGTGGCAGGCCGGGTGGCAATCCGCGACGTCCGAGACCGTCGCCGCCGCCCACGCCAAGTGGCTGGCGTCTCCACGTTGGATCATCGAGGGCTGGGGCGGCCCTGAGTCAATCGCGGAGCGTCTGCATGCGGCCGACACGATCATCCTTGTCGACTTTCCACGTCGGGTCCACGTCTTCTGGGCTCTCAAGCGCCAGGTCTTGGCCGTTCTGGGATTGACCCATCACTGGCCGCCGGACGGCTGCTCCGCCTGGGGTATGACACGCCGCGTGTTGCGGCTCATACGGTACGTCGATCGACATCTGCTGCCTCAGGTGCGTACCCTGATCGATCGAGAGAGCGACACATCTCACGTCATCCATCTTCGGTCGCCTCGAGAGCTTCGCGCTTTTCGGCGTACGTTACGAACGCCGCCCCCGCCCTAGCGCAGACTCTCATGGTTACTTCTGCCATCGCAGGCGCTGTGCTTGGAGTAGAATCTGATCCCAAGCCACGTGTGATTCCGGCCCGTTCCGTTTCCCGAAGGAGGCAACATGCAGATCCCCAGACTCGATGGATTCTTCTCGTCACACTCTGATGCCAACGCCTTCGTTTCGATCCAAACGGAGCCGGCGACGATCTTCGTGGAGGATCTCCGAGGACGCCAGGGACTCAGCTTCGACTTCATCATCGACAACCGCGGCGCGGAGGACCTTGACCTGAGCTTCATGAAAGCGGCCGCCTACGACGCGGAAGGACATCTCCTGGCCTATCGGTATGCCAATCGCAATGCCGTCGGCCCGTCGGGCATTGACACACTTGGTGCATCCTGCATTCCGGGTGGCGAGACGGTCGATGTCTACAACCCCTTCCACGAATGGCCGGCCGACCTGCTGATCGCGAGGTTGCGCTATACCTTCACATTCGCTCAGAGAGAGAGCCGTCGAGAGATCTATGTGGGCGATGTTCAGGTGAATCCAAAGCGATACGAGCAGCGCGTTGACCTTCACCTTCCCATGCGCGGCTTGCTCACCGTGATGGACGCCCACGACTACTTGTCCCACCATCGACGCTTCGCCATGAGCCTCGTGCGTCACGTGACCGGCGGCACCTTCGCCGTGAACTTCAGCCGCTTCGGTTTCGATTTCTCCGTCCTCGGAGAAGACGGAAACCTCGCTCGGATGGATGCAGAGGAAGTCAGCGCCAATCGTGACTTCCACTTCACCGACATCCGGAGATCCTACACGCACGGAGCCCCCGTCTTCGCGCCCGCCGCGGGCGTTGTCGTGGAAGCGGCAGATGATCTGGAAGACATGGTCGATCGTCCCTTTGACACCGACCTGGCCATCAAAGAGGGGCGCATTCACGACATCGCCGGGAACCGGGTCATCATTCGCCACAATGCGCGGGAATACAGTCACCTCTTCCACTTCAGGCAGGCGAGTCTCGCCGTCTCAGAAGGCGAATCGATCGAGGCGGGGCAATACCTGGGCGAGATCGGGTTCTCGGGAACCGCGACCGTCTACGCGCATCTGCACTATCAACTGATGGACGGGCCGGACTTCATGCACGCGCAAGCGCTCCCCGTTCAGTTCAGTGATGTCACCCTTGTTCGAGGGGCGGAGCGGATCGGCTTGGCCAGGATCGTGCCCGAAACCGGCGACTTCCTGCTGGCGTAGCGTGGGCGGTGCCATTGCTTGCAGGGTGGTCTTTCCCTGTGGTTCGCGGCTTGCGCAGCATCCAGGGCGAAGGCTAGCTCACGTACTGGGATCCGTCAGCTGGTAGCCGAGTTGCCTGCAGTAAGCATCGATGTCCGGAAGCGGCCAACTCTCGACGATCTTGCCTTCGGACAAGCGTACGAACCATGCCTCCCTGCAAATCGCCTCTCGTTTGAAGCTGGCGTGGGTGCCACGATACTCCATCAAGCAGACAACCATGTCCCCTTCGGAGATGGTCAGTATCACCTCGACGCTCAAGTTCAGAATTGACTTCGTCATGAAGTCCACCATCTCCGCTTTCGCCCGATCATCGTCGGTATCGAAGCCCCCCCCCCGACGAGTGCGCGAGCCAACTCGACCTCGATCGCTCGTAGGGGACGCTCAACCACCACGGATGTACCATGAGAAACTGCACCCATGACAGAGGAGAGGACAATGAACATCACGTTCTATGGCGACAGCCTCACCGAAGGAACTCCCGGCGTCCCCTTCCTGCGCACACTCAAGCCCATGCTCCCCGAAGACGTCTTGACGAATCTCGGCAGGGGCGGCGATACCGTCATCAGTCTGTACCGCCGGATGGTTCAGGAGCCGGTTCCGGCCCCGATGGATGTCGCCGTTCTGTGGATCGGAGTCAACGATGTCCTCGCGAGCCTCTCATGGTCTCACTCGGCGCTCAAACAGGTGCTCCATCAGCCTCCGGCACGAGACCGCACCGAGTTCGGAGACTACTACCAACGGACGATTGCTCATCTCCGAAGAGATGCGCGACACGTCATCGCTCTTTCACCGTTCTTGATCGGCGAGGACCTGACAAACCCATGGAACAGACAGCTCGACGCCCTCCGCAAGGTAGCTTCCTCCGTTGCCGCATCGTTTGGCAATGTTGACTACGTCGACCTTCGCGAACAGCTCGCGCCCCTACTCAAAGGCCGACAGGTATCCGCGTATGTTCCCAGGCACGTCACGGTCATCGCGCTCGATGCTCTGTTTCTCCGCGCAGCACATCGGGTTGACCGTGTAGCCGCCCGAAGAGGCCTCCACCTCACGCTCGACGGGGTCCATCTGAACAGCGCGGGGGCCCAGGCCGTTGCCGCAGAGCTTCAAAGGTCGCTTCGGAGCCTTCCGTAGTCTGTCCCTCCGCCAAGCTTGCAGCATCCTCAAAGCCGGGATGAAGTGCCCTGTAACCCCTGCCTGTCGGAGACGCCATCTCCTATCCGGCTTCGGGCGGCGTCCGTGCCCGGCCTTTGCGCGAGATCCACGCCATTCCGAACAGCGGGCGCACCCAGCGCAACCGCTTGACGATCTCGTACAGCCCGAACGTTCCCCCGAGCGTCAGAACAGTCAGCAGGCTGAGCTTGAGCAACGGGTGCATGCCGAAGGGAATCAGAAACGACGAGACAAGGAGCTGTACGGGCAAGTGAAGGATGTAGACCGGGAATGCAGCCGGAAACAGGTAGCGTAGCACCCCAGACGGCCGATCCAGATGCCGCGAGGCCAATCCCCAGATGGCCATCACCCAAGCCGTGGACTCCAGCACTGCCAGCGCGTTCGACGTGCCCCAGAGGTTGAGCTGGCGTGCAATACAGAGTCCACAACCCAGGGCCAACGCGCCGAACCGCAACCTTTCCGCTGCGCGCCGCCCCGTCTCGCTGGCGCAGACGATGAGAAAACCAAGGCCGAAGAAGATGAAGCCTACGAGCAACCCATGCATCGTGAGCGCGTACGCCGAATAGACCGCTGGATCCACGAGGATCGCTTCAAGGATCCCCGGGACAGTAAGAAGGATCATACCCCCTCCACCAGCGGCTCCAACCATCCGCTCGAGTCCCCGCACAAGCCAGTTGTGTGGGCGCCGCTCCACCCAGATGACAATCGGCAGGAGGAGCGTCCAGTAGATGAGCACGTTGCCGAGGAACCACAGATGTCCAGGAGCTGGAACATACGACGCCCTGCCGTAGTAGTAGTGAAATGCGATCGCGAGGCACAGAGGCCCGACAGCGAACGTTGCGAACAGGGGCGGAAGGAGGATGCGGAGTGCGCCGTTCCCGAGGAGCTGTCGCCAGGTTCTCCGCTCGAGCCCCAATCCCGACCCCATTCCGAGAGCCGCGAATAGAATCGGAATGCCCGGGAGACGGACCACGTCGATCAGTCGCGAGACTCCGGGCAGTGCATGATCATTCCAGATTAGAAGGAGGTTTGTCGCCCAGGGCTGAAATGCCCCCGCCAAGTTTCTGACTATCAGCAGGCCCAGCGCCAGCACAACGATCCAGTGAATGTCGTTGCGGTGGATCGGCAAGTGATCGATGGGCTCAGTGAGGTTCCGGCCCCTCAACCTGTCCATGATTGCATCGTAGTCCCACAAGTGCGTCAACCGTCAAGTCGTTGCGCGCAGATGGGGCCCGGTCACCTCCAATGCTGCCGTGGAGCTGGCGGCTGCGGCGAGGCAGCGCTTCGTGATGCGGCTGCTGAGACTGTGCGGATGCCGGCGTGCTACGGCACCGCAGATTCTCGCAGCCTCACGAGCCCGTCGGTCATTCGCCTTCCCCGATCTCAAACACTTCGCGCCAATGCTCGCGAAGCCATTCGCAGGTCCATCCCTCTTGCGCACGGATCATGATGAGGATGTGCTTGCTTGGATCGGGATCCGGTTCGCTTTCCGAGCTCGCCAGGAGCATGGGGTTGGTTGCTCCAAGCACAATCTGTTCGTCGGTCCAGCGGATCAACCCCTCGATTCGGTCCGGTGAAACGACGGTTCCCTCCAGTTCGTATTGGAAACGTTGGACGACGTAGATTTGCTCTTCCATCATCCCGAGAAGGTTGATGTTCACCGTCATCCCCGGAAAGCCGTCTCCGTCCTGGTCCACCAAACGCGGGTCTTCCGGATCGACAGGCAACTCGTCGGTCTCCGGATTCTCCAGCAGCGCGCCACGGATTTCGAGATGCGTCCCTTGCCGAAGCACGAAGCCTCCATCTTCTTCGTCGAGAACCACTTCACGCGGATCGGGCTGCAGAGACTGCATGAACAGATCCGGAATCTCTGTCGCAGCCAGGGAGGAGCTCTCTTCGACGATCGTGAAGCAGTAGCGATCGGACATGATGACGGACAGTCCGTCTTGCTCGACCTCAACCCGCAGCACAACGTAGCTTGTCTGCGTAGAGGGGCCGACCATCGGCACCAGTGCGATCCTTGGATACACTTGAAGCATCGCCCACCCACCTTCGAGAGGAGGTGGAGATGCCGCGACGACAACCTGGGTGATCGCGGCCAGGAAAAGCACCAGCACGATCCATCCTCGAGCAGCGAAGCGATTCACGATTGAGACCTCCTTCCGTCTCGTCGGACCTGCGGCCCGCAAGCGAGCACCGCCGGCTCGCCTCCGGTACGATTCCGTCAACACCCTTCATGCACCATTCTACTTCAATCGTCCTCCCCCCTGCGCCATTTCACGGACGATCGACACGAACGAAAGCTTCCATGCACGCGCCGGTTCGCAGCTTCGGAGAACCTCGGCGCGCAGTAGCGCACGGGCCTGCCATGGGTGTAGTGTCTGATAGAATGAGCACGAGCTACCCATGGAGGGAGATCGCTTGAGAATCTGCATCGTCGGACTTGGGAAGATGGGCAGCAACATGGCCCGGCGGCTGGCCCGCGCCGGGCACGAAGTGATCGCGGTCAACCGTTCCAGTCAGGTCGCATACGATCTGGCTGGCGAAGAAGAGGGCATTGTCGCGGCGGAGAACCTGCGCCAGGCCGTCGATATGCTGGCGCCTCCACGAGTCGTTTGGGTCATGGTTCCGGCCGGCGAGCCCACCGATCAGATGCTCACCGAGGCGGCAGAACTCCTCCGTGCGGGGGATGCTCTCATCGATGGAGGCAACTCATACTACCGCGACACACTTCGGCGGAACGAAGCGTTGGCGGAATCGGGCATCGACTTCATCGATGTGGGCGTCAGCGGAGGCGTGTGGGGATTACGCGAAGGGTATTCCCTGATGATCGGAGGTCCGAAGGAAGCCGTCGGCCAATACGCTCCCCTATTCCAGGCGCTGGCGCCAAGAGAAGATACCGGTTGGGGATGGGTCGGACCCGCGGGTGCCGGACACTTCGTCAAGATGGTGCACAACGGCATCGAGTATGGCTTGATGCAGGCGTATGCTGAGGGGTTTGAGCTGCTTCGTGGGACGGACATGTTCGAGCTTGATGTTGCCGCGGTCGCCGAGATTTGGCGACATGGCAGTGTCGTTCGGTCTTGGCTGCTGGATCTGGTTGCGCGGGCGCTGCGGCGTGATGCTTCGCTGTCGGAGATTGCCCCATGGGTGGCCGACTCCGGAGAAGGTCGCTGGACAGTAGCGGAGGCGATCGATCAGAACGTGCCCGCGCCGGTGATCACGCTGTCTCTACTGATGAGATTCGCAAGCCGGCAAGATGACAGCTATGCGGCACGCCTGCTCGCTGCGATGCGCAAGGAGTTTGGCGGACATGAGACAAGGCCAACCAACTGAGTCCGCTGGGGCAACATCCCCAGTGCCGACGTGCATTGTCATTTTCGGTGCAACCGGCGATCTCACACGTCGGAAGCTCGCGCCTGCGTTACATAGTCTTGCATGCGCGGGTCGCCTCCCGGAGGCCCTGGAGATCGTCGGCGTCGGACGTCGATCGATGGACGGCGAGATGTTTCGACGTCACCTCTACGAGGGAATCGAGACGTATGCCCGGCTGAAGGCTTCGCCGCATCTCTGTACACGTTGGAACGATCTCAGGTCGAGGTTCCACTATGCGCAAATCCAAGACGTCTCCGCTTCCGAACTCCGAAGTCTCTTCGAGTCGCTTCCCCGGACAGCCCATGGGATGCAGGGTAAAGTGAATCTCCTCGTTTACCTGGCGATGCCCCCCGAGGTCGTGCCCAACATCGTTTCCGTCTTGGGGTCCGTCCTCAACCATAAGGCCCGAGGGACCGCCCATCGCGGCTGGGTTCGCCTGGTCCTCGAGAAGCCGTTCGGCCGCGATGAAGACAGTGCTCGCGTTCTCGACGCGCTGCTCGCGGAATCGTTACCAGAGCACAGCGTGTATCGGATTGACCACTATCTCGGCAAGGAGACCGTGCAGAATCTCCTCGCCTTTCGATTTGCCAACGGCATCTTCGAGCCCTTGTGGTCACGTGAACATGTCCAGCACGTGCAGATCACCGTGGCTGAGTCAATCGGTATTGAGGGGCGCGCCGAATCCTATGATCGCGTCGGCGTCGTGCGGGATGTCGTGCAGAACCACCTCTTGCAGTTGTTGTCTCTTGTTGCGATGGAGCCTCCGTTGACCTTGGATTCCGAACCTCTTCGAGATGAGAAGGTACGGGTCCTGGAGACGGTCTCCACGGTAAACGCGTCCGACTTCGTCCTGGGGCAATACGACGGGTACATTTCGGAGGATGGGGCACCAGATGATTCGACGACGCCGACTTATGCAGCGCTCAGGCTGGCACTCGACAGCCCAAGGTGGCGCGGCGTTCCGTTCTACCTCCGCTCCGGCAAGCGGATGCAAACGAAGACAACCGAGGTCACGCTTCAGTTCAAGCCCGTCTCGCACCGCTTTCTCTCCGAGCAGTCGCCGCAGCCGAACCGTCTGTCCCTGCACATTCAGCCGAATGAGGGGATGAGACTTCAATTCGCAGTCAAGGTCCCCGGCGCCGGGCTGCGCACGTCCAGCGAGGACATGGCGTTTCAATACCGCGATCGCTACCCCGATACCGACCTACCCGACGCGTATGAGCGCCTGCTGCTCGACGCCCTGAGAGGGGATCCCTCGCTGTTCATCCGCCGTGACGAAATCGAGGTCGCTTGGCGCATCGTTGCCCCCCTGCTCGAGGCTGCCGACAAACCCGCCTCCTATCCTCAAGGCTCGTGGGGTCCCGCCGAAGCAGAGCGTCTCTTCACGGACGCCCAGACGTGCTGGATGAGCGCATGCCGGCCGACGGGTACGGATCGATGAAGCAGATCATCTGCCGGGATCTGAGTACATGGACGCAGACCGCTCTCCGAATCGTCGTCCGGCAAGCACACCAAGCGATTGCCGAACGCGGCCGGTTCCGTCTGGCCTTGTCGGGAGGGAAGACGCCTATCCCGCTCTTCCGGCGCCTCGCGGACAGGGGATCGTTGGCTTCCATCGATTGGTCATGCTGCGACATCTTCTGGACGGACGAGCGCTGTGTCCCCCCGACCGACGAAGCAAGCAACTACGGCGCCGCGTGGTCGGAGTGTCTCTCGTTGCTGCCGATTCCGCCCGCAAGCATCCACCGGATCGCCGGGGAGCAGACCCCGTTCCTTGCAGCAACTCGGTACGAGCAGGACCTCCGCGAGCACCTCTCGGAGACGACGCCGTTGGACCTCGTTCTCCTGGGCGTTGGGCGGGACGGCCACACAGCGTCGCTGTTCCCGGGAAGCGCATCGCTGGAGGAGGACGCTCGATGGGCGGTTCCCGTATGCGCGCCTGTCGATCCATCCCCTAGAGTCACCCTCACCCTGCCGATCCTCAACGCTGCTCGCCGCATCCTCTTCTTGGTCCGAGGGCGGGACAAACGCGAGATCCTCAGGCGACTCTCGACCGACAGGTCGCTTCCGGCTTCGCGCATCGAGCCGAGGCCGGGCGAACTCATCTGGCTGCTGGATCGAGAGGCTTCGCCCTAGTCCGTGAAGAACGTGCCCCCACGCCATCGCACGTGGGTTTGTGGCATGCAACCTATCCTCCAGAGACCCAGGCAAAGAGAGCGGAAAGCCCGAGGACCATCGCGGTGGTTCCGACAACGATGAGCAAAGCGATTCGATGTCTCATCAGAATTAGGCGAGATTGAACCTCTCGCTGTGGATCCGCCTCCTCTCCATCCCGAGATCGATCAACTGCCGTTCCACAGCATCCATCATCGGGAGCGGCCCGCAAACAAACGCCTCGCATCCCGCATCGCGGTACGGTGGCGCGACGAGTCGATTCAGGAGCTCCTTCGTCAGTCGACCGGAAGGGCCGTCCCATCCTTCATCGGGAATCGATGGGATCAGTTGAACTTCCAAGCACATCTGCTCCGCGAGGCCGCGTACATCCTCCAGGAAGGTCATATCCTTCAGGGAACGTGCCGCATAGACGAGCAAGCACGGGCGACCATCCCCTCGGTCTCGCATGGTTCGCAGCATGCTCATGATCGGCGTGATCCCAATCCCTCCGGCAATGAACAAAAACGCGCGAGCACCCGGCCTTCGATCCATGGAGAATGCGCCGAACGGTCCGTCGACGTACACTTGCGTGCCTGGTGAGACCGTAGGAATCCGCTCCGTGAAGTCACCCAACGCCTTGATGGTGAAACCCAGCACGTCGTGTTGCTCGGCGCTGGAGGAGAACGAAAACGGATGCTCGAGATCGGCGAACGGGGACTTGTCGATGGTGATCCACGCGAACTGTCCCGGAGAGAATTTGGCGCCGGAGTGTCCCATCGGAACGAGGCTGAGGGTCCAAGCGTTCCCGTGCTCCTGGCGAACGCTCTCGACCTGGTAGGGACGACGCTTCATCAGGATGGGGCGGATGACCCGAGCGTACGCCAGCGCGGCAATCCAGAGCGCCGCGTAGGCTGCCCACAACACACGTTTCCAGGGAAGCGAGAGGTAGATTCCCACGAGTTGCATATGCGTCATCGCAAAGGCGACCGCGCACATTGCAAGGACCCCGTGTGTGATTCGCCAAAGGATGTACTCCAATCCGAGCCGTCTACGAAAGACTGAGACGAGAACAAGAGCGAGCAGGCAGAGAAGCCCTGCCAACGCGAAGCGCGCGCGCATGGGAGCGGACCAAAACGCCAGCAGTCTCACGGTGACTGCATCATCGATCACAAGCACAACGACGTGCAACAGAACTAGTGCCACGGCAACAATGCTGATACTGTGATGGAAGTAGTAGACAACGTCACTACCGAACGGTCGCTTCAAGGACGGTATTCGGGCAGTGAGCACAAACTGAAGACCGATGATGCTCATAGCACAGAATGCCATGGCCACGGAGAAGTCACGAAGAAAGGGCCTGCCCTCCGGGCGTGGGCCCACCAGCATGATGAGCACCGGAGCAGCGACCACGAGCGCGTAGACTACGATCCAAGGCAGCCAGCTGCTCCGTCGAGGCCTCCTTCGTCGCATGGTCCGATTCTACCGCTGAAGCTCTTGGTTGAACAGCGCAGCCGGCTGCCGTGCTGCGTTTGCTCTCTGCCCAGCCTGGAGTCGGGGCGACAAACTTCTCCTATCTTCGACGGCCTCGTGCCAACGGAGTGCGCAGCTAGCGCACCGTGTATCCCCATTCGTCGAACGCGAACCCCCAGTGTCGATTGACCCTCGCAACTGCTTCCGGGGCCAGGTCATACCGATTCTTCTTGTAGTTGCGGATGGACGCGAGGTACGAACGAAACGCGGGCTCCGCATCGGAGAATCGCGGAAGTCCTAGCCGCTGATAGATCCCCCGCAACAGCGGAAGGGGTTCTCGTTCCATGTCCTCATACCTGACTTCCACCAAGTTCTCCGAGGGAATCAGCGACCGGTCCCCGAGGTACTTCCGCATGAGTTCTCGGTAGAAGGTCAACACGTTCGTCTCAACGTGCTCGGGGCGGACGCTTTGCAGCTGGCAGAGCGAGGTAAGCTTCTCGTGAAGATGTACCGTCGATGTGAAGACGTTGTAGGGATTGCGGTGGATGTGAATGAACTTGGCATCGGGGAACAACTCGAGAAGCGTCGGAACACGCGCAGTGTTCGTGCAGTTCTTGAGGATCAGCCGCCTCCCGCCACTGGCGACCGAAACCTTCCGCAACAGCGTGAGGTAGTGGTCGATCCACTCGGCGCGTGCGGCATCCGGCAGATCCTCGAACAAGACGTAGCGTCGAAACAATCCCTCCGCCCGCTGCGGAAGAACGAACGCATGGGCAAATGAGTGAACCGTCATGTTCGCCAGCGCCAATTCCTCTTCCTGCGGAGCATCCAATGAGAACGCGACATTGTCCATCGGCCTCGTGCGATTGCGCGGCTCCACAGCCAGAGCGAGCAAACGCCGAATGGTCCGCCGCCCGATGAGGCAGAAGCCCGGCGCGATCGCCTGGAATGCCGACAGATACCCTAGACGGTTGTCTTGGCAAATGAGATTCTGCAGATGTGTCGTGCCGCTTCGCCAGTGTCCCAGGACGAAGATCGGAGATGGAGGGATCGCGGTGTTCCTGAGCCGCTTTCCATACACAGCCTTCTCCAGCAACCGAAGGGGACTTGACAGCAGGCTCGTCAGTGAGATCGCCAGCAGGCGCGGACGGAACGCTCGATCGATCCGTCCCAATCTGCACAGCGGGCGAATCCTGCCGAACGCGCCGAGCGCTCCCGGATGTTCCGTTACCGAATGCGTCACTCGATTCATGGAACTCATTCCCACCCTCGCTTGCGTTCCATCGATGCCTATGTCGACCGATGTCGCTGTCCTCATGATGCCCGAAACGCGTGGCGAGATCATCCGTCTCGCTTTGGCAGGACCTGACTCGCGACATACCGGAAGCGAACGACTCCTGGTCCGGCCAGCGCATTGCGGGTACAGTGCGTTGCCATGACCAGCCAACCAGCAGATCCTCGCATGCCGGAGTTTGTCGCCATTCCCGCCGGATCGTTCACGATGGGCATCTCGGACGAGCAGATCGCGCGCCTTGCCGCTGCATCGGACGATGCGCGCACGTGGCAGCGCCAGGGGCGATTCGAACGAGAGCAGCCTGCGCACGTCGTCTCGCTTGGCGATGTCCTGCTCGCGAGACATCCGGTCACCGTAGGCGCGTACCGCCGCTTCATCGACGCGTCCGGGTATGCCAACGAGAGGTTCTGGACCGCCGCGGGATGGGAGTGGAGAGCCGCTTCGTCCCGTCAAGCCCCC
>Ga0272442_10006991_pt1 | contig 14680 bp, 6 predicted proteins | sample SSMForm2O_FD_200262 | JGI IMG/M metagenome (GOLD analysis project Ga0272442, IMG submission 200262) | Marine sediment archaeal communities from Little Sippewissett salt marsh, Falmouth, MA, United States - SSM-Form-2O | ecosystem: Environmental > Aquatic > Marine > Wetlands > Sediment ...
ACGTGTGAAAGGGTTGTAGTATTTCCAGTAAGAGGGTCTCCAGCATTGCATCTCCAGCGAAGTTTACTTGAGAAATATCAGTACTCGATAAGAAGGGTGGAGCAAAAGTCAGGTATAGGGGATTCTTTTATGCAGATCAATCAGAAGAAATCGATATTATGCAATCGCCTCAGGCCGTGGATTTTGCTGGTTGGATTGTTTGGAATCGTGGAGAGTTCTTCGCCGGGTGCCGATTTTCCTCCGGAGTATGGTCAGGTCGTGAAAGCAACCGTACCAAAGGAGCTTCGTGCCTCCGGGTCGAATGAAGGATACTTTTACACCAGCAGTCCGGTCGCTGTGTTTGCCTATGAAGCGGATTGTAGTGTAGTGATTCGAGATATCTTCAATCCCGATCCGCCTGCGGCCAGTGGCGTGGCGGCCAAGTGGATGGGGGATGATGATTTATACCTGTATGAAGCCACCCTGAGCGCCGGGTATTATTATATCACGGTCTCCAAGGAAGCAGGAGTCCTCGTTGGCGTTTCCAGTTTGCGAACCTGTAATGGCTATTACCACTATCGCTCTGCCGGCGGCGCCTATGAAAATGATCCCTCGGCGGATATCTGGTTTCTCCGGGCAACCGGAGGATGCGACTCCTCATTCTATGTCTATACCGACGTTCATCAGGGTTCGGCCTCCGGTTGGTGGTGCCTTCAGCCTCCGGGAAGTGTGGATTTCCCCCAAGAACCCTTTTCCGTTTCGGTCTCCCAAGGTTATCATGATGAAAATCCTGTTGGGAATCTCTATGCTGAACTGAAGAAAACCTCGGGCGATTCGGTCATGCTCCTGGCAAGGGACGGCCCTGGCTACTTCGTCCCACCTCGAGAATATCCCGGCGCCGGAACCAGTTTTGTCACTTTTCTCGGCGATGACAGCGATGAATATCTAAATATCCACTGTTTCGAAGGTCCAACGGGGTACTTTGTTAAGCGTTATTATTCCGGAGGAAGCCATACATTGGCTTCGGGGGTCCTTGACGAGGGAGAAACCGCAACGATCAGAAATACTTCTTATGCAAGCCCCAATGAAATGGTGGAAGTCCTCAGCACCGCGGGCCGAATGTCTGTCTCGGTTCTGGGAGGCGGCACGCCTGCCGACACCAACTACATGACTTTCGCACTCGATCGAAACGGCAAAATGCAGGGAACGGACTTTATCACTCGCAGTCATGCCACCGGATACATCCTTGCGACCGGCCTGGATGACGACACCATCGTTGAGGTGCGCAACGCAGAAACCGATGCGCTCCAAAGCACTCACACCCTCAACGAAGGTTGGATCGTGAATGTGAATCCCGCCGGAGGAGTCTGGCGGATCCGGGCCGACAAAGATATCACGGTCTGCGTCGGCCAAGGCTATGGCGGCACCTTTATTCCGCTAACCCAATGGATGTCAGGATCCACGCCGTTCGCACCAGTGATCATGGGAGTGCATCACAATCCGGAGTATCCGCGAACCCAATTCAACTCGAGTATCCAGGTTCGTTGGCTCACAGATGAACTAACGACTTCGAAGCTCCACTACAAGATTGCTGACGGAGACTGGCAGACGATATCCTCGATCTATTATTCGGAGGAACATAGTAAAACGATCGACATTTCAAGCCTGACCGAACAGACCGAGATTCAGTACTCCGTCGAGGTCACCGATCATTCCGGCAATACCGTTGTGGATGACAACGAGGGGGCCAACTATCAAGTCACAGTGTACAAAACAGCACCGGACCTGGATGTCACGCTGGATTCGGTCCAATACGTCGATCCCTATTATCAATTGAATTTCTCGATCCAAAACAATGGATACGGCAAAGCCAAGGATGTCGAGTTGCGCGCAACGCTGGCCGGAATGCAGCCGTTCAACGAACAGGTTTGGGCAAACTATGACAACATTATGGATGCCTGGATCCGCGTCACTCTCTCCATTCCTCAAATTCCAGTCGGATTAACGGCACAGAGAAGCCTCAAACTCATGCCCTATCTGAACCATCTGGGAGACGTCGATTATAAAATGACCTCGGTCTCCACCGTGTGCAAAGACGGTTTGAACAATAATTACACTAATAATTATCCGTCCGTCACTTATGATTGGAGCGATACGACCGTCGAAACCCGGATGGCGGATACCCGGTATGTGGTTTTTGCCAATCCCTATCGTTTCTACGATCTTTTTCCCCAGAAATCCTTGGATGTTGCGAAAGTCGAGTATGCTCAGAAAATGCCCAAGAGCATGGCTTCCTTTGCTATCGAGCGCGACGCCACCCTGGTTTATACGTCCGGCCGGAACGTCTATAATATTCATGACTACATTCAGAGTTGTTTCAGGGGGAAAATCGACGAATCCTGGCTCGGCGGTGGATATTTGTTGCTGGTCGGATGCAGCTTTGTCTTCCCTTCTCTTGAGATCAACCTGGAATGCGATGACGATTCCTATCATATCGTGGTCTGTGATAACTACTACGCGAATACGAACGAAGACAGCAAAGACAAGCCCGAATTGTGCGTCGGCCGAATCACCGGAGACCACCCCAGCCACTATGTGAACCTGTTCGAGCGCGCCACCTCGCCGATCGTTTATTATCACAAGGCGGTTTGCATTTCCGGCCGCGGTGACGGGGAAGCTTCGTTCGCCAATAACGCGGAACAGGTCGAAACCCGTTTGGACGACCTGTATGATTCGCCCAGCACGCACTATTACCGCCTGAAGGCAGTCGCGGATATCTGGTCCTCCACACCAATAGATTATTTCGAGACAAATAAAATCTTTGAGGGAATGGATTTCCTCTACTATCGAAATCACGGTTCAAAATACGGCTGGGGTAGCTTGCCCTTGAAAGGCTGGGATTTGGGTAATCTGACGTTTGGGAACCGCTACCCGATCGTCTATTCGAATACTTGCCTCACCGGACAGATCACGACCAGTTGGAATTTCGCTGAGGCGTTTCTCGCCCACTGTGCCGCCAACTATATCGGTGCAACCGAAGAATCCCCCCGAGGACCGAACAACAAGATGGGGAAACTGTTTGCCAACCGCCATCGGGATGGAAAAACTCTCGGCCAAGCCTTCCGACGAGCAAAGCGAAAATTGGCCGGAGATATCTCAGGCAGCAACACTTGCGTAACTAACCTGGGCTTAGCTGCAGAAATCCTGATGTATAATCTCTATGGCGATCCTCTGCGCGCCGGGACCGATCCCCTGGTGACCAAGCCGGGGAAAGCCACGCTCAGCTATGACACTCCAACCACACCCATTGAGATTTCTCTGCCGATGTATGAGGTGGAAACCGGCGAGGATGAACTCGATCATGTCACCATTCCGGCAGGGGAAGAGGGAGACGTGCTGATCCAAATCAACGAACCGATCGTCCCCGTCTATTATTGGACCGCCACTTACGAACCGGGCGTCCGGGTCAACCAGGTAAGCCTCGCATCCCGTACGACCATGACGACCGCGACCGGCCTGGAACTGCCCACCGCCTGGGGCAATGAAAAGCAGTCTCCCGGACCGGGCGACGTGCCCTCTCCCGGCACGTTTCCCGCCCAGGATTTTCACTGGGATACATCCGAGCTTCCTGATGGTTCTCTTGAATTTGAGCTGACGGTATACCCGTTTTTCCATAATGCGCAAACCCAGGATTCCACCTATTACCAGGACTTCTCGTTTGACATTGATTTTGTGGAGTCAACCGTTGAAATATTGAGCGCCACGACGGAATATAACGAAGTTCCGGCAGGAGGTTCTCAGACCATTAATGTGAAGATCACCAATACAAACCTGATCCAGTCGAAGACAGTCGACCTCTCGGTCGAGATTCGGAACAAGACGACCCAAGATCTGGTCGAGACGCTTTCTCAGAGTTCCATCCTTTTATCGGGGTCATTTCGCACCCAAACAATATCCTTGCCCTGGAGCACCTCGGGGCAGCCTTATACCCATTACCAGGTCACGGCTCGCGTTGAGGATTCCTCCAACGGCGACGAATATGACGTGGCATACACAACGTTTAAGGTAGGAGTTGCCGATATTACGATGACCAAGTTCTGGTTTACCACGGACACCGCCGGCGTCCTGGACGATGATGAGGACCTGCCACTGGAGATGGATATCCAGAATACGGGGGATATCCCCGTCGACGGGACCCGGTACTTTCAAATTCGCCGCGTCGACGATGGACTCATTTTCGATGAATGGGAAGCCGGGTTCTCGAGTCTGTCGGTAGGAAGCACTTTGACCTACGATCACAACTGGGGCAGCACGGGAATTCCTCCCGGTGAATACCAGTACGTCGGTTGGGTGATGTATACCGGTGGTGTGACTGACATTTACACCAAAACATTCCGGACGATTGAGGATATGCGCCTGGGCATGGAGTTGCCTCAGGACGTCTACGGCCACGGCGACAAGATCATGATGACGGCGGATCGCTATGAACTGGATGGCATGGTTATTCCACCCGGAACCGTTTCCGATCTCGATGTCCAAGGTCCTGGCGATACGGATTATCTCACCCAGAGTCTCGATCAGCATTCGACCGAGCCTTACCATTCGACCTTCTTTATCGTAAGCGCCTCGGAATATAGCGGCGCGTATACCATGTTGCTGACGGGTGAATATCCAGGCTATCGACCGGCCAGCGCAACGCGCAGCTTCGTGGTCACGGATAATCCTTTCACGATGTCTGCCGCACCGGCCGTCTGTCCGGCGGATGGAGAGTCGACCATTACCGTCACCAGTGGTGATATTTACCGCTGGGGCTCGCTGATTTCGGATGGCACCTATATGACGCTTCGTCCATCGACGGGTGTCATTACGACTCCGGACGCCAGCGGGAGCTTCTCGGGAGTCCAAGTTGCAACATCCGGAGGACAGATCGAGTTTGAATGGCAGGCCCCGACCGAGAACACGCCCTATGCCTTTGTCTCGAGCACGGTTGCGATTTATATGTTCGGGGAGGTTGTTCCGATATCCGGACTGACGGTCAATTTCAAAGGCGTGGACTTCAACAATAACCAGCGGGTGGATGTCTCGGATATTCTCTTTGTTGAAAGTTCGGAAGGCGCCTACGCTGGCACCGGCTTCTACGATCTGAGAAAGGACATGGATGAAGATGGCACGGTGGACGCTTCCGACACCCAGGTGTTGGAAGATCGATGGGCGCTGGAGTTCGCCGATGCCGTGCACTGTTCCACCTGCAAGCCGGATTCTGGGCCGTTCGGAGTGACGCTTCGGCCGGTCCCGGAAGTCGCTTCCCTGATGCCGGGCGGGACCCTGTCGATCGATATCGTAGCCGACGGGTTGGACAGCTTGGGGGGATTTGAATTCGGCGCGGTCTTGACGGGGGATGCAATGAGCTGGAACGGTGCCCCCCAACAGACTCTAGCGCTCGAGGCCAATGGCAATACGCAACACGATCTTGGCCCGGTCGCCTATGACGACGGCTATCGCCTGGGCGCTTACGCTACCGGGGATGAAGCGGGACCAGACGGTCGCACGATAATCGCAACGATGAGTCTACACGCAGACCAATATGGCGAAACCAAACTCATCCTTTCCTCACCATTATTTGTTCACACCGACAGCGGTGAGATGGGAATCCTGCGCGTTGAGGAGGGCACCTACACGGTCGCACAGGCCACCCCGACACCTACCAATTCGCCAACCGCCACGCCAACAGAGACTCCCACTCAAACTCAATCCCCCACGGCAACCGCGACCGAAACGGCCACCCATACTCCCGTCCCAACGGCAACCGCGACGCCGACAGCCACGAACGTTCCACCGGAAATCCATCTTGAGTGCGATCCAGTTGAGGGAACGGCGCCTTTACACGTGGCTTTGATCGGATCGGCCACGGATCCGGATGGATTCCTGATTCAATATGGTTGGGCCTTCGAGGACTCGCAAGTCCTGGATGCTACGGCCACCATCGCCTCGGCGACGGTCGAAGCAGCCACCACGCACATCTATTATGCTTCGCCCGGCCTTTATGAAGCGGGATTTTGGGTGTGGGATGACCGGGGCGCCGTTGTCGCGGCGACCGGCGAAATCAGCGTCTGGACGCCGGTTTCAACCAGTACCGCTACTTCGACCTCAACGCCGACTGCGACTCAAACAGCAACGTGTACAAAGACGCCCGAACCCACCGGGACGCCAACACGGACTCCGACGGACTTGCCAACTGAGACTAGGACGCCGCCGCCTACGTTAACGAACACGCCGACTGCGACCGCTTCGGCGACGCTGACACCAACTCCAACCGAGACGCGGACTCAACTCCCGACGGCAACCCAGATTCCCGGTGACACGAACCGTGATGGGCAGCTGAATGCCCTGGATCTGTTTTATTTCTGTGGATACTGGCAGCAATCCGCCACGCAGGAACATCCCTGTAATTGCGTGCCGGACGATCGCATCGATGAAAGCGATCTGATTTACCTATTGAAGGAATGGGAGGATTAGAGCAATTCTAGAGTTCTTCTCCCCTATATAAGGGGAGGCGGGGAGGGGTAATTTTTCCCATTAGTGTTGCTTCTTTCCTTTCAAAGCAACCCCCTCTAGCTCCCCCCGCCTCGGCGCGTCTGCGACCTTCGTAAGGGGGAGAGAGGTCTATTGCCACTCTTTGATTTTCATTCAGACAATCATTTCGAGAAGCGCTTCAGTACGTTGAGAGAAGGCTGAATGGAAATGCCGTTCCCAGATAGACCGCCCGCACGGCGTCGGCGACCATCGTTTGGCCTGCGGCACTGCTTGAGAGTTCGACCGATCCCGTTCCTATCGAGAAATGGAAAGTGCCCAGCGCGTTCCACTGACCGCTGTTCGTTTGCTGATTAATGTGCCGCGTGGTGCTGCCTTCGTCATGATCGACCCTGTAGAGCGCGTCGGTGGTTCGACCCGCGTCGGCGCTGTTATGAATCGCATACAACCGCCAGACTCCCGAATAGGGCAGCTGGAGGCTCCACGTCGACGAGTCGCCTCCGCCGGTTTGGCAAACCCGGTAGGTTGCGTCGTTGCGATCGGTGGACGCGCTGGAGGAAATAAAACCGCTGCTGTCGCTGTAGCGGGCGTCCAGGTCGTCCACGAGGACTTCATAGGGAACCAATCGCGCTCGGACGGCGTCGGCGATGACAATCTTGTCGGTGACACTCGCCAGACGCACTTGCGCCGCTCCCCGGTCAAAAGCAAACCTGCCCAGCGAGAGCCAGCGGCCGCTGTCCTGCTGTTGGTTGACCAGGACTGTGGTTTCTCCATCGAAATGCGAGATCGTGAAAGGAGCCCGGTCGCTACGGGTCTCGTTGCCGTTGTGCCACTCGAGGATTTCCCACACGCCGCCGGCTGGAAGCGGCAGCGTCCAGGTCGCCGTGTCGCCCGCGCCGGGGTTGCAGTAGTGATAGTCCTCGCCATAACGCCAGGGTGAGGCGGAGCTGGTGGCGAAGTTCGCTGTTGCGCTGAACCCCGCGTCGCTGTTATCCACCACGAGGTCGCTCTCGGGCGCAATGGCTTCGACCATGATCGCGTCCGCGGCGACATAGGTGCCGCCGCTCGAATTCTCCGCGTCCACGCGAACCCGGCCCGCTCCGGCGTCGAAATCGTACGTTCCCAAAAGCACCCATTGTTCATTGTTTTCTTGCTGATTGATGGAAACAGCGTCCGAGCCGCTTCGATGGTCGATGACATACTGACACGAAGTCGCGCGCGTTTCGTGGGCCCGGTACCAGGCGTACAGCCGGTACTCGCCGCTGGTGGGAATTTGAAGCGCGTAATCGGCCCAGGCCGCGGTTCCGGCGGTGGCATAGCGGTAGGTCTTGCTTTGATACCCGTCGGCTGTGCTGGTGAGCCACGCGCCGCTTTCCGTGTAGCCCGGCGCGCCCTCGTCATTATCCACAACATAGGCTTCTTCAGGCACGTCGTTATAGTAATCCAGGTGATCCAGGAGCGTTCGGATGGTCCTATCGCGGGCGTCACGAGTCGCCGTGCGATTGGCGCTGCTATCATCCGGATAAACATGATTGGCAAAAATGATGAGATAAGTGTCGCTTGCCAAATCGATGAAAACATAGGTTCCTGTGTATCCGGAATGGCGGATGGCTTGCCCGACCTGACCGTAATACGAAGTCGTGGTATCCCATCCATAGCTTCTGGAAGCGACCGTGGTTTGCCGAGTCGAGAGCAAGTCAATCGTTTCAGGCGTGAAGATCAGTTTGCCGTACAGCGTGCCGCCGCGCAGGATCAAGCGCGCCAGCCGGGCCTCGTCGAGCACGGTTGAAAACCCGCCGGCGTTCCCACAGGCGTGTGTTTCGTTTTCGTAATCAGTGTAGTACCAGGCGAGCGGGTCATGCACGCGGCCTCGCGGGCGGGAGGACTCTCGCAGCGTTGGAGCGGTGCGCGCGATTTGATCCGCCGTGGGAAAATGTGTGGAGTCGATCATGCCGATCTTGTCCCACAGCCTTCGCTTCAGAAAGGAGGTGACCGTTTCACCGCTCACGTTTTCAACGATTCGAGCGAGCGTGATGAAATTCAAGCAGCTGTACACGTATCCTTCACCCGTCGTGTACTGTTTTGACATGGCGCTGATCTTCCCGATCAGCGCGTCGGGATTGGGTCGAGCAGGAAGATCATAGACATTGGTATACGCCGCCAGCCCGGAGGTGTGTGTCAGAAGGTGTTTGATCTTCACGTCGCCTTTGTCGTTTTGCTCGAAGCCGGGAATGTAGGTCGAAACGGTGTCCTCATCCGATATCGCTCCATCCTGGATCAGGAGCAGAGCGGCCGAAGCAGTAAAGGTGGGTTTGGTGACCGATGCGAGATCGTAGAGGGTGTCGAGAGTAAGGGGCTCCGTGCCGACCCGGTGGCCGTATGCTTTTGCATAAAGCACGACGTCGGGGCCGCTGTCCGGGCAGCGGCCGATGGCGAGCGCCACGCCGGGCGTGTTACCGGCGTCCACCACGGTTTGAAAAAGGTCGTCGATCAATGGAAACGCCGCCGGATCGACTCCGCCCGGATGGGCTGTAGCGTTTATCGAGAGAGCCAAGGTTATTGAAAATGCCGTTAGAAAAACAGAGTGAAAGAAAGTTTGGCGAGCGCGCATGTTGATTGTCTCCTTAGCAGATGTATGCGGATGCTCAATTGACGACTGGATTGTAGCATTAAAGAGCGAAAGGCGTCAAAGGCGCTTTGAATATTTCTGCGATCCTGCGGTTAGGTTGAGAATAAGAAGCATCTGACCGGCGAGGGCGCCGGTCCCACAACAGGAGCATCACGCTCCAACTTACGACTAACTGGCAGCCCTCAACAAGTTGAGGAGCTGCCACACGATTATCGTTATTAGCCGGGTGCCATGGCCGTTCATCGGCCATGACAAAAAATCGCCCTCACCCTGCTGGCCTTTGTGGCTCGCCTCTCCCATTGGGAGAGGAAATCAGGAGCCACTCGGGCGGATGTCCAGAATCCGGGTGTCTTTTGGCGGAAGCGCGATTTGTAGTTTCAGAGCAGCGCTCTCCACTTTCATGCGGGTCTTGGCGTTTTGCATCAGGTCCTCGATGGTGTAATCGCCTGTGGTGGAAACGTTGAGGGAGCAAGTGAACTCCTTTGTTTGGTCGCCGTGATTAACCGCGAACAACAAGAGTCCCTGCCCGTGTTCATGAAGGCGAATGTCGACCGCTTGATTCGGCCCTTCGTCCAGTGAAGTGGTGAAGGGAATCTCAACGCCGGCCCAGGCCGGAAGGTTCTGAATGAATCGAGCGTTGAGGGAATGAGGCGCGTGAAGTTGTCCGAGGCCGAGAAAGGCGCCGATGATTATCGTTTGCCCTTTCCCGAATCGGGACGCCACCATGGCGGGCGAGCCATCCTCCAGCCGCCCCAAGATTTCAATGGCGGATTCGTCAAGCGGCTTGAAGGACTCGGCGAAATACGCGCCCGTAAGACACTGGCCGGGATTCAACTTTGCCAGCGCAGGATGCGAGGTTTCACCCAAGCGAATGCCAACGGTGCCCTGCATTTTCACGCGCTCCTCTCGAACGCCGAAGACCTCGCTCAGGCCCATGCCGGGGATGACCTTGGCGGCGAAGCCCCGGTCGTCATTGCAGCCGAGCCGGGCTTCGGCCACGGCGCAGCCACCCGCTTCGATGAATCGCTTCAGGCCCTCGGCAGCCGCCTGCGGGAACATCACGGGGTAGGGAAGGACGATCAGCTTGTAGCCCGAGAGGTCGCCTGATTCCAGCTGTCGCCGGTGAATGAAATCCACGGGAATGTTCTTCTCGCGCAGCGTATACCAATAGCCGACGAGCGAATCCCGCAGGGCGTTTTCTGGTCCGCAGTTTTGCTCGCCGCCGATCATCTGCGCCAGCGGATTGTAAACCAGTGCCACCTCGGCTTTCACCGGCCTGGAAGTTGCAAAGAGTTCGCTGTTTTCATGCACCATGCGCGCGATCGAGCCGGATTGCCGGGCGCGCTCGGTGATCTCACCGTCGAGATGGATCAGTCCATAGCCGCCGGACTCGTACCCGGACGCCATGGGATAGTAGGCAAACAGGTTCAAGGCTTTCGCGCCTCCCGCGATGGCCGACCCCATCCAAACGCGGTGATCCGCCGCGGTAACCGGGTCGCCAACGACGAGGCCGCGCGTGCCGAATCCGGCCTGAAGCTCGCCGACGTAGAATCCGCCGTTCTTCTGGCCGGCGCAGCGGGAAAACTCGATGGCGAGAAGCAGTTTCCACCGCTCCCAATGGCGATCGGGGAAAGAGTGTTTGGGGTACAGCGAGGTTCCATAGAAGTCGACCTCGCGGGCCATCAGGAAATCGTCCGCCTCACCAACGCCGGAAAAGGGCGAGGTGAAAACCGAAGGCACCGCCGCGTGGGCGGTAATGACGCGGTTGGGATCGGCCTTTAGGATCGCATCGCGACGGGCGCGAAGATCCTCCGCCATCTTGTCATAGATGAAGTTCTTCCAATCGATAAAGTCCGTGTAGCTGAGGATGGTTCCGAAGCGGGGCGGCTCGACGTCGTCCCAGGATTCGAAGTTGCGGTACCATGCGGCGTTAAGCGCATCGAGGTCTTCGTATTTCTTTTGCAGCCAGCGGCGGAATCTTTCCTGTGTATGAGGGCAATAGCAAAACTGAACGTTGGGCACATAGTTGATAATCGCCCAGTTGAGGATATGCGGTTCGCTCCACAAATCCCAACCGAAGAAGTTGGGATACCGGACGGCGACCTTCGCCGTCTCGGTGTAAAACCGTTGCACGGCCTGGCCGACGCCTTCGTGATCGGTGCAATAACCGGGAGCCGCCTGCGAGGGCACGGTCTCGCCGCTCTGCGCGACGAACAAGGCGTCGGGATATTGCTTGCCGACCCAATCGGGCGCCGAGTCGGCGTACATTTGAATGATGACTTTCAGCCCGGTCTTCTCGGCAAGGCGGGAAAGCAGCTCGAGGTTTTTAAACCGATACTGCCCCGGCTGAGGCTCCGCGTGCGCCCACTCGACCCAGGTGCGCACCGTGTTAAAGCCGAGCGCACGGATTTGCTCCAGGTCGCGCTGCCACTCGGCCTCGCTTTGGGGCGTGATCGGCGACAGCATCGGCGCGCGCGCTTTGCCGCCGCTGTACCACACTGATATCGGAAAGAAATTTTGAGACTGCGCCATGGCTTTTCTCCCGCCAGGGATTCGTTTAAGCGAAATAAATCATGCGCTCAATGCTTTTCCACGTTCGCCTTGCCGGTCAACTGTTTCATACAAGCGCGAAGCGTATCCGCCATCTTCAGGACCTCGGGGTATTCCTCGGATCCCCCCTTCTGGCCGAGGAGGGCCGCGGGCGCTTCAGCGGCGTACCAGGTGGTGCAGAGATGGCCGATCATACGTTCGGTTGCCTTCTTTCGGGCGTCCTTTAACAGGGCGAGGGCCGGCTCCTTGTCTTTCCAACTGGAGGGCCAGACGCGGAATCCCTTCTCCTGGAAGAATTGGACCGAGGGATACTCCTCCTGCAAGCCGTAATGCCAATCGCAGAGGATGATGTCGCGCGGAATGAGGTCAATAGCGGGCGCCGTGCCGTTGGCGCTGGCCTCCCATTCGCTGTAGCCCATTGCTTTTGCGTCCAGCAACCGGTCTCCCCACATCAGCATGGTGAGTTTTCTTTTCCCGACCAGGTGCCGGTGGTAATCGTTGATCGCCTTGGCGTAAAGTTGGGCGGGGTCCTTGCCCCGGCAGCGAGGACACTGCTCGTGGGCGATTAAAAAGACCTCGTCCATGCCGACGTGAAAGGCGTCGGGATCGAATGCGTCGATGAGTTCATCCATCAGGTCGAATACGATTTCGTTGACCTTTGGATGCAGGGGGCACCAGCTGCGGCAGTAGATGTCGGGATTGTCGAGCGGAATTAATGGCGTTTCGTCGAACTGCGGATACTGAACCAACAAGGGGAACGTCTGCTTGGCCCAGGATTGATGACCGAGGCAGCTGAATTGCGGGATGAGGCGGATGCCGTGTTCCCGACACAGCGCGGTCAAGGCCTGCGCGTCGGCGCGGCTGATGGCGTCTGCTGCTCGCAGCTCGGGATGGGACTCGTACTCGAACCCGTAATTGACTTCAAAGATCACCACGTTAACTCCCATCGGGGCCAACTGTTCGGCGATCGCGCGGCGAAGCAGCGGCAATCCGCTTTTCCCCGGCGTGAGGAAATGAACGCCGAGCCACGGCGGCTCCGGCTCTCGTCGCCCGATCCATTTGTCGAGCGTTGCGCAACCCGCGACGGTTGCGCACGCCAACAAAAGCCAAAGCCTGAAGCGCCATTGGGGACCACGTTTCATGATCTTTTTCCTCCTTCACTCGCCTGCCGACTACCGGTCGCTCAGTCCGGTGACGGTAACGCCCTGGACGAACGAGCGCTGGAACGACAGAAACAAAACGGCAATCGGCAGAATCGACAGTAACGAAACCGCCATCAGGTAATTGTACTGAATATCATACTGTTGTGCGAATCGCAGAATGCCGACCGGCAGCGTGTACTTCCCAGGCGTGTCGAGAACGATCAAGGGCCAGAGGAAGTTGTTCCAGCTGGCCATAAAAGTGAAAATGCCGAGCGTGACCAGCGCCGGCTGGCAAAGCGGCAAAATCATCTGAGCGTAGATTCGAAAATCGCCCGCGCCGTCGATCCGGGCGGCTTCCATCAAAGTGTTTGGGATCGAACCGATAAATTGGCGCATGAGAAAAATGCCGAAGGCCAGTGGCAACACGGGAAGAACCAGCCCCGCGTAGGAATCGAGTAGGAAGAACCGGCTGCACGTCAGGAAATTCGGGATCATCGTAACTTGGCTCGGGACCATCATCGTTGCCAGGAGTCCGACGAAGATCCACTTTCGACCTCGAAATTGATACTTGGCCAGGGCAAAACCTCCCATTGAGGCCAGCAGCAGCGTCAGCGTCACGGTTGCAAGAGCCACCCCCGTGCTATTGACCAGAAAGCGGGTAAAGGGCTCTTTTTGCCAAGCGATGGCGAAGTTCTCGAAGTGCCAGCGGCCCTCCGGCAGTAGCTCGGATCGCGCCAGCTGTGCGTCGTCCTTGCACGCCGTGGCGAACATATAGAAGAAGGGGAAGAGCATCACCAGGGCCACGCAAATCAGAGCGAGGTAGGTCGGCACTTTCATGCGGTCTCCTCCGTCTGCGGGCGGATGAACTTCAGCTGCAACAGCGTGAAGATCAACACGATCAGAAACAGCAGCAAGGCCGCCGCACACGCTTTCCCCATCTGGAAGCGCACGTAAGCGAGATTGTAGATATAGTGCACGAGCACCGTTGTGGAATAGCCAGGCCCGCCTTCGGTCATGACATAGACTTGGTCGAACACCTGGAACGAGCCGATGAACGAGATCACGGTGACAAAAAGCGTGGTGGGATTCAGCAGCGGCAGGGTCACGTGAAAAAAGCGTTGCCAGGGCGTGGCCCCGTCGATGCGGGCCGCTTCGTAGAGCGTTCCGGGGATCGTTTGAAGGCCCGCAAGGTAGATGACCATGCCATAGCCGAAGCCTTTCCAGACGCTCATGATCATGATCACCGCCAGCGCGGTCTTTGGATCGGCCAGCCAGGCCCGAGGTTCGATTCCCAGTCCGGGAAGAACGACGTTCATAATGCCGTAGTTCTCGCTGAACATCCAGCTCCAGATCAGTGCGATGACCACCATCGAGATCGTGACCGGGAAGAAAATCACACCGCGAAAGAAGCTGCGGCCCCGCAGTCGCTGGTTCAGCAGCACCGCGCTGCCCAGGGCGAGCACGACGCCGGCGGGCACCGTGATGATGCTGTAGAGAAAGGTGTTGCGCAATGCGACGAGGAATTCATCTTTGACTGCGATATCGAGGAAATTCTTCAGACCCACGAAATCCGGCTGTCCCAGGATTTTCCAGTGGTGGAAGCTCATATAGAACGCAAAAGCGATGGGATAGAAACCAAAGATTGCGACCACCGCCAGGCTCGGCGACAGGAACAGGTAGGGCGTTAGTTGACGTCGGACGCGGCCGTTCATTCGTATTGCAGGCTCCGATATTCCCGGTTCAGCGCCTCGAGGCTTTCCTTTGGCGTCTGGGCGCCCAGCACGGCCAGCTCGATCTGCTTGAGAAACCGATCTTCGATCATGGCGAATTCCGGGGTGGACTGTTCGGC
>Ga0272442_10006992_pt1 | contig 14679 bp, 6 predicted proteins | sample SSMForm2O_FD_200262 | JGI IMG/M metagenome (GOLD analysis project Ga0272442, IMG submission 200262) | Marine sediment archaeal communities from Little Sippewissett salt marsh, Falmouth, MA, United States - SSM-Form-2O | ecosystem: Environmental > Aquatic > Marine > Wetlands > Sediment ...
ATACTGATATTATCCTGTTTGCCGGAGGCGACGGCACTGCCCGTGATATATATACCGGCATAGGCAGCACACAGCCGTGTATCGGTATTCCGGCCGGTGTAAAAATTCACTCAGCAGTATTTGCCCGGAATCCGGTTCTTGCCGGAGAAATAGCATCGCTGTTTCTCAAGTCCCGCATCAGGCGCTGTATGGAAGCCGAAGTCATAGACCTGGATGAAGAATCATACAGGAAGGAAATTTTGCAGACCCGGCTGTTCGGGTACCTGTCTGTTCCCGCGGGAAAAAACAGGCTGCAGCGCAGTAAAACCAGATCTGCAGGAACTGATGCCAGAGCCTTTGAGGCCATTGCCCATGACCTTGCGGAATCAATGGATGACCGGATCTGTTATGTTGTGGGAGCAGGCACTACCCTGCGCCCTCTTATGCAGTTGCTCAGCCTTGACTTTTCCCTGCTCGGTGTGGATATAATTCAGGGCAGGACACTGCTGGCCAAAGATGCGCCGGAAAAAAAGATCCTTGAAACTATCTCCGGCAAAGAATTCAGGATACTGGTTACTCCTGTGGGTGGCCAGGGATATGTGTTCGGCCGGGGCAACCTTCAGCTGAGCCCTGACATACTCAACACAGCAGGCAAACAGAACATTGTCATAGCTGCTGCACCGGGAAAACTTCAGAGTCTGCGGGGCAGGCCCATGCTGGTAGATACCGGAGACCGGGATACTGACACACGGCTTTCAGGCATATACCGGGTTATTACCGGATACCATCAGAGCACTATGTACCGGGTTCAATGTTGAGGACATGGAGGATTAGAACGGTTTTTGCGGCATGTTATTAACAGGCTTGAAAAAAAATTTTTGAACATACATACAAACACTAACACATGGAGAATATTATGTTTGACAAAGGAACCTATGTATCACGAAGAAATCAGCTGATAAACAATGTCGATGCAGGCATCATTGTGATGCTGGGCAACGACGAAAGTCCCATGAACTATACCGACAACACCTATCATTTCCGTCAGGACAGCACTTTTCTGTATTATTTTGGTATAAATCAGCCGGGCCTTGCTGCCGTAATTGACGTTGACGCCGGAACCGAGACCATTTTCGGCGATGAGCTCACTGTCGAGGACATTGTCTGGATGGGACATCAGCCTACCATAAAAGAAAAAAGCCTCAAAGCGGGAGTTGAGGACACCGCGCCTATGGCCGGGCTGGAACAGACCATTGAGGCCCATACCGGCAAAGGGAGGGCTGTCCATTTTCTCCCTCCGTACAGAGCACTGCATGTACTGAAACTGGCCGAACTTCTGAAAAAATCTCCCGAATATATTCGAAACAACGCCTCGGAAGAACTGATCAAAGCTGTTGTGAGCCAGCGTAACTATAAAACACCTGAAGAGATTGAAGAGATCGACAAAGCAGCTGCAATTTCAGCGGACATGCATCTGGCTGCCTTTCGCATGGTACGGCCGGGAATAACTGAATCTGAAGTTGCGGCCGAAGTACACCGCGTAGCCCTGGCAGCAGGCGGAAACCTCTCCTTTCCCATTATCGCTACCATACACGGGGAAACACTGCATAACCATTTTCATGGCAATACCTGCAAATCCGGAGACCTGTTTCTGCTCGATGCCGGAGCTGAAACTGCCATGGGATACGCCGGTGACCTGTCAAGCACCATGCCTGTTGATAAAACCTTTACGCCCCGGCAGAAAGAAATCTATCAGATAACAGTCGACGCCCATGAAGCAGCTGTAGCCATGCTGGAACCGGGTGTTGCCAATAAAGATGTACATTTAAAAGCGTGCACAATCATTGCTTCGGGCCTTAAGGATATGGGATTCATGAAAGGTGACATCGAAGAAGCCGTAGCACAGGGCGCCCATGCCATGTTCTTTCCCTGCGGCACCGGCCACATGATGGGGCTCGATGTTCACGATATGGAAAACCTCGGTGAACAGTATGTAGGATACCATAATGAGGCAAAAAGCACTCAGTTCGGACTGAAATCACTAAGGCTTGCCCGTAAACTGGAACCGGGATTCGTGCTTACTGTTGAGCCCGGCATCTACTTTATTCCGCAGCTCATTGACGCGTGGAAAAAAGAAAACAAGCATGCCGGCTTCCTCAATTACGAAAAAATTGAACAGTATAAAGATTTCGGCGGCATGCGCAATGAAGAGGATTATGTGATTACACAAGACGGCGCGCGGCTTCTTGGTAAAAAAATACCTGTAACCATTCAGGAGGTTGAGGAAATACGCAGCGCCTGACGGAGAAGCCGTGTACAGTATAGATTTGTATAAAAAAATCAGAACAAAAAAGGGACGCCGACAGGCAAACCTGTTTTTCTGTGAAGGGGAAAAGCAGGTCGCACAGATATGCGCTGCAGCTCCCGGTATGATCGAGGAGATCATCTGTACGGAAACCGGCAGCCGGGTCTGCGGGTTTCCTGTAAAGACTGTTACGTCTCAGCAGTTTAAAAAAATCAGTTCGGTAAAAACACCCCAGGGCATTGGGGCTCTGGTACGCATTCCTGAGGCTGTGTATTCCAGCACACTGCCTGAACAGCCCGGCACGCATATCCTTCTTCTCGACGGTATTCAGGATCCGGGCAATGTAGGTACCCTTATCCGCACAGCAGCCGCTTTTGGTTTCTCGGGCATTATTCTGTCGGATAAATGTGCTGATCCCTTCGCGCCCAAAGTTGTTCAGGCTGCTGCCGGCACACTGCTGGCCGTATGGATACGAAAAACCGGACACCATATCAGTCTTGCGGCCACACTGCAGAGCCGGGGCTGGACCATTGCCGCTGCTGACCTGTCTGCATCGGAAGAAGCAGAAGTCCTCGGCAGCATGCCTTCTCTGGTTCTTGTTCTCGGGAGCGAAGGGCTTGGTGTATCAAAGGCCATGCTTGAAATGGCAGACCGCAGGGTTCATATTCCCATGGACCGGTCTCAAGCCGAATCTCTCAATGTAGCGGTAAGCGGAGCCGTGTGCATGTACACCGCATCGCATACAAAATAATATAATGACAGTAATCAGCAACAGGACAAGACACAGGAGTTAGCAGGATGGTTTCGGGACGGAACAAAAACGAGCAGAATATTATCAGCCGGGTACTGGAAGCCGGGCAGGGCCAGGTATTCCGGTTTTGGGATACCTTGACCGATACAGAAAAAACATCCCTTATATCTCAGCTGGAATCAATTGATTTTGACCTCATTGACACCCTTTACTCGGAACTGGCTGAACAGGGGGCTTCGGGCATAGAACAGCATGACCTTGAGCCGGCTCCATACATTGCGCTCCCCCGTACAGCCAGCCAGCAGAAGCGTGCGCTTCAGGCAAAAACCCTGGGAGAGCAGGCACTGCGCAGCGGCAGGGTCGCGGCGTTCCTGGTGGCCGGCGGACAGGGTACACGCCTTGGCTTCGACGGGCCCAAAGGCTGCTTTCCCGCGTCTCCGGTAACCGGTAAAACCCTGTTTCAGATACATGCTGAAAAAATTGCTGCTGCATCAAGAAAATACAATGTGCCTGTGCCGTGGTATATCATGACCAGCCAGGCAAACCACAGCGCAACTGTAGCCTATTTTGAAGAAAACAGTTTTCTGGGGCTTCCCCGTACCGATGTCATGTTTTTCAAACAGGACATGCTGCCTGCCGTTGACAAGCAGGGCAAACTCATTCTGGACAGGCCCTGGCATGTATTCATGAACCCCAACGGCCACGGCGGTTCCTTTGCCGCCCTGCATAACAGCGGCGCACTGGACGATATGGAAAAACGGTCTATTGATATCATATCCTATTTTCAGGTAGACAATGTTCTTGTAACCATTATTGATCCGGTATTCATCGGCTACCACCTGATGGAAAAGGCCGAGATGTCATCAAAAATGGCCGTAAAAACCGGCCCCGGCGAGAAAGTCGGTGTATTCGGCATACGGGACAGCCGGTTGGTTGTGGTTGAGTACAGCGACCTTTCAGAAGAACAGATGACCGCTGCCAATCAAGACGGGTCTTTGCAATACGGAGCAGGCAGCATTGCCATACATCTTATACAGAGGGAATTCGTCCGGAAGAACATGCAGAAAGGCATGCGCCTGCCGTTTCACAGCGCCCATAAAAAAATACCGTTTCTCGATACAGAAGGAAATGTAACCAAACCAGAGACCCCCAACGGGTACAAATTTGAGACATTTGTGTTCGATGCCCTGTCCCGGACAACAGCATCGGCAATTATGGAGATTGACCGGGCCTGTGAATTCAGTCCCGTTAAAAACAGTGATGGCATTGATTCTCCGGACACAGCAAAACAGCACATGTCAAACCTGTTCGGTTCGTGGCTGGAGAAGTGCGGCATAACCGTTCCACGGGACAAAAAAGGCAATGTAACGGTTAATATTGAAATAAGCCCCCTGTATGCCGCTGATGCTCAAGAACTGGCTGCAAAATGCCCGGCAACTCTGGAATGCAGCCATGATATCTATTTGGGGCCCGAAACACTGTAACAGGAGAAATAGAATATGAACAGTGCAGTAAGTACATTCTTCAGTGATCCTGTTGTCCTGCGGGGCCTGCTCTCTGCAGGCGTTATTATTGTAACAGCCATGCTGGTTGTCCTGGCACGGCGCATGACTGCCATGATGACCATTTCCGAAGATAAAAAAGCCCGGGCCCGGCACTGGATTTACCTGTCGGGCATCATCATTCTGGGAGTCAGTATGGCCCGAATATGGCTGTACTCCTACCTTTCCACCCTGTTCAGCCCTGACATCTCTGAAAACATCATCCGTTCGATTCTTCTGATGGTGTTTCTGGCTGTACTGGGTATTGTGCTGGGCCGGCTGCTTATTCCCCAGGCCGCAGACACCGAAAAAAGACTCCAGTACAGAAAACTTATACACGCATTCTTTTTCATTTTATTCCTCCTGTTCCTCATCCAGATCTGGTCAGATGTACAGATATTTAAAAACACAATTATACGGCGCATAATCTACTCGCTTATCGCTTTTGCTGTTATTTACCTGTCTCTGCTCTTCGTTCACCGTTTCATCAACTCTCTTAAAATAGACATCACCAGAAAACACTTGTACAGAAAACGGTCGACCTACACTGTTGCTTTTATTCTCATCGTTTCACTGATCCCTATCTGGGCAGGGTCTACAAAACAGTGGGCCACGGTCTTTTCTGTGGTCGGTGCCGGTATAGCATTGGCAATGCGTGATGTGCTGCTCAATATTGCGGGCTGGTTTTATATTGTAATCCGCCGCCCCTTCAGAGAAGGCGACCGAATAGAGATCGACAATATCAAAGGCGATGTCATTGATATACAGCTCTTCCAGTCCACGCTGCTGGAAATCGGCAACTGGGTAAAGGGCGACCAGAGCACCGGCCGCATGATACTGCTGCCCAACGGCAAGATATTCCAGTCACCGCTGCACAATTACACCAAGGGATTCGAATACATCTGGGACGAAGTTTCCATTTGCGTCACCTTTGACTCCAACTGGAAAAAGGCTGAAGAAATTCTCCTTACAGTCGGCGATGACATGAGCAAGGATATTCAGAACCGGGTAAAAGGCCGTATTAAAAAACTGGAAAGCAAATATCTTATCTACTACACTACTTTTACACCTATTGTATATGTCTCTGTTGAAGAGAGCGGCGTGCAGCTGACACTGCGGTTTCTCACAGAGACAAAACGGCGGCGTGAATGTGAAAACATCATCGCGCGGAGCGTTATGGACGAGATCAACAGACTGCCCGATGTTGACCTGGCCTACCCCACAGTCCGCGTACACAAACAGATGCCCAGGCCCGACATTGATCCCCGGGGAGACCAGGGCGTCTGAAAAAAACAGGTATGCTTCATGTCCAATGGAAACCGGAAAAAACGCCGGCTGGTTCGCGCTGCCGCAGCATGCGGCATTATTCTGACAGTTGCCGCGGTACTGCTTACTGCTGTGTGGGCCGTGCTCAACTGTTCCGAGAAGTATGCAGAGCGGCTTGTATCATCGTCTCTTAACGGAACACTCTCCATAGGCGATATGCGGTTTTCATACCCTTTCAACATTGTTATATCACAGATCCGTCTGAATTTTCCCGACAGCACATTTTTCGCCGCAGACCGTGTCTCGGCAGATATAAATATAGGAGCCCTTGTCCGGCGTCATATATCAGTAAACAGCCTTCACATAGCCAATCCGGTGTTTTCAAAAACCGCAGTTATGCCGAAAGTCCCTGGCCCGGCAGACCCGACAGGACCCGCCGGCAGCCAAAACAAGCCGGCAACACCCTTCCCGTGGAAACTGGACCTTTCGGAGATATCCATCTCTTCCTGTGCCGTGTCCTTTCCCCTGGCGCAGGACAGCTCCGTGCTGAGTATAGCCGGCATCTCACTGGATGTGACCGGGCTGCGCACAATAACAAACGACCCAATTCCCAAAAGCCTTACAGGCAGCGCCGTGATATGGGCAGACTCAGGTTCTGTATTATACAAAAAAGCCGATACGTCAATGCTGTTCCGGCTGACTGCCAGTGTATCCCTGTCATTAAAACAGGACCTGGAAATCGATATTTCCGGCTTTGCCGGACTCTTTCCCGGCAGCAGCAAAACAGGATTCTATGTGAAAGCCGCCGGAAATTCGGGCCCGGGATTTCACACTGTGGAGATAGACACTTTGAGCCTCTGCTTAGGCGCTGCCCGTCTCATACACGCATCAGGATCGGTTAATCATTCACCCCCCAATCCAACATCATATGATATATCTATTGAGGGAGATGCTGTAGATATTGCTGCTGTACAGGATTTTGCCGGCCCCATAGCAGCGATTCCTCCTGGGTTTTCCGGCACACTAAAACCGATACAGGGCAATATTTCCGGCACTGCAGCCAATCCCCAAGCCCGTCTGTCCTGGGGCGCACGGGACCTTAATGCAGCATTGACTCCAATGGCCGGCATGTGCAGGGAATTGACTTTTCTTGCGTGCCTTGACAGCATGGAAAACCGGGAAATCAGAGGATCTGTAACAATCAGTGCCCGGGGCATTACTATGCGAATGCCCGATTCCTCATCATTCTTTTTTCCAGGACTGTCAGTCTCTGCTGACACACAGCTTGACACTGCGTTCAGGCCAGTTACAGCCCATATACAGGGCAGAATAGACTCTCTGTTTTCCGGCACAGTTTCCATAACCGGCACAGCAAACAAGGTGTATGATCCGGCTGTGTCAAGGGCGGCAGTAACACTTTCGGCCGACTCTCTGGCCCTGCACCAGATAGCACAGAATTTCCCCGTGCTCGGCACGGCATCATGCAGTACTCAAATATATGCCGAAGGATATAATTCATTCAGCATCAAGGTTGCTGCGTCCAGCCCGGGCCTTGTCCTGCTCCTGCCGTCAGACACACTAACCATTCCGAATGTGACAACAGACATGGCCTTTACTGCTTCCTCTTCTGACAGCGGCGACTGGGATATTACCGGCGGCACAATTGACGCCCTTCAAAGCGTCCACATACCCTTTACAGCCCGGGTTTCTTCCCGAGGCGCCTCAGCAGGTGTTCGCGGCGCAGCTGTTGATCTGTCCCTCCTGTATTCCCTTTTACAGGATGTTGACGGGTTGGAAAGTCCCGATATTGATCTTGCCGGGACCCTCGGTGCAGACTTCCAGGTATCAACAAAAGCTTCCGCCGTTACCGGCTCCGGAGCCATTCTTCTGGACAGTACATGGTGCCGATTTCACACTGATTCACTTCTGCTTCAGGACATACACAGCCGTATAACATTTGATTTCAATGAAGAATCTGCTGATATTACAGGACATGTATCGTGCGGCTCCGCACACATACCAGGCATACGGCCTGAACCCCTTATTCTATCATCAGCCGATTTCCGGGCCGGCATGATGCCCGGCAAAACACGTCTCGACACCCTGACCCTTTCTCTCGACAACAGCCTGGTGACAGGCGGCATGTCAGGACATGCAGGGAATAATAATTTTTCAGCACACTGCCTGGTGAACTTTCAGGCCGACACCTTCACTCATGAAATCGCTGCCATGTATACCCGGGGCACCGCATCTGTGTCATGCACGGTCAATTCAATGGGCGACACTGTCGCTGTTACAGGCACAGCCCTGGCTGATTCTTTCTATGTTTCTTTGGGGCCGTCCATAAACGTCCGGAACCTGTACATGGATGTACCCTTTTCTCTTGAACTGTTTCCCCAATCAACTGTTGAACCATCGCTGCCCGGCCGGTTCATAACCAGCCGCCTTCCTGACTACACTGCTATGCGTACCATATATATGCAGACCTGTCCGGAGATAGGATCTATCCGGGCCGATTCCATTTCAGTAAAAACTCTTGCAGTAAGCCAACCCGTCATAGATATAATCATCGGCGGCGGAACAGTACATATTCCATTTTTCGGCGCCTCGGCCATGGGAGGCACTGTAGGCGGTTCGCTGGTTATTTCCGCAGAAAACATGCAGCGGCAATCAGTCTCCTATGTTGTAAACGGACAGTTTTCTGATATCGACGCCAGCTATATTTATGGTGTAGGCGGAGGAGAGAATACCATCATCAATGCTACTGCTTCCATTTCCGGACGCGGAATCGATCCGGACAAAGGCATTGACATTAACGGCTACTTTTCCATATCGGATATAGGATCCCAAGTAGCCTCGGCCCTGCTTAAAGGTATTGATCCCTCGGGCACGGACAAATCCATAAAAATAACGCAACGGCTCATACGGACCGGCTGGAAACCGCAGCTCTTTTCTTTCGACCTGAAACATGGATACATGTACCCCTCTCTGTCTCTGTCACAGCCCTGGTTTTCACCGGTGCGAATACCTGACAACCTTGAATACGGCCGTATACCAGTAGCATTCTTTATTGAAAACATGAAAACAAATAAAAAGGAACCTGATTATGAAGAATAACAACATCCCTCTAAGTATACTGCTTATATATATGGTGTTGTGCTCATGCACCATCCGTGCGCCGGAACTGCGGGTTACCGGTGAAAAAACTGTCCTTGAACGGGAAGTAATTGGAACATACGACCAAATCAGGCAGGACACCTGGATGATTGCATCTACCCGCGGCACGAGCCAGAGGCAGTCTGCAGTATCGCCGGAAAAAAAGAAGGTACTGGAAGCCGTACAGCGTCAGAAATTCAACAAGGATGATATCGAAGAGTTCAAGAAGCAGGGTTTTGCCGGCGAGAACATCCGGGGATTCCTTGATATACGCCGGCAAATACTGTCGGCAGAAAAAAACCGCGCACAGCTTGTAAGGGATATTGTTGCAGAAGAGAATGAAGACAGGGAAATAATTATTAACCGTATCATAGAAATCAACGGCTCTCTCACTGAATCGGCCAGGAAAAACATCGAACAGGTTTTCGCGCGGATGTATCAGGAAAACTCACCACGCGGCACCTGGATTCAGAATGAAGACGGGACATGGCATAAAAAATAGCCGTGTCCCTGTAATCTGCAGCACGGAAAAAGTACACAGGCAGCTGCCTGCAAGAATGGCTGAAAACATATGAAACAATTGTCCGTACATATTCTGTCACTATGTCTGTCGATTTGCCTGGCAGCCTCTTCAGCTGCGGCACAAGAACAGCTCATACCTGTACCCTTGCAAATCACTACCCATCCTGCCATGGACCACAGCCCTGCTGTATCACCAGGCGGCACATGGCTGGCATTTGTTTCAAACCGCAGCGGCAATACCGACATCTGGATAAAAAAGCTGCCCCGCGGCCGGGCATACCGCCTCACAAACCACCGTTCCGACGATTTTATGCCACGCTGGTCCTCTGACGGAAAAAGCCTGGCATTTGTTTCACGCAGGCACGATGCCTTTGGCGATATCTGGATTGCCGATTTGAGTTTTTCGGAAAACACCGCCCGTATTAAATCTCTTCGTCAGATAACACGGTTCAAAGGCATGGACCTTTCACCCTGCTGGTCTCCGGACAGAAAGCACATCGCTTTTACATCATCTCGCGGCGGCAGTCTCGACATATGGACCTGCAGTCTCCCAACGGGAGAGATGAAACAGGTCACATCAGAAGGCGGATTTAATCCCGATTGGTCGCCTGGGCCGCAAAACCTGATCATGTTCACATCAACCAGGAAAAACTCGGGCGGCAGCCTGTTTATAATACCTGCTGACTCTACGGAATATCGCCGGGCCCGGCCTGTACATGTAGCAGAATCTTTTCACAGTATTGTATCAGGACGATGGTCGCCGTCAGGCCGGTTCATAGCCTTTACCTGCAGGCCCCTGGATACTGACAATGATTCCCGCGTCACACCTGCTGACAACGGAGTAATCTGTATACAAAAATCCAGCCTTGCTGACACCATATCTTTCAACACCCCGGGCATCCAGGTCACGGGAACTGCACACAACAGCACTCATCCTGCATGGTCAGATTCACAGACAGTTATATTTACCAGCAATTCAGGCGCGAACCAGGATATCTACACTGTTTCAGCAGCAGCTGTCACAGCTCCCGCAAAAGATGCTTCCGAGGAATACCGGAACATCCTTGCCGGTCTGGCCTCGGCCCTGTCTCCCGAAGACATCACAGCAGTTCTTCTCTCTTTGGATGCATTACAGAAACGGTTCCCTGGAGATTCTGTCACTGTTTCCCGGGCCCTGGTACAGCAGGGGGAAATGTATCTTTCCCTCCGCGACACAACTGCTGCTGCAGCCTTGTTTAATAAGGCACAGACAGCCGCACCGGCCAATTCAACCCAGCAATTCCGCGCTCTTCTCAAATACAATGTGCTTTCAGGTTACAGTCTTGAGCAAAAAATCGAACAAACCGCAGCAATAGCAGAGCACCCCCATGCTGACAAGGGCATTCAGGCCCAAGCCTATATGCAGCAGGGAGACCTTCTCCTGGAGAAAGACAACCCAACCGGAGCTCTCGATGCTCTGTCCCGGGTCCTCGCCCTGTATCCGCGCCCCGGAAACCTGAGGGCCCGCGCCCTTCTCAAAATCGGAGATATTTTTTCATACATGGGCCAGCAGTCCCTGGCCGACAAACAATACCTTACCGTTCTTTCCAAATACAACAACGTGCCGCTGTGGCGGGAACGGGCGGGCCAGCGGCTCCTTGCCTCGGTATCCGGGACACTAAACCAGCGCCTTACCAGAATACGCCAGATCATCAAGGACACGGAATATGCCCCCTCGCTGCAGGCCCAGGCACACCTGCTTATCTGCAAAACACTTGCTGACTCTGGCCGGTACCAGCAGGCATCTTCCGAACTGAAATCTACCTCCAACCTGTTTCCCGGACTTGCATGGGCCCTGGCAGAATCAGACCTTATGCTTGCCTCAGTGCATATAGCACGGAACGATGAACTCAACGCCCTGTTCCTTCTTGAAAAGATTGAAAAAGACCACGCATTTACCGAAGGCGGCAGGTTTGCTCTGCAGGCCAGGACTGTACGCTTCAGCCTTCTGATGAGCACCGCAGAACGACTGGTAAACAGCGGCGATTTCTCCCTTGCCCAGTCAAGGTACGAACAGGCTCTTCAGATAAGGCCAGACAGCTATGATGCTCACCGTGGTCTTGTAAGGGCTGCCTTTTACAACAATCGTCTGGATGCTGTGGCTGACCGTTACAAACAGCAGGTACAGACCCGCGGTACAGCCAGCACCTATTACGGGTATGGACTTGCCCTCTCCTACCTCGGAGAAAAAAAACAGGCCCTGCTGGCCCGTTCCAACACTCTTCTTAAACAGAGTCTTGAATCGGACTATGAACAGCCCTACCCCTATCTAACCTTAAGCTACAACTATGAATTGATCGAAAACAATATCGCCCAGGACGATGCCCGGAAACCCGGACTGCTGCTTCGGGCCGGTAAATTCCTTGCGTATCCATTCACTCTTATCCGACGCCTGTTTTCTCGCAGGCAGTCCGATGAGCGTGGTTACTATGAGATGGCCATAGAAGCACTGCTGACCGGTATTGAAGTCAATGATGAAACCCGGAATCCTCAGCTGGAAAAAATGCTTGTGCAAAACCTTGCCAACAATTTCTACAAACTGGGGCAGTACGGATACAGCAAAGCCCTTCAGTATTACAACCGGAGACTGGACCTGGACACAACTTTTGTGTCAGACACACAGCAGGCTGTTTTTTTTCAGCGGGCCGGCCACTGTGCTGTATTTCTCCAGGATACCGCCTATGCAGTCCCCTATCTTACCCGGGCTGCCGCTCTGTTCCGCAGCATAAACAGAAACGAACAGGAACTGCAGACCCTTAACTACCTGGCGTTTTACTACTACCTGCTCCAACAGTACGAAGACAGCCTGCCCCTGTACCTGCAGATCGCTTCACGGTTCCGCATGCTCGGCAGGTACCAGGAAGCTGAACTGGCATACAGAAACCTTGCATATAATTACTACCTGCTTGACGAACCCAGAGAAGTCATAGACAATCTGAACAACGCCCTTGACATGCTCCGCCATCTCGACCCTGAAGCCCGCCTGCCGACAAATTCCCACATCCGTATCGAATTTTTCGGCCTGTCAATACCTATATGGAAGGTCAGCACCCTCGGGTCCGGCCTTTCTGAAGGTTTTTCCTACAACCAGGAAGCAGCGTTTATTTATGGGCTGATGAGCCGGTGTAAAGAAAAACTGGGAGTTCTTCATGATGCGGTCACCTATGAACTGAAACGGCTGGAGATTTTCCGGAACGCCAGAGAAAAACTGGCTCAACGGGTTTGCCTGAACCGTATCGGCGTACTGTACCTTAAGCAGGGAGTAGATGCAAAAGCATGGGACTACTGTGTTCAGGCCTATGACCAGAGCAGAAAAGCCGGTGACATCGATGGTGTACGTATGACCGCCATGAACCTCGGATACGCAGCCCTGTATAAAGTTTCAGCCAGGTGGAACAGTGAAACCTACCAGTACATACATGCACTTTTCAAAAACCATACTAAAGACAATACTTTTTCGCGTTTGACAGATACCATTGAAATGCTTAACATTCTGGGCTGTCTTTCTGCTGCCCGGGCTGACAGCGCATACTATGAAGGAACATCTGCTGAACCGGTCTCCCTGACAATGGCCCGGCTGAGCCATCTTGAACATGCCGTCCAATGTTTTTCACGAGCTCTTGAAATAGCTGAATCAGCTGAAAAATATGAGCTTCAGGCTGCGTTGAATAAAAACCTTGCCGAGGTTTTTCTTAAAGCAGGCGACAATGCACAGGCTTTGATCCGGTCACACCAGGCTGAATCATGTATAAGGAAAACCGGAGATCTCAGAACGTTATGGCACATTCTCTTTGCCCGGGCACGCATTCTTGAACAGATACCAGGAACTTCAGAAACACAGATTTTATCATTGCTCAAACAAGCCATGGACCTGTGTATGGCAGCGCCCCTTAACCAGTCGCGGCCCTTTTCTCTTATTCCTGTACGGAACGAACTGCGCCTGCTCTTTGACAAAGCCGCCCGGATATATGCGGGCCGGGGCAAGTCCGGCGCTGCCATTGCATGCATCGAGGCCAGAAAGATGCGTGAAACCGCCCTTTCTCTCTCCCTCATTGACCCGGTTTTTAAAAAAGAACGCCACACTATTTTATGGAACAATTACCTGTACTCAAAAATCAGGTCATGGAAAAATGCCCGGCAGAAACGCAATCCTCTGTTGACCGACCCAAAAACCGAATCCCTGCGCCGGGAACTTTCCGCATACACAAGAAAGATACAGGACGAGGACGACGTACTGGCCTACTTTGCCGCTGCCTACGAATTCAGTGTGCAGAAGTTTCAGCAGGTACTGAAGCCTAAACAGGCAGGACTTGTGTTCCTTCCCTGCACAGACTCAACAATTGTATACGCGGTACTGAAAGACACGGTTATCACACGCTGCTGTCGCCTGGGCATACATGATATGGGCATTCAATACCATGCAAAGGCAATGTCACAGGACAGCATTCCAGCGGCCATGAACATAGCACATTCGCTGTTAGCCCCGGTCCATGCCATACTGGACTCTATGTCACTGGTCATTCTGTCTCATTCAGAAATATTTAATCCAATCCCGGCTGCCCTGCTTGCCCATGCAGTGTCGCACGCGGCATCAAATAGACCTGTTCAGCTGTGCCCGAGCCTCTCCTACCAGGAAATGGCAACACGCCGCCCCCGTATAAACCAGAAAACTATCCTGCTTCTTTCTGAAGCGAACCAGGCACCTGCGCTGAAACCAGGGCCGGGATTCAATTTCACGACGATTTCCGGGCCGGCAGCCACATATTCGGGCCTGCAGTCCCGGTTTGGATCATCGGACATTCTGATTCTCTCAACACGAATGCTCTGCAGAAACACAGACCCCTTCGGCTCCATGTTCTTCCTGACGCCGGACACTTCCTCCAGCGGCCCGGTAAATATCCGGTCTCTGCTGGCCCATGATATAGAGGCAGGCATAGCAGTTCTCGCGCCGTCCAATCCTGTTTCATACAACTGTGCCTATACCGCGGCCTTCGCAATGCTCTATTGCGGCGTACCGACAGTAATCTGGGCTGACCGTCCTCTGGACCGGACAGACATTGCGGCCGGCCTTGACTCAATGTTGTACATGCTTGGCACCAATGATGTTTTAAGCGCCTTCC
>Ga0272442_10006993_pt1 | contig 14679 bp, 10 predicted proteins | sample SSMForm2O_FD_200262 | JGI IMG/M metagenome (GOLD analysis project Ga0272442, IMG submission 200262) | Marine sediment archaeal communities from Little Sippewissett salt marsh, Falmouth, MA, United States - SSM-Form-2O | ecosystem: Environmental > Aquatic > Marine > Wetlands > Sediment ...
AGCGATTGAATACCGCATTCAGCGCTTTGTAATGCAGCAATTCCGAATCCGCAATCACACCATCAAAATCAAATATCACTGCTTTGAGCATACTTATCTAAACTTTCTATTGTCTAAGAGATTCCAGTTTCGTTAACCATTCATTGAAATGAGGGCATTCAGTACGAATCATTTCCAATCCTATCGCTTTTGAAATAAGCTTTCCATCTGCAACTTTGTCATAAGATGGACATGCATGCTTAATTCTTCGTGAGGGACATGTTTCGTAATTATCGTTGATTTCTTCTGGTGATGAAAACTGATCTCGAATGTTTTCAAAACAAGTCTTCAAGGAAGATTCTAACTTATCAGCCAGAATCACCGGATTTGAAAACAACAAGGCCTCAAACTCATGCATTTGAACATAAGGAGTAAATCGGGCTGGGTTAAACGAGTCACCCATACAGCTTTGGACATCCACCAACAATGCATCTTCAATTGTCTTTGCTTTCTCCGTAACGGTTCGACATGAATTGGCCTGTTCTCTGCCCGGCCAGTCTTTACCCAACTCATAAAAATCTACCATCGTGGTACAAATTAAATCATTGTCTTCTTTAAAAGAATTAGCAATACGTTCCTTCGCCTGAGCATAACGAGGTCTGCCCCCACGAGGCCGAAACATAAGAGCATGCAAATAAATGCCCGAGGGATCAAAATGAGGTTTCAGCACGCCGTCAACAAACGCTCTTTCCGTCTGGCCTTCAACCAGTACACGAACTCTACTCATTCACCAATCTCCTCGAGCAGATTCATTTCCCAGAGTTCGCCAAGTGAATAGTCATCAAGCCATTGCTTCAATTTGTCCAATGGAAGACGGCTGAATACGGATTCTTCATTTTCTCGCTCGACAACAATAATGTCTTCGGGCTTAAAATGGCTAATCAAAGCGGCCGATTGCGTCGAAACGATCACCTGTGTTTGAGTTGAAGCTTTCCTGATTAAGCCAGCCAATAACGCCAAGGCATGGGGATGCAACCCCAGTTCCGGCTCATCCAAAAGAATTGTCGATGGCGGCTCCGGTTGCAATAAGGCCGTTGCTAAACACATAAACCGCAACGTTCCATCCGATATCTGGTTGGGATGAAATGGGTAATCTGCCCCTTTTTGATGCCACTCCAGCAACACTTCTTTATCATCTTTTACTTCTTTTTCTCGCAGGAGAAAATCGTCAAAGAACGGGGCGGCTAATTGAATCGTTTCACGAATACGCTGGTATTCTTTCCCATGCTTCTTTTTCAAGAACAAAAGAAAAGCAGCTAAATTACTCCCATCTGGCCTTAAATATCCATCATCTCTGATTGTATGGGATCTTTTAACCGCTGCGAAATCACTGGTATCGTGAAAATGATAAACCCTAAAGTTTCTTTCAATTGTCGGATCAATCTTTTTTAGATACATTTCGAGAGACATTTTATCATACATCTTATCCAATGGTCCCTCTACTCCTTCACTATCAAGATAAAGAAAATCATTCCCGCTTGGTTTGATATAAGAACTTAAATAGTTTTCATCTTCCCAAATTATCTTCAAGTAAATTGAAGAAGTCTGTTTTATACCAAAATGAAATAGCCAATCAATTTTTCCCATTTTTTTAACATAGTCTATCCAACGCGCAGTTCCTGCCGTTCTCAATAATTCAAAGAAGCTGAGGAAATTACTTTTACCAACGCCATTTGGGCCGATGAGAATATTGAGATTTCGCAGCTCGATTTCCTGATCGCGAATCGACTTGAAACCTTTGATTGTGATTTTTCTAATGGGATTTCCCATTGTAAATTCCTTATATTACCTCATTTACACCAAAAGCATAGGTTTTGTGTCTTAATTCGTCAAGTTTTTTCTGAATCTACAAAAAAAGCCCCGGTTGGGCCGGGGCTTGTATTGTAATGTTTATTCAGATTTTTACAACTTTGTTTTATGCGATCTCCGGGACGGGGCCGATGAGGGCTTCGTAGTCTTTGAAGGTGGTTTTGTCGCCGGAGAGGACTTCTTCTGCCAGCGATTTGATCAGAGCCGCGTTGCGGGTGATGTACCGGCGGGCGATGGTTTCTTTGCGCTTTCGCATGGAGACGGTTTTGGGAGCATCGGCCTGGCCGTTATTGGCCACCGCGACGTCCATTTCGACCTTGGTTGAGGCCTGGTCGCAGAAGTAGTAGCCGATAATCAACGCAACCGCCATGTCCACCAACTGGCAGCCATAGAGATCCATGTAGTCAACGCCCTGCTCTTTGGCGAATGCCGCACACTTGATGAGCGTTTCCGTGCCTTCGGCCAGCAGTTTTGTCAAATCCTTAACGCTGTCGGCGTATTGTTTCTCGGCCAGCTTTTCCAGGTACTTTTCGCAGGTTCCGCCGCAGACGCCGCGAACCGCCGCGACCACCTGCAACTGGCTGGTGCCCTCGTAGATCGTTGTGATGCGGGCATCTCGGGCGTGGCGTTCGCAGGCATAATCCCGCATATAGCCGGACCCGCCGAGAACCTGGATCGAGTCATACGACACCGTGTTGCACATTTCCGAACAGTAGTATTTGCTCATCGGGGTCAGCATTCCGGCGAGGCGTTTGATGAATTTCAACTCCTGTTTGGCGGCCTTGACGGCATCCTTATCGTCGGAATTGTCGATAATCTTGTTAAGGCCGATTTCATGATCCACTACCCAACTTGTCTCATACAGCAATGCACGACCGGCTTCGATGGCCATTTTCATATCAATCACCAGGTCGCGTACGGCAGGCAATTTTTCAATCGGCACACCGAACTGTTCACGACTGGCGGCGTAATCGCGGGCGATGCGGTAAGTGGCTTCAGCAATGCCCATGGACTGACCGGCAATCCCGATGCGGGCGCCGTTCATCAAGCTCATAACATACGTCACCAAACCGCGCTGCCGCTCGCCGATGATCTGGCACGGGGTATTGTCAAAGAACAACTCGCAGGTGGGCGAACCGTGAATGCCCAGTTTGTCTTCGAGGCGGCGAACCTTGACGGTCGGGCCGCGGTCGCAGACAAACAAGCTCAGCCCCAAACCACCGCTGCGCTCTTCGGAGCGTGCCAGTACGAGCAAAACCTCGCCGCAACCATTAGTGATGAAGCGTTTGACGCCGTGCAGAAACCAGTTGCCGTCGTCATCCTGAAACGCCCGTAATTTGCAGGCCTGCAGGTCCGATCCGGCATCCGGTTCAGTCAGCACCATCGCGCCGGTCACCTTACCGGAGGCAAAATCGGGAAGGTAGTGCTGCTTGATATCTTCATCGGCAAAGAAGTTAATCGTCTCGGCGATACCCTGCAGACCGAAGATATTCATCAACGATGCATCGGCACGTGAGACGATCTCGATTGCCATCGAATAGATTGTGTTGGGGAAGTTCAAGCCGCCAAACCGATGCGGCAGCGTAAAGCCCATAACATCCGCTTTGGCCATTGCGTTCAACGCATCGGCAATGCCCTTTGCATAATTGACCGTACCGTCCTCATTGAGCGTATTGCCTTCATGATCGACGTCTTCGCTGCGAGGCGCGATAAAGTCGGCACTGAGCTGCCCTATCGAATCGAGCACCATACCATAGTTTGTAACCGCTTCCTGTGCATCTTTCGGAGCAGTATCAAACTGATCAGCATACTTGAAGTTCTCTTCCTGCAAACCCGCCACCTTTTCCAGGTCCATGTGCTTGAACAAGAACTGAATATCGTCATTATCTGTGTAAAAGTTTCCCATTGTTCCAATCCTTATCTTTTTGCTAAAGTAAGAGTTCAAGCTTTAGCTTGTTCTTCAACGTGTACACACTAAAGTGTGAACTCTTACTATTCATACTTTTTCCCTGATTGCTTTAATCATCATTGGCACCACCTGATTCAGGTCGCCAACGATCTTATAATGGGCCACATTGAAGATCGGGGCCTCCGGATCGTTATTGATCGCGATGATTTTCTGGCTGTCGGCCATACCGGCCTGATGCTGAATCGCCCCGCTGATGCCGACGGCGACATACAAACTCGGACGTACCGTTGTGCCCGTCTGGCCGACCTGGTGGTCACGGTCGATGAATCCCAAATCCACCGCGGCACGGGTCGCTCCGGGCGACCCGCCGAGGCAATGGGCCAAATCCCAGACCAGTTTGAAGTTGTCTTTACTGCCAACACCCGCCCCGCCGGCCACGATCACGCGCGAGGCCTTGAGGTTGACCTTCCTGGCCTGCATGTGTTCGGCGAGGATTTCAATCGCCAAATCCGTCTGGGACAGATGAACCGATTCTTTGACAATCCTGGCTTTTCGTTTTACATCCGGTGTGAGCATGGGCATGACGCCTTCACGCACCGTTGCCATTTGCGGCCAGCGGTCATAATTAATGATGGTGGCGATAATATTGCCGCCAAACGCGGGACGAATCTGAAGCAGCAGATTTTCATAAACTTCGCCGGTTTTTTTGATTTCGTGATTGCCGATTTGTAAATCAGTGCAATCAGCGGTCAGTCCGGCCTTTGTCGCACTGGCGACACGCGGCGCCAAATCTCGCCCGCACGGTGTGGCCCCATACAGAACGATCTGCGGCTTGTGCTTTTCAATCAAACCATCGATCACTTTCGCATAACTGCTGGTTTGGTAATGTTCCAGCAGCGGATGTTCGGCCAGGTACACCTTATCGGCTCCGTACTGGCCCAACCGCTCACACAAATCGGCAACCTTGTCGCCCAGCAGCAGCGTCGCCAGCGGAACCTTGAGCGTGTCGGCCAGTTCACGACCCTTGCTCAGCAGTTCCAGCGACGTGTCTTCCAGCTTTCCGTTATGCTGTTCCGCAAAAACCCAAACCTCTCCCTGTTTATTGACTTCTATCATCTGTTCTTCCTTGCTATTGCACTGCCCAAAGGGCTTGTTTGCTTTCTCGTTATTACCCTATTGTATGATCGACGATCAGTTCGTGGACCATTGCTTCAATGCCCTGCTGTGTGGTTTCCACCGTTTTTGTGTCTTTGGCCGCGAGAACGACGCTTTGGATACGATGTACTTTGGTCGGCGAGCCGTCCCGCCCGCACCATTGCAGGTCGGCGCCGAGGAAATCCAGATCCCACTGTTCGATCAGCAGGCCCTTCGCTTTCAGATCTTTGCACACAGCATCCACGTTGATGGAACTGTCTTCTTTCGCAGCGACCTCCACTTCCAGGCGGCACTTGGCGAATTTATATTTCATCAATTGTTTGGCCCGCGGGACACGGGGTTCATTGGCGGTATCCAGCACCGTCAGCAGCACCGGCAACTGACTTTTAACTTCCTGCCAGCCGTTACCGAGATTGCGTTTGGCCACGATGGTTTTACCGTTGAGGGAAACTAAGTTTTCGACATAGGTTATTTGCGGTAAGTCGAGCTTTTCGGCAATTTGCGGCCCGACCTGAGCCGTGTCGCCGTCGATGGCCTGCCGGCCGCACAGGACGATATCGGGATTGAGCTTTTTAACGCCGCAACTGAGGATATAGCTGGTTGCCAGCGTATCCGACGCCGCACAGCGCCGGTCCGTGACCAGAATGGCCTCATCGGCCCCGCGGTACAAGCCGGCCCGCAAGACATCCGCCGCGGCGGGCAATCCCATCGCCATTACCGTCACGGTTCCGCCGAACCGGTCCTTGATATCCAGCGCCAATTCCAGCGCATTGAGGTCTTCCGGGTTGAAAATCGCCGGCAGCGCCGCGCGATTGACCGTACCGTCCTCGTTCATTGCCTGCCCCGTAATCCGCTTGGTGTCAGGTACTTGTTTTACCAATACTACACAATTAAATCCCACTGATCATGCCTCCATGAACTTCGCTTATTTACCATACACTTGAATAATGACCTCGTAGTTTAGTCCAAAATCAACGCAAGTCAAACAAAAAACACCGTCTGTCACAATGCCGCTTATCGCCCGTAAATAGTGAACATTAAAGCTTTTATATATCAAAATAGAGGGATAAAAAGAAAATACGTTACACTGTCATGCCTGTTAACCCAGATGACGTTCGATGAAGCTGGTGTCCACTTGGTTCTTGACAAACAGGTTGTGCGAGAGAATCTCCTGGCATATCGGAATGGTGGTTTTGATGGGGCCAATCTTAAATTCGGCCAATGCCCGTTTCATGGTCGCAATCGCTTCCTCACGAGTGGGCTGATGAACAATGAGTTTGGCCACCATCGAATCATAATACGGCGAGACCATCGCATCCTGATAGAGGTGCGTATCGACTCGAACGCCCAGTCCTCCCGGTACGATGAATGTTTCGACTCTGCCGGGAGATGGTGCAAAACCTCGGGCGGGGTCTTCAGCATTGATGCGGCATTCCATTGCCACTCCCCGGTGATGAATATCGCGCTGCCGGAGGTCCAGCGTCTGGCCGGAGGCGATCTTGAGCTGCCACTTGATTAAATCCTGACCGGTCACCATTTCCGATACCGGATGTTCAACCTGAATACGTGTATTGACTTCGATAAAATAGAAGTTTTTGTCCTTATCCAGCAGAAATTCACACGTCGCGGCGTTATGATATTTAGCTTCTTTAATCAAACGCAGTGCGGATTTACAGAGTTCCTCACGGGTTTTTTCGTCCAAAACCGGACACGGCGATTCTTCAATAAGTTTTTGATGACGCCGCTGGATGGTACAATCTCGCTCATAGAAATGGACCGCATTGCCGCTTTTGTCGGCCATGAGCTGCACTTCCACATGTCGCGGCTCAACGATGTATTTTTCCAGATACACGGTGCCATTTTTAAAAGCGGCCTCGGCTTCCATTTTCGCAGCGGCGAAACCCTTGTGTAAACTGATATCATTATGGGCCACGCGCATGCCGCGCCCGCCGCCGCCTGCGGCGGCCTTGATAATAACCGGATAGCCAATTTTGTTGGCCAGCTTCACCGCATCGGCTTCACTTTTAATTTCACCGTCCGAACCGGGCACTACCGGAACACGGGCTTTTGTCGCAAGCTCTCTGGCCGCCACCTTATCGCCCAACAGCCGCATCGAATCGGCACTGGGGCCTATAAAAGCAATACCGCACTCATTGCATATATCCGCAAAATGAGCGTTTTCGGCCAGAAAACCGTATCCCGGATGGATCGCATCGACATCGGCCACTTCAGCAGCGCTGATAATCGCAGGGATATTCAGATAACTCTTGGCCGCTGGCGGCGGACCGATACAAATGGCCTCATCAGCCAGCTTTACATAAGCCGCATCCCGGTCGGCTTCTGAATAGACTACAGCCGCTTCGATGCCAAGCTCATGGCAAGCCCGGATGATCCGAAGCGCGATTTCACCTCGATTCGCGATTAAAATTCTTGAAAACATAGAGACCCTTACTGGTTCGTCAGTCTTTGTTATGTTGTTTTTGGCTTGTCATTACGGACGAAGCTTGAACAGCACCTGGCCGAATTCCACCGCCTCGCCGTCCTTACAAAGAACCTCGACAACCGTTCCGGATGCCTCGGCCTTGATCTCGTTCATCACCTTCATGGCCTCGATAATACAGATGACGGTATCTGCATTGATTTTGTCTCCCACCTTGACGTAGGGCGCCGCATCGGGGCTTGAGGCCTGATAGAACGTCCCCACGATGGGAGAAGTTACCTCGATGAGATTGTCGTCTTCCTTGACCGGAGCCGATGCACCTGCGGCAGCCGGGGCCGGCGCGGGGGCAGCCATCGGAACATGGGTCATAACCGGTGCCGCGGTGCCGGGGCGTTTAAGATGTATTTTTGAGTCCCCGTCAACAACCTCTAATTCCACCAGGTCGTTTTCTTTCATGACATCGATCAGTTCTTTTACTTTTTTTAATTCCATGGTCTTTTTTCCGAGACTATAATCTATTTTCAAATTCTACACGGCATGTCGACTTTCTCCTGAGATAGGCGGTTAGTATAGCCAACAATTGCACGATTGCAAGCACTTTCATGCCGTAACGGGCAAACAGGTTTATGATTCTATTTTCGACCGATAAAAACATATTTCATTAAAAACCATTACAATTCATTGATTTTTGCTCCATTTTCCGGATAATCAGTGCTGTCTTACAAAAAAGAACCGCCTTCGGGCCGCAAATACGGATAAATATGACAAAATTGTATCTCGAAAATCGTCTTAGGCAGGAAATCCTTATTGGTGACGGCGCGATGGGAACAATGCTGTATCAGCGCGGTGTTTTCCTGAATACGTGTTTTGATGAGTTGAATCTGACGAAACCGGAACTGATTCTGTCGATTCATCGTGAGTATGCGGATGCCGGCTGCGATTTTATCGAAACGAATACCTTTGGCGCCAACGCCTTTAAACTGGGCCAGTTCGGTCTGGTCGATAAGGTCCAGGAAATTAATGCTGCGGCGGCAGGCCTCGCCAAAGAATCCGCAGGTGACTCGGTACTGGTGGCCGGTTCGGTTGGCCCGTCGGGTACGAACAATCCCAATCCGAATCATGAATTAGCCGCGTCTCTAAGCGAGGCCTTCGGTCAGCAAACCAAGGCGCTGGCCGATGCGGGGGTGGACTTTCTTTTATTGGAAACATTTACCAGTGCGGCTGAACTGGCGATCGCGATCAAGGCGGCGGCGCCAACGGATTTGCCGATTGTCGCACAGATGACCTGCACGGACCAACTTGAAACTTTTTTCGGCACGCCCATCGAAAAAGCAATTGTCGAAATCGCCGCGCACCCGTCTGTGGCGGCGGTGGGCTTGAACTGTTCGCTGGGGCCTTCGGATATGCTTGAGGGGCTTAAACGGTTGCGTCAAGTAACCGATAAACCGATTTCCATTCAGCCCAATGCGGGACTGCCCCGCCGCATCGAGGGGCGAACCCTGTATATGTGTACGCCGGAATATATGGCCGAATACGCAAAACGGTTTTTCGAGAACGGCGCCCGGATCATCGGCGGCTGCTGTGGAACGACACCGGCCCACATCTGTGAGATCGTGAAGGCGGTTCGGGCTTTATCAAAAGTGGTGGAAACAAAACCAGCGAGAGTCCATATCGAAATTACAGACAAGACGCCCATGGGACTGCCCGCGGTCCCTTTGAAAGATAAAAGCCGGCTGGGCGCCAAACTGAACACCAGTGAGCTAATTACCTGTATCGAACTGACGCCGCCGCGAGGGGTTGACGCGAATAAGATCATTGACAGCGCCCGGCTTTGCGCTGAATACGGCATTGACGCGGTTAATATTCCCGACGGGCCGCGGGCCAGCGCCCGCTTGTCCCCCCTGGTCACCGCGTTAAAAATCGAACAGTCGTCGAGCATTGAAACAATTCTGCATATCTGCTGTCGGGATAAGAATCTGATCGGCTTGCAATCGGATTTGCTGGGGATTCAGGCAATGGGGCTTCGGAACGTGCTGCTGATTACGGGCGATCCGCCCAAACTGGGGGAATATCCGGACGCAACGGGCGTTTTTGATCTTGATGCGGTCGCTCTGACACAGGTGGTTGGCGATTTGAATCGGGGCCTGGATATCGCCGGCAATGAACTGCCGCAACAGTTAAGCTTAACGATTGGGGTCGGTGCCAATCCGGCGGCCTCGGACCTGAACCGTGAGATTGAGCGGTTTCGGCAAAAGGCCGCCTCGGGAGCCGAATATGCCATTACACAGCCGGTGTTTGATACGGAGATGTTTATCCGTTTTAAAGAATCCGTCAGCGACTGCCATCTTCCGTTTGTTGCGGGTATCTGGCCGTTCACCAGTTACAAAAATGCCGAGTTCATGGCCAATGAAGTGCCGGGTGTTGTCGTACCACAAGTCCTATTGGATCGGATGGCCAAAGCGAGCACACGGGAAGACGGCCGCAAAATCGGCATTGAGATTGCTCACGAAATGATTGAAACATTGCGGCCACATGCTGCCGGATTCGCTGTCAGTGCCCCGTTTGGGAACGTCAAAATCGCCCTAGCGGCACTGGGTAAGATTGAAATTGAAATGATATAAGAACCACGAATATGCACACGAATAAACACAAATGTTACAACGATGTCACCCCGGCCTTGAGTCGGGGTCCAGACGGTTCATGCCGAGATGGTTTTCGCGTCACAAGTAAGTTGCTGTTTTGTACAGTGTCATCGCCCTGGATGCCGGATCGAGTCCGGCATGACATGGACTCCTGGCTCTTTTTTAGGTGAAAATTTAGTGACTATTACGGACCATGAACTATTGATCTTTGACGGTGCTTGCGGGACGAATTTGCAGCAGATGGAGATTCCCAAATCGGCGTGGGACGGCAACGTTGGCTGCAATGAGTACCTGAACCTGTCATCGCCGGAAACGATTGTCCAATTGCATCGCGGGTTTGTCGAGGCCGGGGCGATGGTGCTGGAAACCAATACGTTCGGCGCCTCGTCAATCGTGCTGGCCGAATACGGACTTGAAAAGCGGGTTGAGGAAATCAATTACGCCGCGGTCGAAAATGCCCGCAAGGCGATTGGCGGCAAACCGAACGTTTATATCGCCGGCTCGGTCGGGCCGGGGACGAAGCTGCCGAGTTTGGGACATATTTCAGTTGACGATCTGACAGAATCGCTGTCCGTACAAATCCGCTCGCTGGCCGAAGCAGGCGTTGACGCGATTATCCTCGAAACATGTCAGGATTTGCTGCAGGCCAAGCTTGCGGTCATCACATGCCTTGAGACACTGGAGCAACTCGGTAAAGACATTCCGGTGATGCTGTCGGTGACCATTGAGCGACAGGGAACGATGCTGGTGGGTACCGACATCGGGGCCGTGGTCGCGACATTTGAACCGTTTGACCTGTTTTCATTGGGGATGAACTGCGCGACCGGTCCGGCGGACATGGAATCGCACATTCGCTACCTGAGTCACAACTGGCCCAAGCGAATTTCCTGCATTCCCAACCAAGGGCTGCCGGAGATTATCGACGGCCAAACCGTGTACCCGATGCAGCCAAACGAGTACGCCGAACACATGAAGCATTTTGTACAAAATGAAGGCGTCAGCATCGTCGGCGGCTGCTGCGGGACCACGCCGGAGCATATTCAATCTCTGGTCGAGGCGGTTTCCGGCATCACGCCCGCCTCAATGTGGCCGAAGCTTCCAGCTTCGGAGCGTCCCAGGCAAAAGCCCCAATCCCAAACAACTGATACAGAAACAAAAAACAGCACCCAACCGGATCGCTTCGGAGCCAAACACTCCGTAAACTCCTTCCGAAGCAAGGATGCTTCGGCTACATTGTCAGCTTCGGAGCATCGCGCCGCCGTTTCCAGTTTGTATCAGGCCGTGGAGTTGAAACAGGACATCCCCCCCCTGCTGATTGGCGAGCGGTGCAACACCAACGGTTCGAAGAAGTTCCGCGAATTGCTGCTGGCCGACGATTTTGACGGCTGTTTGCAGGTCGCGCTGGACCAGGAAGCCAAGGGGGCGCAGGTACTGGATATCTGTACGGCCTATGCCGGCCGCAATGAAAAAGAGGACCTGCTCCGATTTTTCAAGATGCTGATCGGTACGGTGAAACTGCCGCTGATGGTCGATTCGACGCAGGCGGACTGCATCGAGGCGGTTTTGAAAATCTATCCCGGCCGGATCATCATCAACTCCATCAACCTCGAAGACGGCGGCACCAACCTGCACAAGGTCTGCACGCTGGCGGAAAAATACGGGGCTGCGGTTGTCGCATTGACCATCAACAAAAAAGGTATGGCCATGACCACTGCTGAAAAGGTGGACACGGCCCAGCAGATTTACGACCTGGCCGTCGGCGAACACGGACTGCGGCCTGAGGATATCCTGTTTGACCCGCTGACGTTTACCATCGGTTCCGGCGACGAATCCCTGCACGATGCCGCGATTCAGACACTGGATGCGATCAAACAAATCAAAGAGCAGATGCCCGACGTCATGACAATCCTCGGCGTCAGCAATATCTCCTTCGGTCTGCGTCCGCAGGCCCGCAAAATCCTGAATTCCGTGTTTCTGCATGAGGCCATCGAATCGGGACTGGACGCGGCTATTATCGACACCGCCAAGGTCATCCCGCTGGCCCAAATCGAACAGGCGGACCGGGACATCTGCATGAATCTGATCTGTAACCGTCAGGGCGAATCGGAAAAAACACCGCTCATGGCGTTTATCGATTATTATGAGAGCAAAGGCGACACCGAACAAACGAAAGAAACGCAGGACGATGTTGTGATCGAAGAGACACTGCATCAGATGATTCTCAAAGGCAAGAAAGACGGGCTGGAAGACACGCTATCGATCCTTCTCAAACGCTACCGGCCGCTGGATATTATCAATAACATTCTCGTGCCCGCGATGCGGCATGTCGGCGACCTGTTCGGCAAAGGCGAGATTCTGCTGCCGTTTGTGCTGCAATCGGCCGAGGTGATGAAAAGAAGCGTCGCCTTTTTAGAGCCGTATATGGATAAGGCCGATGAATCGGAAAAACTCCGGATCCTGCTGGCCACGGTGCAGGGCGACGTGCACGATATCGGCAAGAATCTGGTCGATATCATCCTGAGTAACAACGGTTACACGGTCTATAATCTCGGCATCAAGGTGCCCGCCGAAACGATCATTGAAAAAGCGAAAGAATACAATGTGGATATCGTGGGGTTGTCGGGCCTGCTGGTCAAGTCGGCGATTGTCATGCAGGAAAGCATGCCGCAATACAAGGAAGCGGGCTTAAAGTCGCCCATCCTGCTGGGCGGTGCCGCGCTGACGCAAAAGTTTGTCGCCGAAAGCTGCGTGCCTCAGTTTGATAAGCCGGTGGTGTATTGTGCAGATGCGTTTGCGGGTTTGAAGACCGTGCGGGATTTTGAGGAGGGCAAACTGGCCGCCACGGAGTTTGAAGAAAAGCCGGCTGCAACATCCAAAAAAGCTGGTCTGAAAAATATCGAAATCGTCACCGATAACCCGGTCCCCCAACCGCCCTTCCTGGGAGCCAGGCATGTGGTCGATATTGACCCGGCGGTTATTTATCCGTATGTGAACGAGCAGGCGCTGTTCCGCGGACGCTGGGGATACCGCCGGGGCAAGATGAGTGCGGATGAATACAAGGCATTGGTTAATGATACGGTAATTCCGATTTATGAGGGTTTGAAAAAACGCGGGATTGATGAAACGCTGGTGCGGCCGAAAGTGACGTATGGCTATTTCAAGTGCTTCAGCAAAGACAACTCCGTCTTCGTACAGGATGGCGAGCAGACGTATGAATTCCCGTTCCCGCGGCAGGATTTTGCCCCGAACCTGTGCATTTCCGATTTCTATAAATCCGAAGCCGACGGCGGCGATATCGCGGGCTTTTTTGTGGTCACCATCGGCGAAACGATTGGGGCCGCGGCGAAAGAACTGTTTGAAAAAGATGACTATCATGATTATTTAATGCTGCACGGATTCGGCGTGGAAGTCACCGATGCGGTGGCCGAATACTGGCACGAGGTGATGCGAGTGGAGATGGGGATTTCGCAGCAGCGCCCCGATGACGTAACCGGCTATGTCAGCCAGCAGTATCAGGGCAGCCGGTATGGGTTCGGCTATCCGGCGTGTCCGGATCTGGGGGCGCATGAACACGTATTTAAGCTGTTGAAACCTGAGCAGATCGGCGTTACACTGACCGAAAATATGGAGATGGTGCCGGAGCAGACGACCTCGGCCATCGTGGCGCACCATCCGCAGGCGAAGTATTTCGCTGTTTGACAGTTTAGAATGGAATGACGAACACTGTCACCCCGGACTTGTCTGTCCCGCCGTAGCTCATAGAGCAAAGGGGGAATCCGGGGTCCAGACGTCAACGCCCTGGATGTCGGATCAAGTCCGGCATGACATTATGAAAGGGAAAAAATGCAAAAGTACATCTGTATCAGTTGCGGCTACATTTACAATCCGGAAAAAGGCGACCCCATGGCGGACATCCCGCCGGGAACGCCCTTTGAAAACCTCCCCGACGACTGGTGCTGCCCGATGTGCTACGTCAGCAAAGAAAACTTCGACCCGGTCGATTAATATGTTTAATAGGGATTGGCGGATAATAGCCACTGTAAAAAAATAAACACAAAAAGGAGTATAAAGAAAACAGCCCCAATAATTGCAAAAAGATTTGCAATTTGCTTCTTTTAGATTCTCTTGTTTTGTTCTTCCATTTTTTCTCCTTCGAATATTTTTCAGTGTCTTCGGCATCCTCGGTGGTTAATTTTTATTGCGGGCGAGACGCCCGCGCTCCCAGTACTTTGCGCCACGTCATCAGAATGAAAATTTCAGTTCGGCGCCGATGACATTCAAATCCTGCCAGCCGGCTGAGGATGTTTTGTCTTTTTGGAAGTAATAGAAGAAATCAAGATCCAGCGTTTCATTGATGTCCCAGACCAGTCCGGCGATCAGGCGGTTGCGATTCAGACCGGTTTCTTCCTGAATATTGATCTCATCGGCAACATACGGCTGCAGCGGCAGGTCAAACAGGTTATACGGAATATGCATTTTAAGCCGGTTGCGATAGCGGAAAAGATCCTGGCTGTTTTCTTTCTGGCGATACTCCAGGCGATTACGGTCGGACCATTGCAATCCCCATAAATTTTTCTTAAACGTTGCCTCAACAAAGGGACGCTTTTCACGCCGCCATTCATTCGTCGAATCCTCTTTATAAATCAGTTTGTAACCAACTCCCAGATCAACCCAGTCGGCCAACC
>Ga0272442_10006996_pt1 | contig 14677 bp, 6 predicted proteins | sample SSMForm2O_FD_200262 | JGI IMG/M metagenome (GOLD analysis project Ga0272442, IMG submission 200262) | Marine sediment archaeal communities from Little Sippewissett salt marsh, Falmouth, MA, United States - SSM-Form-2O | ecosystem: Environmental > Aquatic > Marine > Wetlands > Sediment ...
TCATTCTTCATTCGTTCCTTAAAAATATGTTGTTCCACTTTCGATACCGACACAAAAAGACGGATTTTACTAATTTCTTTCGATCGATGCAAGGAAAAAATCGGCTCTTTGGAAAAGGCATGAGTGACCGCGGCGTTGACAATCCGGATATTGTTTGCCATGATCTGTACATGAAAGTTAACAAACAGGTAAAATAGATAAACCGACCACAGAATCGTAGTATTAGGGTCGGAAAATGCCGGTTGAGATGCCGAAATCGTAAGTGTTTATTTCCCGATGAGATAAATGTGTGCCGCAGGGTGTCCCGCTCCCGCTTCACAAGTACAGCTATTCTCTTAACAGACCAGCGTCGCCCCGGCTTTCGTTCTTTCTTTATGATCCGTCCGCCATTCGCTATGGCAAATTCGGCACAGAAGAATCGATGGCACGGAAGACCACGTCGTCAAAAGAGCCCTTGCTTTTGTAACTGTACAGTCCGGACTTACCCTTAACGAGATCGGTATCCGTCACACGGCACTGCAGGACGCCATTGACGTAGCCCTCCAATGAAGAGCCGTTTACAACGAGCTTCACATCGACCTCAGTCCCACTCTTGAGAGTATAGGTGGGCCCAACACTCAAGATGGACGCTGTCCCGCCGACTTTCTTGAGCAGATTCCAGGACTCCTTGTTGTGGAAGAAGCGATACACATTGTCGTTATCGGCGTATCGAGCCATCACGCCTATGGCCCCATCCGAAGCATAGGTCTTATCCAGTTTAATCTTGGCCTCCACGGTCACGTTAACATACCGATCGTCCGTACAGGCATATCGAGTCCCTTCATCGTTATCCACCTGGTACTCATGGTCTCCGCTGACGATCACTGACCATTTGCCCCCATTGTTCGACCAGGCGCTGTCTCCATCTTCGAAGTCTTCCGAGACAACAGCAGGAACCGTCACACCCGTCTTACTCGCTATCGCGTAAGCGATGACGGGGCGATTCGCAGCCGTGTACACCGTCGTGTCGGTGATACGGCAATCGGGTCCGCCATTCTGCCGTTGCTCAGTGGAATTGGTATAGGTGTCATGTGCCCACAGATCATAACAGAGGCGTTGCGTAAACTGAATGCAGCGCTGGTCCCTGCCGTCAGGGTATTTGACATTTTCAATCACATTGTACCGCATCTCTATCGCGCCCGAACCGTTGTCGCATTGGATTCCCCTGAGTGGGTGAGAACTAAGTGAGTCGTGAAAATAGTTGTATTCGATCAACGTGTCTGGCATCTGGCCCGTCGTATAAACAGCACCGCCGTCATAACACTGATAATTGAAGTTTGAGATGTCATTAAACCTCACGACATTATTAACGCAACTGGTTGAATCCGGATAATTCCCATGGCCCCAGCCCAGGGTGATGCCGCTGTACTTGGTATCATGGATGCGATTATTCTCAATCACTAAGCGATCCGTAATATATGCGGATACGGCACACGCTCCCCAGTACTCACAGGCCGTTTTTTCGATCGTATTGTTTTTGATCGTATTCTGCGCACACACCTCTTCATCGATCACACCAAAATCATCGAACTGCATACAGGCCGTGCCATCTGTGACTACATCCCACTTCCCAATGTTGAACCAATCCGGAAAGGGGTCGCCTTCAAAGTTGTCCCTGGTAACAGTGCCATTGTCCGTATTCACTATTTGGACATTATCAAAGCGGACCTTTACATTATCGGCGACGAGCGCGAATGTCCCTCTCGAACCGGCAGAATCGGTAACGCCGCATTGAGACACGCCATTGACAAAACCTTCCATAACGGAACCATTCACAACAAATTTAACGGTATAATTCGTGTTGTCAGCAACAGGATAAGAAGGACCTGTCGCGATCACCGTGGTCTCACCGGCAATCACCTTGGCGATCTTCCACTGGTTGTCATGATGGTAGAACTTGACGTAGTTGCCGGAATTTGCATATCTGGCCAATCCCATCTCGGTTTGGCCGGCATACTCGGCAACGCGTTTGAGTTGTGCCTCTATCGAACCATTCGAAACGGACAGGGAAAACCGCCGGCAGGAACTTCCCGTATTCACATAAATATGATCCCAATCGCCAATCGCAATGGCCGAGTCCGAAATATCCCTAAACACATTGCCCTCGATCAGCGTATGGCTCACTCCGTTTAGTGCATCGAGACCTGCTCCGCCGAGGTGTTCAAACACATTGTTCTCAAAGCGTATGCCATCGGTCGCTTCCAGAAAAACAGCCGCTTTAGGTCGATAATCCGTCGATTCTGTCATGGCATAACCACCGTCTCCCCCGCTCCATTTCGATGCCTGCTGCGAGAAGGCCCCTTCGGTCGAGGGTCGAAGTTCGGTGGTATGGGCAAAGGTCAGTCCATCAAACCGTATATTTTCCACTTTTTCCGTGAGCGACGCCCCCCTGATTCGGACAAGGATTTCGGTCTTGGGGATGACGACCTCCGCGGTGGACATGTCTTCTCCTGACAGGGGCCAGTAGGTGAGTGTGTCCGTGGTTCGGTTGAAATACCATTCGCCGGGCGTGTCCAAAAGCTCATAGGCATTTTCAATATAAAACGGCTTCCTAAACGCAAAGCGATTGTGTCCTGTACTCTTCAGCGACCATGCCAAGTAGGGATTTTCCAAAACAATCGCCGTTTCGCCGGGCCCTGCCGCAGTAAAGCTATGGACAGGAACGCGATGGAAAGACCAGTTGGAAACCTGGACCAGCTCCATATCGCCAGGATTGCCGTAGCTGGGAACCGGAGATAGATTTAAAATGATGCCGTCCTGAGCACCTGAACGATCAGTATGCCAACCTTTACCCGTATAAGTCCTCTCGCTAACCGCGCGCTGGGCCCTGCTTCCATTGACGTACATCTGGCGGAAGTTATCCACCGAAGTGACCTTGGCCTGATATAGGTTCGTTCCGGAAACCGGCGTCCAGCCCGTCACCTTCACGCCGCCGGTCAACAGGGGCGTTTCCCCGGCTTTTGCACGATACGTCACAGTGTGGCCGTTCATACCAGAATCTTTCTCGTCAAAGACAATGGCCGAATTTATTGGATATTCGCCGCCGGCGACAACCACCAGGATATCGCCGGTCATGGTCTGATTAATTTTGCGAACCGCGTTTCGAGCCATTTCGATCGTCTTGAAGGGTGCGGCTTCAGTACCGGCATTGCGGTCATTCCCGCCGGGCGACACATAGTAGGTTGCCTGAATCGAGGCCTCTTGTGCGTTTACGGTTCCGTCACCTTGCGGCTGGTTTGCTGCCGCACACTCCAGAGTCCCGACCATCGGGACCAACATCAAAATCATGATTTGTTTCATCGTATTCATGGGTTATTTCCTTTTCTGCGGTGGTATGCGTCCATAAGTCGGATCATAGACAGGGATTCCCATTCCCTGCGCGGTTTGCCAGCCGGGTTTCGGCGTATGCGTCACATACGCATAGTATGGCGTAGCCGTCAGTTCGGGGCCAATGAACACCGGGGCAAGCTGGGTAACGCCCTTTTTCAACGTAACCTTGAACGTAACCTCTTTGGCGCCATCCGGAATCTCTTTGGTTTCATCAATATCACCGATGCGCAAGCGTGCCTTTTTGTAGTTAAACGCCTTGCCGTAGGTGCCGTCGTTGATGCCCTTGTCGGCTTCAACCGGCCAGCGGCGCAGCGAGATTTCGTAGTCGCCGTCGTGCTCGACCTCAATCGCCCAGAATGATTCGGCGGCAACATCACCGTTTTTAATGTGCACCTGGTCCCACGGCGGAAGCTTGTCGATCAGCCAGTCGTGTGCAGAGAGCGAAACAATGGGCGAATGATCGGACCCGATGACCATGTAGCTGGTGAGGTCATGTTCTCGGGAAACATCTTCCCAGAATTCATTATATTGTTCACGCAGACGCTCGCATACTTCGGAATGTTGTGCGGAAATGTCAGATGCCTGCTTGGGATCGGCCTTCAGTTCAAAGAGTTCTTTGCCGTTGACCAAACGCCAGCGATCGGTCATGACCGCGCAATGGCGCCATTTCTCCGGCGTAACCACCCGTTGCGTTTCGACGACAATCGCACGGTCCGGCCAGTTTGGAGCCGTTGAATAGAGCAGTTCACGCAGGCTGGTTCCGTCGAAGTCGATCTCCGGAGCGGTCAGGCCGCAGAGATCGATGAAGGTGGGCAGGATGTCGATATGCGCAGTGAGGCGTTCGACGGATTTGCCGGCTTCGATGTTTCCGCCCGGCCAGCGGAGAATGAAGGGCACGCGGTGGCCGCCTTCATATTCCGAGTTTTTCTGACCGCGCATGCCTCCGTCGTAGCCGCGTCCTTCATGCAAACCTCCATACGTGCCGTTGTCGGTCATGAAAACAAGGATGGTATTGTCGGCCAGCTCCTCTTCTTCCAGCATCGCCATCAGCTTGGCCATATTGTCATCGATATTGGTAATCATGCCGTAAAACTCGGGGCGAGAAACATTGGGATTGTTTTCGTAGGGTTTGCAGTATTCCTCCGGACAATAGAACGGTTCGTGCGGCGCGTTGAGTGCGATGTAGGCAAAGAACGGTTTGTCTTTATTCGCCTGAATGAATTTCATCCCCTCGCTGAACCATACGTCGGTACAGAATCCCTTAAAGCGCTGGAGCTTTCCGTTGACGATGTACGTGTCATCGAAATAATCGTTGCCCCAATAGTCAGGCGCCTGACCGACACCGCCGGCCTTATGATAAACGCAGTACTGGAAGCCCCGGTCCTCCGGACGGTAGGGATAGCAGTCGCCGAGATGCCACTTGCCAAATATGCCGGTCGCGTAGCCGTTGTTCCTGAAGATGTCCGCCATCGTGACTTCGCGATGACGCAGCATATTGCGCCCCTGAACGGTGTGCCAGACGCCGACACGGTCCGAATAGCGACCGGTCATCAGCGCAGAGCGGGTCGGAGCACAAGTTGGATCCACATGGAAGTTGTTCAACAACGTCCCCTGGGTGCGTAATGTATCGATGGTCGGAGTTTTAATAGCGGGGTTGCCGGTAAAAGCCATATCGCCGTAGCCCTGATCGTCAGTAATCACGATCACAACGTTGGGTCTATTCGCTTCCTTAGAAAAAACCGATGGCACAATGACCCCTGCGATAAGGGCTATCTGTATAAAGCGTTTGATTTGCACGGAATTCGCCTAAAATTTGTGTTCAAATTATTTAATGACTCGAAAGCGTCTCACGAATAATACGCGCCACCTCGTCACCCTGGGCATTCTTACCGGTCTCATTATAATGGACGTTGCCAGGCTCAGACCACCATTCGGGATGATTCGGCTTTGTGAACGAAAACAGATCATTAACTGCGATGTCGGGAGTTTTACGCAACACCTCAAACGCCGCAGCATTGTATCTCTGGGCATCACCCGCGATTCGTCTCGGCCCGAATGTTCCTTCCGGCACCGGGGTCGTCGTTGCGAAGATAAGCTTCGCATTGGGAGCAAGTTGCTGCAGATACGTCACGATGTCGCCGAAGTTCTTCTTGTAGACATCGATCGGCGTCGCCGACACATGCTTACCGTTTTCCTTGTCCAGTTCCCTGACAGTGAGATCATGTAAACCCACGTTGAAATGGATCACGTCCCACTGGAATGTCCACGGTTTATCAAGCTGTTCGTCGCGCATGGTATTATGCATTTTTGTCATCATGGGAATGAACGATCTGGAGCTGCCTCCATTGTGATACAGCCGGTACACATTCGCCTTGCCCTTCAGTTGCTCCCGCACTCGCTGTGTGTACCCGATGGAGATCGAATCCCCATAAATCAGCACATTAGGCAGGGCAGGATTGTTCTCTATAAAAGCGAATTCGGGGCGATTTGCAAATCTTCCCGCCAACTTGGCCCACGCATCCTTGGCCGACTTCGAGCTAGTCGGTTTCTTCAGCAAAACTTTCACCACCGTATCGTATTCGTTCAGGGGCTGGGCTGGTAGCGTGATCTTCAGAAACCCGCCGTTCTGAACGAAGCTCGCATTTTCACCGTTAGCCAAATAGACTGCGGAAGCTGCAGTGAAACTCAGACCTCTCACCTCAATTGAACCAGACTCAGGCCATTCGAGGACATGCAGATAGAGCGTTCTACCATCTTTGCTGACAGAGATGTCGCCCCACTCCGGACTTGTGGGCAAGGGATTACGGCGGGTGGCGTAAATCGATTCGCCGTTGACCTTGAGCCACTGGCCCATGGCGCGATAGATGCGGACTGCTTCAGGGTCGAGCTGGCCGTTGCCCATCGGGCCATTATTGATCAGTGAGTTGCCGCCAGTGCAAACCGTACGCACAAAGCGATGGAGCATTTCTTTTTCCGTATGATAGTAGCAATTCCCCTTGGTCTTGTAGCCGTAGGAAGAACTGACGCTGTCCGGCGACTCGACATAAAGCGGTAGCTTCATTAAGGGAACTTCCTTGTCGGCGATGGAAACATAGTCGTAGTACGGCAGATACTTCTGCTCAATGACCCCACGTCCCGAGTGAATGATGCGGGAGTTGATCAGACAGTCCGGGCGATATTTTCGAACCATGCTGCTGAACAGCTTGACCCGCTCCATATTCATGCCGGCCGGCGTATCGAACCAGATCAGATCCAGCTCATAGTTTTTCACCAGTTCCTCAACCTGATGAATACTCTTTTTCATGATGTAGCGGTCCATGTCCGGCTGAAAATCCTCGATCAGATAAGGATGCAGCTTCCACCGGACAGGTTCCCTTGCGGCACTAATAAGCGGGGCGTCCGGTTCATCCCAGTCCTGCGCCTGCGAATAGTAAACGCCAAACTTCAAACCCTGACGATGACACGCCTCGCTGAGTTCCTTGATGATGTCGCGTTTGAAGGGCGTGAAGTCAACAATGTTGTAGTGACTGACCATTGATTTGAAGAGGGCAAAGCCGTCATGGTGCTTTGAGGTGATCACGACATATTTAATGCCGGACTCCTTGAAGGTCTTGGCCCACTCATCCGCATCGAACTCGGACGGATTAAACTGCGCGGCGACCTGATAGTACTCCGCAGACGGAATCTCGCCCGACACCTGAATCCATTCGGAATAGCGGTGTTGCGAACCTCGGCCTTTGTACTCGCCCTCCAGCGATGAATAGACTCCGAAGTGAATAAAGGCACCAAACTTGGCATCCTTAAACCATTTTTCCAGCCGCTCTTCCGAGTCCGGGGTCTGCTTTAAACTGGCATCAAAACGTGTCTTATAGGTATCGATCGTAGGGACATTGGCTGCATGCAACGACAGGCTACCGGTCATAAAAACAACGAGGGATAATAAGTTGTTTTTCATTTTATTTCTCATGATTAGGATTTTTCCTTTCCATCTTGATCATTTACTTTATTTAACCGTTGACTCATCGCTCTATTTGTCCATAGCATCTTTATATGAATTCAGACTCAAATCTTGCTGTTCTGCTGTCTCAGATATCAGGAAACCGTCCGTTCAAAGAGGATTCCGTACTGTTTGGTATATTGTTGTCATCGACTGCTCATTGTTTCCAGCTTCGTCGATTAGAAAACCACTCAATGCAATCTTATAATGGACGGTTGACGGACAGGATATATTTCATTCATACGCACTAAAATTTAAAAATATACCCTTCAGGGCAGTAAATTCCCGCGAGTAACGTCGTAACTTTCGGTCGCAGTTTATCCCGGATCAAGTCCGGGATAAACGTCGCCGCGTAGAAACAGAAATTTTCAATCATGGTCAGTATATTATGGTATTGGCGTAAAATGTATCTCTTTAAGACTTGCCGTCTCGATTTCACCTTCAATGCAGGAAACGCTTACATTGTAACGCCCCGCCTTTGGAAAGTTAATAAGCCCCATTGGGAAACGCTGGTAATTATGCGATGAATTCTGCTGATTCTGAATCGCTTGTCCGTCCTCAATGGCGACTTTCCAGACTAAACGGCCCTCGCCTGCATAAGTCAGAGCGACTTGATAGTCGCCCGGAACCAGAACATCTACTTGCCAGCTTGCCTTGCCCTTGGGCTGCCATTGAGTGACACGCTGGACTTTTTTCCACTCACCGAATTTTTCCATCCATCTTTTGCTCTCGCTTTTTGCTCCTTCGACACTTGCGAACTCCGCAAGTATATTTGTTTCAACAACAGGATCAACGGCCCAGCAGTGATCGACTTCCGGTTGGCCGTCAAGTTCAAGTTCGATCACAGAAACATACGTGTCGGGCGCTCTGTCCGGAATTTCGATCCTTGTCCAGTTACCGATTTTTTCGTGATTTAACGCTTGCGTGTCTTCTGAGCATATCAGTTTTGCGGTTTTGATTTTTGTTTTAAGGCCCGGCAGATAGAGGCAGCCGCCGGCAGGCCATTCAAAGACACTCAGGAAAAGTGTGTTATTCTTGACCGTTACATCGCCCCACGGCAGAGCGTGTTTCCATGGAGAGGCGTCCGCGGCGTAAACGACCTGGGGATAACGTTTGAACCAACGGCCTGATTTTCTTAAAGAATCCACAGCACGCTCAGGGACCGTACCATCTCCGCGCGGGCCGATATTGAGCATGTATGTACCGCCGCGGGCAACACAGGAAATAAGATTCTCTACGATCTTCTTTGGTGTCTTCCAGTTCTCGTCATACCATGCATAACCCCATGAGTCATTTGTTGTGTCAACCGTTTCCCAAAGCCCTTCGACGTTTGCATGAGGTATCTCCATGTCGCCGAGTGTGAGGTAATCACCGAGTCCGTGACCGGTTCGACTTGAAAGCAGTGCTCCGGGCTGATTCTCTCGAACGATATCAACCAATTCCTGGACATACTTTTTGGGCATATTGCCCGGAGTGTCAAACCAGATAATAACCATGGGACCGTATTGGCTGGTGATCTCCTTTACCTGGGAAAGGCATTTATTCTGGAAGTAATAATCAAATCCGACCTCGTTGCCATCAGCGTCTTTTTTCGGGCCATTGTTACCACCCGGGAAGGTCCAGTCCTGGTTATGCGAATAATAAAAACCGAAACCAAGGCCGAGCTTTTTACATGCCTGAGATAATTCTTTCATCGGATCGCGGCCAAACTCTGTATGATCGACGATGTTGAATTGATTTGCCTTTGAGTCGAACATCGCAAAGCCGTCATGGTGTTTGCTTGTGATGATGATGTATTTCATGCCGGCGTCTTTAGCAAGCTGAGCAATCTCCATCGCATCGAATTTTGCGGGATTGAACTCTGAGGCAATCTCCTTGTACTTATCCACAGGGATACCAGCCATGCGGCTGTTCATGATCCATTCGCCAATGCCGTAGTAGGTCTTGCCGTTGACCTTGTTGGCAATATGGGAGTAAGGCCCCCAATGAATGAACATCGCATAATTCCCGTCAGCAAAAAGCTGACCGCGCTGGGCATCTTCCGAACGGAGTTTGGCCACCGACGCCCCCCACATAGAATCCATCTCCTCGGAAAATCCAAAACTTACGATCGTCAGAAAAGCGACTAATGTAAACACAAGACTAACTTTCCAATCATTCTTCATTTTTCTGCCCTTTACTAAAATTCAATATCATTCTGTTATGTTCTGTCACTCGTTTAACTCAACTACCACCGGCTGAAGCCGGCGAATACACTCACGTTCCGGATACCGCCCGCGATGGTGTGTTTCATAGGATTTGGGTTGTTTCTCATTGGGCAACTCCTGGTAGGGTTATTTCTGATAAGCTCTGCTTTTCCGATTTCGCTCCGCGATTTTGTTGCTCATTTTGATGGCGGCAGTGGGGTCCATGCGTTTCAGCAGAGCCGCATCCGGGCCGCCACCAAACTGTTTCCAGTAAAGTTCCTTCATCGGGTTTATTTTGGGCCCGACGATATTCTCGTTCACGAGAAGCGGCTGCACGTCCTGCCACCACTGGTCATAAACAGCGCGTAACTTCGCCGCCACCTCGGGATGCTCGGTGATGACGTTCCTGGTTTCACCCGGATCGGCCTTGAGGTCGTAAAGTTCCTCATTGTTCACGAGCGAGAAGCGGGAGTTCTGGACCGCAGATCTCGTATATTTGCATTCTGCCGCTGTTCCCTGGGCCCAATTTCCAAAGTGATGCACGAGCATGCGATCCGGCCACTCCGCCTGCGGATTATTAAGCAGCGGCACCAAGCTAAGGCCTTCGACCTGCTGCTGTGTTTCCGGCGACAGCTTCGCGCCCGTAAGCTCGGCGAGAGTCGGAAAAATATCGATGTGGGCGCTGAGCGCAGCGCTCTCGGTTCCAGCCGGAATGCCGCCGGCAGGCCAGCGGAAAAAGCACGGCACCCGCGTGCCCCCCTGATAGGGTGAGCCCTTGCCCCCGCGCATCCCGGCGTTGAAGATGCGCAAGCCCTTAGTGCCTCCATTGTCGGAGCCGAGATAGATGACCAGGGTGTTGTCCTCGATGCCCCATTCTTTAAGTTTGGCGAGCAGGGCGCCAAAGTTCGTGTCGATGTTTTCCAGCATCCCATAAAACTTCGCTGTGTCTTCATTCACCCCGGGTTTGCCGAGATAGTGCTGGTAGTATTCCTTCGGCACAACGTATGGACCGTGCGCGGCGTTGAGCGGAATATAGGCGAAGAATGGCTGTTTCGCCTGACGTTGGACATCCATCCACCTGGTCGCCTGGGCGAAAAACAGGTCAGTGCAATAGCCGGTGGTCTTCTCCCACTTGCCGTTGTGCCAGAGCGCGGGATTGATATTGCTGTTGCCCGGCGCATCACCGCAAGAACCAGGGAAGGTCTGTCCGATGCCGCCGCCGCCATGGATATAGACTTCGTCGAAACCTCGGTTCTCCGGGCGATAGGCCTCGTCATCGCCGAGGTGCCATTTGCCAAAAATACCGGTGGTGTAGCCGGTGCTCTTGAGCATCTGGGAAAGCGGAACTGTTTTCAAGCTCAAGCGCTCACGCTCAAAGACCGTGTGGCTGACCCCATTCTTGAACTCATGCCGCCCGCTCATCAACGCCGCGCGGGTCGGTGAACACTTGGGACTCACATGGAACTGCGTGAAAAGCAGACTTTCCTGCTTGAACGCATCCACCGAGGGCGTGCGCATGATGGGATTGCCGAGGCACGCGTAGTCGCCGTAACCCACATCGTCGGGCATGACGAGGATAATGTTGGGTTTGGTGGCTGACGGCAGGACATCGGCGGCGCGCAGCACGGCCAGTGGCGCAAGCAGCAATGCCGCGATGATCGCGATGGTGTGTTTCATAGGGGTTAGGTTATTTCTCATTGGGTTATTCCTCAACTGCCGGGGGCAGGATCGCCCTCCGTGCTTGATGACTGTCAATTCGAATGACATTATAATCAAAACACCGAGTCATGTCTTGTTAAAATGCCCCAGATTGATAGTTTTTCAGAGGATCCCGTTATCAATGAGCAGGATGACGTTGTCTTGGAATGTTCCAATATTCCATATGTGCCAGCGTTATTTTGCATGTTTCACATTTTGAAATGACTGCCCGCTTTTCGCGGTTGGCTTTTGGCAATTCAACCCCTTGAGGACAGTGAGAAGCCAATTTGTTAAGATATTGTTAAGACTGGCTTTGTTTTGCAATTTAGCATTCAGCGGTTCCCCACCAAATTTTGGCTGGTGTTTGTCTTGAATTCAAGACCCAATCCAAATTCTCTCGGCATCATGGCCCATGCCAAACGAGCGTTAATTGGGTGCCAAAGAGCGGGAAAACACCCACGTCCGCTGCACAACTGCAGCCCCATGCGCAGTGGGCAAACACGATCTGTTAGTCGGTTCTCTTGTACAGGATTTGAAAATACCGGATTGCGTATTTGGCGCATGGGGGTATTTTAAAATTTTTTTGCACCCCACCTGCGCATTAACCGGATGAACTTTTATTACTTGATCTCGAGTTCTTCATAGGTGTGCTGGCGGTTCACGGTTCAAGGTCAATCCAAATGTGTAAGATTCAGATTGCCAATCTGTTCAGGAGGAGCGTAATAGCGAAACTTTTCGATAATTCCCTGCTCTTCGTTGTACAATAATGCCCGCTGAAAACCCAAATAATTCGCAATTGGACTGTCAATCAAATTGTTGGAATCCGAAGCACTCATTTGAAATAAGACTCGGTTATTAAATTCCCGCATACTCTGACGATCAAAAACTCTCTCAACTGTATTAAAAGTATCGACTCCGATAATGGTATGAATTCCCAATAATGGTCCTTCCTGAAGAATTTCCGCAAACTCTTTATTAATATTAACCGTATCTTGTGATGAATTAAAACTCCAGTCTTCTTCCTTTCGATAAAGTTTACGACAATGTTGTAAATTTGATATGAGCAAAAATTCAGACTGAACATTTTCAATGTTATTTTCCAGCCGATGTTTTATCTGATGCGATAAATCGTTGACAACGCTTTCTATTTCACTGACTTTTAAAAACTTGCAATTGTGCCCGAAATGACTGCATATTTTTCTGATTTTTAAACTTATTGAAGAATCAGAGGGATTATCGTCAAAAATTACAAACCGGGAGATTCGAGCTGATAAACTAGCCAGCAAACTTATTAGAGCCGAACATAAAATTCCAGTCATGCCAACTTCCTGCTGGCCTACAATAAGGAGGTTTGCGCCATTTTGTCTTTCAAACGTCACGGATGTCGGCTGCTTAATCGTAATAGGTTCTCCTAAGAAAACAACGGGTGGATTTTTAGCCGGATCTTCATTTTTAGCCGGATCGCTTAAATGCGCTGCCAAAATTACATTATTGGAAATATCGGCTGGGACATTTCCTTCAAAAACAATCATGGACGACTCTCTAAATCCTAAATTCTCATAGTTTTCTTTTATTCTTGATAAATAGATATCCTGTACTGACTTGGGAAGCCAGGCAACCTGAAACGGGTTGTTGCCTACGACCATGCCGCCAGCATCATTATAGACCGCCTCACCCGGACGTGAAAGATAACTCGCAACAGTGTTATCTTCATTCAGTACATACTGAGTATCCATTTCGGAACAATGCAATGCAATTCTAACGGCCATTTGCCCCATTATACTTCTTGAAATCCCGGCCGCACCCGCAAGACTTTGTGAGCCAAGTATGATATGAATGCCAAACGCCCTGCCCTGACGAACCAGCTTTTCCAACAGCATTGTCGAATCATGTGCTATTTTATCATCTTCCGAGAAAAGAATATGAAACTCATCAATAATTAAAACGATTCGAGGTATTTTTTTGTTCGTGGTATTTCGGTAGTCAGAAATATCCTGTACTCTGAACTTTCTAAATTGCTCTCCTCGCTGTGCCATCTCAAGGTCAAGCTTTTGCAAAATACTCATACCAAACTCACGATCACTTTCAATTGCGACAGCTCTTACATGCGGTAATTTATGAGAGGCGTAAGTTTTAAATTCAACTCCTTGTTTGAAATCTACCAGGTACATTTCAATTTCATCTGGTGAATACCACAATGCCAGATTTGTGATCATTGCATGGAAAAGAGTTGATTTACCGGAACCCGTTTTCCCTGCGATTAGAATATGCTGATTAACTCCTTTTCCAAGCCGCATGTTTTGAAACCGTTTAGCCCCGGCTTTTCCGATTCTGATGTCGATTTCATCAGCACTGTTCTTAGTCCAAAATTCATGATCTCCCGGAGCAATCAACTCAAAGGGAACTTCAACCTTAGTGGAATCTATGCTTTCTGCGCCAACCTTTTGAACAATTTCAGTCAAAATTTCTTCGCTTGGTGACATATCTACTTCTAAAGGGATTTTTCGGAGTGTTTCATTTTGCCACTGAAAAGCATCACCACGGCTGATCAGATGAACACCATTTTGAGACAGATCCTCTTGTGAGATGTTGTCCGGAAGTTTCTGACTTTGATCGCAAACAATGATTGTATAAACACCACATTTGGGGCCGCTATTGATAATACTTTTCAGATGATGGATTGATTCATCACTGAAATTAGTTGGAAAATCCGCAATCACCAGAAAACGATACGGTTCTGCAAGTTCCCCGGCCTGCTGATTATATTCTTCAATGGTTTCAAATTCATTTCGCAAGTACTTTTGTATAACATTTTCCATATGTGTTGTCAGATCACTGAGACATTTTTGAATATGTTCCCTTTTGGTCCATATCCTTCCTCCCACCAATGACTTTTCATAATCGACAGCATGCATAAAGCCAACAAAATTTTCACCTAATCCAATCGGATCAAAAATATTAAAATGGACCCTTCCGGCAGGTTGCGAAATGAACAGTCTGGCCATAACAGACTTAATCAAACCAATAGCATCTCCCCTGGCGCCAGATAACGTTTGTAAAAACAAAGAACAATAGTTCGGAAATGCCAATGTCGCAGGCAAATCGTATTCCTGAACTGTTTTTATGTCATCAGGCATCAGTTCACCGACCGGCCTGGCAATTTGTGCTAAATTGACCTTAATTTTACCAAACCTGATAAGTTTCTGTTGCTTCAAATCAGGCTTACACTGCTTCCATGTATCATAATCCTGCCAATCATTTAGAAATGTCTTATCGAGTTCATTTAGTCGATCGAATAAAGTCTTCACAAGGTCCAATCGCCTTTGCCACGAATTTTTCAATTCTCTCCAGATTGAATCATACCTGATATTCATCTGATCGATCTTTGATTTATAATCATCTTCGATCTTTGCCAGTGAATCATCGT
>Ga0272442_10006997_pt1 | contig 14677 bp, 10 predicted proteins | sample SSMForm2O_FD_200262 | JGI IMG/M metagenome (GOLD analysis project Ga0272442, IMG submission 200262) | Marine sediment archaeal communities from Little Sippewissett salt marsh, Falmouth, MA, United States - SSM-Form-2O | ecosystem: Environmental > Aquatic > Marine > Wetlands > Sediment ...
AAACCAACGAAAGGCGGCTTTCTGGCAATCTTGTTGATCGGAATCGCCTTGTTTTTAACCACGCTTTCATACAATTGGTATTACATCGCCTATCATAAATATGCGATGCATTCTTTCACGGATTATGATGCCATTATTACGTATCGGCCATTACATGAAATCGGTTCTTATGTATTCGTTAAACTCAAAGAATGCTGTTGTTTGGAATGGGACTGGCAACAAAATTTCTTTGTTTTTATCGCGCCCTTTTATGTATCCGGATTATTTATAAAAAGGTTGCGGCCCTATTCCGTGATTCTTTTCTTTATGGTTCTGATTTGTTTTTTATCCGACGTCTGGATCGAAACCGATTGGGTCAGTCGGATATTGCCCCAGCGTATTATTTTACTCATGCCTATATTTGCGGTGCCTCATTTTGCATATATCTTGGGAAATATTCCCCAGCCCCATTTCCGAGCCGCTTTAGGTTTACTTATGATTTTGTCTATTTTACTCATGCGAAATCCTTATTGTCTCAAGACGGATTTGATGATATCAACGCTGAGGGATTATAACGAGCAGTTATACGAGAATATCACAAAACTCGACGGGAATTTGATCTTATTTGAAAATATTTCATACCACAATTTACTCAATAATAAGGAGGATCCCCGTTTTCGTGGCGTTAATCAGCACACACATAAAGCCGGCCTGATGGCCATGGACACGGGTAAAAAGTTTTTCTCCTCGACCCATGAGGGGTGGCATGAGACCGTCTTTCGGGGGAATTGCATCAATTCGGGAGTATTCAGAGGCAAGCTTATATTAGACGTGGAAATTGACGAGATAGAAGCTGTATTGCAAAAGTGGGGGATTGTTTATGTCGTTGTCTGGAATGATTACTCAAAGCAATATTTTTCGTCTTTGAAAGATCAATTTGATTTGCATTGGCATGATGACCAGTGGTCTATTTTTAAGTATAGAAACGCTGACGGCCGTTCCGTACAAATGGCCACCGGACAAGGGTGGATCACCCACGAGACATATTTTTCAAAAGAAATACAAATTCATAATGCTGCCCAAGGCGATACCGTTGTCGTGCGTTCGAACTATTTTCCTACTTGGAAAGCTTTTTACAATGATGCCCCTATTCCTACGCTGAATATCGATGGCCAGCTTGGTTTTACCGCCCCGGCCGACGGTTCGTATAGCATAATATTGCGATACCCCAAATACTTAGCATTTAATGTCCTTTCCTTAGTAACACTTGTCTGCGCGGGGGTTTTGGCGGGAAATCGGAAATTTCAGTCACTGCTCGCGAGCTAGTATGGATTGTCACATATAATGGCTCTATCGTTGTCATATCAGTTTTTAATGAAGAAAACACCGTAAGGGAAACCGTTGAGAATATACAGCAGGTTTTATCAGCCTCTGCTCATGGGAATCACTTTGAGATTATTTTAGAGAAGACCGGTTTAGAGTTTTTTGTCGGAAAGATTGATGTTTGTTTTTTATAAGCGGTTTATTTTCAGTTATTTGCATAAAGATTGCGTGGTTATTCTATCCTATCTTGTTTCAAAAATTTGTCTTTCAGGTAAAGAATATTTGACAAATTCGACGAGATATTGTATATTCTTAATACCATGAAGACATTAATGAATCAAAAACATGTTTCCCGTATTATGGTCACGCTTTTCCCCGCGTGGGAAAAGCCCGGCAAGGGGAGGTGTGTCTAGATTCATTAATTGAATAACATATTCGGCAAAACGAAGCCACCGACTCTTGAGAGTTCGGTGGCTTTTTTAATGAGCCCACAACTTATGGAGCACAGCGACATAAGTTGTCAGGGCGAATTAACACCGAACGCGGAAAAGAAAATTTCGAAGAAATTTTCGAGAGTTTTGCGTTCGGTGTAATCCCCCGTGGTTTGATTTGCATAAGCAAATCATAGGGGGATGGAGGGCGTCATTGATGGAACGAAGTGAACATAAATTACACGCCCGAATGAATTCCTCGTACCAGCACAAAGGATTTCGAAAAAATCCGACAGCCGCTTTGAACGTGGAATCTTAAGGGCTGAGATTAATAATTTTCCGAGAGTTGTTTTATGTCCGGTGTAAAAAGATTAATCCCGAAAGGAGGTGAGACACATGGAGATGGCCGTCATCATAACCCTGGCCTTGCTCGAATTCTTGCGTGAGAGGCGAAAGCTGGCGAATTCGATGGCCAAGGAGAAAAGTTAACCGCTCAAACCCACAAAAGGAGGTGGTTCACTTGAGCAACACAATCTACAACAGGGAACAACCCAAAACCGTAAAACCTGACGCGCTGGATAAAGCCATCGCGCTGATCTTCCTGACGGATGCCCTTGTTAAGGAGCATTACGAGGGCTGCGCCGGCCTGATTGATCAAGCCAAACGCAACGGCGCGCGCACAAGGGAGATCAACCGTGTCCTGGCTCGCTTCACCCGTCGGGTTAAAGGCCGGTTCTGAGGGTATCCGCGGAACCTCAGGCCGCCTGCGGTTTATGAGAGGAAGTCCACATGTCTCATAAACACGGATGATAAGGGCAGTTCGGTAATCAACGGGCTGCCCTTATTGTTTAAGCATAAATATTCATCCGCCGTGTTCCTTACAGGTGTGCATTCCGCTTATTTCTTAAGCGTCAAAGCCACACGAAGCCACATTTGACTTGTTAACAAAAACATTTTGTTGTACAATATCTCAATTATTTGACCGGGATAACGGATCTCGGGGACTTACGGATAAGCACATAAGAAGGGCAGCGTCGTCGCGTTAATGCTTGTCGTTATTAGTATAATCAATCGAATGCAAGACAACCTGAGAGGGTTGTCTTTTTATTTCAACATCATCATTGAGCGAAAGAGATGATATGCAAAAAATAGGATTTGATAACGAAAAATACCTTAAAGAACAGACCAAATCGATTCTGAAACGCGTCAAGGAATTCGACAACAAGCTTTACCTTGAATTCGGCGGCAAACTTTTGTTCGACTACCATGCCTCCCGTGTCCTGCCCGGCTTCGACCCTAACGCCAAGATGCTTCTTTTGAAACAGCTCAAGGATGACGCCGATATCATCTTGTGTATTTACGCCGGGGATATCGAAAGGAAAAAGATCCGCGCGGATTTCGGGATTACTTATGACCTGGACGCCCTGAAACTGATCGATGATTTGCAGGATTGGGGGATTGACATCTGCGCCGTGGTCATCACCCGCTATGAAAATCAGCCTGCGGCCAGCATCTTTAAAAACAAACTCAAGCGCCAGGGGATTAAGGTGTACACCCATCCCTATACAAAAGGTTACCCGACGGATATTGACCTGATTGTCAGCGACCAAGGCTATGGCGCTAATTCCTATATCGAAACCCAAAACCGCCTGGTTGTGGTGACCGCACCCGGGCCGGGCAGCGGGAAACTCGCGACCTGCCTGTCCCAGCTTTATCATGAGTACAAACGCGGGGTCAAGGCCGGGTATGCGAAGTTCGAGACATTCCCGATCTGGAATCTACCCCTGAAACACCCGGTCAATCTTGCCTATGAGGCCGCGACCGCGGATATTAAGGATTACAACCTGATCGACTCGTTCCACCTGGAGAAATACAACAAGACTGCGGTGAACTACAACCGCGATATGGAGATCTTCCCGGTTTTGAGAAGGATTTTGGAAAAGATCATGGGCGAATCGATTTATTTTTCGCCCACGGACATGGGCGTCAACTGTGCCGGGTTTGGGATCGTCGATGACGATGTCGTGCGCGAAGCGGCCCGCCAGGAGATCATCCGGCGGTATTTTCGTTATAAATATGAATACGTCATGGGCCTGGTGGACCAAGAGGCGGTCCAGCGCAGCGAGCTTTTGATGGAAGAGATCGGCGCCAAACCGCATGAACGCCGCGTGGTTGAGCCCGCCCGCAAGGCGGCTGACGAGGGCCAGCAAAAAGGTCTGGGCAACAAGGGCATCTTTTGCGGCGCGGCGATTGAGATGAATGACGGCAGCATCGTAACGGGCAAGAATTCGCCTTTGATGCACGCGGCATCGAGCATGGTCCTGAATGTGCTTAAGGAACTGGCTGAGATTCCGGACAAGATCCCGCTGTTGTCGGACAACATCATCGATTCGATCTCGCATTTGAAACGGGACATGCTGGATTCCCGAACCGTCAGCCTGAATCTCGACGAAATCCTGATCAGCCTGAGCATCAGCGCCGCCACTAATCCCGCGGCCCGTCTCGCCCTGGACAAGATCAAGGAATTGAAAGGCTGCGAAGTGCATATGACCCATATCCCTACGCCCGGAGATGAGGCCGGCTTGCGGTGTTTGGGCGTGAATCTGACTACGGACCCGAATTTCTCATCCAAGAGCTTTTACGAGGTAGCATAAAAATAAAAAGGGGACAGTCACTTTTTGGGGGGACAGGTTGGTTCGTCGGGAACCCTAAGAAGGAAGAAGGATAAAGGAAAAAGGAAAAAGGGAGAAGGAAAGGCAGCGTAAACAATCTGTAATTTGTTAATAAGGGGTATTCATGCCAAGACGAAATGACATTCATAAAGTGCTGATTATCGGTTCCGGCCCGATCATTATCGGGCAGGCGTGCGAATTCGATTATTCCGGTACCCAAGCCTGTAAGGCCTTGAAAAAAGAGGGATTTGAGGTCGTATTGGTGAATTCGAATCCGGCCACGATCATGACCGACCCGGGCATGGCAGACAAAACCTACATCGAGCCCTTGACCGTGGATAGCGTGGCGGCCGTTATCGAGAAGGAACGCCCCGACGGAATCCTGCCGAACCTCGGCGGCCAGACCGGGCTTAATCTAACCTCTTCGCTTCATAAGGCCGGCATATTGAAGAAATTTAATGTCGATATTATCGGCGTCAAGGCCGACGCGATTGAGCGCGGGGAAGACCGTATCGCCTTCAAAGAGACCATGCATCGCCTGGGTATTCCCATGCCCCGCTCTGAGCCGTCGCATTCGGTAAAGGAGGCGGTCAAGATCGCCGAGAAACTGGGTTATCCGGTGGTCCTGCGTCCGGCCTACACCCTGGGCGGTACCGGGGGCGGGATCGCATATAATATCGAAGAACTGCGCACGATCGTTGCCCGCGGTCTTGCGGCCAGCCTGGTCAACCAGGTTTTGGTCGAAGAATCGGTCTTTGGCTGGGAAGAGCTGGAGCTCGAGGTGGTGCGTGATGAAAAGAATCAGAAGATCACGGTTTGTTTCATCGAGAACATCGACGCCATGGGCGTGCATACCGGTGACAGTTTCTGCGCCGCGCCTATGCTGACCGTGCCTGAACCCTTGCAGAAGCGCATGCAGGAATATTCTTACCGGATTGTCGATGCGATCGGCGTCGTGGGTGGGACCAATATCCAGTTCGCGCACAATCTTGAAGACGACCGGCTGGTCGTGATCGAGATCAATCCGCGCACCTCGCGTTCGTCGGCCCTGGCGTCCAAGGCCACGGGTTTCCCGATCGCGATGATATCCACCAAACTCGCCGCGGGCCTGACTATGGATGAGATCCCGTACTGGCGCGCCGGCACCCTGGAAGAATATGCGCCCTGGGGCGATTATGTGGTGATCAAGTTCGCGCGCTGGGCGTTTGAAAAATTTCCACAGGCCAAGGATATTCTCGGTACCCAAATGAAGGCCGTGGGCGAGGTCATGAGCATTGCCAAGACCTTTCAGGAAGCCTTTCAGAAATCGATCCGTTCGCTTGAGATCAAACGCTACGGCCTGGGCCGGGCCGGTGATTTTAACGGGCTGCCGCTGGATGAGCTTAAGCAAAAACTGTCCACGCCGTCGAGCGAGCGGGTGTTCTTGATGTATGAAGCCCTGCGCAAAGGCATGGATGTCGAGGAGCTTTATCAGATGACCTTTATCGGCCGCTGGTTCATCGCGCAGATGAAGGAGCTGGTAGAATTTGAAGAAGCCCTGAAACAGGTCAAGTGGCCGGATATCACCCGTGACCAGTTGGCCCGCGCCAAGCAGATGGGATTCGCGGACAGATATTTGGCTGATCTTTTTGGCATCAAGGAAAAGCCGGTCCGTGAGAAGCGCATTCAAATGGGCATCACCGTGCGGTATGACGCGGTGCCGGTTAGCGGGGTGGAGAACGCCGCCTATTATTACTCGACCTACAAGGACATCGAGGACAAGGTGCCGGTCTCTAAAAACAAGAAGATTATGATCCTCGGCGGTGGCCCCAACCGCATTGGCCAAGGCATTGAGTTCGATTACACTTGTGTCCACGCAGCCTTTGCCCTGCGCGACGAGGGCTATGAATCCATTATGGTCAACTGCAATCCCGAGACCGTTTCTACGGATTACGATACTTCCAACAAGCTGTATTTCGAGCCGTTGACCGTCGAGGATGTGTTGAATATTTACGCAAAGGAGAAACCCGAAGGCGTGATCGTGCAGTTCGGCGGACAGACCCCGCTTAACCTGGCCCAGGAGCTCAAGGATAACGGGGTCAAGATCCTGGGGACTACGCCCGAAAGCATTCATTTTGCCGAGGACCGCGAACGCTTCCGGGAAAAGATGATTGAGCTCGGCATTCCTCAGCCGGAAAGCGGTACAGCCCGGTCGCTCGACGAAGCCTTGAAGATCGCGCATCAGATCGGATATCCTCTGATGGTACGGCCGTCGTATGTCCTAGGCGGGCGCGGCATGGAGGTCATTTACGACGAACATTCCTTGCAGCGTTATGCGCGCGAGGCCATCAAAGTCAGCCCGGAACACCCGATGCTGATCGACCGTTTTTTGGAGAAGGCGATCGAGACCGAGGTGGACGCCTTGGCCGACGGGGAAGAGGTGTTCGTGGCTTCGGTCATGGAGCATATTGAGCTCGCTGGCGTGCATTCAGGGGATTCGGCGTGCTCGATTCCCAGCCGCAATATCAGCAAGGAACACTTGGACACGATCGAAAAATATACCCAGACGATCGCCCGCGAGCTTAAGGTCGTAGGACTGATGAACATCCAGTTTGCGGTGTGCGACAACAAGGTCTATATCCTGGAAGCCAACCCGCGCGCCTCGCGCACTGTGCCGATCGTATCCAAAGTGGCCGGGATTTCGTTGGCGCGGCTGGCCACCCAGATCATGCTCGGCAAAAAACTCAAGGATTTTCCGGAATTGAAACCCAAAAAGATCCCTTACGTCGGGGTCAAGGAAGCCGTGTTCCCGTTTAATATGTTTCCGGAAGTGGATCCGGTATTGGGACCCGAGATGCGCGCTACCGGCGAGGTCATGGGCCTGGCCGATACTTTTGGCCTGGCGTTTTATAAAGCCCAGGAATCCGCCGGCTACAAACTGCCGCTCAAGGGCAATGTGCTGTTAACCGTAGCCCAAAAGGACCGTGATAACTTGGTGCCGATTGCCCGACAGCTTGAGGCATTGGGATTCACGATCATCGCCACTGAAGGTACGGGCCAGTTTTTAAGCGAGCAGGGCATCGCCAATACCTTGATCAAAAAACTGCACGAAGGCCGGCCGAATATTGCCGACGCTATCAAAAACAAGGAGCTGGGACTGATCATCAATACGCCGGTGGGCAAGGACAGCAAATACGACGACAGCTATATCCGCATGATGGCGATTCAGCGCAAAATCCCATATGTGACCTCGATCGCCGCGGCCGAGGCCACGGTGGCCGGGATCGAGGCTATGCTTAAAAGCACGGTTATGCCGAAGTCCCTGCAGGAGTATCATGCCTTGCTGGCGAAACAGGGTTCTGACGCTTACACCTCTGCCCGGAAATAAGAGGGCAGAGATGTCCGCCCTTTTATAATGAGAAGCCCCTCTTAACCAGGGGCTTTTTAATTCGCATAGCTGGCTGTAAAAGATTTTATCGGTATGATATACTGCTTCCACAAACGCCATGATAATAATTATCTCTGTTTTGCCGGTAGTGAGCGAATCCGGGAAGTGAATCGAGCTAAAAAAAGAAATGAGTTTATGGACTGTCGGGATAGACGAAAGATTCCGGCTGAAGGCACGGCCGGGATAATTCGCTTCACGTATCAGTTAAAGAAGGCGAGGCAGTTACTCTGATCGGGCGCTTATGCATGTCTTAATATCCTTCCTCATGGCCGTGATTCCGGCGGTTTTATTGATCTATTATTTTTATCATAAGGATCAAGTGGGCCGCAAATCCAAACGGCTGCTCATCAAGATATTTCTGCTCGGGATCATTTATACCCTTCCGGTTTACGGGCTGGAACAGATCGTTTCTTTAATCAATCAGCAATTCAAGGGTTCGCAAATTTTGTTTTATTTGTTTGAATCCTTTGTTGTGGCAGGCCTGTGCGAAGAATACATCAAGCTGCGGATCGTCAAGAAATATGCTTATCCAACGGATCATTTCCGCCAAGTTTATGACGGGATTATGTATACCGTCACCGCCAGCCTGGGATTTGCCTGCATGGAAAATATCGTTTATGTCATCAACGGCACCCTGAGTACTGCCCTCAACCGCGGGTTCACGGCTGTGCCCATGCATGCCATTTCTTCGGGAATGATGGGGTATTACATCGGCCGGGCCCGGTTTGCATCAACGACAAAAGACGAGCATGTTTTCATGGCTACCGGGCTTTGGATAGCCATTTTTATTCACGGCATTTATGATTTGCTGGTAATGATCGCTCCGCTTTACGGCTCGATCTTTTCTTCGATTGCCATTGCCTTTGTCGCGATCGTGTTTCTCAGGTTGAGAACCCGGATCAACCAGACACTTAATGACTGACCTAGATCTGGACCGGAATCAAGAAAGCGAAGATGTGCGACTTATGCAAATTATGCTCCGGCTTTAAAGCCGGTTTTTTTATATGATTTTGCCTTCTGGGGCCAGGAGCGACGGTGGTATAATTGAATCGGTATCATAAGGAACGGTATTATGACAGGCACATCAAGTACGAAAATTTTAGGCTTTTGGAGATTCCTATCGTGTTTCGTCGCGTTGTTTTTGTTCCTGGTCGAATGGGCCCAGGCCGACGCGCCTAAAAACATCATTATTATGATCTCCGACGGCGCCGGGTTCAATCATGTTGATGCGGCCAGCCTGTATCAGTATGGAGAAACCGGCCGGCAGGTCTATGAGGATTTTCCGGTCAAACTGGCCATGAGCACTTATCCGTTCGGGGGCGGCTATGTCAGCCATGAGGCCTGGCAGGATTTTGAATATGTGATGGAAGGGTATACCGATTCCGCCGCTGCGGCAACGGCCATGTCCGCCGGAGTCAAGACCCGCAAAGGCGCGCTCGGTGTCACCGTCAAGGATTTACCGCTCAGGCATCTGATGGCCCTTTACGAAGAAGAGGGCAAGATGAGCGGTGTGGTTACCAGCGTGCCATTCAGTCATGCCACGCCTGCAGGTTTTGTTGCCCATAATACCTCTCGGCATAATTACGCCGCAATCGCGCGGGAGATGCTTCAGGACAGCGCATTAGATGTGATCATGGGTTGCGGCCATCCCTACTTCGACCCGGACGGTCGGCCGGTTAAAGAAGGCGCGAACACATTTGACTATGTCGGCGGCCGCGAAACGTGGGAACGCCTTGTCGACGCCGACCCCGGCAATGATCCCGCCGGGGATGCCGACGGAGATGGGAAACCCGATCCTTGGGCGCTGGTTCAGACCCGGGCCGAATTCGAGAATCTGATAAGCGGTCCGACCCCGTCCCGGGTGCTGGGCATTCCCAAGGTGTTTCAGACCCTGCAGCAGAGGCGGAGCGGCCAGGCACATGCGGCACCGTTTGAAGTTACCCTGATTGACAGCGTGCCCACTCTGGCGGAGATGACCCGTGCGGCCTTAAACATTCTTGATGCGGATCCGGACGGTTTTGTGCTGATGGTCGAAGGCGGCGCGGTTGACTGGGCTGCACATGACAACCAAAGCGGGCGCATGGTCGAGGAGCAGATTGATTTCAATCGCAGCGTTGCAGCGGTCGTGGACTGGGTTGAAAGTCACAGTTCCTGGCAGGAAACGTTGCTGATTGTTACAGCTGATCATGAATGTGGATATCTTTGCGGACCGGACTCGGGTAAAGAAAAACCGTACTGGCGACCGTTGGTCAACAACGGTCCGGGCCGTTTACCCGGCATGGAATGGCACAGCGGCGATCACACCAACTCTCTGGTGCCGTTTTACGCCAAGGGTGCTGACGCGGAGAAATTTTTTAAACAGATCATCGGGCGAGACGCGGTTCACGGCCCTTATCTCGACAACACGGCCATAAAGCGCGTATGCCAGCCGCCGATCAAAATCATTCCGATGGCAGTTCAAAAGGATTGAAGTTTGCGTCGGTCAGGATGACCCAGCAGGTCGAGATCAGGCTCAGGACCTGGGGGTCATGGGAGAACCAGCCAAAAGGGATCCAGCCCCGCCGCGAAGAATAAGAGTAGGCTACGGAATCCTCGTCTACATCCATCCGGTAAGCCTCGATTCCGCGCCGCATATCCTCGCTGTCCCGCCCGGCCTCTTCGGCCCACTCGGGGTGGGAATTTTTATAATATTCATTTAAAGCGCGCGTCGCGAATATCGCGCCGCAGGTCCATTCGATCGAGACACGGTCGTTTTCGCTCGTGAATCCGACCCCGCGTAGCTTGCCGTAGATACTGGTACTGCCGGAAATCTTTTTCGTGGCCTGCCACAGGCGGAAAGCCGCGCCTTCGCCGAACCATTCATCGATCCGGCCGGGTCCGATCACAATCACGGCCCAATTCTGCACATCCGTGGCAAAGAAGCGCGTGTTGGGGCTCCAGACACCGTCGGTAAAATGCATGCCCTGGTGAAAGTAATTGTTACTCGGGCTCCAGACGATCCGGAAATAGTTTTCAATATCTTTAAGCGCGGTCTGATAAATTTCGCGGTCTGTGATCTGGGACAGCAGGCGCAGCGCCGCGTACCAGGACAGGTTGTTCTCGGTCGAGATTTCGTCGTAATACCAGGTGTGATATTCGGGATAAACGACCCCCGCAATCTCGCGCCCTTTGCCTTTGGCGGCAAGCGGATCGATCTGAAACTGTTTGGCGTTTTCGTCCAATCGTTCGATGATCTCGTCTTCGGGACAGTCCGCGTCCATGTTCAAAAGATGATAATACGTGCCGATCGGAGCCATGCGGATTCCGCCGGTTTCGGACTGCAGCATCAGGCCTGCGCGGGCAATCTCTTCGGCCAGGCGCAGTTCTTCGGCCAGCGGGTTATGCGCGTAAGAACGGGTGAGGGGACGGTAATATTTTTTATGATACAAATGCAGGGCGCCCAGGATAACCCAGGCGTTCTCGCCGGCAATCGGTTTCCAGTCCTCCCAGTGGATCCGGTCCAGGTTCGGGAAACGCGGATAATCTTTGCGCCCGTTGAGTGGGTCTTTCATCAGATAAGACCCGTGGGCGTTAATGATCCGAAATAAAAAACCCCGCCGCCCCTTGATGGCGGTATTGGACGTCACCGACCAGGGATCTTCGGGATCATACACAAACGGCTGGCCCAGGTATCCGGCCCGGATCGTTTGCAGGGCCTTTAAACTGCCTTCCCAGTAGGTTTCAACCGGCAAAGCTGCGGAGTTAAGGTTTTCATCCCCGCCGAGCATGGTCAGGACGATCTGCCACAGGGCCGTGTCATAGACGGAAGTGCCTTCGGCAACGATCAGGCGTTCGATAATTCCGGTGACCGAGTCGGGTTGCCCCATGCGTTTAAAGACCCTTTTTTTTAAAATGGGGGTAACCTGAAAACTAAGCGGCAGCCCGGTCTCCGAACTGACATTTTCTTTAAGCCAATTGACCAGTTTGGGATCTGCTCTTTTTTTCGTCAGGGAGGAGGGGCGGTTTGGCAGGTTTTGCGCCGACGCTGTGGATATAAACAGAAATAATAATAAGGTAAGGGACAGGACAATGCCGGATCGATAATTATTCAAAAGACACATTTTATTTCTTGGATTAGATATGGGATGACCCCTGCCAGGTTAGTCAAAAACATTTTATTTTACCCAAAGCATTGTGTCTTGTCCATAAGACTTTGTTTTAGAAGATGCATGGGGATGGGCACTTTTGAGGAGGGACAGGTTGCAGGGTATCGGGAAACCAAAGCCTTGAAAGAGCAAGAGGTATTTTTCGATCGATATTAGTTTTTTCCCGTTTTGAGAATTCTACGTTAGAATTGCGCCGCGCATTAAACTCATTGACAGATAAGAATAATTCTTATATAGTACCGCTTCGAAAAGGAATGAAGATGGAACGTTTCCAGGATATCTGTCGGACCCATCGTCTTAAGATGACGCCTCAGCGGACGGTGATCTACCGTGAAATCATTCGCGATAAGCGCCACCCGACCGCAGAGATGCTGTACCGTAAGGTTCGCCGAACCTTCCCGACTATTTCTTTCGATACGGTTAACCGCACCTTACGGGGATTCTGCCGCGTGGGCCTGATCGATGCGATTGAAAGCTCGGGACGGGGGCGTATGTATGAACCTAACCAGGTCCCGCATCATCATATTAAATGCCGGCAATGCGGAGCTATTGTGGATTTCCAGGATCCGGTTTTTGACAGGCTGTCCGTTCCGGATTCGATCAGAAAAAAATATAACATAATCGGGAAACGGGTCGTTTTAATCGGGACCTGTCCGACCTGTCAACAAAAAGGAGGGAGAAAGCATGGGAACCAAGGGTAGAGAGATCGTGGGCCTTGATGTCGAGGAGCTGATTAAACTCATGAACAAGGCCTTGGCCGACGAATGGTTGGCCTATTATCAATACTGGGTAGGATCTAAAGTCGCTGTAGGACGGATGCGCGGTATTATTGCCGGCGAACTCAAAGAGCACGCCGAAGAGGAACTCAAGCACGCCGAGATGCTGACCGAACGCATCGTCCAGTTAGGCGGGACGCCGCTGCTCAATCCCGATTCATGGAAAAAAGAGACCAACTGCGACTATGATGAACCATCGGATCCGAACACCAAGAAACTGCTTGAACAGAACATCAAAGGTGAGCAGTGTGCGATTCAGGTTTATAGCAAGCTGCTGAAAATGGTTGAAGGCAAGGATCCACTGACCTATCATATTATTTTAGAGATCCTCGAGGATGAGGTTGAACATGAGGACGATCTGCAGGCCATTCTGGAGGACATGAAGACCAAGGTGGAATAAGCACGGCACAAATCAATTCTCAATGGGGGGTTTCGGCTTTTGGAGCCGCCCCCCTTTTTCAATACCCCACTAAATTTTTTTATTATGTCGAAGAGCAAGCTTTCTAAACGGATTCTTTCGTCTTTATCGATGATCAGCCTCAGATTTTTTCTGGGAGCAGTGAAGATTATGCCCCGTAAGGCCCTGAGCCTTCTGCGGCAGCTTTTGTTTTCTCTGGCATACCCTTTTATGGGGCGTTTACGCCGGATCTGCGTTCAGAATTTTTTATCGGTCTTTGGTGATTCCAGGTCTGCGGAGGAATATGACAGGATGACCAAGGGTTGTATCCGTTACATCAGCCAGGGGATGGTGGACCTGCTGCATTACGTCCAGCGGCCGGAGGGTTTATTGTCGGTTACGAATATCCATAACGAGCAGGTCCTCCGGGATGCCTTGAGCAAAGGTGTCGGCGTGATGGCCGTTACTGCCCACCTGGGCAATTTCCCGCTTATGTTTGTGGCCCTGGTGCAGAAAGGATACAAAGTCAATGTCATTATCCGGCCTATGCGGGACGCACAATTCAGCGAATTCATGTTCGACCTGTGCGCCCGGCGGCAGGTGCATATGATCCCGCTTATGCCGCGGACACGTTTTATGCGGGAATGTTTGGCCGCTCTTAAACGCAATGAGTTGCTGTTCATTTTGCTGGACGAGTTTGTCCCTGAAGAAGCAGGGATCCCGGTGGAATTCTTCGGTAAAACGGTCACCCGGGCTGTCGGCCCGATGCTGTTTCATGCCCGCACCGGCGCTCCGGTCATGCCGATGTTCATCATCAAAAATAACCAAGGCGGATTTGAGATCTTCGTTGAGCCATTATTAGACAAAGAGCAGGGAGATAGCCCTGACGAAAACAGCCGCCGTCAGATCTCCCGCCTGACGAAAATCATTGAAAATTATGTGCGGCGCTATCCACTCCAATGGGGCGGTTGGCTGAACAAACGCTGGGCCAAAGCTCAGTAAGAAGGGGACAGGAGGGACGAATTTCACACCATATTTCTCGATGTCAAAGGCATTTTTATTATTTTTTATGAAAAAATTACAATAATATATGTCCTGTATTCGAGACTTTACCCAAGTCAAGTTTTGATATAATGTTACGTATCCTACCCATTTCTGCGAAAACGTTTTCTCAACTTTGACCTTCCTATCTAGTATTTTTTAATACTATAAGTTACACTTTTTAAAAGAAGTCAGTTCCAATCCCTGGTCCAATTCTTCTTTTTTTATCTTATAATAACGTCCCATAAACCTCAAGCCACGGGGGGTTTCATGTATAAAATCACAAGGACGTTCGTCTTTTTAGTTTTTCTCATCGTCATCTTCAATTCAACCAACTCAATCATCAAAGCCGCGGATCCGGTCAATATTCCGGTGGGGATCAATCATTTGGTGTTCGAGCGTTATCATACGTCGCCGGGCGCAAGTGATCCCAATATGATTCCGCGCCACGGCGTCTTTGAATTGACCTTAGCCGGGCCCATCGAT
>Ga0272442_10006999_pt1 | contig 14676 bp, 8 predicted proteins | sample SSMForm2O_FD_200262 | JGI IMG/M metagenome (GOLD analysis project Ga0272442, IMG submission 200262) | Marine sediment archaeal communities from Little Sippewissett salt marsh, Falmouth, MA, United States - SSM-Form-2O | ecosystem: Environmental > Aquatic > Marine > Wetlands > Sediment ...
CTCAACGAGATGAATCCGAGGACGCTGGATCGCTTTCGCCTGCCACTACGCTATGAGGTCCTGTAGACCCACAAATAACTCGCGACCGCAGAAATCCAGGGGTGGCGGTTTGCTAAGACCTCTGATGTAGCCTTTTGCAGAGGACTTTGCAAGACAAAGTACTCTAAAATGGAAAGAAATTTGCATCACTTCAGGCTGCTGCGCGCCCGGGGACGCGGCGGAGGCCCGCCGCTCTCCACTGTGAGTCGTGGACCGGTGTTTGACCAGCTTCCATACGTTGTTCACGGTGGCGGAGGGGGACCAGGTGGTGGTACGGCAGTGCGGGGGCCACGAGGCGCTGGCGGCCTATCACCGGGCATTGGTGGCGTTGCGGCGCGAGCTTCTCGATCCGGGCTTCGGGGAGCTGGGCCGGTTCCGCAACCTCGGCACGGAGCCGGTCCGCAAGGACCAGTGGACCGCGAAAGACTGGACGCGCCCGGCCTTCATCGAGTTCGTGAAGCACGAGTTCGGGCGTTACAGCACGTTGGAGTACAGGAGCGGACAGCTCGTGGTAACGGCCGCGAAGCCCGTGAAGCCGCCGGACCAGTTCTTCGGGTACGAACACACGAAACCGACGTGCCGGGGAGTCAGTAGATGCTGATGACTGTGCCGGTTGGCTCCGACGAGATGCCGACAACGTCCGCGCCGAGCGTGGTTTCTCCGGGCACGAACTCGTGGTTGTCCCACGCCAGGTAGGCGGTGCCCCTGAAAGTACAGACGTAGTCAAACTCGAGGGTATCGGCATTGACGGCCCTGGCCGCGACGATGCGCGGGTTCACTAGCATTCCCTGGGCAATCTGCTCGGCTGTTTTCGTCAGGTTGGCGAGGTGGAGCCGGAAAGTGTATGTCCGTGGGTAGAAGCGAAGCACCTCGACGCAGCCGGCGTCCTCCGGCGGGAAGAGGAGATCGTCGCCGTCCGACCTGAGTATGCCCACGCGGTTGCCGAGGGTCGCGGTCACGGCGTTGCCCGCGTTGATGGCGCCCGTAGTGTCGCCGCCCTGCGACCACATGCCGCTCGTGTCGAAGGCCGTGCTGTCGGCTATGTCCTGTCCCGCGGCATCGGCAGTGACGAGAGTGAACTGGGTCTGTCTCAGAAGGTCAACGTTGCCGCGGACCCGCGGCGCCAGGCAGTTCCTCAATAGCAGTTGTCCGGCCGCCTGGTGGTTGATTGTCACTGTTCCCCCGGCGAACACGCTCAAGTTGTTGATCTGCAGGTCGGCGGGGCCCGTGGTGAACTGAAGTGTGTTCGCTCCTGTGAGCACGTGCGTGTCGATGATGAAGAGCTCCACGTCGTTCGTCGAAGTCTCGACGGTAAGAGTATCTTTGCCGTCCATGCTCGCGGAGTCGATCACGGTGCCGCCGGCGCCGCCGCCGGTGTCGGTGGTCCTGATCGTGCCCGCGCCGCGGATGATGAAGTCGCCCTTCCTCGGCTGGTTCCGGCCCTGGGCCTGATTCGTTGTCAGCTCGACTGCCCCGCCCCTTGTCAGTGTCACAGCCAGCCCGTTGAAGGCATTGTCGCTGCTGTTGTTCTGGCCGCCGGGAGCGTGCCGGAACCTCGCGCCGTCCACCATGATCCTGGCTTCTGTGTCCTTGAAGAACGGTGTATCCGTTAGTTCCAGGATGCCGTCGGTCACAACGACGGTTCCGGAGAAGCCCGGCGACGACCTGGTGATTTGGTATACCGGCGTGGTGATCAGTGATGATCCGCCGAGGGTCAGGGTTCCGGCGCCTTCCAGAGCTCCCATACTGATGCCCTTGACCGTACCGTCACCGGTGAGCGTGAGCCGGTTGTTGACGCCGTTGATGGCAGTGGTTCCCGTGAAGGCGAGCGACTGGGACGTGTTGAAATCCACGGTGAGCGCGCCGCCGCCGTCGAACCGGAGTGACGACCAATCGTACGTGGCGCCGGGACTGTCCGTCTGTGTACGGAGTACACCGGTGCCGTGGGCTTGCACGGTCGAGCCGGCGCCGGCCGATTTTCCTGTCGGCACGGAGATGAGGAAAGCACCCCCCGCCGGGATGACCGTGGATCCAACGAAAGCATCGTTCTGACCGTCGGCGTAGTCGAGTGTGGCGCCGGGCTTGACGGTGATCGTATGTTGGTCGGCCTGTCCGTTGCCAGTGATGGTTACCGTATGTCCGGCGTCGATGGTCACGTCGTGGCACTGACCGTTAGGCGGAGCGGAGCCGCCTGCCCACGTTGACGGAGAGCCGTAGTTGCCGCTGGTGGTGGAGACATAGGCCGCACCGGCAAGATGGACATGTATGGCGAGACACGAAATGGTCTTAACAAGGACCATACCCCACATTCTATCACCGGAATATCTGGACGAATACGCGTGTTTGCGGCATGTTATACCGTGAATGCGTCGAATGAGCATGGGGGGAAAGCGTGTCTCGCGGCAGGCAGAAGAAGATACTGCTTTTGCTGGAGCCGGTGTTGGCCCATCAGCGCCGCGTACTGATCGGTATAAGCGACTATGCGGCGGAGCATCCGGGGTGGCGGTTCTGTTCGTGGAACGAGCTGGGTCGTGTGCCGACGGTGGAGGCGGTGTCGGGCTGGGATGTTGACGGGGCGATAGTCCGGGTGCAGAACACGAGGTTTCCAGAACAGGCGGCAGAGGCCGGGGTCCCCTGCGTTATCGTGGGAACGGGCAGTGGTGGGGTTGGGTCGTCACGCGTAGAGCCCGACCAGGCCATGATCGGGCGGCTCGCCGCGGAGCACTTGATGGAATGCGGCCTGGTGAGCTTTGCCTTCTATGGAGTATCCGGATACCGCGCGTCCTCGGGACGGCTTGACGGGTTCAGGGCGGCGCTGGGGGAACACGGCTACGTGCCTAAGGTGTTGCTGGGCGGAGGACGAACTCGCCGTGCGGGATTCGAGGCCCGGCGTCGTTGGATCCGGTCCCTTCCTACGCCGGTCGGATTGATGGCGTTCAACGATTTGCGGGCATGGGACATGATCAGCTCGTGCCGAGATGCGGGCCGCAGGGTCCCCGAAGATGTCGCCATTGTGGGAGTGGATAACGACGACTTGGTCTGCCGGGTGGTCAATCCTCCCATCTCGAGCGTGGATACGAACGCGGAGCGCATCGGCTATGAAGCCGCCGGATTGCTGGCCCGCATGATGCGCGGGCGAGACAAGCAGACGCAGGTAATTGTCGAAGCAAACGGCGTTATTGCCCGCAAGTCATCGGACGTTCTTGCGCTTGACGATGCGGCCGCCGCCGCGGCCGTACGTTTCGTTCGCGAGCACGTACAGGATCGCATCGATGTCTCCGCCGTGGTCGATCACGTCAGCCTTTCGCGCCGCGCCCTCGAGCGCCGGTTCAAGGCCGCAACAGGACGTGCGCTTGGGGAGGAGATACGCCTGTCACGTCTGAACCGCGCACGAGGACTCCTGCTTGATTCGGCGCTCGCGCTGGAGCGGATAGCCGAGGCATCCGGGTTCCTGGACGCCAAGCAGATGGGGGCGGCGTTCCGCAAGTACCTCCGGACCTCACCCATGAAGTACAGGCGAGACCACGTGAGAAGGACGAATTCCTGACCCTGTGGGTTTCTGCTACAAATCCGTTCGGAAATGCCGTAGACTTCATGGCTTCGCGTTCAGGCGGGATTGTGGAGGAGAGAAATATGTACGAAATGGGCAAAAGTGAGCTGAGGGCGGTTGAGCGTGTGCTCAAGCGACGCAGATTCTTTCGATACGGCGGGGAAGAAACGCCGGCGTTCGAGCGGGAATGGGCGAAGCTGATCGGAGTCAGGCACGTTACCGGCGTGACGTCCGGCACGGCGGCCCTGATCACCGGGCTGCAGGCGATGGGGATCGGGCCCGGGGATTCGGTCCTGGTTCCCGGTTACACTTTCATATCGACGGCACTGGCGGTCACGGCGGTGGGGGCCATCCCGATCATCACGGAAGTGGACGAGACACTGACGATGTGTCCTGAAGACATGGCCGCGAAGATCAAGGGGCACACCGCCTGCGTGATACCGGTCCACATGCAGGGGATGCCGTGCAACATGCGGGCAATCAAGCGCATCGCGAAAGCTAAGGGCGTGAAGATACTCGAGGACTGCTGCCAGGCGCTCGGCGGGAGCTATGGGAAAAAGCGCCTGGGATCCATCGGCGATGCCGGCGCGTTCAGTTTCAACCAGTACAAGATCCTGAGCTGCGGCGAGGGCGGCGCGTGTGCGACATCGAACAGGCAGTACGGCGAGCGTCTTCACATGGCGCAGGACGGCAGCTGCAGCGTCTGGCCGGAAACGGGCAAGATGAGCAGCGCGTTTTTCTGCGGTGGCAATTTCCGTCTGAACGACCTGAACGCGGCGATACTGCGCGTGCAGGTGAAGCGGCTGGACGGCATACTCGGTAAGCTGCGCAGGACGCGGAGAATGCTGATGGACGGGCTCGTGCTGCCGGAAGGTCTCCGTATCGTGAAGACCCATGACGAGGCGGGCAACTGCGGCGTCTGTTTCCTGGTGCAGGCGGAGAGCGTGGGGCTTGCGGAGAAGGCGGAAGAGGTGGTCCGCAAGCACGTTGGGGTGCACCGCCCGATCAACTCGGGACGGCACGTTTACTCGGCCTGGGACGTAGTGACCAGCCGCGTGGGTGGGCATCACAGAGATTGGGACTGTTTCAAGCACCCACGGAACAGGAAGATCAAGGTCAACTACCGTCGGCGGTTGAAGCGGACCGACGACTACCTGAAGCGCACGCTTTTGTGCAACACGCCCTACGGGTCCACCGCCGCCCGGACCCGCACGCTGATCGCCAAACTCAACCGCGCCCTGGCCAGACTGTAGTCGTTGGGGGGGTAGGGGAGTCAAGGCGCTGGGCGATCCCGTGGTGTTCGTCGGATTTAGCGGAACCCCTATCCCAAATTAGTGCCAATTGGTGTGGATTGGTGCCTGCCCTGAAGTGGATTTGCCCTGCTTCAGGTGTGGATGTGTTCCCGGATTTTTCTTGTTGCGGGCCTTGCGTATTGCTATCTTCAGTGCACTTCCTTCCGGCCTGTCTTTGAGGAACGGCCACACAGCTGCGCATGAATGCGACCGTCGGAAAGGCTCTTCTAGCATCGTTGTTCGTGGCGCTTGTATTCGCAGGCGGCGCGCAGGGGGCCGCTCCGTCACGGGCCGCCAACCTGATGAAGCGCAGGCTCTACCCGCAGGCGATCAAGGCCCTGCTGGAGGAGCTGAACGGCGTGCCGGAGGACGCGGCCGGAGTTCAGCAGCTGCGCCTGGGCGAGTGCTACTACCTGCAGGGCAAGTACGCTGAAGCCCGGCCGTGGTACGCGAAGGCGCAGAGGAACCTGCCGCCGGGCAAGAACGCGATTATCGCGGAATACCGGCTGGCGTGCATCGGCTACCGGCTAAACGACGCGGCGGCGGCGGTGAAGGCGACGCAGTCGTTTATCAAGAAGTACCCGAACGACCGGCGGGGGGGCACGCTGCTCCTCTTTCAGATGAAGGCGCTGGCGAAGCAGGGGCGGCGGGCAACTGCGGCGGTGGAGTCGACGCGGCGCGCTATCAGCGCCGGGGCCGGGAAGTACGGATCGGCGGCCAACATGGCGGCCGACAAGATCCTCACCGATTTTTACCTCAAGAACGGCGGCCGCGACAAGGCCATCAACGGCTACATGAACATCGTCAACAACTTCAGGAAGGTCTCCGCCGAGTACGCTTCCAGCGGCCGCGCGGTGCCAGCGGAGCTGGAGGAGGCGCGCGACTACGCGGCCATGCAGCTCGCGGGCATAGCGATCAAGGGCAAACGTCATCAAGAGGCCATAAAGTGGCTGGACAGCATACGGTTCGACCAGAAGCTGATCCACCAGGCGCGGCTGCTGCTCGCGCAGATCGCCTACGAGAAACGCGACTATGAGAAGGCCAAGTCGTACCTGCTCGGCGGCAAGTTCATAGAATCCGTTCCGCCCGGCCATGTACGGTCCGACATGTATCTCCTGCTCGGATTCTGCGCCAAGATGGACAGGCACCCGACGATGGAGAAGGTGCTGGGGTTCTTCGGCAAGGTCGACCCTGGCACCAAGGGCTACCCGCAATCGCGCATGGGCATGGGCGACACCGCGGAGAAGTGGCGGCGGCCGGACCTGGCCGTGAAGTACTTCGAGCAGGCATGCGTGGCGGCCAAGTACGAACCCGAGGCGCGTTCGCGGCTCGGCAGGCTCTACATGCAGTTGGCGGAGAAGCAGAAGGACGCCGCGAAGAGGGAGGATCTCTACAGGAAGGCGGGCGACCATTTCAGCAAGCTCACTAAGAAGTACCCGTCATCCCAGTTCGCCAAGGCCGCGAGCGAACCGATCAAGGAGTTGATCGCGAAGGGCCTTGACGTGAAGCTGGCGATCTCGGACGAGGATGTGATCAAGCAGTGGCAGAAGGTCGTGGACGCGAATCCGGGCACCCCGGAATCCGCGCGGGCGCTCATCAACATCGCGCGCATGCACCAGAAGCCGATCATCGACGAGAAGACCGAGAAGTTCGTGAAGGCTCCCAACTTCGAAGCGTGTCTCCACGCCTGCGACGCGCTGTTGAACGCCGGTGTCTACACGGGCAAGGGGCTGTCGCCCAAGTTCTGGCACGACGTTCAGACGGAGGCGCTCTACTACCGCGGCCTGTGCCGCGTGTCGAGCATCGGTCAGAAGGTATCGTCCGACACGAACAACCCGGCGATCCCGAGGTACATAAGGGATGTGAAGGCGGTGGACGCGATGGTCGACCTGCGCAGGGCGCAGAAGATGGTGGACCCCAAGCAGCGCGAGCTGGCGAAGAACATCGAGATCGTGTTGCTGGAGGCGATGTTCAAGTCGGATGACGAGGCCGACCGCAAGGCGGCGGAGAAGCGCTTCAACGAGCTCATCGAGAAATACGGCCGCGAGCCACGGTTCCAGAAGCTGGCGGTGGACCTGGCCAAGTGGCACCACGAGCAGGGCAACTACGTGATAGCGGCGCGGCTGTACCGCGGCGTGGCGGACCGGGGCGGCGTGGACCTCGCGCAGGAGGACATCACGCGCCTGCTGTTCATGTCCGGAAAGCTTTACAGCAAGGCGGCCTATGATTCGGCGAACAAGAAGACGGCCCGCCGTTACGCGATCTACGTCTACCCGCGCGAAGTCATCCAGTTCGCGGGCCTGATCAACACGCACAAGCCGTTCCAGAAGGCGATCCGCGGCGATTGGTCCGAGGCCGAGATCACGGCCGAGGAAGCGTTGTTCAAGGTATCGAAGCTTTCCGGCATCCCGTTCGTCTGGTCGAGACGGTCGGGGCAGGGCTCCATCGCCGACTATCTCAGGACGAAGAAGCTGAAGCTCACCAGGAAGGACGGTACGGTCCAGGACTTTCTCAAGGAGATACTCGACCTCGAGAAGCACGATCTCGCGTTCGATATCGGATTGACCGGGGCGGGCCCGACGATCAAGCCGGACGATGCGGACGACGCCTCGATCGAGGAGAAGGAAACCCGCAAGATCATAGAGATCTACGCAAAGAACGACGAGTTCACGCGCTACGTTCCGATGACGAAGCCCTACGGTGCATGGTCGCAGACGCACAAGGGCACCACGATGATGTTCTCGATCATGAAGCGGATCGAGCAGCTGAGCGGCACGAAGGCCCGATACGCTGAGGGCGTCAACCGCGAGGATGTGCTGGCCGCCGAGTATGATGAGTTGCCCGGCATGGATTCGTCGAAGAGCTACTCGTGCGCGGAGACGCTGGAGGCGCTTCTCGATGCGCAGGGCCTCGCGCACAAGATGGTGCAGCGCGACCTGTCGGCCGAGCTGTACGAGAAGGCGAAGGACTGTTTCAACGAGATCCGGAAGATCGACCCGAAGAGCCCGGAGGGCGAGCAGTCGCTGTTCCTGCTGGCGCTGAACTACTACCAGCAGGAGAACTACGAGCGCATGAAGATCGTGCTCCAGAACTACCTGAAGGTCTTCGACACCCCGGCGTTCGATCACTACCACCAGGCGTGTTTCTGGGTGGGCTGGACGCTGGAGCAGGAGAAACGCTTCCGCGATGCGTGGCGCTACTACAACCGCGCCGCGGACGAGGAGCTGGTCGTATACATGCCCGAGGACGGGTCGGCGCTGCCCGAGCCGGAGGAGCTCCGCGCGAAGATGTCCTACGACTCCGACTTCTCGCTGCAGGAGACTGTGACCGGTATGTTCACGAACTACTCGCTCGAGGGGGCGTTCCTGGACTTCGTCCGAGTGAACAGCGGCGTGGACGTCAGGATGGACCCAACGGCGCTGGGGCTGGTCACCAACAAGATCCGCAGGACGTTCAGGGAGAAGACGGTCTTCGATCTGCTCTACGACGTGCTGAAGGAGCAAAAGATGACTTTCCGGGTTGAGAACGTGGACAAGAAGACGGCGGAGAAGGCGTACTACCGGATGGCCTATTGCTACAAGCAGGAGGGCCTCAACGAGCAGGCCCTGTCGAGCTGCACTGTGTTGTTGGACAGGTACCCGAAGACCAGCCGCAGGCGCAGGGCGATCAAAATGAAGCTCGACGTCTACAAGGCGTTGAAGGACTACGGCAACGTGCTCAAGACGCTGATGACCCTGAAGGGCGAACTCGGCGAGGAGGCGTTCAAAATCGACTACGAGATAGCGTGGGTCTACCTGGACCTGTGCAGGTACGAGGAGTCGATCCGGCACTTCAAGACCGCGCTTAACGCGAGCACGGACCCGTCGGAGCGCGTGAAGATACGCGACGGCTATGCGCGTGCCCTGCTGAAGGCGGGCAAGCACGCGGAGGCGCTTTCACAGTACCGGGCGCTCCTGAAGGAGGAGCCGGGAGCGCTCAGGAAGTTCATCGACGAGATGCTGGTATGGTACCTGGAGCGTGCAACGGGCCAGAAACAGACAGACGACCTTCCGCCCGAGGCGTCCCGTATTATCAAGGAATACGAGGCCCTCGACGAGGAGCAGCTGTCGCGGCTGACGAGGTCGGCGCTGGCTAAGGTGACGTGGATTTACTATGTTACGGCGCTGGTGGACCTCAAGCGGAACGATCCGGACCGCGCGCTGGCGAAGTTCGATGCGGCCGGGAATTCGCCGGACGACAGCCTCGCGGCGGACGCCATCCACGAGACGGGGTCTATCCACATGAAAGCGAAGCGGTTCGAAGCGGCGCGCGAGTCGTTCGAGTACCTGCTGTTCTCGACGAAGGCGGCCGAGGCGGAAGTGAAGGCGATCTACAACCTGGCGCTCTGTTACAGGGAGCTGGGCGACGAGGCGAAGGCGGAAGGCAGGTTCAACAGGCTGCTCAAGAAGTTTCCGGACTCTTCCTACGCCGCGATGGTAAAGGAAGAGCGGAAGAAGAAGGCAGAGGAAGAGGCAAAGGCGAAGGCGGCTGCCGAGGCGGCGAAGAAAGCGGAGGCCGAGAAGGCGGCGGCGAAGAAGGCTGAAGCGGCAGGCGGGAAGAAGGGGGAGGGGTAGGAAGTGTTCAGGGTTCAGGGCTCAGGGCTCAGTGGCGGCAGGGCGATCCGTCCGATCCGTCTGATCGGTCCGATCGGCCTGATCCTCCTGCTTGCCGCGGGCGCAGCTGTTGCCGCCGACGCGCCGGAGGTGATATACCGGCGGGCGCAGAAGCTGGAGCAGGAAGGAAAGGTGTCGCACGCGATCAAGGAGTATCGCCTCTTCCTGAAGAACCATCCGACGCACTCGCAGGTCCTGGAGGCGCAGTACCGGCTGGCGAAGTGTCTGGACTCGATCGGGATGATCGACGAGGCGGTACAGTATCTGCAGGCGGTCACGAAGACGCGCACGAAGCGGTTCCGCAACCGGGCAGACGCGATGTTCCTTCTCGGCAAGCTGCTGGGGGCGCTGGACAAGCACGAGGACGCGGCGAAAGTGCTCGAACGCCTGCTCGGCGAGGGCGCGGGGCTCTACGAGGACGAGGCCCTGAATCTCTGCGGCGGCTATTACGCGGTCTCCAAGAAGTACACCGACGCCGCCAAGTACTTCAACATTCTCAAGCGGCGCAAGAACTCGAAGTTCGCCGAGCGCGCGGCCTACAAGCTGGCGATGGTCTGGCTTGAAGCCGGCAACCTGGACCTGGCCGTGGACGCGGTGAGCGACCTGGCGACGCGGTGGCCGAAGAACCAGGAAGCACGCGGCCTGATGATCAGGATCGCCGACGTGTTCCGCCAGCAGCGGAAATACGACCAGTCGATCGGCATATGCGAGCAGCTCAAGACGAACTTCCCGCGCTCGCGCGAAGGCCTGGCGGCGGACTACGTGACCGGCCTGTGCTACTACGACAAGAAGATGTTCGCGAAGGCGGAGGAGAAGCTCATCTCCGTAGCACGGGTCCCGGAGAACGTCAAGTCGGGTCTCGCGGCGGAGGCGATGATGAAGGCCGCCGACATCCAGTTCAGGGATATGGGTAACCAGGAGAAGGCGATGTCGCGCTACGAAGAGGCGGCGAGCATCGCGCGCGAGTACGCGATCGAGGGACGACAGGACAAGATCCTGGAGCTCTGCTACTTCAGGCTGGCGGAGTACTACTTCGCGAAGCGGAAGTGGAGCGTGGCGCTCGAGTTCTACACGCTGTTGCGCAAGGTCGGCACCAAGATCAACATCCTTCCGCGCATCCTGAGGTGCCAGGCGGAGCTGGGCATGGACATGGACGCGGACGCGCGGAGCGACAAGGAAGTCGAATTCATCAAGAAGAAGATCGCCGAGAACCCGGGAACCTTCGCGGCGGCGGAAGGCGAAGTGTTTTTAGCGGACCGTGAGTTCAACATGCTGAAGGAGAAGACTCAGACGGCCGAGCCGTTTCGGAAGGTGGCGAAGACGTACGAGGATATCCTGCGCCGGTATCCCGCGACCGTCCTGGCCGAGTTCCACCTGGTATCCTACATATACGTGCAGCTCGGCCGCTGCCAGGCGCGCGTGTACCAGGCCGAGCGCGAGACGGCCACGGGATCGGACACGTGGCGGAAATCGATCGAGGCCTTCGAGAAGGCCCTGGCGGTGGACGCGGAGACACCGTACGAGCTGGAGGCGCTGGAGAACATCGCGATGGTCGCCGACGCGGCGGGCCAGAAGCAGCGCGCGTTCACGGCCTACAAGAAACTCTACGAGATCACGGGCGAGAAGTACCACGAGAACAAGACGGATGCCGGCGCACGCGAGGAGATGACCGGCTACCTGCGCAGTATGCTGAGCCGGGCCGACAGCAAGGATACCGTGGAGGACGCGATCATCCTATGCCGGAGCATTATCAAGAAGGAGGGTGTCAAGTCGGACTCCGCGAGGTACGCGTTCTTCTACATGGCCGACCTCTACTACCTGAGAAAGGACTTCTCGACGGCGGCCAAGACGTACCGGGAGTTCATAAAGACGTACGGTCCGAGACAGGGACCGGACGGCAACCTGGCGGCCGGGCCGTGGAAGGTCGAGCAGCTCGACTGGAAGATCGAGCAGGTTTACGAGGCCGCGGTGCGAGTGGCGCATTCGTGGTACCTGCAATCGCACAACCAGAACATGATCAAGGCCTATACGTGGCTTGTGAACAACTTCCCGCACCACAACAAGTGGGTGGCCGAGGCGCAGTACTGGCTTGCGATGGAGTTCGCGAAGGGCAAGGCCGGCAAGACGCCCGAGATGAAGCGGAAGATGGCGGAGGCGCTGTGGAACAACGTGGTGAGCCCGAAGCCGCTGGCCGGCACCGCCGCGGCGCCGGTCGAGGAGAAGCCGAAGTCAAAGAAAAAGGGCCGCCGCGGGAAGAAGGGTCAGAAGGACTCCGGCTACTACTTCTGGGTACGCGACCGTGACATGAAGAAGTACGTGCAGCCCGCGCTCATCAAGTGCGGCGAGCTGATGAGCGAGCTGAAGGAGCACGAGCAGGCCGCGAAGGCGTTCGAATCCTACCTCAAGCTGTACCCGCCGCCGAAGCCCCGGAAGGATGAGCCGCCTCCGCCGAAGGATGACTACTACGCCATAGCCAGGTACGCGCTGGGGCGCGAATACATCTCCATGCACAGGCCAGACAAGATGGTCGAAGTCTACAAGCCCTACCTCGACGGGATGCGGGACGACAAGTTCCGGATCTCGGCGCTGCGCTTCATGGGCTTCCACTCGTCCACCAAGGAGCTGAAGGATACCGGGGTCAAGGCGTACGCGACGATCCTTGACGAGTACGGCACGAACAAGGAGGACACGGAGGGCAACCCGATACCGGTCCCGAAGGGCCAGCGGGTGCGGCAGGACAACGACAGCTGGAACGGCATCCGGATGCCGCCCCCGCCCAAGCTCGACCTGGGCCAGATCCGCTACGCGCTGGGGCATCTCTGCTGGAAGAACGAGGACTGGGAGGGTTGCATCAGGGCGCTGCTGCCGTTCGCCGTGGACCCGAGTCTCAGCGGCAACGAGTTCCGTGCGAAATCGATGTACATGGTGGGTCAGTGCTACTACAAGAAGCACGACTACAAGCACGGCCGGATAGTGCTCTGGAATTTGATAGCCGCCGCTCCGAAGTTCGAGGCGGTCGAGGAGGTCTATGTGCAGACGGCGGTCGGCTGCACCGAGCTGAAGCTCTGGGGCAAGACGAAAGAGCTCTACAAGCAGTTCATCTCGCGCCATGCGGATTCCATGCACAGGCCGCACATGGATCTTCACAACGCGGTGGCGGTCCTGGGGGACGGGGACCTGGACGGCGGTATCGCGAAGCTCAAGAACATCGCGCGCAGCGACACCTTCGAGGACGTGAAGGCCGATGCCTTCTACTACCTGGGGATAAACGAGGTGACGCCCGGGAAAGGGAAGATCGAGGGCCCGATCACGCCGAGGCATCACAAGGAAGCGCTTCGGTACCTGGAACCCAGCGTGCGGTACTTCGCGCGCGGCAGGTCGTGCCTGGCGGCCGCGAAGTCATACATGGCACTCAAGCAGTGGTTGCCGGCACAGGACATGTTGAACCGCACCGTGCGGGAGTTTCCCGATAGTCAGAAGAAGGTCGTGGACGAAGCGAAACGGCTTTTGCCGGTCGTACGGCGTGAAGCCGCGAAGAAGAACAAGTAGGGGAGATGGTGATGATGCGAAAGAACAAGTGGTTGACGGCTATTGCCGTGCTTGCCGTTGTCGCGGGCGTATGCCGGGCGCAGGAACCGAAGGAGGAAGAGGAGGGATCCAAGCCCGCCGAGCTGGACCTGACCTCCGTGTTGGACGACGGCGACGAGGTGCTGAAGTCCGAGATGGAGGAGGCGAAAGGCGGCGACCTGAAGGAGTTCAAAGTAATTACGGACAACGACATCAGCGGCCTGGAGGTCGGCGACATATACAAGAACAACGCCACCTTCTTCAAGATAGTCAAGGTCAAGGCCAAGGGTGCGAAGGGCGGCAGGTTCATTGCCCAGCGCACGAGCGGCAAGGAAGATCCCGGCCGTACGTGGAGCCGCGTCTCGGGGTTGGGGCCGCTGTCGATCTCGGGCAGGGAGACGCTGTTGACTCGCTTCCTGAGCGGTGGCCCGCTGATGTACCCTATCGCGCTCCTGATGCTCGGCACGATTGTCATAGCCATAAACAGCCTGGTGGTCTATCGCAGGTCGAAGCAGTGTCCGGATTACCTGGTGGTGACGGCCCGTGACGCGCTGAACGCGGGAGACGTGGAGGGGTTTGGCCAGGCGTTCGTGGGGGAGAAGGGACTGCTTGCGGCGATCTGCAGGTCGATGCTGGTGGATTTCGAAATATCGACCGAGGAGGACATCAGGCTGCACAGCGAGGCGGAAGCGCGCAGGCAGATAGGCGCGTTGCGGATCCCGCTCAAGACGCTGAACTTCATTGCGGCTGTCGCTCCGTTGCTGGGCCTTCTCGGGACGGTCATAGGCATGATCGGCTGCTTCGAGAGCCTGGCGGGTGATGCCGCGAGCGCCGGCAAGTCGCAGGCCATGGCCGCAGGCATCAAGGTGGCGCTGCTGACTACCGCGGCGGGTCTTTCGACGGCGGTGCCGACGATCCTGGTGTTCTTCATATTCAATCAGCGGCTGAACGGGATAATCGCGGACTGCGACAACTACGCCACGGAATTCGTGCGGAAGCTGGGACGGGCGAAACGGGCCAGGGAGAGCGCCGGGGAGGTAGCGGCATGAGTTTCGTGGACCAGGAACAGGAACAGGATCTCGAGGTGAACCTCGACCCGTTGATTGACTGCGTCTTCCTGCTGATCATCTTCTTCCTGGTTACGACCAGCTTCATCAAGATGGAGCAGGACCTCAGCATCAACCTGCCGGTCCAGAGCCGGGAGATGAAGGTAAAGAAGCCGCCCACGCGGCCGATCGTTGTCAACGTGAAATACATATCCGCGAACAACGTGATCTACACGGTGGAGAACGAGAGGGTTACACTGGCCGGATTGACGGTGAATTTCAGCCGTGCACGCATCAGGAACAAGGACCAGGCGGTGATTATCAGGGGTGACCGCCGGGTCAAGTGGGAGCACGTGGCCGCCGTAATGGGCTGCTGCGCGCAGGCGGGGATCGTGAAAGTGTCGGCTACCGTCGAGATACAGGAGCCGGTGTAGGAGGAGATGCGGCAGAGCCTGCCGCGCTCCATGGGACGGGGACAGAGCAAGCTATGGAGAGCGGCGGGCCTCCGCCGCACAAGCTATGGAGAGCGG
>Ga0272442_10007000_pt1 | contig 14674 bp, 11 predicted proteins | sample SSMForm2O_FD_200262 | JGI IMG/M metagenome (GOLD analysis project Ga0272442, IMG submission 200262) | Marine sediment archaeal communities from Little Sippewissett salt marsh, Falmouth, MA, United States - SSM-Form-2O | ecosystem: Environmental > Aquatic > Marine > Wetlands > Sediment ...
GGTGACAATGTGAATATGAAGGTAGAGTTGATCGAACCTATCGCGATGGAAGAGGGACTTCGGTTTGCCATTCGCGAAGGCGGTCGTACTGTGGGCGCCGGCGTTGTCGGTAAAATTATTGAATAGTCTGTCAAGAGCGGAAAGAGCAACTTAAAATGAGAGATATTATTACCTTGGAGTGTACAAACTGTCGGCATCGCAATTATTCGACAACCAAAAATAAAAAGAATCAGACAGGGCGTGTTGAGTATAAAAAATACTGCCGATTTTGTGACAAGCATACCCCTCACAAGGAAACCAGGTAAGAAAGCGTCGGGTTTCTGATCCCAGGGTAATAAAAAAAGCATGAATATTGGTTAGGCCTGTAGCACAATTGGCTAGTGCACCGGACTCCAAATCCGGGGGTTGGGGGTTCGAGTCCCTCCAGGCCTGCTTTCTTATTTAAAAACCGGGTAAATCAATGATTCAAAAGGTGACGAATTACGTCGGTGAAGTCAGGCAGGAAATATCAAAGGTGAGCTGGCCAAGCAAGGAAGAATTATACGGTTCAACCCTGGTCGTTCTGGTTCTGTGCCTGATTCTTTCCATTTTTATTTTTGGTGTTGATTCATTGTTGAATTTTTTGCTTCAGTTTATATTTAAGTAATCGGGGGCCGGGTTTTCCTGTGCATTGGTATACCATACATGTTTTGTCGGGACACGAGAAAAAGATACAGAAGTATCTTGAAACCGAGATTGAACGAGGCGGTCTGCAGGATCAGATTTCGCGTGTCCTGATTCCTTCGGAGGATGTTGTAGAGATGCGGGATGGTAAAAAGCGTCTGAAAAACCGCATCTTTTTCCCGGGATACATGCTGGTTGAAATGGAATTAAATAAAGTGACACAGCATGTGGTTTTGAATACACCGGGTGTCACCAACTTCGTGGGTCCCAAGAACAAACCGATGCCTTTGCAGGAAGATGAAGTTCGCCGGATACTGGGCAGGGTAGAGGACCGGCGTGACGAGGAATTGGTCGACGTGCCTTACCGGATCGGGGATCCTGTAAAAGTGGTGGATGGGCCTTTCACGGATTTTGCAGGTACGGTTGAAGAGGTTTATGAGGACAAGAAGAAAGTCAAGGTGATGGTCAGCATTTTCGGAAGGTCGACTCCGGTTGAGCTTGATTTTCTTCAGGTGGAATTGGAAAAGTAGGATTCATATAAGGACGAACAGAGGAATCTCATGGCAAAGCAAGTTGTGGGTGTGGTAAAATTTCAGATTCCGGCAGGACAGGCCAATCCATCGCCTCCGGTCGGTCCGGCACTCGGTCAGCACGGCGTAAATATCATGGAGTTTTGCAAGGCGTTTAACGCCAAAACCCAGGACAAACAGGGGTTGATAATCCCGGCCGTGATTACCATTTACAAGGACCGCTCTTTTACATTCATTACAAAGACCCCGCCGGCTGCGGTTTTGTTGAAAAAGGAAGCCGGCCTGGAAAAAGGCTCCGGAGAACCTAACCGTGAAAAGGTGGGAAAGGTGACAAAGGAGCAGGTGCGGAAAATCGCGGAAATAAAAATGGTGGATCTGAACGCCAACGATATTGAAATGGCATCCCGCATTATAGAGGGGACTGCCCGAAGCATGGGAATTATTGTCGAAGGATAAGAGCACGCTTATGAAACGAAGCAAGCGGTACAGAGCATTGTCCGAAAATGTGGATCCGAAGGCAGCATACGATCTGGAAAAAGCGATTCAGATGGTCAAGGAATCCGCAACGGCCAAATTCGATGAATCGGTGGAAATTGCCATCCGTCTGGGTGTCGACCCGAAAAAAGCGGACCAGATGGTGCGGGGGACATGTGCGCTGCCCCACGGGACCGGTAAAAAAGTCCGTGTCCTTGTGCTGTGTGCCCCGCCAAAGGATAAGGAAGCGGCTGAAGCAGGTGCCGATTTTGTCGGTCTGGAGGAATACATTAAAAAGATCGAAGACGGCTGGAGCGATGTGGATGCCATTGTGGCAACACCCGATGTGATGAAGGATGTCGGGAAGCTGGGACGTTTTCTGGGGCGGAAGGGATTGATGCCCAATCCAAAGGCGGGTACGGTCACACAGGATGTCGCCGGTGCGGTTCAGGAACTGAAAGCCGGCCGGATTGAATTTCGTGTCGACAAGTTTGGAAACATTCATGCGATCATCGGCAAAGCATCCCTCGAGGCCGGCAAGCTGTATGCCAATGCAAAAACATTGATTGAACAGGTCGTTCGTCTCAAACCCTCTTCTGCCAAGGGGCAGTACGTGAAGAATATTTCAGTTTCTTCGACAATGGGGCCGGGTGTCAATGTGGACCGTGTTACCCTTTTGGAATCATTGCGATAATCAACGAATCAGACAAAACGGATATGTCAGGGACAGAATATGTTGCGCTCAGAAAAAGAAGTTGTTGTTGAGGAAATTGCTGAAATTCTGGGGAAAGCCAAGAGTATCTTCATTACCGATTTTCAGGGATTGAATGTGGAAAAAATGCAGGCACTCAGGCAGAAATGCCGTGAAGCGTCTGTTGGCTACCAGGTGATTAAAAATACACTGGGCAGGCGGGCAGCTGAAAAAGCCGGATGCCAGGAACTGGCTGATTATCTGGAAGGCCCTTCGGCCATCGCTTTCAGTTATGATGACCCGTCCGCACCTGCCCGGGTGATAGTCGATTTCGCAAAGACCGAAGAAAAACCGACCATCAAAGTGTCCATTTTTGAAGGCGAATTTTTTGGTCCTGACAGAGTAAAAATGATTGCGGAACTTCCCCCCAGAGAAGTGCTGCTTTCAAAAATGGTCGGCGGGTTTAATGCCCCCATACAGGGATTGGTGGGCAGTCTGAATGGCCTGCTTTCCAAACTGGTTCGAACGCTGGATGCAGTGAGAAACACGAAATAAACGATTTTGCATTTTGTAAATCATTTTTAATTGTTGGAGGATGATAATGGCCGAAGAAAAAAAGACGGACGAAGCCGTGGAAACCAAAGAGAAGAAAAAAACAGCGGCTTCCCCCAATGTTGACAAGATTTTGGAGGCCGTCAAGGCAATGACCGTGATGGAGCTGGCTGAGCTGGTCAAAGCGCTGGAAGATGAATTTGGTGTGACAGCGGCGGCGCCTGTGATGGCAGCCATGCCCGGAGCGGCAGCAGCACCGGGTGGAGCGGCAGTTGAGGAAGAAAAAACCGAGTTTGACGTGATGCTTACAGCTATCGGATCCAATAAGATTAATGTGATCAAAGTGGCACGTGCCATCACCGGTCTCGGCCTGAAAGAGGCCAAAGATCTCGTGGAATCGGCACCCAGCGCCATCAAGGAAGGCATCACAAAGGATGAGGCTGAAAATATCAAGAAGCAGCTGGAAGAAGCTGGTGCAACGGTTGAGTTGAAGTAACGGTTCATTAAACGCTTCAGGAAAGAGGTGTTTTTTTTGAAAAAGCAGCCACTTCAAAGAAAAACATTTTCAAAAATTATGTCAGCTGTGGAGATTCCTGATCTGCTGGATATTCAGATTCAGTCCTACAAGAATTTCCTGCAGGATGATGTGATGCCGAACAAGCGTAAAATGCAGGGACTGCAGGAAGCGTTTGTTTCGTTGTTCCCCATTACCGATTCCAGGGAGACATATCTTCTGGAGTTTGTTGAATACTATGTTGAAACACCCAAGTATTCTGTGGATGAATGCCGGGAACGTGGAATGACATATGCAGTGCCGATCAAGGCCAAGCTGCGTTTATCGGTTCGGGATTCCTACAGTGGAAAAAAGAGTTACGTTGACACCATTGAACAGATCGTCTATCTTGGCAATTTTCCCTATATGACCGAACGGGGTACTTTTATCATTAACGGTGCTGAAAGAATCATTGTGAATCAGCTTCACCGTTCGCCGGGTGTCTTTTTTGATGAGAAAATCTATCCCAACGGGACCAAAACATTCTCGGCCCGGGTCATTCCTTTCAGGGGATCCTGGCTCGAGTTTATGACAGATCTGAATGATGTCTTGTATGTCTATGTGGATCAGGGCCGGAAATTTCCCGTCACAACACTGCTTCGCGCGCTGGGATGCTCCTCGGATGAGGAGGTGCTTCGGCTGTTCAACATGATCGATGAGGTGTCTGTTTCGGATCCGAAAATAAAGGATTATGTTGGCAAAAAAGTTTTTTTCAGTCAGGAAGAAACAGGCGTTGTCGATGAAAAAACGGGCGAAATTATTCTGGAACGGGATGGTTTGCTGGAGGAAGTCCTGATCCCCCGGCTGAAAAAAATGGGCGTCGAACGGCTGAAATTTATCGCTTCGGATGATGGGCTGGAAGGATCCGAAGTTATAAACAATACCCTGATGAAAGATACTGTTCAGTCCGAAAGCGACGCTATTGAGGCCATTTACCGCCAGCTGCGATCGGGTGATCCGCCGGATCTGGATACGGCGCGGGGTCTTATTGACCGGCTGTTTTTTAATCCCAAGCGTTATGACCTCGGCCGTGTCGGGCGGTATCGGCTTAACAGGAAACTCGGACTGGATGTTTCGGATGATGTTACCATTCTGACCAATGAAGATTTTGTGGCAATCATCAAGTATCTGCTCGTGCTGCGCGCAGGCAACAAGACCATTGATGATATCGATCATCTTGGGAACCGCCGGGTCCGGACCATTGGGGAGCAGCTGAGTGCTCAAATGACGGTTGGCCTTTCACGTATGGCCAGGACCATCAAAGAAAGGCTGAATATCGGCGATAACGAAAAGATGACACCACAGGACCTTGTCAATGCCCGGGCCATCATGTCGGTCATCAATACATTTTTTGGTACCAGCCAGCTTTCACAGTTTATGGATCAAACAAATCCGCTTGCAGAGCTGACCCATAAAAGAAGGCTGTCCGCACTGGGCCCGGGTGGTCTGACACGTGAACGCGCCGGTTTCGAGGTTCGTGATGTCCATTATACACATTATGGCCGGTTGTGCCCCATTGAGACACCGGAAGGTCCCAACATCGGATTGATATCTTCCATTGCCACGTACGCACGAATCAATGCTTTCGGTTTTCTTGAAACACCCTACCGCAGGGTTGAAAATGGTGTGGCCACGCGTACGATTGAGTATTTAAGCGCCGATGAAGAAGAAAAATTTATTATTGCCCAGGCAAATGCACCCATCGATAAAAAGGGCAAATTCCTGAACGACCGGATCAAAGCAAGGTATCGGGGGGAGTTCCCGATCGTAAAGCCGGAACAGGTCGATTACATGGATGTCTCTCCGAATCAGATCGTCAGCGCTGCTGCGGCCCTGATTCCGTTCCTGGAGCATGATGATGCCAACCGTGCCCTTATGGGATCGAATATGCAGCGTCAGGCTGTGCCGCTTCTTCAGCCTGAGTCGCCGCTGGTCGGTACCGGTGTTGAGGAGAAAGTGGCACGCGATTCGAGAGCACTTCTGGTTTCTGATGTGGCGGGGGGTGTCGAAAAAGTGACCGCGGATGAGATCACCATTCGGGTGAAGGAATCCGGCCGCAATCTGAAAATCGAACAGCTGCTCAATTTTGATCAGCAGGAACTGGTGACATACAAGTTAACCAAATTTCTTCGGACCAACCAGGACACCATGATCAACCAACGCCCGCTGGTTCGGGTGAACGATGAGGTTTTAAAGGGCAGTATTCTGGCGGACGGGTGTGCAACAGAAAACGGTGAACTGGCCCTGGGACGCAACATTCTGGTCGCTTTCCTGCCATGGCGTGGGTATAATTTTGAAGATGCCATTGTTATCAGTGAACGTGTGGTTCAGGATGATATCTATACATCCATCCATATTGAGGAATTTGAACTTCAGGTGCGGGATACAAAGCGTGGCGAAGAAGAGTTAACACGTGAAATTCCGAATGTATCGGAAGAGGCCACCAAAAATCTCAATGAAAACGGCGTGATTCGTGTCGGTGCGGAAGTGAAGGCGGGAGATATACTGGTCGGGAAAGTAACCCCGAAAGGCGAAACCGAACCAACGCCGGAAGAAAAACTGCTCAAGGCCATTTTTGGAGAAAAGGCCGGTGATGTGAAGGACGCATCTCTGAAGGCCCCGCCGGGAATGAATGGTATCGTCATTGATACGAAGGTTTTTTCTCTGAAACGACGAGATTCCAAGTCCAAGAAACAGGACAAAAAACTGGTTGAAGATGTTGAGACCCGGGGGAAACGTGAAGAAGAAAGGGCGACAGCACTCTGGTATGAAAGGCTGAAGGCACTTTTAAGAGACAAAGTCTCCGCCGGAATCAGGGATATTGAATCACAAAAAGTCGTTGTCCGCAAGGGTCTGAAATTTTCAGATAATGTGCTCTCCAAGCTGGATTTTAATACACTGGATATCAGTGAACCCTGGGTCGAGGATGATAACAAGACCAATCAGCTCATTGAAAGACTGTATATCAAATACCATGACAAGCTGAAGTCTGTCAGCGACAATGTGATCAAGGAAAAGGATAAAATCAGTGTTGGTGATGAATTGCCTCCCGGTATTGTCCAGCTTGTCAGGGTGTATGTGGCCCGGAAACGGAAGCTTCAGGTTGGAGACAAAATGGCCGGGCGCCACGGCAACAAAGGTGTTGTTGCCAAGATTGTTCCGGTTGAGGAAATGCCATATCTTCCGGATGGTACGCCGATAGATATTCTTCTGAATCCTCTCGGAGTACCCTCCCGCATGAACCTGGGTCAGATACTTGAAACCATGCTGGGCTGGGCGGCCAAGGAATTGAACTGCAGTTTTGCCACTCCTGTGTTTGACGGCGCGACCGAAGAGGAAGTGAAAAAATATATGGAAAAGGCCAAGCTTCCTCTGGACGGCAAAATCGAACTGTATGACGGACGGACCGGGGAACAATTTGATCACAAGGTGACTGTGGGTCAGATCTACATGATGAAATTGTCTCATCTGGTAGAAGACAAGATTCATGCCAGATCCATTGGTCCGTATTCATTGATTACCCAGCAGCCTTTGGGCGGGAAAGCACAGTTTGGCGGTCAGCGTTTCGGTGAAATGGAAGTATGGGCGCTGGAAGCCTACGGTGCCGCAAGGACACTGCAGGAAATCCTCACTGTAAAGTCGGATGATGTGCGGGGTCGTGCCAAAGCGTATGAGGCCATTGTAAAAGGGGAAAATCTGCCCTCTCCGGGGATCCCCGAATCCTTCAATGTGCTTCTAAAGGAACTCATGGGACTCGGCCTGGATGTCGAGTTGCGATAAAACCGAACCCTCTTAAGGAGGTGTTTTCAATTGTCTTATATAGGACAAGATAAAAAAGATTTTTCGGTCATAGCATTAAACCTGGCATCACCGGATACCATTCTCAGCTGGAGCCACGGGGAAGTGCTGAAGCCCGAAACCATCAATTACCGCTCGTACAAACCGGAGAAAGACGGGCTCTTTTGTGAGAAGATATTCGGCCCTGTCAAGGATTATGAGTGTCATTGCGGTAAATACAAGCGGATACGCTATAAAGGCATCATCTGTGACCGCTGTGGCGTGGAAGTCACGACCAAGTCGGTCCGGCGCGAAAGAATGGGGCATATATCTCTGGCGGTTCCGGTTGTCCATATCTGGTATTTTCGTTCCATTCCTTCAAAGATCGGCTATATTCTCGGTATGTCGTCCACGGATCTCGAAAAGGCCATTTACTATGAGTCATATCTGGTTATCGAACCGGGAGATACCGGACTTCGTCCCATGCAGCTGATCTCGGAGGAGGAATATCTTGAAATCCAGGAAGAGCTGGATGCAAGAAGTGCTGAATCCGTTGAGCCGGTGGATGACGAAGTGCAGCCGAAACAGTTTTTGGCGGAAATGGGCGGGGTTGCCATCCGTGAAATGCTGCGCCGTGTCGATATTGACCAGCTGGCCAGAGAGCTGAGGACACAGGTGAAAACGGAATCTTCGGTCCAGCGGAAAAGAGACGCATTGAAGCGTCTGGGTGTTATTGAGGCATTCCGGAGAACGGAAAGCGGTAAACCGAATAAGCCTGAATGGATGGTTATGAGTGTGATTCCCGTTATTCCGCCGGAACTGCGTCCCCTGGTGCCTTTGGAGGGCGGGAGGTTTGCCACATCCGATTTAAACGATTTGTATCGGCGTGTTATCATTCGTAACAACCGCCTTAAAAAGCTTCTTGAAATACGTGCACCCGAAGTGATTCTTCGTAATGAAAAACGAATGCTCCAGGAAGCCGTTGACTCGTTGTTTAACAATGGTAAGCGTCGTGCTGCTGTCCGGGGCGAAGGGAACCGGCCGCTCAAGTCTCTGTCCGACATGCTCCGCGGAAAACAGGGACGTTTCCGGCAGAATCTTCTGGGGAAGCGCATTGATTATTCGGGAAGGTCTGTGATTGTGGTGGGCCCGGAATTGACAATGGATCAATGCGGTCTGCCCAAGGAAATGGCGCTGGAACTGTTCAAGCCCTTTGTTATTCGTCAGCTGGTCGAGCGGGGAATCGTTAAAACGGTCAAGTCGGCCAAGAAACTGGTCGAGCGGCGTGAAGACGAAGTATGGGATATTCTTGAAGAGATCATCGAGGATCATCCGGTGATTTTAAACCGGGCACCGACGCTGCACCGCCTGGGCATCCAGGCATTTCAGCCTATACTGGTGGAAGGAAAAGCCATTTCCATCCATCCCCTGGTCTGTGCTGCATTCAATGCGGATTTCGACGGCGACCAGATGGCCGTTCATGTACCCCTTTCTGTTGAGGCACAGCTTGAGGCAAAAGTACTCATGCTCTCAAGCAATAATATTCTCTCGCCTGCGAACGGCCGGCCTCTGGCCATACCCAGCCAGGATATTGTGATCGGATGCTATTATATGACCAAAGCCAAGAAAGAGGACCTGGGCGAAGGGATGACTTTCGCGGATCAGGAAGAGGTTTTGGCCGCATATCATGACAATAAAATCGGTTTTCATGCCAAAATAAAAGTACGGATAGAAGGCAAGCTGCTGGATACGACAACGGGCCGTGTTCTTTTCAATCAGGTTGTACCCAGGGAGCTTGGATTTTTAAATGAACTTCTGACCAAACGGCGGATGGAAGACATTATCGCCAAAAGCTATAAGCTGGCAGGCAGTCGGCGGACCGTCGAGTTTCTGGATGATTTGAAGGCCACAGGTTTTCATTATGCGATGAAAGCAGGTGTAACCATCGGCATTGATGATGCCTTGATCCCTGATGAGAAGGTGGATCTTGTTGAAAAATCAAACAAGGAAGTGGATCATATACGGAGTCTCTACGAAAAAGGCATTATTACGGATGGAGAAAGGTACAACAAGGTCATCGATGTCTGGACACGCGCCACGAATCAGGTGGCTGAGTATCTGTTCGATCACCTGAAGGTGGATCAGAACGGATTCAATCCTGTGTACATGATGGCTGACTCCGGTGCCCGTGGAAGCAAGGAACAGATCAGGCAGCTGGCCGGCATGCGCGGTCTGATGGCCAAACCCCAGAAAAAGCTGACAGGCGGAACCGGTGAAATCATTGAATCGCCCATTACAGCCAATTTCCGTGAAGGCCTGTCGGTTCTGGAATACTTCATCTCGACACACGGCGCAAGAAAGGGATTGGCCGATACAGCGCTTAAAACAGCGGATGCCGGCTATATGACCCGCAGACTGGTCGATGTGGCCCAGGATGTGGTCATCACAATGAAGGATTGTGGTACCATTATGGGATTGCATGTGGGTGATTTGAAAGAGGGCGAGGAAATCATTGAACCCCTGCGTGACCGAATTCTGGGTCGTGTGACATCAGAAGATATTTATGATCCTGATACGGGCGAAGTGCTCGTTGAAGCAGGTATGCTCATTGATGAAGACATTGCGGATCTGATCGTTTCCAAAGGTATTGACGTGGTTGGCATCCGGTCGGTTTTGACATGCGAGGCTGACCGGGGCGTCTGTGCCGACTGTTACGGGAGAAATCTTGCCACGGGAAGCAATGTGGCCGAAGGTGAGGCCGTGGGTGTCATGGCTGCGCAGTCCATCGGTGAACCCGGCACACAGCTCACACTGCGTACTTTTCATATAGGTGGAACCGCAAGCCGCATTGCAGCTGAATCAGAAGTGGTTGCAAAGGGTGATGGTTATGTGCAATATGAAAACATACATTTTGTACAGCAGCCGGATAACACCATTATTGCACTGAGACGCAACGGCCAGCTGAATGTACTGGATGAGGACAACCGCATTATTTCAAGGTTTGTCGTGCCCTACGGTGCGCATCTTCTAGTTAATGACGGGGATACGGTAACCAAGGGTCAAACCCTTTTCCGTTGGGATCCTTACTCCGATACGATTCTGGCCAATACAGACGGGAAAATCAAGTTTGTAGATATTGCGGAGAATGTCACTTTCCGTGAGGAAGTGGATGAAGCGACGGGACAACGGCAGCGGGTGATTATCGAATCCAAGGACAAGGGATTGAGTCCCCATATCACCATTGTTGATTCGAAAGGCAAAAAACAGGGTTCCTATATTATACCGACACGGTCTCATCTTGTTGTGAAAGACGGCCTGGAGGTGAAGGCCGGTGACATGCTGGTTAAAATACCGAGAGAGATCAGTAAAACCAGGGATATTACTGGCGGCCTGCCCCGGGTGGCGGAGCTTTTCGAGGCCCGGCGTCCAAAAGCTCCCGCCATCGTCAGCGAAATTGACGGGACAGTCAAGTTCGGCCAGGTGAGGCGTGGGGTCCGGAAAGTGGTTGTCACATCACGGGACGAACGTGACAAGCGCACATATCTGATTCCTTATGGGAAGCACCTTCTGGTTCATGAAGGCGATATTGTTCAGGCAGGTGAAAAGCTTTCGGAAGGATCCGTTGCACCACACGATATTCTGGCCATTCTGGGAGCGAATAAAGTGCAGGAATACCTGGTGAATGAGATCCAGGAGGTATACCGGCTGCAGGGCGTGCGTATCAATGACAAGCATATCGAGGTGATCGTGCGCCAGATGCTGCGAAAGGTGCGTGTCGAGGATCCGGGTGACACAGAGTATCTGGAGAACGATGAAGTGGATCGTCTCAAATTTTTAAAGACCAACGATGAGATTCTGAACAAGGTGGTGATTTCGGACCCCGGAGATTCCCGTTTTAAAGAGGGAGATGTGGTGGACAAGGTCAAAGTGACCATGGTCAATGAGAAACTGGAACAGGATGATAAAGCATCCGCTTCGTTCCGCGCGGCCAAACCGGCTACATTTCATCCGCTGTTGCTGGGCATCACCAAGTCGGCGCTGGGTACCGATTCGTTTATTTCCGCAGCCAGTTTCCAGGAAACGACGCGCGTACTCACGGATGCTGCCATAAAGGGGAAAGTGGATGGGCTGGAGGGATTGAAAGAAAATGTCATTATGGGGCATTTAATCCCGGCAGGCACAGGTCTCCGGCGGTTTAACAAACTCCGTGTCACGGTCAAGGATACGGAAAAAGATCTGATCGAAGGCCCTTCGAAGCAAGAGGCCATGGAAGAAGAAGCGTCGAAATCAACAGATTAAGACAGGAGGCGTTTTTGCCAACAATCAATCAATTGGTTCGGAAAGGGCGAAAAACCATTACAAAGAAAACCAAAGCCCCGGCTCTCAGGAACTGTCCGCAGAAAAGAGGTGTGTGTACGCGTGTGTATACAACCACACCCAAAAAACCCAACTCAGCCCTTCGCAAGGTTGCACGTGTGCGGCTGACCAACGGATTTGAGGTCACGGCCTATATTCCGGGAGAGAGCCACAACCTCCAGGAGCATTCTATTGTGCTTATTCGTGGCGGCCGTGTCAAGGATCTGCCGGGCGTTCGTTATCATATCGTTCGCGGTGCATATGACACAAGTGGTGTAGAAGGCCGGGAGAGAAGCCGGTCAAAATATGGCGTGAAACGAAAGAAGTAGACCGAGGAAATAAGTATGTCGAGAAGAAGAAAACCACAGAAAAGACAGGTGTTACCCGATCCGGTGTACCATAAGGAAATTGCCACAAAATTCATCAATGGATTGATGAGAAAAGGCAAGAGAAGTGTCGCCGAAAAGATATTCTACTCATCCATGGACATCATTGAGTCCAAGACCGGAACCAGGGGAATCGAAGTATTTGAAAAAGCGCTGGATAATGTCAAACCGGTGCTCGAGGTTCGGTCCCGCCGCGTGGGCGGCGCAACATATCAGGTGCCTGTGGAAATACGGCCCAACCGGCGGAATGCACTGGCGATTCGATGGATTATTACTTTTTCCAAGGGCCGTTCCGAAAAAACCATGGCAGAACGCCTGGCAGGCGAATTGATAGCCGCTTCCAATGAGGACGGCGCGTCGATAAAGAAAAAGGATGATACCCACCGGATGGCGGAAGCGAACAAGGCCTTTGCGCATTTCAGGTGGTAAACTCTGGAAGAAGATGGAATTATGTCGCGGTCAATAAAACTTGAGAAGGTGCGCAATATCGGTATCATGGCTCATATCGATGCCGGCAAGACCACCACGACTGAACGGATTCTTTTTTATACGGGAAAAGTTCATCGTATGGGGGAAGTGCACGATGGCGCCGCTACCATGGACTGGATGGCCCAGGAAAAGGAGAGAGGCATCACCATCACATCTGCGGCCACGACATGTTACTGGAAGGATCATCTGATCAATATTATTGATACGCCGGGACATGTGGATTTTACGGTGGAAGTTGAGCGCTCCCTGCGGGTGCTGGATGGGGCCATAGCCATTTTTTGTGGTGTCGGCGGCGTCGAGCCCCAGTCGGAGACAGTCTGGCGGCAGGCTGAAAAGTATCATATTCCGAGACTTGCCTTTATTAACAAGATGGACCGGATTGGTGCCAATTTTGATAACGCGGTTGACATGATAAGGGAGCGTCTTGGCAGCAATCCCGTAAGGATACAATTTCCAATGGGCGAGGGGGATCTTTTTACCGGTATCATCGATGTGATATCCATGAAGGCCATTGTATACAATGAATCTTCTCTCGGGGCGCAGTGGGAGGAGCTGGATATACCAAGAGATCTCAGGGAAAAGGCGAATCAGTATCATCATGATCTGCTGGAAGCCATCGCAGAATTTGATGACGGCGTTATGGAAAAATATATTAACGGTGAGGAGCCTTCCCGGGCTGAAATTATGGGGGCTATCCGAAAAGGCACTTTGAGTGTCGGAATCGTTCCGGTACTCTGTGGTGCCGCTTTCAGAAACAAGGGTGTTCAGCGTCTGATGGATGCTGTGGTTGATTTTCTTCCGTCCCCCTTGGACGTTCCTGATATTGAAGGGATAGATCCAAAGAAAAACAAACCGCTGCATCGCCGGCCCGATGATGATGAAAGTTTTTCCGCGCTGGCATTTAAAATTGTCAGCGATTCCTTTGTCGGAAGGCTGACCTATTTTCGTGTATATTCGGGTGTGGTGCATAAAGGAAGTTATGTGCTGAATACGGAGGCCGGCCGGAAGGAACGTCTGGATCGGATATTAAGAATGCATGCAAACAAGCAGGAGGATCTGGATTCCGTCGCGACAGGTGACATTGTGGCTGCGGTAGGGCTTCGCTACACCCGTACCGGTGATACATTGTGTGATCCGAAGCATCCGGTTGTACTGGAACCCATGCATTTCCCTGAACCGGTCATTGATATTGCCATTGAGCCCAAGACCAAGGCAGATGAAGCCAGGCTGACGGATTCACTCAACAAGCTGATGATGGAAGATCCGACTTTCAGGGTTTCCATTAATGAAGATACAGGACAAACCATCATCTCCGGGATGGGAGAGCTGCACCTTGAAATTATCATTGACCGGCTGTTGCGTGAATTCAAAGTCAGGGCCAGTGTGGGGCGACCCCAAGTGGCATATAAGGAGACTATTACCAAATCGTACCTTTCGGAAGGCCGGTTTGTCAGACAGACCGGGGGGAAAGGACAATATGGCCACGTCGTTGTTCAGCTGGAGCCCACACCCAGGGGAACGGGTTTTTTGTTTGAAAATCGTATTATGGGCGGTGTGATTCCAAAGGAATTTATTCCGGCCGTTGAAAAGGGGATCAGGGATTCGATGAATAACGGAATATTGGCGGGTTACCCGCTTGTGGATATCAAGGCGACCCTGGTTGACGGCTCTTTTCATCCGGTGGATTCATCGGAAATATCATTTAACATTGCCGGTTCCATGGCGCTTCAGGAAGGGGTAAGAAAAGCCGGCCCTGCGCTGCTTGAGCCGGTGATGAAGGTCGAGGTGATTGTCCCGGAGGAATATCTTGGCGAGGTTCTGGGTGATCTCAATGGCCGGCGTGCCCAGATCAACGGTATTCATGCACGGAACGATGCCCAGGTTGTGTCGTCCACAGTCCCACTGCGGCATATGTTCGGTTATGCCACGGATCTCCGGTCACGGACACAGGGTAGAGCTGTATATACCATGCAGTTTGCACGTTATGAAATATTATCTGAATCAGAAACAAAGAAAATTCTGGAAAGAGTGAGAGGTCTTGTGTATTAAACCCATTGTCAATGGAGGAGAACAAGAATGGCGAAGGCTAAATTTGAACGAACGAAGCCGCATGTGAATATAGGGACGATTGGTCACGTGGACCATGGGAAGACGACATTGACGGCGGCGATTACCATGTATCTGTCGAACAAGGGACAGGCAG
>Ga0272442_10007001_pt1 | contig 14673 bp, 1 predicted proteins | sample SSMForm2O_FD_200262 | JGI IMG/M metagenome (GOLD analysis project Ga0272442, IMG submission 200262) | Marine sediment archaeal communities from Little Sippewissett salt marsh, Falmouth, MA, United States - SSM-Form-2O | ecosystem: Environmental > Aquatic > Marine > Wetlands > Sediment ...
ACCGCCCGGAGCTGTGAAACGGAGCAGGGTTATCCGGGTTTTGAGGTCTGCAATGAAACGTGCACGGGATTCGAGCCGTGCCAATCGGAATTTTACTGTGGGGATGAGATCTGCACCAGCCCGCCCGAAGAGGCCGCGAACTGCCCCGAAGACTGTTATCCGGGCCCGATCTGTGGCAACCAGATTTTAGAAGCAGGCGAGGAATGCGACGGCAATGCCGGCGTCGAGTGGCTTTGTGACGGCGTTTGTCTCGAAGGAGTGCCGTATTGTAATGAAAATTGTGAATGTGCCTGTGAGATGACGGAGTGCCAAGATGCGAGTGACTGTATCCCGCTACCGGATGAGGGCTGTACGCAACCTGATTGCATCAATGGCGAATGTGTCTATCTTCCTTTGGATGGTGTGCCGTGTCTATCCGATGGTGAATTCTGTACAGGAGAAGAGGTATGCCGGGAAGGCGAGTGTATCAGCCCCGGGAATCCCTGCGATGAAGGTGATCGGTGTAACGAAGAATCAGACCAGTGTGTGCCGATTCCGGTCTGCGGTAACCAGATTCTGGAAGCAGGCGAGGAATGCGACGGAACCGCCCGGACCTGTGAAACCGAGGCAGGCTATCCGGGTTTTGAGGTCTGCAATGATACGTGTACAGGATTTGATCCATGCGAATCGAGATTATATTGTGGAGATGGATTATGTACGTATTTAATAGAGGATTGTGAGAATTGTCCGGAAGACTGCGGGGCCTGTGAGCCGGCTTGTTATGATGAATGCGATTCTGGCGCGCGGGAATGCACCGGGGATTTTGATTATCATGTTTGCGGTCAATACGATGACGACTCCTGTTTGGACTGGGGCCCGGTGACGGATTGCCTCGGCGATGAGATATGCGTTGAGGGGGAGTGTATACTCGCCTGTGTCAGGAATTGCGAGGGCAAGGAATGCGGTCCTGACGGATGCGGGGGCATTTGCGGGACATGCCCGGAAGGTTTTCTGTGTACTGCGGATCAATTGTGTGAGGCGGTCTGCTCAGATGAATGCGAAACGGATGCGCGTGAGTGCACGGGAGATTATGATTACCGTGTCTGCGGCCAGTATGATGATGACGCCTGCCTGGAGTGGAGCGATGTCACAAGTTGCCCCTCGCAACAGGTGTGTTCGGACGGTTACTGCGTGCCGCAACCAGACGGGTGTTCTTTGTATGCATCGCCTTCCGGATCCGGAGAAAGCTGCTCTTCTTTGTCTCCCTGCCATTTGGCAAGAGCCATGGCCATGGCCGTTGGCGGAGATACGATTTGCCTGAATGACGGATATTATGGGCATTTGGAAGTCAAGGGTCTGGCTGCTTCGGAAGATATCACGATAAAAAATCGAACCGGCCATCAACCGGGTTTCCGCTCCGTCCGCGTGTCTGCTTCGCATCACGTGATTTTCAAAGGATTGCATATAAGCCCTGATCTAGCGGAAATGTATGATGCCCCAGGCAGATTATTCAGTGTTGAGCAGGACAGTTCGGATATTACCCTTCAGGATAGTTTTCTTTATTTAATTAAAGATACTTATCGTGCGGCGATGGTTGATTGGGATGGTTTAAAAAACTTTTATGCTATTCAGGTTAAAGGTCCGCGTGTGACGATTAAAGATAATACCTTAAGAAATATCAAGACCGGCATTGGTGTCTTTAACACGCACGCCGTTATTGAAGGGAACACATTGGAGAATTTGGCGCGGGGCATTATCGTCACCGAGAATGACGCAATTATCCAGAACAATGTCATCAAGAATTTCTATAAAAGCGGTACGGCCATCGCATTCCACCGCGGCAAGAATACCGATCCGATTTATAATGCCGTGATTCGGGGGAATCTCATTATGAGCCATGACCTTAATATGGCGGATTCGATGATGCAAGCGATACAGGGTATCACCTGTTTCTCGGACGGGATGGCGCATAATTTTCGCGTGGAAAATAATGTGGTCATGACACAGCATTGGCATGGCATATCTTTTTATGGAGCCCAAGACAGCCGGATCGTCAATAACATTGTTTTCGATCCCTGGCTGGAATATCCCGTCTGGATCCATTTGGGCAAGGGCGAGGCAAAAAATTGTGTGGTGCGAAATAATATGGCTTTTATTTATGCCTTGAAAGGGCAAGACATTTCCTCGGATCACAATATTGACCTGGATGAATATGATCTCAATACTTTATTTGTTGATTATGCCCGCAACGACCTGCATCATGCACCGGGCAGCCCGGCTATCGACGCAGGCAGCAGCCAGTTAGCGCCGGCGGATGACATTGAGGGCAATGTTCGTCCCCAAGGAGCAGGTGTGGATATCGGGGCCTATGAATACTCAGGGATTATTCAGCCCACTCCGACACCGATACCGACTCCGACAACGGTGCCTACGCCTATCCCGACACCGACATCGACTTCGACGCCGGTGCCGACACCGACTCCAACGCCGACTCCGGTACCAACGATGACCCCGTCCCCGACACCGACACCGACTTCGACGCCGGTGCCGACACCGACTCCAACGCCGACTCCGGTACCGACCCCGCCGCTATGTGACGATGAATGCCCTTCGTCCACGGCGCGGGAATGTTACGGTGAGGGCTACCGCACCTGCGGTGATTACGACGAAGATACCTGCCTGGAATGGAGTGGGGTGACGGGTTGTCTGGAAGGAGAGACATGCTCGGGCGGGTATTGTGTTCAAGCAACGGACCCGCAGTACACCCAAAGCATTTTTCAATACGGGATTACCTGGACGTTCTCAGAGCCGGTCCGTTACGGCCGATTCGCCAACGGAGATTATTGGGTAGTCGGTCCGGTAACCATTGTCGATATCGATCCGTCATCAACGACAGTTGAAGGAAGAATCGTGCATGGCAGCATGGTCAATCCCGATCCCACATCTTCGCGTAACGGTTATGATTCCGATTTATCTGGTACTTATGAAGAAGCTCTCAACGTAGGAAGGCCGAATGGAAATACCATCTCGGCCAGTAATCCGTTGGTTGTTCAGCCGGGCTTTTCCTTAATCTCAACGGAAAGTACCATACCGGCTGCAACTCGTTATAAACTGGAACGGGCATCGGTACTGACTGTATTGAGTTCACCCGCCCCGGAGGGTAGTTTCCGGCCCGCTTACGTAGGAAATGATAAAACCATCAGGTACAATAAAGGTCAACTGGATTATACCAAACTCCATGAATTATCTTTCCCTTCCGGGATCGAAAATGTCGGTGTACGGCTGAAACAACGGACCACAGACGCACAGGACGGTTCGATTGAGAGGGCTTTGGAACGAGTATGGCTCGATCATTGTCCGCTAGCCGGGGGACAATTGCGACAGCATCATCCCGTGCAAAACCTTGATGATTATGATCGGGATATGGCCAAGCAATTGGCCAGCAGTGTCATCATGATGCATCTGGATCACAGTCAGCAACCAGACTTCGATTCCTATGGCAGCAACGAGGCCTATAAAGAAACGGCCTTAGTGCGGTTGGTCCAGATCGGGATTGATTATTACGGGATGATCGAAAACGGCGTTTTGACGAATTGGCGTCAGGACCATGGAAGAAAACTGCCTATCCTCTTCGCGGGCCTGATCCTTAATCGTCCGGATATGCTCGCGGTCGGCGAAAGATCGGGGGATTATCTACATGCCGACGGACACGGCATGGGGAATCCCCCCGAAGATATGATCTTGTTTGAGGAAGACTCCATGACTTTTTATGTAACGCAGGAGCATATCGACGTGACGCATAGTCCCGCTTGGAGCCCCGATGCGCGGTATCCCGCCGTACCTTATGAAACCGAAGATTTGGGATTGCCGGAATGGGGTTCGACGAAATCACGGAGTTACAATGAAATCACAAAGTCCTGGGAGCATGCTTACCGGAATGTGACCGGGGGAAGCACCACGTCTGTGGCTTTAGCGGCTTTGCTTTCGGGATTACAGGATGCATGGAATCATAATGCCTTATTGGATTATGCTGACCGCTATATATCCGTCGAAGATAGTTGCTCCACCGGTGCCGTCATGAATGGCAATACGATCTCTTGTTTGGTCTATAACCTGCATCAATCCTATCGGGATGATTACGGCTGCAGGTGGGTATCTGACAATCCCGCGGATATTTATTCACAAGGCCATTACGAGTGTGCGGGGCAGGATGTGCGCTGCAGCTGGCAGCAAACCAATGTCGGAACACTTGTGACGAGCTGTGCGCAATATCCCAATGCCAGGGCGCAGCAATATGATCCGTGTCATTTAGGCTGTTCTTCGGGTGAGCCGCAGCCACCACCTACCTGTACGGATGAATGTTCATTCGGCGCGCGGCAATGTTCCGGGGATGGCTACCGCACCTGCGGGGATTATGACGGCGATGCGTGCCTGGAATGGAGCGATGTGACGGCCTGTTCGGCGCGGCAGACATGTGTGGACGGTTATTGCGAGACAATAATAACCTGCACAGATGAATGCGATTCAGATGCGCGGGAATGTTCTGGGGATGGATACCGGATTTGCGGGGATTACGACGACGATATCTGCCTGGAATGGAGTGGGGTGACGGCCTGCCCGCCCGATCAAACTTGTACCGGCGGCTACTGCTATTCAGCCGTGTGCGAGCCGGATTGTACGGATAAAGAATGCGGGCCCGATGGCTGCGGCGGCAGCTGCGGTATATGTCCGACGGGCGAGGTATGCACATCGGCTCAAATCTGCAGTCTGACCTGCTCCGACGAATGCGCGGCCAGTGCACGGGAATGCTATGGTAATGGATACCGCATCTGCGGCGCGGATTATGACGCAGATGCCTGTCTGGAGTGGAGCGGGGTGACGGCTTGTCCATCTGGACAAACATGTGTTGATGGTTATTGTCAAATAAGTACTATTAAGAATACCCATGGAGGACTCGTATTTAGTAATGAGCAGATAGAAGCGGCCCGCACGAATTCTGCCTATAACGAATTGCGTCAGCATTTTCTCTCCAGAGCAGATTATGTCATCGAGGGCAGGGCAGATCATCCCGTCGAAACCCTTGATATAAATAGCAATTATTATCATTATGAAAATGATATTGTGAAGCTCGTGATCGCGTATTTAATAACCGATGAGCAAAAGTATTTTGACAAGACGGTGGAGTATCTTGATAAGATGTCCTCATATCCAGCATGGGAATATTACGCCGGAAACGATCTGATTACTTCGCATTTTATGCTAGGCTTATCGTTTGCCTACGATTATCTCTATGATGAACTTGAGCCGGCATTAAGAGATAGGGTGCGAGACCGATTGCTTCAAGAAATGGAGGATAAATTCTATGGTGCGGAAAGTTGGCGTTTTAATACGGACGAAGACAGACTCAGGATTCTTCTTGGCAACCATCTCTGGCTTAATAATGTCGCCATCTACCAAGCGGCTATGGCGCTTCGCGATGAAATTCCCACTGACCTCAAAGCCGAATATATCGATACCACAACGACGATGTTTGAGAAAGTCATCTCACTTCTCCCGGAAGATGGCTCCGGAACGGAGATGGCTCACTACTCGTTGTATGGACTTCACTATCTGCTGCAATACATGGAGATCAAAAAGATGAACGAGGGTGTGAATCTTTATGCGAACTCCGACCACTTTAAGAAAATAATGTACTATATCCACCAGCAGCTTTTCCCTGATTATAGAATGTGGGTAAATATTGGAGACACGATCCACAATGAAGGCCAAACCCCTCACTCAATTTGCTATCGTTTGGCAGCTGAATTTGGGGATTCAACACTTCAGTATCTTGCAAATGATTATTTCGATTCATTCCCCACAGCCCCCACCTATCCCACTTTTGCTCTTTTATGGTATGATCCCAATCTCGATCCCCAACCCCCGAGTGGTGGAATGCCGAAGATCACGCTCTTCCCAACGAATGGCCAGGTTACTTATCGTAACGCTTGGGACAGTGATGCATTTTATGTTAATTTTTTGTCTGGGCCATTGAAGACCGGACACGACCATCCCGACCAAAATCAGTTCATTATTTACCACAAAGGGAATCATCTTTTAACGGATCATGGTTATACGCTTTGGAAGACCACTCAAGAGCACAACACGCTGTTAATCGATGGCTGGGGTCAGATAGGCGAAAACTATATATGGCTTCCTGGCGACGATTGTTCAGGTCTTGCCAATATCAATGATTTTTTCACTGATGAGGATAATCTCTATGTTCATTTCACAGGCGATGCGACCAATTCCTACCGCCCTCAGGCTGAACTGGAATTATACCAGAGGCATTTCTCCATATTCGACAATTATGTATTTATAGTTGATAAAGTTAAGACGAGCACACCCAAAGCCATGGAGATCCGATTCCACAACGCTGATCTGTCTTCAAACGTTGACAATGAAGATAGATTTACCTTGACAGGATCTGGGAATATAGCAAACCTTACTGTTAATGATTCCCAGATTATTTTCTATCTTGACGAAACTAAAGATACGAGCATCGAGCCCACTTATTATGTCCCAAGACGTGATTATCCCGGTTTTACCAATCAAGAAATATATAACTATGTGTATGACTATAATTCTAGAACTGACGAGCCCTATAATAATATGCGTGTTGAAGAAGTCTTCGATGATTTTAGCAATGAGGGCCACCCGCCGCCGCAGCATGGATCTTATATTTCTCAGAAGACAAATGCCTCGGATGCCGTCTTCAAGAATCTTCTTATCGTTGGTGATACGGGTGATAGCGGCCCAAGCGTCGAGAGTATCAATACCGCGACGTTAACTGGCTATGAGATAGAGACCACCGATAAAAATATTCTGTATTTATTCAATACAACGGATGATATGGAACAGCTCAATACATATGAGGCTGTTTCATTTGATGAGTCTGTTTCGTTCAAGGGTCTTATGGTGACCGCAATTTTTGACAAGACGACGGGCACGGAGACATACTACACAAAAAAGGCAACAATAGAAGAAGCGACCTGCACAAATGAATGTTCTTCCGGAGCCCGGGAATGTTATGGCAATGGATACCGCACTTGCGGGGATTATGACAGCGACAGTTGTCTCGAATGGAGCAGCGTGACAGCTTGCCCTGAAGGCCAGACCTGTGTCGGCGGGTACTGTCAGTCGACCACTCCGGCTGCCTTTTGGTCCACCGGTTACTACTGCGGTTATAAACAAGGCAGATTTCCGCCTAACCAGATCAACTTTGATTCGGTGACGCATATTATGCATTTTGCCATGCATCCCGTCAACGACGGCAGCGGGGATATCGATCCCATGCATATTTCACCGCGGTATGCCAATGCCGCCGTGGCCATTGCCCATGAACAGAATAAGCCGATTGTCCTGTGTTTCGGGGGACATCTGGCCAACGGGAAGTTCGAGAAGTTCATCCGCGACACGGCCACCAGAAGAAAGTTTGTCGCCAATATGGTTGCTCAGATGAAGATATACGGATACGACGGCATTGATTTGGACTGGGAGCATATTGCTTCCTCCGATCTGCCCTATCTGAAACTTCTAATCGAAGAAACCCGGGCGGAGCTGGATAAAGCCGGACCCACACCTCTTTTGGACAGACCTTTGTTGACGTGTGCGGCCGAACGCAACCAGCGGGATGTTTTTGTGGAGGTACACGAGCTGGTAGACCAGATCAATCCCATGTCTTATTATTGGGAACTTCCGACGCCATTCGCCAGTTGGGTTGAAGCGGGCATTCCGGCTGAAAAGTTGGGTATGGGTATCGGCATAGGAGACGGGGTCGATAATAGTGAAAGCGCGGTGAGGGAAAAAATCGAATACGCCATGGAGAATCATTGGGGCGGTTGGATGTTTTGGGAAACGGAAACAGCCAATATTAATGGTTTAAGTGAAGTCATGGCAGAGTATGTGGGGAATGGTGCTACATCCACTCCTACACCGACACCGACGCCATCAGCAATCCCACCGCCGCCCACGCCAACCCCAACGCCGACTTCAACACCCATATGCGTCGATGAATGTTCTTCCGGCGCGCGGGAATGCACGGGCGACTATGATTATCGCGTCTGCGGCCAATACGATGACGACGCCTGCCTGGAGTGGGGGCCGGTGACGGATTGCCTTGGCGACGAGATTTGTTATGACGGTGAATGTACCCTCGCTTGTATCCCGGATTGTACGGCTAAGGAATGCGGCCCGGACGGCTGCGGCGGCAGCTGCGGAACCTGTTCGTCGGATGAGACATGCATTGAAGGCCACTGCATCGGGATGTGTGGTAATGGTGTTATTGACGAGACTTATAACGAAACCTGTGATGATGGAAATGTCATCAACGGTGACGGATGCAGTTCTGAATGTTTGAAGGAGCCGGCTATCGATTTGAATGCCTCGCGCAGCCAAGGCCGTGCGCCGCTACTGGTTGATTTTGATGCCAGGATTTCGAATTATAATGGAACAGGCTACAGTGTTCAGTGGAATTTTGAAAATGATGATACGGTCGATTCAACCATCGATTATGTTGAATCAGCCGTGTTGACACCCGCGCATGTTTATACACAAGAGGGCCTTTACACGGCCTGTGTTGAAATACAGGACCAGATGGGGCAGACCGGACGCGAATGTATTCATATTAATGTGGATAGTGAATCTGAGGGCGAGGTTGTGATTCCCCCTTCAGGGTATACTCTGGCATGGGGGGATGAATTCGATTATTCCGCGGCGCCGGATCCCTTAAAATGGAATTATGAAAAGGAAGGGAATCATAACGGCGAAGTTCATCAATATACCGAGCGGCTGAAGAACGGGCGTGTTGAGAATGGTTACCTAATCATTGAAGCTCATAAAGAGAAGATGAATGCGGGCCAAGAAGATGAGCGGGATTATTCGTCCGCGAAACTCACAACTTTGAATAAACAGGCCTGGCGCCATGGCCGCATTGAAGTCCGGGCTCGGTTACCCCGAGCGGCCGGATTGTGGCCGGCTATTTGGATGTTGCACGATGAAAGCCAGTGGCCAGTTAGCGGTGAAATCGACATTATGGATTATTTTGCTTCTGAAGAAAATTGGGGGAAGGTGTGGGCGGCTGTCCATGCCGGAGCGTATTACGGAACCCCGCCGAAAGGAGAAAAGGACATATCTGCCAGTATTAATGATTTTCACATTTATACTCTCGAGTGGACGGAAGATCGGATTCAATGGTTCTTTGATCACGAACAAGAGCCATTCTTGAGCGCCGAGTACGATGCGAATCAAATCCGATGGTTTAAAAATAATGAAGCGACACCTTTCCAAGCCGTCCAACTGGAAGGGGGATGGCTGCACTGGTACGAATACGATCAATATCTGTTTAGCACTGAATACCTGTATGATGAATCCGATTTTTGGCCGTTTGATAATAAAGAATTCTATTTGATTCTCAATTTGGGAATCGGCAGTCATTGGCATAAAGAGGATATTGATGATGGGGCATTTCCTCAGCAGATGGTTGTGGATTATGTGCGTGTCTTTCAGAAATCAATTGAACCCGGTCCGACGCCGATGCCGACACTGACTCCGACTCCGGTACCGACCCCGACGCCCGTACCAACATCTACCCCGACGCCGACATGTACCGATGAATGTCCTTCTGCAGGCGCGCGGGAATGCGCGGGCGACTATGATTATCACGTCTGCGGCCAATACGATGACGACGCCTGCCTGGAGTGGGGGCCGGTGACGGATTGCCTTGGCGACGAGATTTGTTATGACGGTGAATGTGCCTTCGCTTGTATCCCGGATTGTACGGCTAAGGAATGCGGCCCGGACGGCTGCGGTGGCAGCTGCGGGACCTGCGAAAGCGGAGAATATTGTCAAGATAATATGTGCGTGCCCTATCAGGCCTCACCGTCCATCATCATCGATCATCGGTCGGTTGATCTTTATGATGATATTCCCGCTCAGTACATTGAACGGATAAAGGGCAAATTGTTAAACATTCATGGCGAATCCCATTCCCAGGCCTATCTTCTCGGCCCGGAATTTTTATCGCAGCAGGACAATCGATATCCAGCTGATTTATCGGGTTCAACTTCCGGATATGCGTTAAACGTCAGAAGAATCGGCGCCGGAGAAGATGATTGGTATACCAACGAATCCGGAATTGCAAGCACCAAATCCCGGATTACGAATACTGTTGCCGCCATGGGATTCGGGTGGTGCTGGGACATGACCTGGCATAACGGCCCTGGCGGCGGAACAGATCCTGTGTATGGCGTGAGATGGGCAGGCTCGTCCGTCGGCGGCCCTGAAGGAGATCTGCGGTGGGGGCTGGATGCCGCCGATGAATCATTAACTGGGAATTCGGTATGTATGGATACTTATTTGTCAGCTACACAAGAATATATCGATTACGCAGCAAGTAACGGATATGCCACAAAAATATTTATCACTACAGGCCCGGTTGATGGATCCACAGGAGAAAGGGGATATCAGCGATACTTAAAACACGAATATATCCGTCAATATGTGAGTTCGCACGCTGGTACGATATTATTCGATTACGCGGATATCTTAACGCATAACGACGCCGGACAGCAACATACCATGTCCTGGAACGGCCAGGCTTATCCGCATATTCATCCGGACAACGAGCTGGATTTTGATGGCGGAGAATTGGAGGATGGTGATCATATCGGTGAAAGAGGTGCGTTGCGTATAGGCAAGGCGCTTTGGGTCATGATGGCTATGATCGAAGGTTGGGATGGGATTTCTTCGCCGACGTTAAGCATGCCGACGAACGTTCAGGCCGACGCGGTTTCTTCGTCGGCAATCGCCTTAAGCTGGGATGCTTCATCCGGCGGAATAGGGACGACGGGATATCGCGTTTATCGCGATAGCGCAGAGATTACAACAACAATTGCCACCGACTATCTTGATACCGGTCTTACGTTTAATAGGCGGTACAGCTATCAGGTCAAGGCCTATGATTCGGTTGGGAATGAATCTGCCCGGTCTCCCTATACGGATGTTGCTCCATCACCGCCGCCGAGCCCGACGTCAACACCGACATCAACACCGCCGCCGACACCGCCGCCGACACCGCCACCGAGCCCGACGTCAACACCGACATCAACACCGCCGCCGACACCGCCGCCGACACCGCCGCCGACACCGCCACCAACACGCGAATGCAAATGCGACTTCCATTATTATGACACGAATAGATACTCCCCCCTCATTAATGAATTGCTGAATAACAGAGAACTAGTACAAAGTTGTGATGGTGCAACACCTTCGGGAAATTCCGAGTTTTGTGATGATTCCTGTGTCTACCGTCTTTATAACAAGTATGGAGAGCCCGTACCTCAAAACGGCTGTCCTTCTCCTGCGACAGGATCTTGGAAAAATTCGACTGGTTGTTTCGCGGTTTTTAGTTGCAAGACAGATGCTCCGCCAACACCGACACCAACACCACCGCCGCCAACGCCGACCCCAACGCCGACCCCAACGCCGATGTGTGAATCAGATGGGGATTGTGGTGATGATTCTTCCTGTTGTCAATTAGATACTGGTAATGCATGCTGTCCGGAAGGCCAACCCTGTTGCCCGGCCACAGCTTTGGCCAAAGTTTTTGGCTGGCCTGAAGTTTGCGGGACGTGCGCTGACCTGAATTTCGATGGGTGGCAAGACTGCCCAAGCTGTCCGGACGATTTCGGCGTTCTGCAATGCCCCTCATGCAAGAACTCCACAACCGGGGAGATGGGTTGCCCAACGTGTCCGGATACAAACGGTGACGGTGAAAAAGAATGCCCTTCTTGTTTGGTCGATCCACTTCACGGAGAATATGCCTGCCCATCTTGTCCGGATAAGGATCTCGACGGTTTTCTGGAATGTCCTTCTTGTCTGGATCCGCTGACAGGAGAGCTGGGCTGCGGTGAATTCAGCGGGTGTGATTTTGACAGTTTAAAATCGAAAACTATTTGGGTGGATTTAATCCCGGGTCCGGAATGGTGTAAAGATATGTGGAAGGGAAAAGGATATAAAATTTCTGAACACTGTGGCGTGAAAATGACCATCGATTCTAGAGAAGGTCCAGGTGGCGAAACCGAAAGCGTCATCACCTGTTCGTTGGGGATTCCGGGCTTCTTTTGCGAAAGCCCATTCCCGCCTTATGAATAAATAAAAACACGGTAAAAGGAAAAGAATTATTTTAACCCGCCCCGCAGGCCTGGTTTTATTCCCGCCTCATATTTGAGGAAGGTATTGACAAAAGTCATAAAGTCTATAAAATAAAAATAATTTAGAAGGTGGAATTTCTTCTCGACGCCGCAATACTTCCGGTTAAGAAGGAATCTGGCGTGTCATTGAGTCTGTCGGCCGGGCCGACTGTTGAGCGGCAGGGTGGGATTCGCATAATAATGGAATCCTGCTGACAGAGATCCACTGGATTTTCCTGCCTGCGGCTTGAACCGCGCAGAGGCGGGACATAGGTCACTCAGCCCATCGCTTTTATTCATATTGTTCATATAAGCGAGTCAATATGTCTTTAGGCCCTCAATATCTGCATACATTTTATATCCCGGTCATGGGAACAGGTTTTACCATCGATGCGCCTTTGAAAGTGGCGCCGTATGGGATTTCGTCCGTGATCTCTTTGGTGGATGATTTTCTGATGGAGCGCATCCGTGAATATTATTGCGGGATCTTTCGCGAGCAGTTTATCCCGATTAAGGCCGATGACCCTGACTGCCGCGCGCGGCGCATCACAGAGTACCTGAATTTTGTCCACCGCCATGTTCAGCGCAAATTCAACCACCTGCGTTCGCAGGACTTTGAGCATGGCAGCGAGATCCATAAGTATTTTCAGTTTCTTCCGGACACCTCAAAGATTAAACAGCTTTATCAACGCATGATCTCTGTCACGCGGCAAGCGGAGAGGCAAGAGCTTGAGGATCAGCTCCGAAACGCGATGCGCGTGGGCAGTATCGATGTCAATATCATGACTAAGCTGGATACGCCGGCCAGGACAGCCGGTACAACGGCAATTATGGACGATCATTCCAGCGCTTTGGCGGCCCTGCGCGGTTTCGCCCAGAGTCAGCTGAATTCTGCGATTGTTTTTTCGGCCGGGGTGAATCAGCGCCTGTACAGCTACGCAGCCGAATTTAAGGATTTCTACGCGGATTCCGTAGGCCAGGCCAGGAAAAAGATTATACTTAAGGTCAAGGATTTCCGATCCGCTTTAACACAGGGAAAGTTTCTGGCCAAGAAAGGTCTGTGGGTATCTGCCTTCCGGGTCGAGTCCGGGTTGAACTGCGGCGGACATGCCTTCGGCGGTCAGGGCTCATTGCTGGGACCTGTCCTGGAAGAATTCAAAAACAAACGTACCCTTTTGGTCGATACGTTAAAAGGGATATATCAAAAGGCGATTAAAAATCTCACCGACCAAGACGCCGGGCAATGCCCGTCCACGACGATCCAGGTCCAGGGCGGCATCGGCACGGCCGAAGAGGACACCTTTCTGCGGGAATATTACAAAGTGGATTCGACCGGATGGGCCACGCCGTTTTTGTTTTGCCCTGAGGTATCGAATCTCGACGATGAGACTCTGCAGTCGCTGATCCAAGCCGATGCCCAGGACATCGTCTTGAGCGGGACCTCGCCGCTGGGGATCCCGTTTCATACGTTGACGACCAGTTCGGCCGAGCGGGAAAAGCGCCGCCGCGTGCAAGCCGGCGAGCAAGGGATCGACTGCGTTAAAGGTCTGCTGCGGCTGAACAACGAGTTTGGCCGGTTTCTTTGCCCGGCCTCCAAGGCTTATCAGAAATTGAAGTTTGAGGCGCTTCAGCGCGCGGATCTTTCCGAAGAAAGCAGAGAGCTGGCCGTACGGCTCTTGCAGGAAAAGGACTGCATCTGCCACCAGTTGGGCAACGGTGTCATGAAGAAGTACGGCCTATCGATCCAGGGACCGGCTAACGTGCAGGTCTGCCCGGGTCCGGACGGCACCCATTTTACCCGAATCGTAACCCTGCAGGAGATGGTCGATCATATTTACGGCCGTAACAATATCCTCCAGCGTCCACGGCCGCATATGTTTGTTTACGAGTTGGGCCTGAATATTGATTTTCTCAAAGCCGCGGTTGCCTTGGTCTGCAAAAAATGCACGATTCACGTTGAGGTCAATGAGTTTCAGAAAATCTTTAGAAACCTGTTGGCCGGGATCGATTATTACTGCGATCTGTTGGACAAGGGCATCTGGATACCCTCCAATCCGGACGAGATCCGGGCCGAGCTGGACAGGATGAGCGAGGTCTTAAGGGTATTTGAACAAAAGCATCTTCTGCCGGCAAGTTAAGCTACGCGGCGTAATAGCTAAGGATACCGCCTCAATATATCCGGCGTATGGGAATTCGTAGATAATCCACGGATAGTTTCCTGATAATTGATAAACCTTCCCGATATTCCTTTTCCCTTCATCCTTTATCCTTCATCCTTTGATTTGGCAGGTTGCTCGCTCAAAGCCGGATGGGTTTATTATTATTTTTATGTTTCCGATGCGAATCCCCTGGTGTAAAATAACTTTGCTAAAAATACCTGCAGAACGGATCACAGGATGGAAGCTTTGTCATCTCTATCATTACTTCTCGGCGGGTCCTGGGCCTCGGGAGTAAATTTGTATTT
>Ga0272442_10007002_pt1 | contig 14672 bp, 15 predicted proteins | sample SSMForm2O_FD_200262 | JGI IMG/M metagenome (GOLD analysis project Ga0272442, IMG submission 200262) | Marine sediment archaeal communities from Little Sippewissett salt marsh, Falmouth, MA, United States - SSM-Form-2O | ecosystem: Environmental > Aquatic > Marine > Wetlands > Sediment ...
GCCACGACCTGCCCTGCGCAAGGCGGCGGACGGATCGGTGCATCCGGCGTCGGCCGTCCTCAGCTCCCTGGCCGTCGAGCTTCCTGCGGCAGGAGGCATGTCCGCACCCGGCAGCGTGTCCACGTCGGCGGCGAAGCCGGCCAAGGGAAGGTCGTCCAAGAGCGGGCCGTCCAGCGACGGGGCGGGAAAGAAGGGCAAGAAGGGCAAGGCCAAGAAGGCTGACGCAGCCGAGGAGGTCGAGGTGGTGGCCCTTCAGGTCGAGCTGTCCAAGCCGGTGCGCAAGGCCTTGCGCAAGCGAGCGGCCGACTACGGGTGGACGGCCGAGGAGGCTGCTGCCCACGTGCTGCGCGTGTGGGCCGACGACCGACGGTGACCCGCGAGAGCCAGGCGCAGGCGCCCGGCGACGCGCAGGCCGGAGCGTCGGTCGGGGCGGAGCTGGTGATCCGGGCCGAGCATCCCGACAGCCCCGTTGCCCGTGCTCTGATCGATGCCGTGCAGGACGAGTACCGCCACCGTTACGGCGGACCCGACGAGACCCCCATCGAGCCTGCGTCGTTCGCGCCCCCATCCGGTGTGTTCGCCGTCGGCTGGATCGACGGGCGGCCCGTGGCCAGCGGTGCCCTGCGCCGCAGGGACGACGTCACCGGCGAGATCAAGCGGATGTACGTGGCACCCGACGAGCGGCGTCACGGTGTCGGTGCGGCCATGCTGCGATGGCTGGAGAACGCCGCGGATCGCATCGGCTACCGGCGCCTCGTCCTCGAGACCGGGGACGAGCAGCCGGAAGCTCTCGCGATGTACCGGTCGGCCGGCTACGAACCGGTCGAGCCTTACGGCTACTATCGCTGCCACCCGGACGCGCACGCGCTGGGACGCACCCTGGGCCGCGGCTCCTCGAGCAGATAGCCCTGCCCTGCCCCCAGCAGCTCCGCATGATCCGCGCGGAGCTCCGAACGCGCCGGGGCAGCAATACCTCTGGCACCGCACGCAGACGCGGCCTACCGTGTGCGGTGCACAGGAAGGGAGGTGGTCCTACTCGTGAGTACGTGTTGGACATGTGAGGTGGCTGCCGCTTAGCCGCCCGGTACCTACCGGACGACTGCCCGACGGGCGTCGCACCAGCCGAGCGGCTGGGCAATCCCAGGCAGTCACCCGATCCGCGGGCCCCGAGCCGTCCACTCGGGCACCGTCGCCGCTGGCGGCGGGTAAGACGCCCGCGGATCGCCCATGCCATCCCTCTCGGCACCCTGCGTCACCGGGTCGACTTCGCCCACGGGTGAGGGGAGACCCACCGACGTCCATAGGCTTGCTCTGGTGGCGAAGAAGCCCAAGTCGAAGTGCTGCGTCTCCAAGCCGAGATGTACGCGCTGCCCGCTGCGCATGCTGGCAGACGGGACCCTGCCGGACGGCTACACGGTCAAGAAGCGCCGGCTCGTCGCGATCGACGGGTGGTCCGACGGCGCGTCACGCTCGGGTGCCACCGCCAAGAAGAACAAGAAGTCCCGGAAGGCGAAGAAGGGCAAGAAGACCAACAGGGGCAAGAAGACGAAGCTCACGCACGCGTCCTAAGGCTGCAGGCGGACCAGACGCCAGCGCCGGTCGTCGCCGTCCTCGTCGAGCAGGTACACCACGCGGTCGTGCAGCCGTCCGGGCTGGCCCTGCCACAGCTCGACCCGCTGCGCCAGCACCCGGTACCCACCCCACTGGTCGGGAACCGGGATCAGCTCGGCGTCACCGAACTGTCGGCTCACCTCCGCGAGCCGTGCGTGCAGCGCCTCCCGCGACGCCACGGGCCGCGACTGGTCGCTGGCCCAGGCGCCGAGCTGAGACTCCCGCGGGCGCTGGTGCCAGTACTGCTCGACGGTGGCCCGGTCGAGCAGCGTCACGCTGCCCTCCACGCTCACCTGGCGTGACATCGCGTACCAGGGGAAGCACAGCGACGCCCGAGGCCGCTGCGCGAGCTGTGCCGCCTTGCGCGACGCCAGATTGGTGTAGAAGACGAAACCGAGGTCGTCGAGCTCCTTGAGCAGCACGTGCCGGCTGCTCACCTCACCTGCTGCGCCGACGGTCGAGAGCACCATCGCGTTCGGCTCGGGAACACCGGCCTCGAGCGCCTCGGCCAGCCACCTGCGCACCTGCACCAACGGGGACGCGTCGACGTCGGCCTCGTGCAGCGGCCCCGGGGTGTAGCGCACCCGCATGGCCGGTAGCGAGACGCTCGGGACGGAGCCGCCGGCGGGCACGTCGTAGTCCGACATGTGCTCAGCGTGGCACCACCACGGCCGCGTCGCCGCACTCGCCCGGATGACCGACCGAGCCGGGTACGGCAAGATACCGGCGCAACGAGGCGTGGCGTCGGCGTACGCCGGGTCGCCGCCCACGGAACCAGGACAGGAGCAGCACGTGACCGAGGTGAAGCCAGGACTCGAAGGCGTACTTGCCTTCGACACCGAGATCGCCGAGCCCGACAAGGAGGGCAGCGCTCTGCGCTACCGCGGTGTGGACATCGACCACATCGTCGGTCACATCCCCTTCGAGAACGTCTGGGGTCTGCTCGTGGACGGGGCGTACCAGCCGGGGCTGCCGCCTGCCGAGCCGTTCCCCATCCCCGTGCACTCCGGCGACGTGCGGGTGGACGTGCAGAGCGCCCTGACGATGCTGGCGCCGGCGTGGGGGTTCCAGCCGTTGCTCGACATCAGCGACGAGGAGGCGCGCGACGACCTGTCCCGCGCCGCGGTGATGGCGCTGTCGTTCGTCGCCCAGTCCGCCCGCGGGATCGGGCTGCCGATGGTGCCCCAGCGCGAGATCGACAAGGCCAACAGCATCGTCGAGCGCTTCATGATCCGCTGGCGCGGCGACCCCGACCCCCGGCACACCCGCGCCGTCGACGCCTACTTCGCCTCGGCCGCGGAGCACGGGATGAACGCCTCCACCTTCACCGCCCGCGTGATCGCGTCCACCGGAGCAGACGTCGCCGCCGCCCTGTCCGGCGCGGTCGGCGCCATGAGCGGTCCCCTGCACGGCGGGGCCCCCTCGCGCGTGCTCGCGATGATCGAGGAGATCGAGCGCACCGGCGACCCTGAGGCGTACGTCCTGCGGGTGCTCGACCGCAAGGAGCGGCTCATGGGCTTCGGGCACCGGGTCTACCGGGCCGAAGACCCGCGGGCACGCACGCTGCGCCGGGTGGCCCGCGACCTCGACGCGCCGCGGTACCACGTGGCTGAGGCCTTCGAGAAGGCCGCCCTGGCCGCGTTGTCCGAGCGCTACCCCGACCGGGTGCTGGCCACGAACGTCGAGTTCTGGGCGGCCATCGTGCTCGACTTCGCCGAGGTACCTGCGCACATGTTCACGGCGATGTTCACCTGCGCCCGCACCGCCGGGTGGAGCGCGCACATCATGGAGCAGAAGCGCACCGGGCGTCTCATCCGTCCCTCCGCCCGCTACGTCGGCCCGGCCGGGCGCAAGCCGGACGAGGTCGAGGGCTGGAACTCCGCCTGGGCGACGTCGCTCTACTGAGCGTGTAGCGGGTGAAGGGCAGGGCGAGCACACCTGGCAGAATCGGAGGGGCCGACAGCGCGGTCGGCACATGTCCGTGCGACCGCTCCGGCCCCGATCGACGACTCCTGGAGACCCCATGCCTTCCGCTGCCGACGCAGCATCCATCGTCATCCCCGCCGACCTCAAGCCGATGGACGGCCGCTTCGGATCGGGTCCCTCGAAGATCCGGCCGGACGCTCTCGCCGCGCTCGCCACGACCGGGTCGGAGGTGCTCGGCACCAGCCACCGCCAGGCCGGGGTGCGCAGCATCGTCCGTCGCGTCCGCGAGGGCCTGACCGAGATGTTCTCCCTGCCCGACGGCTACGAGGTCGTGCTCGGCAACGGGGGCGCCACGGCGTTCTGGGACATCGCCGCGTTCGGGCTCGTCCGCGACCGCGCCCAGCACCTGTCGTTCGGGGAGTTCTCCTCGAAGTTCGCCAAGGTCACCGCGGCAGCGCCGTTCCTTGGTGACCCGACCGTTGTGAGCGCCGAGCCCGGCTCGCTGCCCACGCCGACGGCCGAGGCGGGCGTGGACGTCTACGCCTGGCCCCACAACGAGACGTCGACGGGGGTCATGGCGCCGGTGCGACGCGTGGACGGCGCGGACGACGACGCGCTCCTGCTCGTGGACGCCACCAGCGGCGCCGGCGGCCTGCCCGTCGACGTCGGCCAGGCCGACGTCTACTACTTCGCCCCGCAGAAGAGCTTCGCCTCCGACGGCGGACTGTGGGTCGCCCTGTTCTCCCCGGCCGCGCTGGCCCGGGTGGACGAGATCGCCGCCAGCGGACGCTGGGTGCCCGACTTCTTCTCCCTGCCGACCGCACTGGACAACTCGCGCAAGAACCAGACCTACAACACCCCGGCGGTGGCCACGCTCTTCCTCATGGCCGAGCAGATCGACTGGGTGAACGGCCAGGGCGGCCTGGACTTCGCCACCGGCCGGACGGCCGAGTCGGCGCGCACGCTCTACACCTGGGCAGACAGCAGCGACGTCGCGACCCCGTTCGTGACCGACCCGGCCGCCCGCTCGCAGGTGGTGGGCACGATCGACCTGGACGCGTCGGTGGATGCCGCGGCCGTGGCAGCGACGCTGCGCGCCAACGGGATCGTCGACACCGAGCCCTACCGCAAGCTCGGCCGCAACCAGCTGCGCGTCGCGATGTTCCCGGCTGTCGACCCGGCCGACGTGGCGGCCCTGACAGGCTGCATCGACTACGTCATCGGACAGCTGAGCTGACCAGCACCCCGGGGGCAGCCGCTCGCTTGGTCCGGGATCGCACCACCTGGTCGCTGTACGGCGTCTTCGTCGTCTGGGGATGGTTCCTCTACGCCTTCAACCCGGCTGTGCCGCTGATCGGGGACGAGCTCGGGGTCAACAACGCCGTCGCGGGCCTGCACGGGACGGCGCTCGCCGCCGGCACCGTGCTGGCCGGGCTGGCCAACGCCCGCGTCGTGGCAGCCCGTGGCCGGCGCGGCACGCTGTACGCGGGCACTGCGCTGGTGGTGGGCGGGGTGGCGCTCATCGTCACCAGTGGCGTCCTCGCGGGCACGTTGTCAGGGGCCGTGATGGTGGGCATGGGGGGCACCCTGCTGGTCAACGTCGCCAATGCCGCCCTGAGCGAGAAGCACGGCCGGGCCGGCGGCGCGGCGATCACGGAGGCCAACGGTTTGGGGGCGCTTGTCGGCGCGATGGCTCCGGTGGCCCTCGGCGTGGCGGTCGCTGCCGGTGCGGGGTGGCAGCCCGCCGTCGTCGTGGTGGTCGTGCTGCTGGCCGTGGTGGCGATCATGATGCCGCCGCTGGCGTCCCCGACGCCTCGGGCGGAGTCGTCCAGCGGCACGCTTCCCGGCCGCTACTGGTGGGCCTGGGGCGTCCTGGTGCTGCTCATCGCGGTGGAGTTCAGCTACTCGGTGTGGGCCACGACGCTGGTCGCCCAGCGCACCGGCGCAGACACCGGCACGGCGACCAGCACGTTGACCGTCCTCATCCTGTTCCTGGCACTGGGACGCATCTTCGGCGTGCGGCTGGCGCTGCGTGTGCGACCGGGTGTGTTGCTGCTCGCGTCGGTCGGCGTGACGGCTCTGGGGTGGGCCGTGCTGTGGACGGCCACGAATCTGCCCATGGCCATGGTGGGGATGGCGGTGAGCGGGCTCGGCATGGCCTTCCACTTCCCGCTGGGGGTCTCCCGCTCGCTCGAGGCGTCCGGCGGGCTGACCGACATCGCCTCGGGACGCATCGCCCTCGGGGCAGGGCTGGCCATCGGGCTCGCCCCGTTCGTGCTGGGAGCGGTGAGCGACGCCGTGGGCGTGCACGCCGCGTTCCTCCTCGTCCCCCTGCTGCTCGGCCTGGCCGGCGGACTGCTCGTGGCCGGCAACCTCAGCGCCCGGCGGCCGCGGGGGTCGCCGGCCCCAGTGGGAAGCGGCTGATCACCGTGTGCCGGGCGCGGCCTCGCGGCCCGGCACCGAGATCGCTGCGCACGAGCGCCAGCTCGTTGGCCCGCCACGCCGGGTGGTCGGCGCCAGTGGCGTCCTCGGTCGCGGTATCGGGCGACTCATCGGTCAGGGCGCCTGTCAGCGCAGCGGTGACCGCCGAGACGTCCCCCGGCGGCGTCACCCGCGCCAGGGTGATGTGCGGGCGGTATCTCGCATCCGCGGCCAGGCCGTCCGCCTGCAGGCCGGCCCGTCGTCCGGCGGCGCGGCAGGATGCGGCGAGCGCCCGCAGCGCGGCTGTCTGGCCGTCCAACCCCAGCCAGAGCACGCGGGCGCGGCGGGTGCTGCCGAACGTCCCGGGCGCGGCGACGACGAGGTCGAGCGCCGGGGCCCTCGAGGCCGCGCGGGCGAGCCGCGTCTGCAGGTCGGGAAGCCGGCCGTCCTCGACCTGGCCGAAGAAGGCGACGGTGACGTGCCACTGGTCGGGACTCACCCACCGCAGCGTCGGCCTGTCATCGAGAGCGGGTGTGGACGCAGCGGCCCGCACGGCGTCGACCGCGCCGGTCAGCCGCTCGACCACTCGGCCGGGCAGCAGCAGCGCTGCGAACAGGCGCACGCAGAACAGTCTCCACGCCTGCTGCAGCAGGCACACCGTTGCGTGCCCCACCGTGGCTAGGGTGAGCGGGTGAGCGGCACCAGTCCCGACGACGGTGGCACACCGACCGCGGAGATTCCCGACGTCGCGCCGGTCGACAACGACGGCGTGCGCACCGTCGCCGTGGGCACGGTGCTGTGGGCTGTGGCGCTGGTGGTGCTGCTGATCATGCGGGACGAGCTCGCCGCGTCCGACCGGTCGTGGTGGATCTGGACGGCGGTCGCGGGCCTCGGCCTCGGCCTGCTGGGCTTCGAGTACGCCCGTCGCCGCCGCGATGCCATCGCGCGGGTGCGGGCGTACCGGTCCGACCACGCGGGCACGCCTGGGGCTGACGCGCAGGCGCCACCTCAGAACAGCAGGTCGACCTCGGAGGAGTAGACGAGCACCGGCGGCTCCACCGCTCGGTCCACCGGGACGGAGACCTCTGAGTGCCCGCCACATCCGTGCTCCAGGGCCACCACGCGGCCGTCGTCAGGGACGAGGCCGTTGGCGCACACGCCGAACGACGATCCCAGCAGCCCCGTCAGGGGCACGAGAAACCCGCAGGTGCGGCAGCGCTTGGGAGCCGCCACGGCGATAGGCGTGTCGGGGCCGGCGTCGGAGGCCTGCCAGCGATCCGCAGCCTCGTCCGCACCCGCGACCGACAGCACCCGGGACCGGGTGAGCAGCAGGTCACCGACCAGGTCGGCGACGAAGTCCTGGGTCTCGTCGAGCTCCGACGCCGCCTTCGTGAGGCTCGCGTAGCTGGGCACCAGGCGCGGGTCGTCCTCCGACGTCGGCCGCAGCAACCCTGGGGTGAGGTCCCCGGGCTCGAGGCGCTCCGACCACGGCACCCACTCCGGGGCGACCAGCGCCTGCGGACCGGCGACCATGACGACGTCGTTGATCGTCACCGTGCGGGCACGGGGGACGCGCGTGACCGTCACGGCCCAGCGCCACCCGCGGTAGCCGGGAACGCGAGCATCGAAGAGGTGGGTGAGCAGCCGCTCGCCGTCGGCCTCGTACCCGAGATGGTCGCCGACCTGCTCGGCGGAGCCGGCCACCTCGACTGCAGCGGATCGCGCCCGGTCCTCGGCGGCGAGGCACACCCCGTCGGGCTTCGTCGTGGCCACGGCTACATCTCGAGGTCGTCGGCCACGGCCCGCAGCAGCGTCGACACCTTCGCCGCCGCCCGCTTGTCGGGGTGCCGGCCACGCCGGTAGGCGTTGGACATCCCGTCCAGCAGCTTGATGAGGTCCTCGGTGATGACGGCCATCTCCTCGGGGGGCTTGCGCATCGAGGCGGAGACGGACGGGACGGGGTCGAGCACTCTCACGGAGAGCGCCTGCTCACCCCGTCGGCCGTCGACGACGCCGAACTCGACCCGCTGCCCACCCTTGAGCTCGGTCAGACCTGCCGGGAGCGCGGAGGCGTGCACGAAGACGTCGCCACCTTCGTCGCTGGCAAGAAACCCGAAGCCCTTCTCCGAGTCGAACCACTTCACCTTGCCAGTTGGCACCTGACGACCTCACGAAGACGTGGCGGGGGCGATGCCCACGACCTGCTGACGATGTGCGAGCCCAGGGTACGCACCGGCGGCGGCACAACCCAATCCGTTGGTGCCGCGCGGGTGAGAGGTCCGCGCCCCAGCCGTACGCTGGGCCCATGTCGTCCACCCCCGAGCAGCGTCGGCTCGACTCGGCTCTACGCGTCGGCGGCGTGCTCGTGGTGGTCGGACTGGTCGCTGCCGGGGTGATCATCGCCCTGTACTACCTCGGGGCACCGATGCCGGGCACGTGGGCCTACTTCGTGGTGCTGCTCGCTCCGGCCGGCTTCGCCCTCGTGCTCGCCGCCCTGATCGGGGTCGCCGTGCGGCGCCGGCGTGACGCGATGACCGGCCCGGGCGCACCCGGCGAGCGGGCGGACTGACCCCGCGGCGGCGTAACGTCTCTCTGATGTCCCAGCCCGAGACGCAGCCCGAGGTGCGGCGGTCGCTGGCCGACGAGCTGCGAGCTCGCGCCGACACCGACCTGGTCGCACTGCTGCGTGCCCGTCCGGATCTCACCTCGCCGGTGCCGTCCGACATCGGCCAGCTCGCGGCCCGCGCCACCACCCGCGCATCGGTCGCTCGAGCCCTCGACCGGCTCGACCGATCGGCGCTGGCCGTCGTGGAGGCGCTCGTGCAGGCCGGTGAGCCGGCCACCACGGCCGACGTGACGACCCTGCTGCGTCTCGACGAGGCCACCGCCCGGGCGCTGGTGGACCGGCTGCGTCTGCTCGCGCTCGTCTGGGGTCCCTACGACGAGCTCCGCCTGGTGCGGGTGGCCCGCGACATCATCGGCATGCAGGTGGCCGGGCTCGGTCCGCCGGTGCGCCACCTCGCTGTGGCCCTGAGCCGAGACCGGCTCGGCAGCCTTGCCGCCGACCTGGGCCTGCCACCCAGCCGGGAACCTGCCGCCATGGCCGCTCGAGTGGCCGACACGATCGCCGACCCCGACTACCTCGCCGCCGCGACCCAGCAGGTCGGCCCGGACGCCCTCGAGCTGCTGGGACGGCTCGCCGGTGGGCCGGCGTCGGGCCGGGTGGAGAACGCCCACCGGCCGATCACGGTCGCCAAGGCCCGCACACCCGTCGACCGCCTGCTTGCCCGCGGCCTCCTGATGCCCACCGACGCCACCACCGTCGTGCTGCCCGGCGAGGTGGGCCTGTTCCTGCGCGGCGGCGTGCTGCACCCCGAAGGCCTGAGCCGTCCGGCGCCCCCCACCACCGCTCACGACGTCGGCCTCATCGACCGGCTGGGGGCAGGGACGGCAGCCGAGCTGATCAGGTCGGTGGAGCTCGTCGCCGAGGCGTGGGCCGACGACCCGCCGTCGGTGCTGAGGGCCGGCGGACTCGGTGTCCGCGAGCTGCGTCGCACCGCCGCCCTGCTCGACGGTGACGTCGCCGCGGCCGTGCGTGCCGTCGAGATCGCGTTCGCCGCCGGCCTGGTCGCCGCCGACAGCACGGGCTCGGAATGGTTGCCGACCACCGCGTTCGACACGTGGCTGCGCTCGGACGCCGCCTCCCGCTGGGTGGCACTGGTCAGCGCATGGATCTCCGGCAGCCGGGTACCGACCCTCGCGGTACCCCGTCCCGACCGGGAGAAGCCGCCGGCGCCCCTGAGCGACGAGATCGACCGCCCGGGCGCACCTGAGCTGCGCTCGTTGGCCCTCGGCCTTCTCGGCTCGCTGCCGCCCGGTCAGAGTCTGGAGCCCGACGGCGTCATCGACGTGGTGGGGTGGCATCGTCCGCGCCGCTCCGGGCCGGCACGCGACGCGCTCGTGCGGTGGTCGCTGGACGAGGCGCACGCGTACGGCCTGCTGGCCCGAGGAGCGGCCACGACGGCCGGCCGTCTGCTCTTCTCCGGCGACAAGGCCGGCGCCGAGGCGGCGATGGCCGCACTGATGCCGCCGCCGCTGGACCACGTCCTCATCCAGGCCGACCTCACCGCGATCGCCCCTGGGCCGTTGGAGCCGCTGCTGGCGCGGGAGATGGCCCTGCTGGCGGTCGTGGAGTCGACGGGAGGGGCAACGGTCTACCGCTTCACCGAGGCGTCCGTCCGTCGGGCGCTCGAGGCGGGGCGGACGGTCGGCGAGATCGCCGAGTTTCTCGCCAAGGTCTCGCGCACCCCGGTGCCGCAGCCGTTGACCTACCTGGTCGAGGACGTCGCCCGGCGCTACGGCCGGGTGCAGGTGGGCACCGCTCCGTCGCTGGTGACCTGCGACGACCCGGCCCTGCTCGACCAGATCCTCGCCGAGCCCAGCGTGGCGGCCCACTCGCCACGACGAGTCTCACCCACGGTGGCGGCCCTCATGGCGAGCCCGTCGGCGACCCTCGACGTGCTTCGCTCGGTCGGCCTGCACCCGTCCGCGGACGGGGTGGATGCCGGCGGCGGGTCACACGCGCACGTCCGCGCGCCGTCCCGTGGTCGGCCGCGTCCGCTGCGCTCGGACCGTCCCGCACCGAGCGAGGGCACACTGGAGGCGGCGGTGCGTGCGATCCGGGCAGGAGACCGTGGCATGCAGAGCCGTCCGCCGACGGTGAGCTCGGGCCTGCGCTCGTCGGCGTCCACCGACGTGCTCGACGCGCTCGCCCGCGCCATCGACGCCGGGTCGAGCGTGTGGATCGGCTACGTCGACAACCACGGCACGTCGACCGAACGGGTCATCGACCCGATCAGCCTCGATGCCGGCTGGCTCAGCGCGTTCGACCAGCGCAGCGAGCAGGTGCGCACGTTCGCGGTGCACCGCATCACCGGCGTGGCCGCTCTCGGACCGGCGGCAGCACGCGCCGACTCCCCGGGCTGAGGGCTCGTTTAGGGTCGCTGCCATGGCGCCCCAGCCCCCGTCCGACCCCCTGGTCACCTTTCATCCCGACCTGTTCTCCGACACCGTCGCCCTGGTCACCGGCGGTGGGACGGGGATCGGCCGGGCCACTGCCACAGCGTTCGCCCGGCTCGGCGCCGACCTGGTGCTGGCGGGCCGGCGAGCCGACGTGCTCGACGCGGTGGCCGAGGAGGTGCGCGAGCGGTTCGGCCGCCGGGTGCTGGCGGTGCCGACGAACATCCGTGAGCCCAGCTCGGTGGACGCGCTGCGTGACGCCGCCTACGCGGAGTTCGGGCAGGTGGACCACCTCATTAACAACGCCGGCGGGCAGTTCCCCGTGCTGCCGTCCCAGCTCAGCGACAACGGCTGGCGCTCGGTGGTGGACCTCAACCTCAACGGCACCTGGACGATGCTCAACCGGTTCATGACCCCGATGGTCGAGGCGGGGTCGGGCTCGATCGTGACCATGGTGCACACGTACGTGTTCGACCGGGGTGCCCGCTTCTTCGTGCACTCGGGTGCGGCCCGAGCGGGGGTGCTGTCGATGACCCGCACGATGGCGTCGTTCCTGGCTCCGCATGGCGTGACGGTCAACGCGATCGCGCCGGGGCTCATCGACACGTCCGGCATGCGCGAGCACGAGGGCGAGGCAGTGGCCGCCATGGACATCGACACGCTCGGCGAGATGGGGCTGAAGACCACCCGCCGCATGGGCACCGTCGACGAGGTGGCGGCGGGCATCGTCTGGCTGGCCAGCCCGGGCGCCCGCTACGTCACGGGAACGGTGAGCGTGGTGGACGGCGGCCTCGTGCTGGACAACTGGCCCGACCCGTGGGAGCGCGACGCCTTCTAGGCGCCACCTCCCCACCTTCGCGATGATCTTGGAGAAGTGGACCGAAAAAGCCCCGAAAAGCAGCCACTTCTCCAAGATCATTGCGGTTCTGGGGCTGGCTACAGGGCGATCCATGTGATGCCGGCGGCGTAGGCCACGAGCAGCAGCACACCCTCGAACCGCGACACCGCAAGGCGACGGCCCAAGGCGCCGGCCGCGAGCACCACGAGGACGGCCATGACGATGGCGCCTTCGCGCAGGGCGGGTGTGACGGTGGTGCCGGCAGCACCGGCAAGCGTGGCGACACCCCCGACGAGCAGGCTGTTCGCGAGGTTGCTGCCGAGCACGTTGCCGAGCACCAGCTCGTCCTCACCCCGACGGACGGCGGTGATCGCCGTGACGAGCTCCGGCAGGGACGTCCCCACCGCCACGATGCCGATCCCGACCAGCCCTTCGGCGATGCCGAACGTCTCCGCGACGCCGGTGGCACCGACCAGCACGGCCTGTGCCGCGCCCAGGGTGAACCCGAGCCCGACGAGGGCGCGGACACCCTCGCGCCACGGGTTGTGATGCCCGGCGAACTCAGCAACCTCGCTGGCGAGCTCGACGTCGCCCGGCGGAGCGGGCACCAGGCGCTCGTGCGCGAGCAGGATCCGCGCCACCAGCACGGCAGCGACGAGCAGCAGCACGCCCAGCGGCCAGGGCATGCCGGCCAGCACGAACACGGCGAAGAGCAGGGACGCACCGAGCGCCAGCGGCACCTCGCGGGTGAGGATGCCGGAGTCCACCACGAGGGGGGCTGCCGCGAAGGCCGCGGCGACGCCGAGCACGAGGCCGATGTTCGCGGCGTTCGACCCGATCAGGTTGCCGTAGGCGAGCGCTCCTGACCCGTTGACAGCCGCGAGCACCGACACGATGGCCTCAGGCATGCTCGTGCCGACGCCGATGAGCAGGGCCCCGAGCACGACCCGGGGCAGCCGGAACCGGTCGGCCAGCCGTGCCGACCCCACCACAGCCTGGTCGGCGGCCAGGCCGATGACGACGAGGCCGCCCACCAGCAGCACGATGTCGAAGGTCACGGCACCTTCGACGGTATCGACCGGGGCGAGGATTCGCCCGGGCCTACCGACCTAGGTGACACTGGTGCGGTGACGGCAGCCCCCGGCGGACCCCTCATCGTCCAGAGCGACAAGACGCTCCTGCTCGAGATCGACCACCCCGAGGCCGACCAGTGTCGTCTGGCGATCGCGCCGTTCGCCGAGCTCGAACGGGCCCCCGAGCACGTGCACACCTACCGGCTCACCCCGCTGGGCCTGTGGAACGCGCGTGCGGCCGGGCACGACGCCGAGCAGGTCGTCGACGTGCTGCTGCGCTACTCGCGCTACCCCGTGCCACACGCGCTGCTCGTGGACCTTGCCGAGACGATGGCCCGCTACGGCCGGCTGCGTCTGGAGCAGCACCCGACGCACGGGCTGGTTCTGCACTCCTCGGACCGTGCGGTGCTCGAGGAGGTGCTGCGCTCGGCCAAGGTGAAGCCGTTGGTGGGCAAGCGCATCGACAACGACAGCGTCGCCGTGCACCCGTCCGAGCGCGGCCAGATCAAGCAGGTGCTCATCCGGCTGGGATGGCCGGCCGAGGACCTCGCCGGCTACGTGGACGGCGAGGCGCACCCGATCGAGCTCGTGCAGGACGACTGGTCGCTGCGGGCGTACCAGCGCCAGGCCGCGGACGGCTTCTGGGCCGGCGGCTCCGGGGTCGTCGTGCTGCCCTGTGGGGCGGGCAAGACGCTGGTGGGGGCGGCCGCGATGGCGCACGCCGCGTCCACGACCCTCATCCTCGTCACCAACACGGTGGCGGCGCGGCAGTGGAAGGACGAGCTGCTGCGGCGCACCACGCTCACCGAGGAGGAGATCGGCGAGTACTCCGGCCAGCGCAAGGAGATCCGTCCGGTCACCATCGCCACCTACCAGGTGATGACGACGAAGCGCAAGGGCAGCTACGCCCACCTCGAGCTGTTCGAGGCCCGCGACTGGGGCCTCATCGTCTACGACGAGGTGCACCTGCTGCCGGCGCCGATCTTCCGGATGACCGCCGACCTGCAGGCCCGCCGCCGCCTCGGGCTCACTGCCACGCTGGTGCGAGAGGACGGGCGCGAGGACGACGTCTTCACCCTCATCGGGCCCAAGCGCTACGACGCGCCGTGGAAGGAGATCGAGGCCCAGGGCTACATCGCTCCCGCGGACTGCGTGGAGGTGCGGGTCACGCTCACCGACACCGAGCGCCTTGGCTATGCCACCGCCGAACCGGACGAGCGCTACCGCATCGCCGCCACTGCGGCGTCCAAACGGTCGGTGGTCGAGAAGATCGTGGCCGACCACTCCGGCGACCAGACGCTGGTGATCGGGCAGTACCTCGACCAGCTCGAGGACCTCGCTGAGCGGCTCGGCGCCCCCCTCGTGACGGGCGCGACCACGGTGCTGGAGCGGCAGCGCCTCTTCGAGGGCTTTCGCACCGGTGACATCACGCTGCTGGTGGTGTCGAAGGTGGCGAACTTCTCCCTCGACCTGCCGGACGCCACCGTGGCCGTCCAGGTGTCCGGCACGTTCGGGTCACGCCAGGAGGAGGCGCAACGGCTCGGTCGGCTGCTGCGACCCAAGTCGGACGGACGCTCCGCGCGCTTCTACACCGTCGTCTCGCGCGACACCCTCGACACCGACTACGCCCAGCACCGGCAGCGGTTCCTGGCCGAGCAGGGCTACGCCTACCGCATCGTGGACGCCGAGGACGTGCTGGCCGACCGCTTCGAGACGTAGGGCCCCGCGCCCGCCTGCGCACGCCCGCGCCCGCTTGCGTCCGACGTCCTCGCACCTATGCGTTG
>Ga0272442_10007003_pt1 | contig 14671 bp, 8 predicted proteins | sample SSMForm2O_FD_200262 | JGI IMG/M metagenome (GOLD analysis project Ga0272442, IMG submission 200262) | Marine sediment archaeal communities from Little Sippewissett salt marsh, Falmouth, MA, United States - SSM-Form-2O | ecosystem: Environmental > Aquatic > Marine > Wetlands > Sediment ...
ATTACGTAGGGCGCAGTTTTATTGCCCCGCACCAGAGAGAACGAGATCTGGATGTGAAAGTAAAGTTTAACCCCGTCACCGGGGTATTGAGGGAGAAACGCGTTGTTGTCATAGAAGATTCAATCGTTCGAGGTACAACATTAAAAAAACTGGTCCGTCTTATACGACAGGCCGGTGCAACCGAAGTCCATGTCAGAGTGAGTTCTCCGCCCGTTGTCTCTCCATGTTTTTATGGAATAGATATATCGAGCCGGGGAGAACTCATTGCATCGTCGCAGAGCATCGAAGACATCCGGCAATACATAGGAGCGGACTCTCTGGCTTATTTGTCGGTGAAAGGGATGCTCAGTGCTGTCCCAGAGGGAAAATTACACTGTACGGCCTGTTTCACCGGGGATTATCCGACGGCAATTCCCGTTAACTTCGATAAAGAGCTGTTTTCAAAAAGGACGAAATGAGCTCATGACATGTAAGGAGCATCCACCGTTTCGAACGTCGTTTCGTTGATGTCGAAACGGATGTAAGATTATGTGGCCGGTCCGGCGGAATACAAAGGTAAAACATGGCACAAAGAGCAATACTTGTATTAGAAGACGGTAGACTATTTGAAGGCACGTCCTTTGGTGTGCCCGGAGAGCATTACGGTGAAGTAGTATTCAATACCGGAATGACCGGTTACCAGGAAGTGCTGACCGATCCTTCATATGAAGGACAGATTGTTGTCATGACATATCCTCTGATTGGTAATTACGGCATTAATGAAAAAGACTCGGAGTCACGTTCCATCTGGCTTGAAGGTTTTGTGGTCAATGAATTATGCCGAAAGCCCAGCAACTGGAGATCGGAAAAAGACCTCGATTCTTTTTTAAAGGAATACAACATCATGGGAATCGAAGGGATCGATACTCGGGCTCTTACCAAACATATACGGGAAGCAGGAGCCATGAGGGCCGTCATTTCGACGGTTGACCAGGACACGCAATCTCTCATGGAAAAAATCAAAGCTTCTCCCGATCTGATCGGCAGAGATCTGGTCAGGGAGGTAACCTGCGAGAAACCATATGTCATGGCTGAGAATGGGGGCCTTCATGTAATTGTGTTAGACTATGGTTTGAAATACAGTATACTTGAGCAACTTGTCGATGTCGGATGCCGTATCACCGTTGTACCGGCGGATACAACCGCCGGTGAAATAATGAACTTACATCCTGACGGTGTCCTTCTGTCGAATGGACCCGGTGATCCCGCCGCCGTAACATACGCGGTTGACACAATCCGTGAGTTGGTGGACATTGGAACACTTCCCATATTCGGTATCTGTCTGGGGCATCAACTGATCGGGCTTGCACTGGGTGGCGACACATATAAGCTCAAATTCGGTCACCACGGGGAAAACCATCCGGTAAAAGACCTGGCAACGGGAGCGATTGACATTACCGTTCAGAACCACGGGTTCTGCGTTGATATAGACTCACTGGATAAGGAGACAATAGAGATTACCCATATGAATCTCAATGATAATACCTTAGAGGGGATGAGACACCGGGAATTGCCGTTATTCTCGGTACAATTCCATCCCGAAGCAGGGCCGGGACCCCATGATGCCCGACATCTTTTTAGCCGTTTTGTTGAACTGATGAAAAAAGAAATGAGCAGAGGTTAAGACATGAGAGAATTGGTTGCCGTAGTTGATTTCGGCTCGCAGTATGCTCAACTTATCGCGCGAAGGATACGAGAACTCGGTGTGTATTCCGAAATCATTCATCACACAATTACACCGGATGAGCTGATAGAACTGAATCCGAAAGCGTTGGTTTTGTCGGGCGGGCCGGCTTCCGTCCTCGACCCGGAGCATCCCACGATGGATGAACGAATCCTGGATCTCAATATTCCCATATTCGGCATATGCTATGGAATGCAACTGCTGGCACTTTTGTTGCGTGGGACTGTGGATAAGGGGAGGAGCGGTGAATACGGACCGGCTCAACTGGATGTCGCCGATGACACATCAATCTTCAACGGATTGGCACATCAGCTTGACGTCTGGATGAGTCATGGCGATCATGTAACGATCGTGCCCGATGGCTATCAAATTCTGGCGCAAACCTCTACCTGCTCCGTTGCCTCCATGGGTAACGATGCCAAGAAGATATACGGTGTCCAGTTTCATCCCGAAGTCGTTCACACGATTCAGGGAATGGATATGCTTCGGAATTTTCTTTACCATGTCGCTGGTTGCCGAGGCGGCTGGACCATGACGAAGTTTGTCGAAGAATCTGTGGAACGAATACGATCTCAGGTTGCAGACTCGAGTGTTATCTGCGCTCTTTCCGGCGGAGTCGACTCCTCAGTTGTGGCAGCACTTATCGATCGTGCCATCGGTGACCGGATGAAAGCGGTTTTTGTGGACAACGGATTACTCAGGGCACGCGAGGTCGATGAAATTCGATCAATGTTTACCGATTATTATCCGCTGAATATTACAATCGTCGATGCAAAGAAGGAATTTCTGAATGCCCTGAAAGGGGTTACCGACCCGGAAGATAAGAGAAAGATAATCGGAGAAACGTTTATCAGAATTTTTCAGGCCGAAACGGAAGGCATCAAGGATGCCGACTTTCTGGCCCAGGGCACCCTCTATCCGGACGTCATTGAAAGCCGTTCCGCTCATGGAGGGCCGTCGGCAACAATCAAAAGTCATCATAATGTAGGAGGTCTTCCCGAAGATCTGCAGTTCGAGTTAATCGAGCCCCTGAAAGAACTCTTTAAAGATGAAGTGAGAATTCTCGGTAAAGAGTTAGGTCTGCCCGAAAAACTTTTAAAGCGGAAACCGTTCCCCGGCCCGGGGCTGGCTGTGCGCATTATCGGTGATGTAACAGAAGAAAGCCTGGAGGTGCTCCGTCATGCCGATAGCATCGTCAAGGAAGAAATACTCAAGTACGAAGGTTTCGAAGATGTATGGCAGGCTTTTGCCGTACTGTTACCGGTCAAAACTGTTGGCGTTATGGGGGATGAACGGACGTATGCAAATGTGATTGCCCTCAGGATCGTATCAAGCCTTGACGGCATGACGGCTGATTGGGTGAGACTACCCCATGATGTCCTTGCACGCATGTCTTCGAGGATTATTAATGAAGTACACGGTGTGAATCGAGTCGTATACGATATCAGCTCGAAACCGCCGAGCACGATAGAATGGGAATGAGTTAAAATATATGCCCAAACGAACAGATATCAAGAAAATACTCCTTATCGGATCAGGCCCAATCGTCATCGGCCAGGCGTGTGAATTTGATTATTCCGGAACCCAGGCCTGCAAGGCCCTGCGGGAAGAAGGCTATGAAGTTGTCCTTCTGAATTCCAATCCCGCCACCATTATGACGGATCCTGAGATGGCGGATCATACCTATGTCGAACCGATAACGGCTGACGTTGTTGAAAAAATAATCGAAAAGGAACACCCCGATGCGGTTCTGGCCACCCTCGGTGGTCAGACAGCTTTAAATACGGCGGTCGAAGTTGCTGAACGGGGAGTATTTGAGCGGCATGGTATTGAAATGATCGGCGCGGATCTGGATGCCATCAGGAAGGCAGAGGACCGGGACGAATTTAAAACGGCAATGGCTGAAATCAACCTGGAAGTGCCGAGAAGCGGCATAGCCTACACGATGGATGAGGCTCGACATATTGTTGCTGACATTGGTTTCCCCGTGGTTATTCGACCGAGTTTCACCCTCGGTGGTACCGGAGGTTCACTTGTCTACAACGTTGAAGAATTTGAAGAATCAGCGTCACTCGGCTTAGAAAAAAGTATGATAAACGAGATTCTCATCGAAGAGTCTGTTCTTGGATGGAAAGAATTTGAGCTCGAGGTCATGAGAGATCACAGGGATAATGTTGTCATTATTTGTTCTATAGAAAATGTCGATCCCATGGGAATTCATACCGGTGATTCTGTTACCGTTGCACCCGCCCAGACCCTTACGGACAAAGAATATCAGAAACTCCGTAACGCCGCCATTGCCGTGATACGGAAAATAGGTGTTGAAACAGGAGGATCTAATATTCAATTTGCAGTCCACCCCGAGACAGGGCGAATGGTAGTCATAGAAATGAATCCCCGCGTTTCACGATCCTCCGCCCTTGCCTCAAAGGCAACGGGCTTTCCCATAGCCAAAATTGCAGCTAAACTTGCCGTTGGGTACAGTCTTGATGAAATACAGAATGATATTACGCTGAAAACTCCCGCATCATTCGAGCCGACCATTGACTATTGTGTCGTTAAAATCCCCCGTTTTGCCTTTGAAAAATTTCCGGGGGTGGATGATACACTGACTATCTCAATGAAATCCGTCGGGGAGACAATGGCCATAGGGAGAACGTTCAAGGAAGCTCTCCAGAAGGGATTCAGGGGGCTGGAAATCGGTATCCATGGGTATGAATCCACATTGAAGCAGATACCGGATCACGATAGAATTGAATCACTGCTCGTGCGCCCGACGCCGGAACGGCTTTTTTACATCAAACATGCCATGCAAATGGGTTTCTCTGTCGAACACATTGCCGAACTTACGCATATCGATTCATGGTTTCTGCACAACATCGAAGAGATCGTGAATATGGAAAAGACTCTTAAAACCTTTTCTGCGACCAACGATATTACGGAGGATGTTCTCCGTGTAGCCAAGCGGTTCGGTTTCTCCGATATGCAACTGAGCACTATAACCGGCATCAGTGAATCCGAGATACGGTCTCTCAGGAAACAGAAGGGAATAAAACCGGTTTACAAACTGGTTGATACCTGTGCTGCCGAATTCGAGGCATATACACCGTATTATTATTCCACCTATGAAGAAGAGGATGAGAGCAGGGCAGGAGATGAAAGGAACGTAATGATTATTGGGGGCGGACCCAACAGGATCGGCCAGGGTATCGAGTTTGATTATTGCTGTGTCCACGCGTCAATGGCCCTGAGAGAACTGGGTTATGAGACGATTATGGTTAATTCCAATCCTGAAACGGTCTCTACAGACTATGATATTTCCGACAAGCTCTATTTTGAACCGCTGACACTGGAAGATGTCTTGAATATCGTTGAAGTGGAAAAACCGGAAGGTGTGATTGTCCAGCTGGGTGGGCAGACACCTTTGAATCTCTCACAGGCCCTTGCTCAAAATGGTGTGAACATTCTTGGTACGTCACCTGAGGCTATTGACCGTGCGGAGGACAGAAAACTCTTTAAAGAACTGGCAGACAAGATCGGGATCAAACAACCGAGAAGCGACACGGCACAGTCTCTGGAAGAAGCGGAAAAGATTGTACAAAGAATAGGATATCCCGTACTCATCAGGCCCTCGTATGTCCTCGGTGGCCGGGCCATGGCAGTCGTCTGGGACCCGGCTGATCTCACAGGTTTCCTGAAAGAAGCCTTTGAAGCTTCTGCCGATCACCCTGTTCTCATCGACGAATTTCTTGAAGATGCCATTGAAGTTGATGTGGATGCCGTGTCAGATGGACATGATGTCATTATCGGTGGTGTTATGGAACACATAGAGCAGGCGGGTATCCATTCGGGAGACAGTGCAATGGTTCTTCCCACTTATTCTCTCAATAACAAGACGGTAACTGCGATAAAAGATAAGACACGACATATTGCCAGGGAACTTGGCGTCAGGGGACTTCTCAATATTCAATATGCCGTTCGAGATAATGACATTTATATTCTGGAAGTAAACCCGAGAGCTTCACGAACGGTTCCCTTTGTATCAAAGGCGACCGGCTTACAGTTTGCAAAGATTGCGACACGAGTCATGACAGGAATATCTTTGAGGGAGCAGGGCATTACGAGTGATCCCATGCCCACATATTTTTCCGTAAAAGAGTCGGTTCTTCCCTTCGTGAGATTTCCGGGGGTTGACACCATACTGGGGCCTGAAATGAAATCTACCGGTGAGGTTATGGGGATTGATCGGGACATAGGGCTGGCATTTGCAAAGAGCCAGATTGCGGCAGGTCAGGTGGTGCCGGATTCGGGGAAGGTTTTCCTGAGTGTTAAAGATTCCGATAAGCAGTCTATTGTTGCTTTGGGTAAAAAGTTTGAGGAAATGGGTTTTGAAATATTATCGACTCCGGGAACGGCGCGGGTCCTCATGGATCAAGGAATCAAGGTGGCCCGCCTTCCGAAGCTTGCTGAAGGTCGACCAAATATTCTCGATTACATAAAAAACAGAAATGTTAATCTTCTGATTAACACACCGAGCGGCCCTCTCCCACGTCGCGATGAAGTGTCTATTCGGAGTATAGCTGTGTCATACGGTATCCCTCTGGTGACGACAATTGCGGGGGCTGAAGCCATGGCAAACGCAATCAGATCCTTCAGGGGTGGATGCTGCAACATTCAATCTCTACAGGAAATTTACGCATCTTAAGAGGAGGATAGTTTTAGATGAAATTGTTGGAAAGGGTCAGTACCGGTTTGAAAGGACTGGATGAAATTGTCGATAATTTGCGAATCGGTGACAACGTCGTATGGCGGGTGGATGACATCGAAGAATATGCATGTTTTATCCAGAGTTACGTGAGCAAGGCCATCAAGGACGACAGGAGAGTTGTCTACATGCGATTTGCCCACCACAAACCACTGGTGAAACAGCATCCAAATGTTGTGGTTTATAATTTGGATGCAGGCAGCGGTTTCGAGTCGTTTTCGACGGAAGTGCATAATATTTTGACAAAAGAAGGGAAGGGCGTTTTCTATGTCTTTGACTGTTTGTCCGATTTATTACCGGCATGGTCCACTGACCTCATGATTGGAAACTTCTTTATGATTACCTGTCCCTATCTCTTCGAGCTGGATACCATTGCTTACTTTGCGATTATCAGAGACAGTCATTCTTATCAAACCGTCGCCCGTATTCGAGAGACAACACAGATACTGCTCGATGTCTATAGAGACAAGGGGCTTTTCTATGTGCACCCCTTAAAGGTGTGGCAGCGATATTCTCCAACCATGTTTCTGCCCCATCTGCAGGAAGGGGACCAGTTTATTCCTATCGCAAACAGTATTGACGCGGCTCAACTCTTTTCCCACATATCACGACAAACAATGGAACGGGCAAGACGGAAACTGGATGCCTGGGACCGTCTGTTTATACGAGCGCAGGAGTTATTGGATCAACCATGGGAATCCGGGGAAAAACAGGACATGATCGATAGAATATGCCGAACAATGCTGACGCGGGAACCGAGAATGTCCATACTCGTCAAAGAAAAATTTTCCCTCGAGGATTTATTGCGAATCAGGGAACGGTTAATCGGTACCGGCTTTCTCGGCGGGAAAGCAGTGGGAATGTTACTTGCGAGAAAAATCCTGTCGGAAGATCTTTCTTTTGATTGGAACGAGGTTTTAGAACCCCACGATTCGTTCTATATTGGTTCCGATGTCTTTTATACGTATATCGTACAGAACGGCTGGTGGAAATTACGCATGGAACAGAAAACGAAGGAAGGCTACTTTGATACAGCCCGGATCCTTGCAGAAAAAATGAATAACGGGAAATTTCCTGAAGAGATCAAAGAACAATTTCTCGAAATTGTAGAATATTTCGGGCAATCACCGTTTATTGTTCGTTCCAGCAGCCTGCTTGAAGATGCATTTGGCAATGCATTCGCCGGCAAATATGAAAGCGTATTTTGTGTCAATCAGGGGAGTCCCGAGGAACGATATGCACAGTTTGAAGACGCTGTTCGCCGAATCTTTGCGAGTACCATGAACGAAGATGCCCTCATGTATCGTCTGCAGAGAGGGCTGGAAAATGAAGATGAACAGATGGCTTTATTAGTTCAACGGGTATCGGGATCGTACAGGAAACATTACGCATTTCCCGATATCGGAGGTGTTGGCATTTCCTATAATACCTTTGTCTGGAAGTCCGATATGGACCCGCGGGCCGGGATGCTCAGACTTGTCTTTGGACTGGGAACGAGAGCGGTGAACCGTGTCGAGGGTGACTATCCCCGCATCGTTGCCCTTGATGCACCATTAGTGAAACCGCATTCCGGCATGGAGGATACACGAAAGTTTTCACAGCGTGAAGTAGATGTATTGAATCTGAAAGAAAACGAATTGCAGACGGTTCAATTGGTGAAACTCATGGGAGAAAACCTGAATGCCCCTATGGATCGTATAGCGGTAAGAGATCATGAAACCAACCAAAGATTGAAGGAACTGGGAATTAAGGGACAGGAAGCATGGATTATTACTTTTGATGATTTGCTGTCAAATACTTCGTTTACGGCAATTATGCAGAATATGCTTCAAAAACTGGAAACGATCTATCAGTATCCTGTCGATATTGAGTTTACCGTCAATTTTGCCCACAATGGAACGTTTCAAATTAATCTTGTTCAATGCAGACCGCTACAGACAATGGGACAGGAAAAAAAGGTCGAATTTCCGGAGAGTGTTGACGAAGAAAGAATCCTTTTCAGGTCGGAAGGCAAATTTATGGGGGGGTCCGTATATCAGGCAATTCGAAGAATTATTTCTGTGGATCCAAAGCATTATAATGAGTTGTCATTGGCCGGGAAATATGAAGTGGCGCGACTGATAGGAAAACTGAACAGAAAAATCCATGACAGAGAACAAACCCCCACGATGTTGCTGGGTCCGGGAAGGTGGGGGTCATCGACCCCTTCTCTCGGGATTCCCGTAAGTTTTTCGGAAATAAATAATATGACCGTACTGGGAGAAATTGCATATATTGATGCTAATTTAATGCCGGAACTGTCATACGGCACTCATTTTTTCCAGGATCTTATTGAAACAGAGATATTTTATGTAGCACTCTTTCCGGGAGACGAGAATGTTGTCTATAACGAAGAGTATTTGAACGGTTTGCCAAACTCCTTAGAAACAATTATGCCGGACGCGAATGACTACGTTGATGTGGTGAAAGTATATGATGTTGACACGCAAGACATTCAAATTGTGGCTGATATAGTATCACAGAGAGTAATGTGTTTTTATTAAGTGATAAAATTGCATAGCTCGATAACGGGATGTTTATATGCCCATGGAATATAACGAGTGAGGCAGAACAAAATCAATAGTGAACTATGATTATTAAAGAAAAACATAACCGTGCCAGGGAAAAGACTGCCACCCTCATTGTTGATGGAAAGTCTTATGACCTCCCTATCATGGTAGGAACTGACGGAAATCGGGCGATTGATATTTCGCGACTCCGTAAAGAAACAGGACTTATTACCTATGATCCGGGATTCGGTAACACGGGTAGCTGTATGAGCAGCATATCGTATATGGATGGAGAGAAGGGAATTCTGCGATATCGGGGCATACCCATAGAACAGCTGGCAGAACACTCCAGCTTTATTGAAACGGCCTTTCTCTTAATCACCGGGGAATTGCCGACGAAGGAAGAGCTCTCTGACTTTTCAGCCATGCTGAATGACCATTCTCTCGTACACGAGGATATGCGTCACTTCTTTGAACGGTATCCCCGGGGGGCACATCCGATGGGCATTCTTTCATCGATGGTCAATGCCTTGAGTTCCTTCTATCCTGAAATTCCGGAACGGTCGGAAGAAGCCGAGATTAACAAAACGTATGCACGGCTTCTTTCTAAGTTGAGAACGATGGCTGCCATGTCATACAGAATATCCAAGGGAATGCAAGTTGTATATCCGTCATATTTTTTAAGTTACTGTGCAAATTTTCTTAACATGATGTTTGATTCGGCAGTCCGTCCCTATGTCATTGATGAGGATATGGTCCGTGCCCTTAATGTTTTCTGGATTCTCCATGCTGACCATGAACAGAATTGTTCGACATCGGCTGTTCGTCTGGTAGGTAGTGCCCGGGTAAATCTCTATACGGCAATCTCGACAGGGATCAGTGCTCTGTGGGGTCCACTGCATGGCGGCGCAAACCAGGCGGTCGTCGAAATGCTCCAGGAGATTCATGATAGAGGCGGAGATCCGGCACCGTTCATTGCGAGAGCAAAGGACAAAAATGATCCATTTCGTCTGATGGGTTTTGGTCATAGTATTTACAAGAATTACGATCCACGGGGCCGAATCATGAAGAAAATGTGCCACAGGATTCTGGAGAAACGAGGATCTAACGATCCGCTCCTCGCTATTGCCATGAAACTTGAGGAAGTAGCCCTCATGGATGCATATTTTATTGATAACAAACTCTATCCCAATATTGACTTTTACAGCGGTATTTTTCTCAGGGCAATGGGCATTCCTCTTGACATGTTTACTGTCATGTTTGCCATCGGGCGCTTGCCCGGCTGGATCAGTCAGTGGAAAGAGAGCCGTGAAGATCTCAGGGGAAAACTCCATCGTCCCCGTCAGGTATATAGCGGAACCGAGAAAATAGATTATACTCCCCTTGCAGAACGGAAGCCAAAGGAAGTAAACAGGAGCGGACTTTTGTCCGTAATCGGTTGAAGAAACACCCGACAAAATACCGATTTTCTGCGTCATGTGCGTGAATTTTATCCATGTGATGGTCGTAATCAGGGGCTTCGGTTGATACGATGATGGATTATAAAATTGTATTGACATAATATACTCGTTTTGCCTATACTTCTCGCCCAAAAGGTAGTTTCATTAAGATCCCATCCCCCATTTATTGACTGCTCCGGTAGAAGTGTTGAGTATAAACAATCACACAAGGGAGCCGAAATACGTTATAGTTTATATACGTGGATAGACACGATGCTACGAGTAGTTGTTTCTATAACGTGGTAGTAAAAAAAGGATTTGCCGTCAACGGTTGATTCTTAAACGAATGCAATAAAGACAGACTCAGAAACGGGTACGCACCGTTGACCCTTTTTGGATTTTTAAACGGTAAATAAAAGTTAGGAGTGAGATTATGGGAAGACTGTTTGGAACGGACGGTGTGAGAGGAGTCGCCAATGAGTATCCGATGACCGCAGAGATGGCCTTAAACATCGGAAGAGCAACGGCACATCTTTTCAAGAGGAAAGGACACCATCCGAGCATAATAATCGGCAAAGACACACGCATATCAGGTTACGTTCTTGAAAACGCTCTTGTGTCGGGCATTTGCTCGATGGGGGTCAACGCGGTTCTGGTGGGAACAATGCCCACTCCCGGGATCGCTTACCTGACAAGCAGCATGCGCGCAGACGCGGGCATAGTGATATCCGCATCCCACAACCCTTTCCAGGATAATGGAATAAAAATATTTTCAAATGACGGGTATAAACTGCCCGATGAAACAGAAGACGAGATCGAAAATCTGATCAATTCAAACAATATGCAGACACTTCACCCGTCTCCCCATGACCTTGGAAAGGCTTTCAGGATCGAAGGGGCAAGAGATCGATATATTGTCTTTCTGAAGAATACGTTTCCGAAGGAATATACGCTGGAGGGAATCAAGATCGTGCTGGACTGTTCTCAGGGGGCTACCTACCGGGTAGCGCCTCAGACATTTTTCGAGCTCGGTGCTGAAGTCATTACGTTATTTGCAGAGCCAAACGGGAAAAATATCAACGACAACTGCGGCTCGCAACATCCTGAGACGTTGATGGAAGAAGTGGTAAAGCAAAAAGCGGACATTGGCTTTGCATTTGACGGAGATGGTGACCGGCTCATTGCAGTTGATGAAAAAGGACAGGTACTCACGGGAGACCAGATTATGGCGCTCTGTGCAGCGGTAATGAAGGCGGATGGGTCCCTTGATAATAACATCGTCGTGAGTACCGTCATGAGTAACATAGGTCTTGGCATTGCCCTCAAGTCTCTCGGCATAGAGCAGGTCTCAACAAAGGTAGGTGACAGGTACGTACTGGAAGAGATGAGAACGAGAGGCGCTTCAATCGGCGGAGAGGAATCGGGACACCTGATTTATCTCGACCATCATACGACAGGCGATGGCATTCTGTCGGCATTGCAGGTCATGGCGGCAGTGTTAAAAACGGGGAAGACCCTGTCGGAACTTGCGAGTGTAATGAAGGTGTATCCGCAAAAACTGATCAATATTGATGTAAAATCCAAGCCCGAGATATCGGAGGTACCCGGAATTGTAGAAATCATCGAAGCGGTTGAACAGGAACTGGGAGATACGGGAAGGGTTCTTGTTCGATACTCGGGGACACAGAATATGTGCCGGGTCATGGTAGAAGGGCCCTCCGATACGGAGACGGAAAAATACTGCGGTCAGATTGCCGATGTCATCAGGAAAACCATCGGTTGATAATCTGCGACTGGAGCAATTTCACAGGAAGGGAAGTTCACAATTGCTGACGGAAAGAGTGGAACCTATGTCCTTTACGGTATTGATAACGAGAAATTTTGAGCAGATGAGTGCGGTCGGAGCGGATGTCGTTATCGAGGATATTGTAAATACCCATGAGAGCCGGGAGAACTATGTCCTGGGTTTGGCCACGGGCAATACGCCCACCGGCCTGTATAAGCTGTTAGCCAAAGCGGCCAGCGAGGGAAAATTTGATCCCGCCAAAATCGAAAGTTTCAATCTTGATGAATATGTAGGTCTCCCCGGAGAAAACGTTCAGCAGCGGGTCCTTCATCCCGAAAGTTACAGTTTCTTTATGATTCAGGAACTCTTCGGTCTCTTAGGGACAAAATTTAAAGAGACAAACGTCCCCTGGGGTACGCTGATCGATCAGGACAGACTTGAAGCAGAACTGAAAGCAAATCCGATTGACTGGGAAGAACAGGGAAAGGATAAGGGGAAAGCAATTGTCATTCGTAAGGATGCTCAATCATCATATCTCTCCTGGATAAGAGATGAAATACTCGATGCCTACGCGAAAAAAATCGAAGAGCGGGGAGGAATTGACCTTCACATCGTAGGCGTGGGCGGTAAAGGCCACGTGGCGTTTCATGAGTCGGGTATTCCTTTTGAGGACAACAGGATGCTGCTTGTCCGTCTCGACGACAACACGGTTTCGAATGCCGTTGAAGACGGGCATTTCAGTAGCAAGGATAAAAGTCCCTGGTACGCGATTTCTATGGGTACCGAACTCGTCTACCAGGCAAAAAAAGTGGTGCTTCTCGCAAATGGAAAGCGAAAGGCGGGTCCTGTCGCCGCATCACTGCTGAACGATCCTTCGCCGACGATCCCCATATCCTATGGGCAGATATTTTCGAACAATGGCGGTGAAATGATTTACGTAATCGATTTGGAAGCTGCAGAACACGTGGTTGACTACATTGCTGAAATCGAAAAACGGGGGATTGAAGTCAAGGATATTAGTAATCATGTGTAAGGAATACCTGTGGCGGATATCTCTCCACCGTCAAATCTACTACCGGTGCGCACCGGAATTGTTGATATGAGGAAGCGCAATGAAACAGGCAGACGCATTGTCCGATAAAGTCATTCAATTAATCGATAAGGGAGTAAACATCCCCGCCCCCTTTTCCGTAGAAATAGGTGAGGATGTCGACATCGACAGAATATCCGGTGACGGAACCGTATTTCATACGGGAACAAAGATATACGGTGCACGGACCCTTATTTCATCAAAAACGCAACTGGGATATGAAGCCCCCGTAACAATTGTCAATTGTCAGCTCGGTACGAAGGTCGAGCTGAAGGGAGGGTATTTCAAGGAATCCGTCTTTCTGGAAAAGGCAAACATGGCTTACGGGGCGCAGGTTCGAGAGGGGTGCATCCTTGAGGAAGAGGCAAACGGTAGTCACACGGTCGGGCTCAAACAAACCATTCTGTTTCCCTTCGTGACACTGGGGAGCCTGATCAATTTCTGCGACTGCTTCATGGCCGGGGGGACGAGCAGAAAGAACCACAGTGAAGTGGGCAGTTCTTATATCCATTTTAATTATACACCCAATCAGGATAAGGCAACGGCATCCCTCATCGGTGATGTGCCTCGGGGGGTTATGCTCAATCAGCCGCCTATATTCCTGGGAGGGCAGGGGGGATTGGTCGGACCGGTGAGAATCGGTTTCGGAACGGTTATCGCGGCGGGGACGGTGTATCAAGGTGATTGTCCCGATGGTGGACTTCTTATCGGCGGTAAGAGTGAAGAAGCATACGAAAAATATTTTCATCCCGGATTTTACGGAAACATACAGAAAAGGGTATTGAATAATATTATCTATCTGGCAAATTTGCTTGCTCTGCGGCAATGGTATTTTTACGTTAGGAAACCGTTTTTCAAAAAGCAGGAATTCGGTGATGGTCTGTTCGCGGGTGCACTGGAAAAACTTGAGGTGGCCGTGAGCGAGCGTTTGAAACGCTTCGAAGCGCTTTCGCAAAAAATGGAACAATCAATTCAGATAGGGAGAGATATCCTTCAGGGGCAACAAAAAGACATTGTCCTTCAGCAGCAGTCCGAACTTCTGAATAATTGGACTCCACTCGGACAGTGCTTTTCGGAACAGAGTGAAGTGACTATTGCAGAGAAAGAAAGAACCTCTTTTATTCAGGCAATACATGATATAATGGCACAAGAAGATCGAGGGTATACCGATGCGATCCAGTCACTAGATGCCGATGTTGCATCGATCGGTGTGTACTGGCTCCAATCAATCGTCGATGGAATCGTCAACCGTGCACTCAACATCGTTCCTTCGTATAAATCCTTATAGCATGCGATGAACGTTCGTTCATCGCAGCATT
>Ga0272442_10007004_pt1 | contig 14669 bp, 3 predicted proteins | sample SSMForm2O_FD_200262 | JGI IMG/M metagenome (GOLD analysis project Ga0272442, IMG submission 200262) | Marine sediment archaeal communities from Little Sippewissett salt marsh, Falmouth, MA, United States - SSM-Form-2O | ecosystem: Environmental > Aquatic > Marine > Wetlands > Sediment ...
AAAAAAATCAGTCGAAAGTTGAAAGTCGAAAGTCTAAAGTAAAACCTCGAATAAGTGGAGCCTCAACCTTATTTTTGTCCGCCCGCAACTTTCTCAACTCCCCTGTCTACTTAAAAAGCGAAAATCCATAAGGCGAATGCGGTAGGATTCTCTGTGCCATACCTTCGGTGAATGGATATAGGAGTATTTCCTCTGACGGGGGTAGAGTCATAATTTTATTATGGGGCATTAGGAATCAAGGCGTAAGTGCGGCAAACCATCAACCTGTTGGCCATGCCTCCGGACTGAAGGGATCGGTATTGCCTTGATAGACCCAACTTCCGGTGGTTTGGTTAAGAGAAAAACAAGTTACTGTTGTTGAAAATAATTATTCGATATGTAAATAATATACCAAAGGTCAAATCAGTGTGTACCGCCTGACTTCTCTAGGGACACTGGTAAATCAATGGTTTCAGGAGGGATGAGCATGGGAAAAAAGGCTCTTTTAGGTGTTCTGTCTATTCTTCTTATTGTGTTGGGTTCATTGTTGGCCGGCCCTATGGCGCAATTGCCCCAGTCAACCCAAGCGGATCCGGTCCGGCAATACGTCGTCCAGCTCAAGCCGGGGGTGGTGGCCTGGAAGCTGCGCAGGGAATTGATCGCCGATGGATTCCAGATCCGTTACTTCCAGGATGACTTCATGGTGATCGGTGTGCGCAAACACAGTCGGGCGAGTGGTGCGCTAAGTGGGTTGCATTTCGCCGCTTTCATGACCGGTGATGCCCGAAAAGTAGACGGCAATTTCGCCATCCCGGAAATGGTCCGGCACGCCTTTCACCTGCCGATTCATACCAAAGGCTGGCGGCCCTCGGGGTCGAAGGTCAATCACCCTGAAGGTCTGCAATCCAGCCCGGTTGTTCTATCCATCGAGCGCATGATCCGGGACAAGAACCTGGATCGCGGTGTTCGCCCCGATTCCACGACTCAAGGTTCTCCGGGAAACGAACCGCAGCTATATTCCCCGTCCGCCACCGGCGCCATTTCTGGTGAATTGTATAATAAAACCGGCGGCGCGGCGGTAGGCGTCAATATTGAGATTTATGATTCAGAAGGAAATTTCGTAACCTTTCTTTTCTTGTGTGGGCCAACGACATACTCCATTGGCGGCCTGGAAACTGGAACGTATAAAATTCTGTTTGATACCTTTTTGCCACCCGCTGATCAATATGCCTATCAATGGTTCAATGATGAAGGAGCTTTCCATCTTGCGAATGAAGTTAATGTGACGGATGGGAATACCACCGATGTGGGGCGCACTTATTTGGAAAATTGTGCCGCTATCTCTGGAACGGTTACAGAAGGTAAAACAGGAGATGGGATCAGTGGCCTTCGCACCAAGGTGTATGATAAATATGGAACTTATATCAATTATGATAATACAGATGGAGATGGGTATTATGAGGTGCGAGGGCTACGAACGGGATGGTACCGGGTGGAGTTCAATACCGACTCGGTACCCCAATACGTTTCTGTATGGTACAACGATAAACCGGATTTCGATTCCGCCGACGCAGTAAAAGGGACCGAAGGCAGTACGACCAGCGATATCGATGCACGGTTGGTCCAGTATGGATCCCTTTCGGGAACGGTCACGGACCAGGGCACAAACGGAATTCAAAATGTGCGGATTATGGTCTACGACTTGTCGAAAAACCAAGTGGTTCCCTATGTGGATACCGATGCCAACGGCGACTACTCGGTAACCGGATTACCTCCGGGTCCCTATAAAATCAATTTCTTCACCATATTGGTTCCAGACTATGCTTGTTGCTGGTATGACAATTCACGCAATTTTTCTACTGCGACTGAGGTTGTGGTCCATGATGGCGCCGCAACTGGGGGGATTGACGCGACTCTTCTTGCGGCCGGTTATATCACAGGTACAGTCAGTGCGGTTGACGTGTCGTCTTTGAATGGAGTCGATGTTTATGCCTATGACGCCGAAGGCTTTCTTATTGCTCGCGATACCACGGCTTATGGAGGCGGTTATACCATTGGGGGCATGGACGGTTCCGGTTTCAAAGTGTTTTTTGATGCATCAAATCTTCCCTATACTTATGAGGGTTTGGTCAGTGAATGGTACGACCACAAGGCGGATTCCGCTTCAGCTGATACCTTGGATGTGTATTCTGGCTTAACCACGGAAAATATCGATGCGGAGTTGGATTATGAGAGTGTGACGGTCTTAATCCCCGACGGTGGGGAAAACTGGACCGTGGGATCGGTGCAGACCATTACCTGGAACACCTGGGGCGAAGTCGACAACGTGCATATTGAATACTCAACAAACAACGGCACTGATTGGACCGACATCGTGGCGTCAACCGCCAACGACGGATCCCACGCATGGACTGTACCCAATACACCGTCCAGCCAATGCCTGGTGCGGATCAGTGATGCGGCGGACGATGACCCAACGGATACAAGCGATGCAACCTTTACCATTTCCGCGCCGGTGGGTGTGCCCGAGATTTCGCTGAACCGCAGTCAATTGAACTTCGGCGTTGAAAGCGGGGCCCAGACACAGTCTCAGGAAGTGCTGGTATCCAACGTGGGATCCGGCACGTTGAACTGGACGGCAACGGATGACGCGGCGTGGCTGGGCGTCAGCCCGGCGTCGGGTAGTGGTACGGCCAAGTTGACGGTGAGCGTGGATCCCACGGGCCTGGACCCGGGGACCTACAACGGTACCGTCACCGTCAGTGATTCCGCGGCCACCAACTCGCCGCAAACGGTTGCAGTGACCTTGCGGGTGTACGCGGCTGACGGGACGGGAGCTCCCTTCGGTTCCTTCGCCACGCCGGTGGACCAGTCCACGGTGCAGAGCAGTATTTCCGTGTCCGGGTGGGCCCTGGACGACGTGGAAGTGGTGTCCCTGAAGATCTACAGGGAGGCCGGTGAGAACCTGGTCTATATCGGCGACGCGGTGTTCGTGGAAGGGGCGCGGCCCGACCTGGAGACTTCCTACCCCACCTATCCCTTGAACTACCGCGGCGGCTGGGGCTACATGCTGTGCACCTACGGCCTGCCCGACCAGGGCATGAGCGCCACCTACACCCTGCACGCCATCGCCACGGACAAGGAAGGCAACACCACGGATCTGGGCACCAAGACCATTACCTGCGACAACCAGCACGCGGTCAAGCCCTTCGGCGCCATCGCCACGCCGGCCCAGGGCGGTGAGGCCAGCGGTGCGGCCTATCGCAACTGGGGCTGGGCGTTGACACCGCCGCCCAACCTGATTCCCACGGATGGTTCGACCATGCGGTTGCTGGTGGACGGCGCGCCGGTGGGCTACCTCAACTACAACCTCTACCGCGCGGATATAGCCACGCTGTTTCCCGAGTGCTTGAACTCCGACGGCGCGGCGGCCTACTACGACCTGGACACCACGGGCTACGCCAACGGTGTACACACCATCGCCTGGATCGCCGTGGACATGGCGGCCAATGCGGACGGCATCGGCTCGCGATTCTTCAGCATTGTCAACACCAGCGGGGGTTCAGCGATGGCTGCAACGGTGGGTGGAGTTCAGGCTACGCTGAGTGCGGATACAATCAAGGATTACATGATAGATCCTTCGTCCATGCGGCTAAGCCGCAACGGCAACGATGTGCGCCGGGGCCGGCAATTCCATGCGGATCCCGTGAGCGGTACCAGCAGCATAGAGATGAAAGTACTATCCGCCATTGCCATGGACCTGAATCCTGATAAAAAACCTGGTGTGCATTTCACCGGTTATATGCAGGTCCGGGATGAACTGCGCCGCTTGCCCATCGGCTCCACAATGGACAGCGAGAACAACCTCTTCTACTGGCAGCCCGCCCCGGGCTTCTACGGCGAATATGACCTGGTGTTCGTGGATAAGAGCCGTAAGTTGGTGAAGCGGATACGAGTCCGGGTAAAATAGCCAAGGTAGGTTCAATTCATTAGTGGCGAATGGGGCGCCCTGTCGGGCGCAGGGGACAGGTGGCAGGTATCAGGTGACAGGAAGAAAGCGTGACAAGTGGGGAAGGTCTTCTTGTCCGCCCGCAACTCCCGCAACTTCCTATCCAGTGAATAAGCGAGTGGAACGCCCCTTCGGCGCAGGGGACTAGAGTTGGAGAGGGGAAGAAATCGCACTGAGGCTTTGTGCTGCTTTCTTCCTTCTAAGTTCTACAGATCCTTTTATTGAATGGCCAAATGAGAAAAGGTCTGCTTATGAGGTCAGGCCATTTGAGATCAAGCAAACATGGAAACCACCCAGGTTGATTTTTCCTGTACTAAATACAATAGTATTACTATCGCTTGCAATATGAGTGAATCGCTGTTTTCAGGGGGCGAACGTGATGAAGACGTGGGAGAGATTTCGTTTTCGGATTTACTTGGCGTTGCTGGGATTGATTGTCTTTGCAACTTGGGCCGGCCCGGTACGGGCATCAACCAAAGAAACGAGGCAAATTGCTGGGGCGATCGCTGCTCCCGAAAACGCAGATTCCAGAATCTTTGCCGGTTTCCCGGATATCGCGATTCCGATTCTTTCGCTGGAGCGGAACAAACTGGTATTTGGTTCGGGAGACGGAGTGCAGACCAATCACCAGGAAGTGCTGATTTCCAATGCCGGGGCAGGTATTTTGAACTGGACGGCCGCTCAAGATGTCAGTTGGCTGAAAGTGGGTCCCCCATCTGGAACCGGAGGTGCTGCGTTGAATGTGGGGGTTAACCCCGCCGGGATGAGTACCGGAACCTACACCGGGACGGTTACGGTGAGTGACCCCTCGGCCAGCCAATCCCCCCAGACTATCACGGTGACCCTGAATATCTTTGCCAATGGAGCCACTGATTCTCCCTTCGGCAATTTCGCCACCCCGCAAGACCAGGCCGTGGTGCAGAGCAGCATCTCCGTGTCGGGTTGGGTGTTGGACGACGTGGAGGTGGAGTCCCTCAAGATCTACAGAGAGAATGGAGGCAACCTGGATTTTATTGGCGATGCAGTTTTTGTTAAAGGGGCGCGGCCCGACCTGGAGACTTCCTACCCCACTTATCCGCTCAACTACCGTGGCGGCTGGGGCTACATGCTGCTCACCTACGGCCTGCCCAACCGGGGTATGGATGACACATTCGTACTCCACGCAGTCGCCACGGACAAGGAAGGCAACACCACGGATCTGGGCACCAAGACCATCCATTGCGACAACCAGAACGCGGTCAAGCCCTTCGGCGCCATCGCCACGCCGGCCCAGGGCGGTGAGGCCAGTGGTGCGGCCTATCGCAACTGGGGCTGGGCGCTCACACCGCCGCCCAACCTGATTCCCACGGACGGATCGACCATGCGGTTGCTGGTGGACGGGGCGCCGGTGGGTTACCTGAACTACAACCTCTACCGCGCGGATATCGCCGCGTTGTTTCCCGAGTGTTTGAACTCCGGCGGCGCGGCGGCCTACTACGACCTGGACACCACGGGCTACGCCAACGGGGTGCACACCATCGCCTGGATCGCCGTGGACAACGCGGCCAATGCGGACGGCATCGGCTCGCGATTCTTCAGCATTGTCAACACCAGCGGGGGTTCAGCACTGTCCGGTATCCAGGCCACATTGAGTACGGACACCCTCAAGGACTTCATGCCGGAGGTTTCACCCGTAAGGCTGAGCCGCAACGGCAACGATGTGCGCCGGGGCCGGCAATTCCATGCGGATCCCGTGAGCGGTACCAGCAGCATAGAGATGAACGTGCTCTCCGCCATCGCCGTGGACCTCAATCCCGACAAACGGCCGGGTGTCCACTACACAGGGTATCTTCAGGTCCGGGACGAACTGCGCAGGTTGCCCATCGGTTCCACCCTGGATGCGGAGAACAACATCTTCTACTGGCAGCCGGCACCCGGATTCTACGGTGAATATGAACTGGTGTTTGTGGATACAGATCGCAAGTTGGTGAAGCGCATCCGCGTGACGGTGAATTGACTATCTGAAGGAATTAATGAGTTGGTATTTAAACCTGGGAAAAAAAGTATATTAACAGCATAATTAATATAATTGGGTTTTATTAGGAGAGAGAACTCAATTATGGGGGGATTGTGAAATCCATAGTGTTTTTTTGTATGTTGTCCATATGTGTTTGTTTTTTTTCAGGGAGTTTTTCCAAAGCGGCAACCATCCGGGAAGACGCAACCGAACCTCATTTGATGAAATCTTCCAATGAGAAACCCATGATCTTGGACCTATCTTTCGGTCAAATGCCTTTGTATTTCATAGAGAATCAAGGCCAGGTGGATCGGCAGGTGATCTATTATGTCAAAGGTGACGCAAAAAACATCTATTTTACTTCAACGGGCCTGACGCTTGTGTTGCAAAAAAAAGCGAATAAAACCGCGCAGCTATTCGCAGATTCCGCACAAGGGATGCGAGAAGACACGAAAACGCCCTTGAAGGAAACATGCTCCCGCTGGGTGGTTAAACTGGACTTCCTGGGGGCGCGGCCGGACGCAGTTCCTGAGGGGCTGGATCCGGCAACGGCGAAGATCTCTTATTTCCGGGGTCGGCCCGGGGAGTGGAAGACCGGGTTGCCCACCTTTTCACGAATCCGTTACCGGGAACTCTGGCCGGGGATCGACCTGGTGTATTCGGGCACCGTCACAAGCATGAAGTACGAGTTCATCGTGCGCCCCGGTGCGGATCCCGCCCGGATCCGCCTGGCGTACCGAGGAGCCCGATCCGTGACATTGACCTCCAGTGGGCGCCTTAAAGTGGAAACACCGGCTGGCGGTTTCGAGGATGTCGCTCCCGTGGGCTACCAGGAAGTAAACGGGAAACGGGTGGCCGTTGATCTGGACTATATGCTGGAAGATGACCCCGTACAGAATACAACGGGGGAATACACCCGGGAGTATGGATTCAAGGTGGGGGGTTACGATCCCGGCCTGCCCCTGGTGTTGGACCCCATGGTTCTGGTTTATTGTGGATTCATCGGTGGATCGTTGGATGATCGTGCGTATGGAATCGCGATTGATGGAGGGGGGAATGCCTATGTCACGGGTGAAATATATTCTTCTGAAGTCACCTTTCCGGTAACAGTGGGTCCGGACCTGACCCAAAATGGGGATTATGATGCCTTTGTGGCCAAGGTGAACGCCGCGGGAACCGGGTTGGTCTATTGCGGTTTTCTGGGAGGCACAGGCCTCGACGTTGGAAGGGCCATTGCCGTGAATAATGGAGGCGTCGCAACAATTACGGGCTATACCTGGTCTGGTGAAGCCACCTTTCCGGTAACGGTGGGTCCGGACCTGACCCACAATGGGGATTTTGATGCCTTTGTGGCCAGGGTGAACGCCGCGGGAACCGGGTTGGACTATTGCGGTTATCTGGGAGGCTCATTCGGCGACTATGGAAGGGCCATTGCCGTGGATGGCAGTGGGAATGCTTTTGTTACTGGCCATACATTTTCTGATGAGGCCACCTTCCCGGTAGCGGTGGGCCCGGACCTGACCCACAATGGAAGAGCGGATGCCTTTGTGGCCAGGGTGAACGCCGCGGGAACGGGATTGGACTATTGCGGTTATCTGGGAGGCTCAAGCCTCGACTATGGAATGGGCATTGCCGTGGGCAATGGAGGCGTCGCAACAATTGCCGGCTATACCTTATCTAGTGAAGCCACCTTCCCGGTAGCGGTGGGCCCGGACCTGACCCACAATGGGGATTATGATGCTTTTGTGGCTTCGGTCAAGCCCGTAGGTGATGGGTTGTGGTATTGCGGATATATCGGTGGGTCGTCAGCTGATATTGCGTCTGGAATTGCATTGGCAACCCCCTATAGTGCTGTCTATGTCACGGGTCATACATATTCTGATGAAACCACCTTCCCGGTAGCGGTGGGCCCGGACCTGACCCACAATGGTGGAGCGGATGCCTTTGTGGCAAAAGTCTATTCCACGGGACTTTACTGGTGTGGCTATATCGGGGGTTCAGGAATAGATGAAAGCAGTGCCATTGCCGTGGATGCACTTGGCCGGACGTATGTCACGGGGGTTACATCATCCGCTGAGACCAGTTTCCCGGTCTGCAACGGCCCGGACCTGACCCACAATGGATCTAAGGATGCCTTTGTGGCCAGGGTGCTCACGACCGGAGCCGGCTTGGATTATTGCGGTTACATCGGTGGGTCGGAGGAGGATCATGCGCGTGGAATCGCGACTGATGGATGGGGGAATGTCTATGTCACGGGTTATACAGGTTCTTCTGAAAACACCTTCCCGGTGACCGTGGGCCCCGATCTGACCCACAACGGCTTTTATGATGCTTTTTTAACCAAGATCAGTGAGGGCTTCCAGATTTCCGGCACGGTGACTGACTTCATTGGTACCATAACCGGCGTTGCCATCACTTTCAGCCATGACGGGCATATAGCGAAAACGTCTGCAGATGGCACCTATGCCTACCTGGTTCCCAAGTATGTCACCACCACGCTGACGCCTTCTCATCCGGAATACGTCAATTGGGATCCCGCCACCATTACCGTTGAAAGCATTGGAAGTGATCAACCAGGCCAGGATTTCATCGGGCAATTCAACATCGGTAGCCTTGAGTTGGCCGCCCCCGATGGCGGGGAGGTTTGGAATGTGGGAGAAGTCCATCACATCACCTGGGTTTCTTGGGATATTAGCGGGCAAGTTCATCTTGAATATTCCATTGACAACGGATCCAATTGGGCGGATATCGCGGCTGCCGCGGACAATGATGGTACATATGCATGGACCATCCCGGATACACCCTCCACCCAGTGCCGGGTGCGCATCAGCGACGCGGCGGACAACTATCCAACGGATACCAGTAATGCGACCTTCACCATTTTCGCAGTCGTGCCTCCAGAGATTTCGTTGAACCGGAGCACACTCCTTTTCGGCGCGGAAAGCGGCCTTCATACCCAAAATCAAAATGTGCTGGTATCCAATGGCGGTGGCGGCACGTTGAGTTGGACGGCAACGGATGATCAAACATGGCTGGGTGTCAGCCCGGCTGCGGGGACTGGGGCGGCCAAGTTGACGGTGAGTGTGGACGCCACGGGGATGGATCCCGGGACCTATACGGGCACTGTTACGGTGAGTGACTCCGCGGCCACCAACTCGCCGCAGACAGTAGCCGTGACGTTGAAAGTGTACACGGCAGGTGGATCCGGTGCCCCCTTCGGGTCGTTCGCCACGCCGGTGGACCAGTCCACGGTGCAGAGCAGTATTTCCGTGTCCGGCTGGGCCCTGGACGACATCGAGGTGGTATCGGTTAAGATCTGGCGCGAGCCCCTGACGGGAGAACCCACCCACCCCAACGGCTTCGTGTTGATCGGTGATGCGGTGTTCGTGGAAGGGGCGCGGCCCGATCTGGAGACTTCCTACTCCAGCTATCCGCTCAACTACCGCGGCGGCTGGGGCTACATGCTGTGTACCTACGGCCTGCCCGACCAGGGCATGAGCGCCACCTACACCCTGCACGCCATCGCCACGGACAAGGAAGGCAACACCACGGACCTGGGTACCAAGACCATCACCTGCGACAACCAGAACGCGGTCAAGCCCTTCGGCGCCATTGCCACCCCGGCCCAGGGCGGTGAGGCCAGCGGAGCGGCTTACCGCAACTGGGGCTGGGCGCTCACCCCGCCGCCCAACATGATTCCCACGGACGGATCGACCATGCGGTTGCTGGTGGACGGCGCGCCGGTGGGCTACCTGAACTACAACCTTTACCGAGCGGACGTAGCCGCGCTGTTTCCCGAGTGTTTGAACTCCGACGGTGCGGCGGCCTACTACGACCTGGACACCACGGTTTACGCCAACGGTGTTCATACCATCGCCTGGATCGCCGTGGACAACGCCGGCAACGCGGACGGCATCGGCTCGCGCTTTTTCAATGTGGTGAACACCTCGGCACCGGACGCGGTATCAGCGACTTCCAATCAAACAGTGGCTCCCCTGACCCTGGAAAAGGTCAAAGCGATGCTTTCTGACCCGTCACCAGTCCGGGTGAAGCGTCACCTGAGCCCCGATGGCCCGGGCGCCCTGGCGTACCCCGCGGGAGAACAGAAGGAGATCTCCATCACCACCAACATTGCGCAGGGCATTACCCTCGACTTGAACCCAGATCAACGGCCCGGTGCCCACTACACCGGTTACCTGAAGGTGGGCGATGAGTTGCGGCCCTTACCCGTGGGCTCGACCCTGGATGCAGAGTACAGCATCTTCTACTGGCAACCCGGCCCCGGGTTTATCGGCCAATACAACCTGGTGTTCGTGGACGATAATCACAAACTGGTGAAGCGCATCCGCGTGACGGTGCGGTAGGGGCACGGCGCGTTTATCCCCGAAAGGGGGCGGTGTGCCCCTGCCGGCGAACCGCCCAATGGCCAAGGGCAAGTGGAAGCGAGCCAGAGAGAACCAGGCGATTGGATGTGATCGTCTGGAAAAAATGTAAAGAGAGGTTCCGGCATTCCTAAAGCCATTGCCTGACTAAAGCCGGAAAATCGAAAACCATGTTGATAAATGCAATGAATATTAACAATATACTAGCAGCGTCGGTGTAGTTGGCAATTAACAGGGACTTCTGCACGTGCGTGCATCTTTTGGGGAAGATGCCCAGGGATCAAGGTAGATTCATGGCAATCACCGGGGGGAGGAATCATGAAAACTAAATTATATTTGTGCACCTTGTGCATGTGTGTGTATCTGGTTCCAGCATTATCTGCTGAAACGAAAACCACTCATAAAGACGTGCCCGTGCCTCTTGAGATACCGTCGTCTATAAACAAGCCCATGATGGCGAATCTGTCTTTTGGCAAGATGCCCCTGTATTTCATTGAGAACCGGGGGCAGGTAGACCGTCGGGTGGCCTACTACCTTCAAGGCGGGGACAAGACCATCTACTTTTCCTCCACGGGCGTGACCTACGTGTTGCACCCGGGGGAAGGGAAATCAGCGGAACATAATGCAGATGCATCAAAAGGGGAATTCAGAGACCCGGAAACACAGTTTTTTAAGCCATCCCACCGCTGGGTGGTTAAACTGGATTTTTTGGGGGCGCGGCAAGATGTCGTCCCCGAGGGTATGGATGCGGCGGCGGCGAAGATCTCCTATTTCCGCGGCCGGCCCGGGGAGTGGCAAACGGGATTACCCACTTTTTCCCGTATCATGTACCGGGATCTCTGGCCGGGAATCGACCTGGTGTACTCGGGCACGGTCCAGCGCATGAAGTACGAGTTCATTGTGCACCCCGGTGCCGATCCCGCGCAAATCCGGCTGGCCTACCGCGGGGCAGGTTCCGTGGCTTTGACCCCCGGAGGACAGATTGAAGTGGAGACCCCCGTGGGCGGATTTGCGGACGCCGCGCCTGTGGGTTTTCAGGAAGTGAAGGGGAAACAGGTGGCCGTTGACCTGGCCTATATGCTGGAAGATGAACCCAAACAAAATACAACGGGGGAAACCACCCGGGAGTATGGATTCAAGGTGGGTGACTACGATCCCCGCTATCCCCTGGTGCTGGATCCCATGATCCTGGTGTATTGCGGATTCATCGGCGGGAGCGATGGGGAGGAGGCCAGGGCGATCGCGGTAAGCGGCACGTACGCGTTTGTGACGGGTGTTACACTTTCACCCGCGATCACGTTCCCGGTGACGGTGGGGCCCGACCTGACCCAGAATGGAGACAGGGATGTTTTTGTAGCCAGGGTCGATTCTACTGGAACTTCTCTGGTGTATTGCGGCTACATCGGGGGTTCAGCCCATGATTATGGCCTTGGGATTGCCGTGGATGGTGATGGGAATGCTTATGTGGCCGGGTGGACCCAATCTGATGAATCCACATTCCCTGTCGTAGCGGGGCCGGACCTCACTTTCAATGGGGCAGGGGTCATGAGTGGTGGCGATGGTTTCGTGGCAAAGATAAACGCAGCGGGAACCGCATTAACCTATTGCGGCTATATCGGGGGCGTTGAAGATGATTTGTGTAGCAAAATCGCCGTGGATAGCAGCGGAAATGCTTTTATAGTGGGCGTTACATTGTCCTGTGAAGCTACTTTCCCAGTTGCCGTGGGTCCGGATCTTACCTTCAATGGATTAGGGGATCCCTATGAAGGAGATTATGATGGCTTTGTGGTCAAGCTAAACCCAGCGGGGACCGGATTGGACTATTGCGGCTATATCGGCGGTCTGGGGCAAGAATCCTGCGGTGGGATCGCCGTTGATTCCGATGGGAATGCTTATGTGGCCGGGTGGACGAAAGCGGATGAATCTACTTTCCCGGTTGCCGTGGGACCTGATCTGACCTTCAACGGAGGAACCACAGATGCTTTTGTGGCCAAGGTCAACTCCACTGGAACCTCTATGGTGTACTGCGGGTATATCGGCGGGTCGGGGTCAGACTACGGAAAGGGAGTATCCCTGCTGGCTTCCACTGGAGATGTCTATGTCACAGGTTATACATATTCTGATGAAACCACCTTCCCGGTAACGGTGGGCCCGGACCTGACCCACAATGGAGGAGCGGATGCCTTTGTGGCAAAAGTCTATTCTACGGGACTTTACTGGTGTGGATATATCGGTGGTACGGGAAATGACTATGCAGATTCCATTGCCGTGGATGGATCGGGCCGGACGTATGTTACGGGGTACACGTCCTCCGCTGAGACCAGTTTTCCGGTCTGCAGCGGACCGGACCTGACCTTTAACGGCGGTGACTACGATGCCTTTGTGGCCAGGGTGCTCCAGACCGGGACGGGCTTGGACTATTGCGGGTATATCGGGGGTTCAGCCAATGAGCATGGATATGGTATTGACGTGGACGGCGATGGCAACGCCTATGTGGCCGGGTCTACTTTTTCCGATGAATCCACTTTCCCCGTCGTCGTGGGGCCGGACCTCACTTTCAATGGGTCGGGGGGGGTTTATGGGGGGGGTGATGCCTTTGTGGCCAAGATCAGTGTGGGCTTTCTCATAACAGGCACGGTAACCAACGGAGGCGACTCCATTGAAGGCGCAACCATCACCTTCAGCCACAATGGGCATACGGAGTATACGGCTGCGGACGGCACCTATGCCTACCTGGTTCCCAGTAATGTCACCACCACCCTTACCCCCGCTGATGCGGATTACATCAATTGGGCTCCCGCCACTATTACCATCGAGAGCATTGCGAGCGATCAGACGGGACAGGACTTTGTCGGCCAGTTCAATATCCAAAGTCTCGAGTTGCTGACCCCGGACGGCGGGGAGGACTGGACTGCCGGCAGCCTGCAGGCGATCATCTGGAATGGTTCCGGGGAATCAGGACACGTGCATATTGAGTATTCCACGGACAACGGATCCCATTGGGCGGACGTGACGGCAACAACCGCCGATGACGGTGTCTATCAGTGGACCGTTCCGGACTCGCCCTCCACGCAGTGCCGGGTGCGCATCAGCGACGCTGCGGACGGCACGCCCTTGGAGGTGAGCGACGGTGTCTTTACCATCAGCCCGGCGGCATCCCTTACCGTGACCGCACCCAACGGCGGCGAAGATTGGCAGGTGGGGTCTGGCCACAGCATTACCTGGACCAGCACGGGATCGATCACAAATGTCAAAATTGAATACTCCACGGACAACGGGTCAGGTTGGAGCGACATTGTGGCCGCCACTGCCAACGACGGTGCCTACGCGTGGACCGTGCCGGATGCTCCATCCACCCAATGCCTGGTGAGAGTCAGCGACGCTGCGGACAACGATCCCACGGATTCCAGTGATGCGGTGTTTACCATTTCCGCAGCCCCGGTTCCCCCGGAGATTTCGCTGAACCGCAGTCAATTGAACTTCGGTGCCGCCAGTGGCACTTATACACGGAGCCAGGATCTGTTGGTATCCAACAGCGGTGAAGGTGCGTTGAACTGGACGGCCACGGATGTCGGCAGCTGGTTGAGCATCAGCCCCTCTTCGGGCAGCGGCACGGCCAAGTTGGCAGTGAGTATAGACCCAACGGGATTGAATGCAGGCACCTACAACGGCATGGTTATGGTGACCGATCCTTCGGCCACCAACTCGCCCCAGACCGTGGCGGTGACGTTGAAAGTGTACACGGCAGGTGGATCCGGTGACCCCTTCGGCAGCTTTGCTACGCCGGTGGACCAGTCCACGGTGCAGAGCAGTATTTCCGTGTCCGGCTGGGCCCTGGACGACGTGGAGGTGGTGTCGGTCAAGATCTATCGCGAGTCCGGTGAGAACCTGGTCTATATCGGTGACGCGGTGTTCGTGGAAGGGGCGCGGCCCGACCTGGAGACTTCCCACTCCACCTATCCGCTCAACTACCGCGGCGGCTGGGGCTACATGCTGTGCACCTACGGCCTGCCCGACCAGGGCATGAGCGCCACCTACACCCTGCACGCCATCGCCACGGACAAGGAAGGCAACGCCACGGATCTGGGCACCAAGACCATTACCTGCGACAACCAGCACGCGGTCAAGCCCTTCGGCGCCATCGCCACGCCGGCCCAGGGCGGTGAGGCCGGCGGTGCGGCCTATCGCAACTGGGGCTGGGCGTTGACACCGCCGCCCAACCTGATTCCCACGGATGGTTCGACCATGCGGTTGCTGGTGGACGGCGCGCCGGTGGGCTACCTCAACTACAACCTTTACCGAG
>Ga0272442_10007005_pt1 | contig 14669 bp, 15 predicted proteins | sample SSMForm2O_FD_200262 | JGI IMG/M metagenome (GOLD analysis project Ga0272442, IMG submission 200262) | Marine sediment archaeal communities from Little Sippewissett salt marsh, Falmouth, MA, United States - SSM-Form-2O | ecosystem: Environmental > Aquatic > Marine > Wetlands > Sediment ...
AAAAAGGCATATCGAAGGGCCTCTTTGAAGTGCCATCCAGATAAAAACATGGACGATCCTGATGCAAATAAAAAATTTACGCTGGTCAAATGTGCGTATGAGCTTTTAGCAGAGGACAAACCCTGCCCTGAGTTGTTAAAGGAGATTAACTCCTGGCCGGGTGTTCCTGAAGACAATAAATATAACCTTGGAAATCGGTGGGGCCACTTTTTGTGGTGGCGTGAAAAATTTTTTGATTCAGATGAGAAAAATGAATTAGACAAATCAACTTTTTGTATATGAGGTTGTTGTTATATGAAAGAATTGGTTGTAATAAGCGGCAAAGGCGGAACGGGTAAGACAAGTATTGTAGCGGCATTTGCAAAATTGGCTAAAAATGCCGTGTTTGCTGACTGTGATGTTGACGCGGCAGATCTGCACCTTGTATTGGAGCCAGATGTAAAACAGACTTCTGATTTTTCCGGTGGCAAACAGGCATCTATAATTGCTGAAAAATGTATCGGATGTGGTAAATGCAAAGAGCTGTGCAGATTTGACGCTATAAACTTCGATGGCCCAGCAAATGACATTGTAGCAAAGACGTTTACGATAGACCATGTTTCCTGCGAAGGCTGTAAGGTATGTGTTGAATTTTGTCCGGTTGACGCGATTGAGTTTAATGACAGTATAAACGGTCAATGGTTTATATCGGACACGCGATTCGGAACAATGGTTCATGCAAAGTTAGGCATTGCTGAGGAAAACAGCGGCAAACTGGTGTTTCTTATTCGCAAAGAAGCTAAAAGAATTGCTGAAGAGCAGAAGAAAGACTTGATTATTATTGATGGTTCGCCTGGTATCGGCTGTCCTGTGATTGCTTCAATTACCGGAGCTGATTTGGTATTGATTATCACAGAACCAACTCTTTCAGGAAAGCATGATTTGGAAAGAGTTGCCCAATTAGCTGCCGGCTTTAAGATTCCTACACTGGTTGCGATAAATAAGTTTGATTTAAATTCTAATATGGCCGAGCAAATTGAAAAAGATATCCTTAAATGGAACATTAAAGTGGTTGGGAAAATACGTTATGACAAGGCCTTTACCAAGGCCCAGATCATGAAAACATCAGTGGTTGAATATACCAGCGGTGCTGTAACCGAAGATGTTAAGGCCTTGTGGAGAAACGTTACATATGCTCTCGGTTGATAAGTCATCACGGTTTGACTTTGATGCCGTGGCTGATAAATACGATAAGTGGTATGAAACAACTGAAGGAGCGATGTATGATTACCTGGAGAAAAAGGTTGTTTCCAGATACCTTCGGCAAAATGCTCAGGGGAGAAAATTGCTGGAGGTTGGCTGTGGTACGGGGCATTGGAGCAAGTTTTTCAGCGACAATGGTTTTGCCGTTACTGGTGTTGATGTTTCAGAGCGTATGATAAAGACAGCACAAAGCAAAAATATTGCGAACACGTCGTTTCAAATAGCAGATGGTCATTCTTTGCCGTTCGGCGATAACAGCTTTGATGTAACCGCAGCTATTACGACCCTGGAATTTGCAGGCAATGCTGAGTTGGTATTACAGGAGATGGCCCGCTGCACTCGCAAGCCGTCAGGTCAATTGCTCGTAGGTGTGCTGAATGTGTTGGCAGGATTAAATCACAACAGACAGGAAAACCCCGAATCGCTATATGCAAAGGCCCGGCTGTTTTCTCCGGGTCAGCTCAAAAAGCTTTTAGGCAAATATGGCAAGACTAAGGTTTGTACAGTTGGATTTATTCCCCGCTGGAAGCGTCTTTTACCCTTATCCCCGTTTATCGATGCGGTTGGCCGGTTTTTGCATTTACCTTATGGAGTTTTTATTGCAGGTCAGGTGAGATTATGAAAGTACAGGCAGAAGTAAGTTTGTATCCGTTGCGTCAGAATGATTTGACCGAACCTATTCAGAGATTTGTTGAAATTCTTAAGAACGGAAATCTTAATGTCAAAACTGGATTGATGAGCAGTGTTATCTCGGGAGAGGAGTCGATAGTTTTCCAAAGCTTACAAAAGGCATTTGCCCAGGCAGCTCAAAAATATGAGGTGGTACTGACAGCAAAAATATCCAACGCTTGCCCGGAGATTGAATAGCAGTAAGTAAGTTTATATGGAGAAGGAAACAGAGTATGGCAAAAGAAATGAATACAGCTCAGATTAATGAAGACCAGAAACGGCAGATGCAGGCTGAGATGGAGCAGATTAAGCAAAATATAAAACATATCAAACACCAGATACTGGTGCTCAGCGGCAAAGGTGGAGTTGGCAAGAGCAGCGTTGCGGTTAATCTGGCAGTATGGCTTTCAATGCAGGGTAAAAAAGTTGGCTTACTGGATGTTGATATTCATGGGCCAAGTATTCCCAAACTCCTGAACCTCGAAGGCAGCAAGCTTCAAGGCAGAGAAAATAAAATTGAGCCGATTGTATACAACGACATACTTAAAGTAATGAGTATAGGTTTTTTAATACAGGACGAAAATGCAGCCTTGATCTGGCGAGGCCCTATGAAGCATAATGTTATAAAACAATTTGTTTCCGAAGTTTCCTGGGGTGATTTGGATTACTTAATAGTTGACTGCCCGCCCGGAACCGGCGATGAGCCATTATCAATAGTTCAACTATTAGGCAAAGCTGATGGTGCTGTTGTTGTTACCACACCTCAGCAATTAGCGGTCACCGATGTTAAAAAGTGCATAACATTTTGTAAACAACTTAAACTGCCGGTTTTAGGGGTGGTTGAAAATATGAGCGGATTTGTCTGTCCACACTGTAACCAAAAAACCGATATATTCGGCGGCGATGGAGGCAAGCAGATGGCAAAAGATTTTGACGTGCCTTTTTTAGGCAGTATCCCAATAGATTCTAACATGGTACCTGCCGCTGATTTGGGCAAGCCCTTTATCTACTTCAATAAACAAAGTCCGACAGCACGGGCTCTCAATAGTGCATTTGAACCATTGTTGCAGTCTGATAAAAACAATAAAACAATTAAAAAGGAGCGTAGTAAAATGAGAATTGCAATTCCGTTAGTGCAGGGAAAATTAAGTCTTCATTTTGGTCATTGTGAAAAGTTTGCAGTGATTGATACCGACGACAATTCCACCAAAATCGCAAATCGTGAAGATCTTGCCCCGCCGGCTCATGAGCCGGGCGTGTTGCCGAAATGGCTTGGTGATATGGGAGTAAATGTTATTATAGCAGGCGGTATGGGTCAGCGAGCTCAGCAGTTGTTTGCACAGAATGGTATTAAAGTAGTTGTTGGTGCGTCATCCGAAACGCCTGAGGAACTTGTATCCGCCTTTCTTCAAGATACACTCCAGACAGGAGATAACATCTGTGACCACTAAGTGAGACATTGATTTATGCTGTATACAGATAAAGCACTTGAGCATTTTATGAATCCACGCAATGTTGGTGAAATTCCCGACGCTGATGGTGTTGGAACAATTGGCTCTGAAGAGTGCGGCGATATGATTCGAGTATGGATCAAAGTTTCTGATGATGAACATTTGGCAGATATTAAGTATAAGGTGTTTGGCTGTCCTGCTGCGATAGCCTGCTGTAGTTTGATGACCGAGCTTGCGATGGGAAAACATCTTGATGATGTAGGTGAGCTAACAGACGAGCAGGTAGCAGATGCCCTCGGCGGCCTTCCTGTAAATAAGTATCACTGTTCCAACCTTGCTGCTTCGGCCCTCCATAAGGCAATAATGGACTATATTTTAAAAAGTCCAAGCAAAGCGAATCTTCTTTCTATTACAGTACTTGTAGATAACACCGCTTCCGGACACTTTCATTCGGAACATGGTCTGGCTTTATGGATTAATATCGGTAATAAGCGAATACTTTTTGATACAGGACAAAGCAATTTGATTGTACAAAATGCCAAAACACTGGATATTGATTTGGCTGATACTGATGCAATTGTAATAAGCCATGGCCATTATGACCATACAGGAGGGTTGTCTGCTGTTCTTGGTATTGTTTCAAAGAAAGCTAAGATTTATTTACACCCTGCAGCAACTGAACCAAAATTCAGCCAAAAAACTTCAGAAGCAAAATCGATTGGTATGCCTGACTCCGCAAAGGAGGCTATTCAAGGCCGACATATGATCTGGACAGCAACACCTGCCACGATATTTCCGGGAATGTCAATTACCGGACAAGTGCCGCGTATGAACGATTACGAAGATGTCGGGGGAGCCTTTTTTGTTGATGAAAATTGTCAGAAGCCAGATGAACTCTTAGATGACCAGACATTATTTATCGAATCAACAAAGGGATTGGTTGTTATTTTTGGTTGTGCTCATTGCGGTGTTGTAAATACACTTGACTATATCAGTAAATTAACTGGCTATAACAAAATATACGCTGTAATCGGCGGTATGCACTTGTCAAATGCAGGTCGGGTTCGAATTGCCAATACAATAGAAGCCTTCAAAAAATATGAAATTCAAAAAATTGTCCCGTTGCATTGTACCGGTCAGAACGCTATGCAGGATTTTAAAACCGCCTTTGACGACAAGTGCTTATTTTCAGGTGCAGGCGGGCAGATCAGCTTGAGTAGTTAAAACAAATACATAAGGAGTTTTTGGAGATTAGCATGGATAGCCTGGTTCCGGCAAAAGTATTTTTAACCAAAGGTGTAGGCAGACATAGATATAAATTGAAATCATTTGAAGAAGCATTAAGACAAGCTGGCGTAGCACAGCAGAACCTGGTTCAGGTCTCATCGATACTTCCGCCAAAGTGTAAAATCATCGCCCGCGAAAATGGGTTAAAATCGCTTGTTCCTGGTCAGATATCTTACTGTGTAATGGCAAGATCAGATACAAATGAACATGGTCGTTTAATAGCGTCCTCTATAGGTATTGCTGTTCCCAAAGACCGAAACAAATGGGGATATATCAGCGAAGTTCACGGTCATGGTATGAATAAGCCGGAAGCTGCTGACATGGCTGAGGATTTGGCCGCAGATATGCTCGGAACAACTCTCGGGCTTGAAGTTGACCCAGATAAAGCCTGGTCCGAAAAAGAGCAGGTCTATAAAGCCAGCGGCTTGATTATCAGGACTTCTAATATTACGCAAACAGCCAGAGGTCAGAAGGAGCTCTGGACAACGACTGTTGCGATCGCAATGTTGTTACTGGATTAAAATTATTATGGAGAATTATTATGAGTGACCCTCTTGTGGTCGAGACAGGCCTTGTTGTGGTCGCGAGACACCTTGTGACAATAAATCGTGTGAATCTTAAAGTGGTAATATCATAACGATGAGCAATAATGAAAAATGGTATGGAAAAATGGGAAACAAAGAGTGGAGTGGGGTTTCTAAAAAAAGTCGGACTCAAATCCGATCAAACAGTCCTCGATTTTGGCTGTAGAGTAGGCCATTACACTATTCCAGCGGCTAAGATCGTCGGAGATAAGGGGATAGTTTACGCTGTGGACAAAGAACAACAAGCACTGAATGAACTGCAACAAAAGATAGCTCGCCTGAATTTAAAAAACATAAGAATAATAAACACTTCAGGCCGGATACAAATAGGCTTGGAAAATGACATTATTGATGTGGTTTTGTTTTATGATGTTTTGCATTATCATGAAAAAAAAGAAAGAGAAAAGCTTTATGCCGAAGCGTATCGGGTTTTGAAACAAAATGGCCTGCTTTCTGTTTATCCAAAGCATACCTTGGAAGATAATCCAATAATGGAGTTTCGGAACCTGAACTTAGGTGAAATTAAGAAGGAGATTCAAGATTCAAATTTTGTTTTTGGTAAAAAACATTGTGGATTTATAAGTCATGATGATGACTTTAATCAAGGTTGTGTTCTCAATTTTAGAAAAACAGGCAGCGTTTTTGATATTTAAATCCAAAGTGAAAGAATATGTATTGGTTATGTTTATCATTGGCAAGCGGCTTTGCCGTGGCTGTGAAAAATGTCACTACCAGGAAGCTGGTTTTTCAAACTGACAGGTGGGTAATCCTTTATTCAAAATATTTGTTCTGCTGCTAATTTCCTTTACAGGTATGCAAGACCCTGTGGCATTGGTTCCATACCAAATTAAGATTATTTATATAATCTTCGTAACTATCGTCAAAGCCTATTTGACCGCCATTCCCATAATCTTTTAGCTGCCAGTATGGTGGAGATGTGATAATCAGATGTACAGACTCATCTGATACTTCATCCATATGGCAGGAATCACCAATAATTATTTTGTGATTTGTCATAAATTTAGCCCAATAATTTTTTCAGTAGCGCACGCTGGAAGTGGAGGCGGTTCTCGGCCTGGTCGAAAATAATTGAATTTGGAGATTCGACAGCGTCATCTGTGATTTCCAGGCCTCGATATGCAGGCAGGCAGTGCATTATTTTGACGTTGGTGGGTGCGGATTTTAATAGTTCGGCGTTAATCTGGAAGCCGGCAAAGTCGGCGATGCGTTTTTGCTTTTCCGCCTCTTGGCCCATGCTTGTCCAAGTGTCGGTGTAAATAATATCAGCGTCGGTGACCGCTTCGACAGGGCTGTTTGTCTGGCAGACGCAGGCCGGCGAAATTTGATTTGCTTTATGAATAGAATCGGTATCAAGTTCGTAATCCGGCGGTGCTGCAATAGTTATTTTCATATCAAGTTTTGCGCAGGCAAGAGCCAGAGAACGTGCCACGTTGTTGCCGTCACCAATATAAGCTATTTTTACGCCTTCAAGTCGTCGGAGGTGTTCGCTTATCGTAAGGACGTCGGCCATTGCCTGGCAGGGGTGGGAAAAATCTGTCAGGGCGTTTATCACCGGTGCCGTTGCGAAGTGCGCCAATTCAATAACAGTGCGGTGCTCGAAAGTGCGTGCCATTATGCCGTGAACGTATCGGTCGAGGACCCTGGCCATATCTTTGACCGGCTCACGTTTGCCGATGCCGCCGATATCTTCGGGCTTGACGTAGATCGGATTGCCGCCGAGGTCTGTCATAGCGACGTGGAAGCTCATTCGTGTTCGCAGGCTGGGCTTTTCGAAAAGCATAGCCAACGTCTTGCCGGAAAGGCACAAGTCCTTTTTGCCGGCTTTGTATAGTTTCTTTAGCTTACCGCTCAACTTCAGCAGCTCTTTTAGTTGTTCAGTAGAACAATCACTTATGGAAAGAAAGTCTTTCATTTTGTCTCCTGCTCTTGATATGCGAGTTTAAAATTTAATTTCTCATTACAATTGCTTATATAGTAATATGTTACATACAGTAACAAAACAAATAATGTTGTGATTTTACTAAAATTTCCATAAAAAGTTTAATTTATTTCTTGACTTTCATAAAATCTCCTTGTGTCTTTACATGATTGAATATTTTTGCTTGTCTTTGCTGATATCCTGAACGGGAGACAAGTCGTTTTCCCACAAACGGTTAAAGTCAGGAGGCAAAGCAATGCAAGCTCTTTCAAAATTCTGTTGCCAGAATAAAAAATATCCATCGTTAATCTGTTAAATACTGTGAACGGTTACAAAAAAGAAAATGTTGATTTTGCTAGGATAAAAATTGGATCATTTGAATTTAAGTATTAGAGTGCATTTTTAACGGAAAGGAAAACAATGAAAAGAGTATACCGTGGTTTGTTTAGGGCTTGTATTTTGGTCATTGTTGGATTACTTGCTGGCTGTCAATGTAACTGTAACACGCCGGTTTTCTCATTTGATGTCACCGCAGATATGCGAGAATTCGCTGACACTGAACACCTAACACCAGAATATTTTAAAGGTATCTGCTTGGCAATACTTCGGACAGGTAAAGGGGCCTTTATGGTTAGTCCCGGTGACATTGACCCTCCTGACTGTGTTTATGATATGGTCAATACTGTATTAGGCCCTGATTATCCATGGTATCCTGTAGTAGGAAACCACGAAGCGGAAACGCCGGAGGATATGGAATGGCTCAGAAAATATGGAAGGGAAAAATTACTTGATCACGTTTTGGCCGGTCCTGAAGGTTCCGAAGAAACCACATATTCTTTCGATTACAAGAATTCGCATATTGTAGTTATCAATGAATATTACGACGGCCTGACAGACACCGGAACAAATGGTGATATTTCTGATGCTCTGTACGAGTGGGTCAGGAACGATCTTGAGAATACTAGGAAACCTTTCATTTTTGTATTTGGCCACGAACCGTTCATTTCTCTTCCTGATATCGACAACGGCCGACATCGCCACAAAGGCGATAATCTCGATGAACACCCGCAAAACAGCCACCGCTTCGCTGAACTCTTACGCCAACACCGTATTACCGCTTACATAAACGGCCATACACACAATTTTTCCTACACAAAAATCAATGGTATCTGGCAAATCGATGCAGGCCATGCACGTGGGATAGGAGATATGGGTGCACGCAGTACCTTTTTGAAAGTCTACGTTGGTATCAACGATTGCTGGATTGAAGCGTATCGGCTTGATTACAGCAAAAACACTTATTTAATAACCGATATAATTGCCTTAGACTAACAAGTCTTCAATGAACATTTACTCCACTCCTATGGCAATAACGGGCAGAAAATACAGAAACTACGGATAGGTGGAATAGATATCTGAAGTTAGATTCATGAATAACGGAGTTATTTTGGCACTTGGTGAAAAATGAAAAAAATAACAATAAATCCCATTGGTGTCATACATTCGCCATATAAGCAAATTAAAAATATGCCAATCCAGGGTAAGTTTAAGCCTGGTGTTAAGGCGTGGATCGAATTAAAAGAGAAATATAGTACTGGCCTTAAGGATTTAGATGGATTTAGCCACGCTATTATAATTTATTATTTTCATAAGTCAGAGAAAACAGAGATCGAAGGCAAGCCATTTTTAGAAGATAACAAGCACGGAATATTTGCCATAAGAAGCCCACATCGGCCTAACCATATTGGCTTATCGGTTGTAAAAATCGATAAAATTAAGGATAACAAATTACATTTCAGCGAGGTTGACGTTTTGAATGGTACACCAGTGTTAGACATAAAACCATACGTTAAGCAGTTTGACGTCCGGGATAACACTGTTTCCGGCTGGCTGGATAAGCACTTCCAGAGTACTGATATGCCGGACAAAACTATCTTGAAGTAAGTTAATACATTTCAAAGCAAAGGAGCATTATTATGGCACAATTACCAGAGGTAGTTAAAAAAGCAATATCAAAACAAGAAATTTTTCCTGTCGCTACAAGCAATCAAGACCTAATTCCCAATGTTGTCTACATTAAGTATCTCAAGCTTATAGATGACGAGACCATCTTAATCGCGGACAACTACCTTGATAAAACACGCGACAATATTTTGAGCAATGGCAAGATCGCTTTTGCTGTTCGCGATGAGGAAAAAGGTTCTTACCAAATTAAGGGTATAGCTGAGAGGCTTACTGAAGGAGATATGTTTGATGAAGTTCAGAAATGGGTTCCGGATAAGCTTCCAAGGATCGCGGCGGTCATAATGCATATAGAGGAAATATATAATGGAGCAGAACGGATTTCTTAAAAAAGCGTTTTATGAACATCACTATCACAAAGCCTCGCATCGTAGCATTTGAAGTAACACGTAAATGCCGATTTAACTGCATACATGGTCGTGCTGCGGCTTCAGAAAAAGCGGACAGCGAGTAACCGATAGCAAATGTAAAAACAGGAATTTAATTATGGCAGAGCAACAGATTCGTATTACTTTTCAGCCTTCCGGGCGCAGCGTGTTTGTACTTTCCGGTACCAAGATCATAGAAGCGGCAGCACGGGCGGGGTTGACCATTAATACACCATGCGGAGGCGCAGGGACATGCGGAAAATGCCAGGTCAAGATAATCGCCGTGGTCGAAGAACCTTCAGATGCTGACAAGCATGTTTTTAACGCTGAGCAGTTGAAAGATGGTTGGCGGCTGGCATGTCAAACATCGATTCAAAATGAAACTGTGGCTTACATTCCAGAAAGTTCACATCTTGTCAGCCAGCAAAGAATAGTTATTGAATCCCAAACAGAAGAACTAACTGAGGTTTTGCCCTCGGTTCGTAAGATATATGTTGAATTGCCCGTACCGACAATGGAGGATAATTCGGCGGATTTATTAAGATTAGAAAAGGTAATAGGCAGATTCAAAACAGAATTGAATCTGCTTCGTAATCTGCCGAAACTGCTGCGTCAATACAATTACAAAGGGACTGCGGTTTTAACGGATCATCGGCTTATAGATTTTGAGCCCGGCGATACGACAAATCAATGTTATGGAGTCGCCTTTGACATTGGAACAACGACTATGGTCGGCTCATTGATAAATCTTTGCGACGGAAGTGAATTAGCTATTACTTCGCAAATGAATCCACAGGTCTCTTTTGGTGATGATGTCTTGTCTCGTATCGAACACTCCTCATCGTGCAGTGGTTGTCTTGATGAATTGTCACATGTAGTTAAAACTTCTATTGTTGAAATGATTGATCATCTGTGCGGGCAAGCCGATATTAACCGTGAGCATATTTACGAAGCTACCTTCGCCGGTAATACTACAATGGAACATTTGCTTTGCGGCATTGATCCTACACCTCTTGGTGCAGTACCTTTTGTCCCTGCTCATGCCAGAGGACTCATACTTGATGCAAATGAACTTGGCATTCCGATAAACCATCGCGGGAAAGTGTATGTATTTCCTTTGATTGGCGGATTTGTCGGCGGAGATACGGTTGCCGGGATATTGGCAACGAATCTGTCGGATAATCAAGCCCCTGTTTTAATGATAGATATCGGCACAAACGGAGAAATAGTACTTGCCAGGGATGGTCAGCTTTGGGCAGCATCTACCGCCGCAGGACCTGCCTTTGAGGGGGCTCGTATTACATACGGTATGCGGGCAACCACCGGAGCTATAGAAAAAATCGTTTTTGATAATGATATTCGTTATAGCGTGATTGGAAATGTACCAGCGATGGGAATATGCGGCAGCGCACTTATAGACCTGGCAGCCGAGATGTTAAAATCAGGAATGATTACACCAGCCGGGCAATTGTTAGGCCCCGATCAGTTGCCCGCACAATTGCCGAAGGCTATAAGTCAAAGGATATATAAAAATGCCAAAGGGCAGGTCGAATTCCTTATTTCGCAGGCAAATCAGGGACGTAAAGATTTGCGAGTTGTCCTCACGCAACGTGATATAAGAGAACTTCAGCTTGCGGTTGGTGCGATTCGTGCCGGTGTTAAGATAATGCTCAAAAAAGCCGGGATTGAAACCAAAGATATTAATCGCGTATTGATAGCCGGTGGATTCGGCAGTTTTATCAGGCGTACCAACGCCCAAACAATTGGCTTATTGCCGACTGAAATTGAACATCGAAAAATTAATTATGTTGGCAACGTCTCATTAGCTGGTGCTAAGTGGGCATTATTGTCTTCCAATGCTCACCGGCATGCCGAAGAATTGGCTCGAAAGACAAAACATATAGAGCTTTCCTTAGATACCAACTTTCAAATGGAGTTCGCGGACGCAATGATATTCCCAGGTTAATAATTTTCTGCAGGAGATTATATTAATGAGTAAATCTCAAAAAATAGTCGTAATTGGATGTTCTGGAGCGGGAGCTTTGACGGCGAGAATGCTGAAAAAGCTGAGTCCTTCACTGGATGTAACAATAATCAGAGAGCAGGAAGAAAAGGGATTGTTAACCAGATGTGCAACACCATATGTCGCCACGGGAAACGTAACGGTCGATGCATCTTACAAGGATGATAAAATATTTACCGATCAGCAAATCAATCTGGTAAATGTCAAAGCTGTTGGAATAGACAAAATCTCAAAAAAGGTTACAACAGCTGATGGAATGAGCTATTCCTATGACAAGCTTGTTTTAGCTACGGGGGCAACTCCTGTGATGTTTCCTATTCCGGGGGCTGATCTAAGCGGAATATTTACTCTCAGGACGAGCGGAGATGCGGTTAATATTTTTAATTGGATAAATTCCATGCGAGTTAAAAATACCGTACTAATTGGTGCCGGGGCTATCGGACTGGAAATCGCATATTTAACCGCACAACATGGATTGAAAGTTACTATTGTTGAAAAAATGGAAAATGTCATGCCCGGTATACTTGACGTGGATATGAGCGTAGATTTGGAAAAATATATTGTCGAAAAGGGTGTGGATTTAAAATGCGGCCAACTGGTAAAATCTATCAAAGGTGAAACACAAGTCCAAAGCGTTGAACTGTTATCTGGGGAAACTATCAAAGCAGAGATGATAATTGTTTCCGGGGGTGTGAGACCTAATGCTGATTTAGCCAAAAATGCCGGGTTGGAAATTGGTGAATTTGGTCTGAAGGTAGACGAGTACCTCCAGACATCTGATCCGGATATTTATGCTGCCGGAGATTTAATTGAATATAAGAATTTTGTAACAGGCAAACCGTCAACTGGACGATTGAGGCCAAATGCAGTGATTGGAGGCAGACTTATAGCAAAGAATATCCTGGGCTACAAATTGAGATATCCAGCTTTTATTAACAGTTTCGCGACACAGTTTTTTGATAAATCAATAGCCGGAGCCGGCATTACGGAATCCCATGCAGCAGAAAACGGAATAGAAACAATTGCTGCCCAACAGAATTCGATAAGTAAGCATTCTATGATGAAAGGGAGAAAGCCATACACAGTTAAGCTGATATTTGACAAGGAAAGCAAAAAAGTTATTGGCGGCCAGATTATTAGTGATGATCCCTCTCCTATTAAGCATATCGATGTTATAGCACTTGCTATCAGGAATGAAATGACAGCTTTAGATCTAACAACTATCCGCTGTGCGGGCCAGCCGGAACTGTCTCCTGACCCGGGCATTGAACCAATTTCCCTGGCAGCTGAAAGTGTTTTTCGAAAACTTTACAATTACTAATCGATCAAGTGCTGTTGTCTGAGGATATCAACCGTAGTGGTTCGGTAGACTTCACTGATTTTGCTGAATTCACAGACCAGTGGGGCTGGGAAAAATAAACCGATTACTTCAGCACACGGATCATACCTCGTAAGCTACCTGTCAACATGTAAATCTTACCTCAGAGACTATCTTTACCTCAAAACATATCAAATACAATTTCCTATGCAATCAAGTTAGGGTTGCTACACTCTGTCGGCTACAAATCCAGCTGTTTCAATCAAGGCGTTTTTAGCATCGCTTTCCCTGAGGTCAGCCAAGGAAAGAATTGCTTTTTTGACAAATTCCCGTGCCCGTCTGCGAACATATTCCAAACTGTCGGAGGATCTGAGCATCTGCTCTATCGCCGACGGGCTGAATTTGTCCTGCTCTGTTCCGCTTAACCTCCTTTTAATAGCACTTTTGCTTTTTTTATCTGTTACTGCTAATAAATGTATCAAGGCCAAGGTCGGTTTGTTCTTATCGAGGTCAGAGCCAAGTGTTTTGCCCGTTCTGCTTTCATCGCCGGCTATATCGATAAGGTCATCGGTAATCTGGAAGGCAATGCCTGTATCCAAACCAAAACCAGACAGCAATTGACATTGGCGTTGACTGCCATCAGCTAAAGAAGCGCCAAGCAGACAGCAACTGCTGAAAAGAACAGCACTTTTTTCAGTGATTATATCTATATATTCGGATTCACTGAGCTGCCAGTTTTCTTTTTGAGTTAGCTGTCTCAATTCACCCTTGCAGATGCGAGTCGTAGTATCAGCGATTATCTTAGTGAGATCTGGTTGCAAATGGGCACACATTTCAAAGACCCTGGTTAACAGAAAATCGCCCAGCAAGACCGCGGATTCATTTCCCCAGAGGACATTTGCCGTAGGTCTGCCACGGCGCTGCCGGCCTTGGTCTATAACATCATCGTGCAACAGCGTGGCGTTGTGAATTATTTCCATAATAGCGGCGATATGGATGTGTAAGTCTGTGATTCTATTGACGGCCGCCCCGGCAAGTAAAACCAGAGCAGGCCGAATCATCTTGCCGCTTGAGACATTAAGGTGTTCCATCCATTTGTCTACAGGCTCATCAAAACCAGCCAGTTGTTCGGCGATTAAACTTTTCACCCTGCCTAATTCGTCACTAACGAGTTTGAACGAACCGGATATATTGATATGTACCGGTGAAGGCATAGCGCACATTGTACAGCAGACAGCAAGCAGTTTACCTGCCGTCTGTTATCCGTTATCTGTCTTTTCCATGGGTATATCGGAAGAATTTTTTTCTCAGCAGTTTCGTAACAGCTCCTGGTTTGCCGTCGCCAATGACTCTGCCGTCAATATCAACAATACCAATAACTTCAGCGGCTGTTCCGGTGAGGAAAAATTCATCTGCGACATAGAGATCAAATCTGGTGAGATTCTTCTCAATGACTTCAAATTTTTCTTCTTTAGCTAATCTGATAACAACAGCCCGCGTTATTCCTCCAAGAGAACCAGCTTCGATCGGCGGTGTGTAAATACAACCGTTTCTTACGATAAAGACATTGTCGCCGGTGGCTTCGGCAACATATCCTTGGTGGTTGTACATAATTGCTTCAGGCACGTCGTTATCGAGCGCTTCGATTTTGGCCAAAATGTTATTTAGATAATTCAAGCTCTTGATCTGCGGCGGAATTGCCAGGGGATGATTGCGAATGGTTGTTGCGCTTATAACCTTCATTCCCTTTTCGTAAAGCTCTTCCG
>Ga0272442_10007007_pt1 | contig 14665 bp, 13 predicted proteins | sample SSMForm2O_FD_200262 | JGI IMG/M metagenome (GOLD analysis project Ga0272442, IMG submission 200262) | Marine sediment archaeal communities from Little Sippewissett salt marsh, Falmouth, MA, United States - SSM-Form-2O | ecosystem: Environmental > Aquatic > Marine > Wetlands > Sediment ...
TGGTGCCTCAGTCCGAGCCGCGCGCGTAAGCAAGCGGTGCAGCCACTTTACCTGCCAACTTCACTACTACGCACCGCTCATTCTCATGACGCCATCCCCTCATTGCTGGTATACTAACCAGGTTACGCACAGAAAGGACTGGGAGTATGCAATTTCGAAACGATGGTCGTGCACTCGACGAGATCCGCCCCGTCGAGATTATCCCTGACTATATCGAGCAACCGGTCGCGAGCGTCCTTTATAAGCAGGGACGTACGTGGGTGCTTGCCGCGATTGATTCCGACGACCAGGTGCCCCGTCACGCGAAGGACCGTGGCGAAGGCTGGCTGACCGCTGATTATGCGCTCCTGCCCGCATCCACACGTCCACGTACGCCACGGGAAGCACGTATAGGCAGGCAGTCGGGTCGAACCGTTGAAATCCAGAGGATCATCGGTAGAAGCCTTCGCGCGGTGGTCGATCTCTACAAGATCCCAGACGTCAGCCTCTACATCGACTGCGACGTTCTCCAGGCGGACGGCGGTACGCGCACCGCGTCGATTACCGCCGCCTATATTGCGCTCGCCATGGGCGTCGAGCGACTTATCGATTATGGAAAACTAGCCGATAATCCCCTGAACGATACTCTTGCCGCGGTATCCTGCGGCATCGTGCAGGGATTCGAGATACTCGATATGAACTACAATGAGGACGCCATGGCTGCGGTCGATCTGAACCTCGCCATCACCGGCAGCGGGAAGTATGTTGAAATCCAGGGAACCGCAGAGGGTCGGGCAATTGAATCAGACGAACTCAACAGGTTACTCGGGCTTGCGCAGAAAGGGATCAGGGAGATTACAGGATCGGTGCGGGAAACGATGGCGTCGATTGATATCCGGCTCCCGTCGGCTAAGCAGAATGGTTCCGCCGATGAAGCTGATACATAATCCGATAAGTCGTTAATCCCAGATGGCTCCGGAATTCCAATACAGCGCGCAGGGCTTCGCCAATAAATTTTTTGGCCTTTTCATGGCGGGCTTTTTCTTCTTCTTACCGATCCTGATCTCCCCGGGAGCGGACTGGATTACCAAGTTGATAGTATTCGGCTTTATGTGGCCCTTTGCATATAGCTTCTACACGAGCATGCCGGGCTACACTCTCAGGGCATATTCTACCGCGCTTGTTATCAAGTACGATCTGATAGGCCTGACCCGCTTCAGGCTTTTCTATGACAGAATCATCGATATCCGTCCTGTCACTCGAAGGCCGACAGAACTTATGGGCAAGCGCACTCTTATTCTCAAGCGCCATGAGGGGAAATGGCATATCATCATCAACACATTTGCGCGACGAGCTGCTGTCGAAATCGTGACGCCGAAAATCAACTATCTTCTCGAATGCCCCGCACCTGAGGAAGTAGCACTGGAGCTGAGAAAGCTGGCGGGAATGGAGCCATTCAGCGAGGATTCGACGGAGTATTAAGAGCTGTGCGAATATCACTTACCATAACCTCATCAATCATGTAAAATTTGAATTGACAAAGGCCATGCCGCGGACAATCCTCATAGCCACCACCAATAAGGGCAAGCTCAGGGAAATAACCGAGTTGATTGGCGAAATCCCTGTGGAATTCATCGATCTCAGCCACGCCTCACTCCCCGACATGCCGGAGGCATCGGAGGATGGCGACACTTTCGAGGAAAACGCGATCCTTAAAGCCCGTCACTATGGAAATCTGTCCGGAATGCCCACTATCGCAGAGGATGCAGGTTTGCAGATCCCGGTGCTCGATGGCTGGCCAGGCGTACGCTCATCGCGGGTCGCATCGTCTGATGAGGAACGGGTCGCTCTGGCGCTTGAGAAGATGAAGGGCAGGGAGGGCGAGGATCGTCTGGCGATATTTGTCTCGGTGGCCGCGTTCTACGATCTGTCGGACGATAATCTCGAGACTTTCCTCGGCGTATGCCAGGGCTTGCTCCTCGAGGAGCCACGGGGCCATAACGGATTCGGTTACGATCCGGTTTTCTTTCATCCGGGCTATGGCCGTACGATGGCGGAGATTTCAACAACCGAAAAAAATCTCGTCAGCCATCGCGGACAGAGCATTCGCGCACTCGCAAGGTGGCTTAAGGGATATTACGGGGAAGGAAACGAGTAACCGCCTGATAATTGAGCAATTGCCCGAGGCCGGACTCGAACCGGCACGCCGGTTAAGCGGCTGGGGATTTTAAGTCCCCTGTGTCTACCTGTTCCACCACTCGGGCACGGCCTGCTTATTATATTATAAATTACAGCCGTTGGCGGGGCTGTCACATGCAGTCCGCTAAAACAGTTTCCGATTTTTACCGGGGGGATTTGACGTCGGCTACTTCTTTTTCTTGCCGACCTTAGCCTCGCGACTGCGTTTGATGTCCAGAAGCCGTTCTTCGGATTGCTTCTTGTACATCCGTAACTTCTCTTCGTTGCTAAGCGGACGGTCGCCTCTGCGGCCACGCTGATCCCGTCTGCCACGGTCGCGCGAGCGGTCATCGCGACGGTCATCGCGACGATCATCACGACGTTCATCGCCGGACTTCTTCTCGGATTCGTCCGGTTCGGACGGCTTTTCACCGCCGTCTCCCTCTTTGGATGCCTTCGTGTCCGTCTTGCTATCGTCGCCCTTTTCAGCTTCCTTTTCCTCGGCGGCATCTGCGGGTTCTTCGGCCTTCACTTCTTCACTCTTCACTTCTTCGGCCTTCACTTCTTCGGATGTGCCTTCAGATGAGGAATCGCCGTTCGGGGAATCAACGGATTCGTTTTCAGTCGCCGTTGTGTCTGTTGAGTTTGTGTTTTTTTCTTCAATCAATCCAGTATCCACCACCTGGAGCCTTGCAGGCTGGGAAAAGACTCTATCATCCTCTGCATGGGGTGTCAAGCGGCAGGGAATACCATCCGGCTCCCTGCTTTTATGGTATGATGCAGCAATGTTCAGTTCCGAGGAGCAGGTGCTTGTCGTCAATTCGGATTGGATTCATTCTCTTCACCAAACGAGAGGCTTCCTGTTGGCCATCCATCCCGATGTTTTCAGGGATCTGCCCGGCAGGGCGTTTTTTATCGACCGCCCGACTGCCGAGGCCGATCCTGGCTATCGGCAGGTGATCCCGTACGTGCTGGTTAAGCATAACGGCATGTATCTCACCGTTACCCGACATCGCACACAGGGCGAGGAGCGTCTCCACGACAAAATGAGCTTCGGCATCGGGGGGCATATCAATCCGGTCGATGAAGCCAGGGGAAATTTCCTCGACGCAGGGCTCAGGAGGGAACTAAGCGAGGAGCTGGATATCGATGATCCTCCGGGATGGGACGATCTTGAGCCGATAGGGTTAATCTGCGACGATACTGACGAGGTCAGCCAGGTGCATCTCGGAATCGTTCTCAGGTGGGACGTTAATGATCCTGTCAAAATTCGCGAGACAGATAAAATGCACGGGGAATATCTTACCCCCGCCGCCATAGGAGCCATCCGCGACTGTCTTGAAAACTGGTCGAGGCTTGTCTATGATGGCCTTATAAGCCCGTCAGCCCGTCCCGATGTGCTCGTCGGCGAGGCCCGGGAAGCCTATCATTCAGCCGGCTCGAAACTCCTGCATGAGGATCAAAAGGAATGAGTACCGAAGCCCCCGCTCAACCGGCTTCGCCCGAAGCCGCACCTGTACCGTCATTCAGCGACTATAAGGATCTTGCTAGACCATTCACGATGCTTGCCCCGTTCTTCGGCATACTTGCCGGAGCTCTTATCGCACTCGGCGATATGGGCAGCTACGCCCTTATCTGGAAGGGAATACTCGCCGGACTCACTGGCTCTTTCCTGAACGCCGCATCGAACGCGATCAACCAGGTCTATGACCTCGAAATCGACCGCATCAACAAACCCGAACGGCCACTCCCATCGGGACACATGACCGCGCGGCAGGCGATGGTTTTCGCCTGGATCCTTTACGCGGTCTGCATAATTCTCGGATTCCTTATAAGCAGGGCCTTCCTTATTGTGGTACTCATCAGTGCCGCCTTCACATGGGGATACTCCGCGCCCCCGATACGATTCAAGAATAATGGAATACTCGCCAATATCGCGATGGCTGTTCCGCGTGGCTTCCTTATGATTGTCGGGGGATGGGTGGCGATACGTCCCGACGCCTGGCTCGATCCCACGCCCTGGCTGATCGGTTTCGTTATTTTTCTGTTCGTCGTGGGAGCGGCGAGCACGAAAGATTTCGCCGACGCGGAGGGCGACGAGGCTGGAGGAGCCCGTACCGTGGTCGTGGAGTACGGATACCACAAGGCGGCGTGGATAATCGCGCCGTTCCTGGTCATCCCGTATCTGCTCATCCCGTTGATAGCCTGGCTCGCAGGACCCGAAAATCTGCGCCCGCAGGCCTCATGGCTGGTCATACTCGCGATATGGGGCGTGTATACATCCTGGTTGATTGTCCGCGACCCCGACTCGCTTGCACTGGAGGGTAATCATCCTTCATGGAAGCACATGTACCTCCTGATGATGGCGACACAGCTCGGTTTTGCCCTGATTTACGCTTTACCCTCGTGATGATCTCATTCACTCGCCCGGTACGAGGAGGAGGATAGCTTATGAAAGTCCTGAAGCCGATTCTTATTCTCATCGTGATTGTGGTAATCGTGTATTTCTTCACGCCACCGGACTTTCGCGACGGCTGGCTTTATTACGGATACGGCAGGATTCTTGATGTTACAGGCTCCCAGAGCCAGGCCCTTAACGCCTTCAAGACTTCCGCCGACGCGATGCCCGAGAGCATTCGCTTCGCACGGACTTATGCCCGTACTCTCAACGACATCGCGGAAGCTTCCGACAGCCAAAGCTATTTCCAGACCGCGGAAACTTACGCCGAGGACTGGATCGACGATTACGTCAACAATTCCGGACTGTGGCAGATGTATATAGAGCTTGCCCGGGCCGAATGGGGACAGGGCTCCAGGTCGGCGGCGAAATACGCTATCGACCAGGCCGTCAACCTCATGCCCACCGACTATGTAGCGCTGGTCTACCAGGGCATTATCTACCGCGATATTCGATCCGAGAGCAGGGAATCGGTCTTCCTGTCGGTACCGATTTTCGAGCAGGCCATACGTGTCAGGCGTCACACGCGCACATACTGGGCTCATTTCGAGCTCGCGAAAGCATACTGGCTCATGGGTGAGGAAGAGAGCGCGCTGAATGAGCTCAACCAGGCGATCTCGGAGTTCCCCCCACGATGGCTCCGCGTCGAAGCCGAACGCCTCAAACACGAAATCCAGTCCAGCGGCCGCTCCGAACGGTAGCCCCACATCTATGATGTGGGATTTGCTATAATTTCACTCAATAGATCGAGTGGAGGCTTGCCCCCATGTGCAGAATCTCTTTCACCTTAGTGATCCTGATTGCGCTGGCTGTTTTGAGCATAAGCGGTTGTATGAAATCCCCGACCCTTCCCGCGGATACCCCCGCCGAAACTACGGGTGTCGCTCGATCCGCGTCTGTCGGTCCCGTCCATCACTGCCTGGGACGTTACACCCTCGCAGCGGATATCGAGACCGGTACGGTGGAAGTTCTTCCACTCAGGACGAGTGACTGGCACTTCAACTTAACCGGGGTGCTCAACATGACTATGGGTGTCCAGGTGGCGATTGATCCCGACCTGACGGATCCTCCAAACGGCCTCTTTTCTCTCAATATCACGCTGACTCATCCTTTCGAGACCAAACCGAAGTTTTCGGGATTCGACGTCAAGGGCATCCTGATGACTCCCGGCTCGCTTGAGATAAGTCCGCTGATATTCGCGGATGTCGACGAGACTCGGCTCCTCAACGCCAATGGATACACGCGCTGGTGGAATCCGACCGAATTCACCCAGTCCGGAGTGCTTGGTTATACAGACGGTGTCCTCGCGAACGCGTCTCCTGCCGAGTTGACAGCGACCATTAATCCTTACATGTGCTATGCCGATATCCTTGGTGTCGAAGGAAGCATGTTTGAAGTTTTTAACGAACCACTCGACAGCGACCAGGGTCGTGGCGTGTTTACAGCCGGCAGCAGCAACACCCGCAATTACTACATTAAGTTCCCGCTGGATCCCGGTCCTCAGATTAAGTTCGGCTATGCCATCGACGCTTCGTGGGTGCCTCCGAATCCGAATCCGCCTGATGAAATCCCGGATGATTTCCCAATCGAGGCAAATCAGCCCGAGGCGTATCACCTTGCAGTAGCGCAAACGGTAAACTCGCTTTACTACGATAGCGAGACATCCCACGGTGGAGGAGTCCTGAGGCTTCTGACGAATGTTTACGACTGGCAGGGACAGCAGGCAGGGAATATCGCGGGAGAAGTTGAAGTTGTCAGGATTTTTTCTCCCGACCTGTTTTCAGGCGGAGCATCGGCTTCCTTCCTGAATGAAGATGATACAACTGCAAGATATACGGTAGACCTCTACGGAACTGCCGTTCCGGCTCAACCCGGAGAGGTCCTGATCGCTGTAAGAGCCGGTTCTTATGGGGGTCCCGTATACGATCAGGGCTTTACTGCTCCGTCGCCTGCAGGCGATGTCTCCGCATGGCAGGCTTTGGTGGTCGAAGTTGTTGATCCCGACTGCGCAGCAGATTCGAACAATGCTTACACCGAAGCGGCAATGATCGGGTTTAATGATACAGCCGTCGATACCCTGTGCCTCGCTGAAGACCCGGAGGACTGGTACCGTCTCGATGTGCCCACGGGGCATGTCGCTGCAGGACGGATCTCTTTTATTCACGACGCGGGCGTGCAGGAAATGTGGCTCGCCGACTCCCAGGGGCAGATTCTTATACTCGCCGTTAATTCCGACGGCTACAGCGAGATAGATTTCACCGGTACATGGGAAATGGAGCCCGGCATTTATTATATCTGCTGCAAACTCTCGACCGATGCGGGAGCGATTCGCTATCTCCTCGAAACGGATTTTGAGCTGACCGATGTCAGTCCGACCAATCCGGTCGAAGTGACAAACTGGGATCTCGACCTCGATGGAACCTGGCTGTATCCGGTGGCGCCTGATCACTGCTACGTAACGGGTCCGGCGGGAGCCTGGGAATGTCAGACGGCTACAGATATCAGTTGGCCCGTACGGATTATGGACGAGATTAAGACAAGGCCTGCCATGTATCCTCCATATCTCTACTTCTGGGAAGACTGGACCGATGATCCCGCAGGCATTGATCTCGCCGAATTCCCGCAATCCGGGAATCCTGTTCTGCACGAGGACGTTCTCGTCTTCCCGCATATGGTGGAAGCGCTGGCCATGAATTCCGAGCATCTGTATGTAGCTGTGGATACCGGGACGAAAACGTGGGTCCATGTCTACGACTATGAATCAGATCCGGCAAATCCCACGGAGCTAAATACTTTCGAAGTACCGCACAACCAGAAAAAGATGCTGCTTCTGGATCCCGAGGGACCGAATACGGTGCTGGTGACATTGGCTAATAACACGATGGCGCTGTTTGACGTGGAAGACCCTTTGTCTGTCACTCCCGGGGACAGTCTGAATCTGACCTTTGGAATCTACCTCGATATCGCGACTACGGGCGTGTATGTCATCAACACTTCATACGATGACCCAGTCGGAAACCTGCGTGTTTACAAGTACGATCCTGTAAGCGGACTAACCTTCTGGGGCTACATTGCTCTCAATTCAGTCCCGGAGCATGTGACGGCAAGGGGCACCTATGCGTATGTCGCTGACGGCATACAGGGATTTTCCGCAGTCGACTTCCATATGCAGAACTCACTGACGATGATGGGTGCAGCACCCGCCCCGTACGGTGTCGGCCACATGGCGATCGATGACAATACGCTTTATATGATTAGCCCCGGTACCGGTTTCGCATTGTATGACCTCAGTGACGCTGCAAATCCGGCGCATCTTAAAACGACCAGGTGCCTGAATAATCCAACAGATGGTGTTGTCATCGACGATCATGCATTTTTCATAGAATCAAGCGGCGCATATAAAAGCCTGATGGGGCTTGATATCACAGATCCCGCGAATGCCGGGATTGTAAGTGAGATCGGTCTCGGCGACATCCCGACGTGTATTGCTTCGTACCAGGATTACATCATGATAGGCTCGATGAACTACCACTATATATGGTGGTTCGACGTCTCCGATCCCGAGAACCCCAGCTACGCCGACTCGGAAACGTGCGGTTCCTACGTGCAGTCAGTAGCGATGTCGCCTTTAGCCTCCTACGCCTGCCTTGGAGATGGCACGATCAAAGTCTTTGATACAAGCAATCTGCCAACGGTTGTTCCGAAGCCTGACGGCACTTTACCGAGCCCCGATCCGGTCGGCGATGTGGTTGTCTACTACGATGACATGTACGTCTCAAGGCTGGGAACGCAGTGGATGTGGAGGTTCAATGTCTCTGATCCCTATAATCCCTGGTATATGGGTGCCAACTACGGCGCACCGGACATGGGAAATCAGCATGAGTTGCTCCGAGACCCGGACTCGGACTACATGTATGTCAGTTATGATGACGGTCTCGCTGTTTACGATCTTACGGTGCCGGGCATCGCAGATATTATCGAACTCTCCCAGGCGCCGAATATCAGGCATGTCGGCCAGGGTGGGCTGTACGCGTACCTTTGCGACAACACCTCCACTCCGATCGCTGTGGATGTCTCCAATCCCCACTATGTTGCTGAATTCGGGGAGCCTTTCGGCGACGCGCTGGGCTTTCAGGTCAAAGGATTAATGGAGGACAACGGCTACCTCTACATCCTGCACAACAACATCGGTATCAGGATCTTCGATTTGTACTAACCTGGTACGGTAGTCCCACATCTGTGATGTGGGATTTTTACCGGTTTACCATCGGTTCCAGGTTTACAATCAACCACGGACTCTCCTCGCCATTCTCGCCCGCAGGTTCCCGTACCAGTGTAATCCTGAACTGAGCGATATTCGGCAGCAGCGGATCGTTCGCCACCGACGGGAATTCGATTATCGCGTCCGTTGCCGAAAATGCGACATGCACCTCCGCCTGCATCTCGGTTACGTCCATCGGTGTGATACGGTAGAAAAGCCCTATGAACCTGTCAATTGTCTGCCCGTCTTCCTCTGTTGCCGGACTTGAGATGTCGGGGAAATAAAGAAGACTCGTCCACTGCTCGACCTGGCTGGTAGATTCGGGCGTGACGAATTCCCGCGCTCCGTCCATATTGCTTCTGCCCGCTTCCTTCAGGAAGTGAATGACCACCCTCTCGGGAGTCTGCTCGGGTTTGAGCATATCGGAGCACGCGGTGTTCACCACGAGCGCAAGGATTAATAGTCCAGTGTAACGGGGGTAAAAAGCGTGCATATGCATCCTGCTCCTCCTGCAATGGTTATGCAGTAATTCCGCTTGCGAACGCCTTTCAGCACTACTGATCGATTGACCGGTAGTCGCCGGGATTATCCAGTCCTGTATGCTCGGACGGCGGAACGAAAGCGACCTCGCCTCCGTCATCCTCGATGGCGATCTCGGACTCTTCCTGTCCGGCGGGATAGATGAACACTCTACGCTCCTCGCCATCGCCGACAGATCGCGAGCGATATCCCGGAAAGTCTTTGATAATCTGGTGAATCTGCTTCCGGTCTCTCTGTTTCATGGCGGGAAGCGGTACCTTGTTGCCCTCGGAAGCTGCGTCCACTGCGCGTCGCACGAGTGTCTTCAGTGCCTTCTGCTTGTTCTCGCGATAGCCGCCGGGATTGATCACAACCGGCTTGAACTGGGCACATTCGCGATTGTGGATCGCCGTAATCAGCGTCTCGATAGCCTCGAGCGTGCTCCCGCCTTTGCCGATTATGAGACCGAGATGAGTTCCCGAGATGTTGATGAGGATTTTGTCGTACGATTCGATGTAGAACAATTCCGACCTGATCCCCATCCCACACAGAAGCTCATCGAGAATGTCCAGGGCCTCCTGTCCGCGGCTCCTGGTGGCCTCCACTCTGACCTTGACCCCGTCCGGTACTTCGGTCACGCTCCGCACTACCACATCCCCCCGGTCAAGTCGCATACGATTAAGGGCAGCCTCGAGTGCTTCATCCTCGGTGCATGCGACCTCGTCGCAGTAAAGCATAATGCCCACCAGCCTTTCGGGCCTCGCCGACAGGTCGTGTTGCTGCCCGCGGGCTTACTTCTTTTTTTTGCGTCCTGCCGAAGGTTTGCCTTTGTTGGGCGATGCGGACTTTTTCCCTTCACGGGATGCCGTCTTGTTGGACGGATTCTCGTCCGCGAGATCCTTCGGGGATGCTTCCTCGCGCAATCCATCCTCGAGCGCGATCTCCCTCTGTATCTGCCAGTACTGGCCCATCTGGAGCAGGTTGGTGGTGATGAAGTAGGCTAGTAGTCCAGTGGGAAATATCAGGCCGAAAATTATGAACATCGGCAGCATGAAATTCATCATGTTGGGCTGCCCCGACGAGGCAGCCTGCGACTGGGCCTGCATCTGGCGAGATTGTATCAGGGTGGTGGCGATATACACCGCCACCAGCCACAGGGTGGGTAGATAGAGGAAGCGGTCGGCGACCCAGGAGAACTGACCGAGACTGTATAGGCTGAACACGCCCGCTTTCAACGCCACTTCGGGATAGGGGCTGGATATAAGCGGGGGGATAGTCAGGTTAAGCCCAAGCAGCGTCGCATGCTCGAACCCGTCAAGTCTCAGGTAGTACATCGGATCCCTCAGCAGGAGGAAAAGGGAGATGAAGATCGGCATCTGGATAAGCATCGGCCAGCACGATGAGAGCGGATTCACCTTGTACTTCCGGTACAGGTCCATCATCTCTCGCTGCGCCTGGTCCGGCTTGTCCTTGTGCTTCTCCTGTATCTCCTTCATCTCCGGCTGAAGCTTCTGCATCATCTTCATCGTTTTGCTCTGCCTCAGGTTAAGGGGGTAAAGAGCCATCCGGACCAGGACTGTCATGAGAATGATGTCAAGCGCCCATGTGCGCGTCACATAGTGCGTCTTGTCCATGATCCAGATAAGGATTTCGATGATTGCTTCCAGCATTGAAGACCCGGCGTGATACCCCTTGTCGCCGGCTTACAGGGAATTCTTGCGGTGGACCACCGCGCGCACGACACACGGAATTCCTGTTACGGAAACTTCACGTGCACTGCCCTGAAATCAAGTGCCTTTGTTGTCAGCCTCCTCGCTAACAGGACCCTCATTCTATCGCATCTATAGCCCGCTGTCTATGATGTTTTATAAGATTTGCTTAATTATTACCGCTCTTGTCATGCCTGCAGTTGGAGAAGACATACGAATCCCGACTGTCTTCTTCGTCACCCGGCGCAGGGGGTACCGGATCATACCCCCCCGGATTCCACGGATTGCAGCGCAGAATTCGCGTCACAGTCAGCCATGTGCCCTTGAAAAATCCGTGACGAATATAGGATATGCGGGAATACTCGCTGCACGTAGGATAAAATCGGCACGACGGGGGCAGCCAGGGGCTTATCAGGAGCTGATAGCCGCGCACCAGCCATGACGCTAATTTCCCAAAAAACATGTTTACGGCTCTTATAATTGTCCTTCAGTTCCTTTGATCTTTTTTACCAGCGATTCGATACGCTCCTCCGCTATCCGTACGCCATCATTAATTAGAAGCTCCGCCTTTATGAAAAGTTCCAGCAGAATCATCTCAACATATTCCGCATGATCGACCCTCGGCACCTTTCCAACCTGTAGCACGATGTCGTAACCCGGCTCGATATGCGCCCACCATCTCCGGAGCGCCTCTTTCAGCAAACGTCGCATACGGTTTCGCCCGACCGAGCCCTTGATTGCCTTCTCGGGAATCACATATCCCACTCGTCCGTCCGATATCCCGGGGTCTTCACGCTGCGGTCGCTTCATGATGATGATTTGCATGAATTCACCGCGAAGACGTCGGCCCGAGCGGAAAACCCGCCGGAATTCCGACTTGAGCCTGAGGGTGGGTGGCGGGCTTTTTCGCACTCTCGATTTCATTGACGTCCGGGTATTCATCATACCACCGACCGGTCGCGGTGGGCGAAAAAAAACCGTGCCGCCGGCACGGAAGAGTAAACGCATATTCCGGAAGCTTTTACTTCTGCCTTACCTGTACGGCAAGACGCTTGCGGCCCTTGGCGCGACGGTTCCTGATTACTCTCCGTCCTCCCGGTGAGCTCATGCGCTTGCGAAATCCGTGCTTTCGGGCGCGCTTTCGTTTCTTGGGCTGATACGTACGTTTCATTTTCCGAACACCTGCCTGTCAGGACATATACATCTCCCGATTCGGGCAAAAATAATTGCCCGTCGGGGCAACAAAGAAGAATACCATGAGGGATAGCGGTGCGCAAGTCGTCATGCGCATTTTATCTAATACACCGCAGACGAGACACATGCTGCCTGCATTCATTATAAAAAAAGCCCCCGGGATGCCGGGGGCGCAGAGATTATCTTAATTAAGGCTTAACTCACTCAGGGGTCAGAAGGCCTACAACTTCACCTTCGTCCAGATTGCCGTAGCAACCCATATCCGTGCTGTTCTTGCCGGTACCGATACAGGGTGAGCCGGTGTCGAGAGTGTAATCATAAGGCTCGGTATCATTCTCGACGAACAATGGATCGGCGCTGATGGATCCTGCACCGCCCATTGCATATCCGTAGGGGGTATCCTGGATATTCCACACGTCGTTATAGGTCGGTGACAGGTTGTAGCAGTACATACCGTAGTATGTCGGCGCGGTGTACGTGCCGTTCAGGTTGGTCACGATGTTGCTGTTCCCGTCATACCCGTAGGTACTGGTGGTGCTTCTGTACAGGTACATACCGTAGATGTAGCTGCTGTACGAGTTGGGTCCGCCGTCGGCCGAGATATTGTCGACAACGTTGTGATCCACGTTCACGGTCGCGTACGGGTAGTAACAGCGAACCGGGTACGCGGTGCCGTACTGCGGCGTCTGTACCTCGATGTGGTGGATCAGGTTGTTCGAGTAATTTGAGCCTGACGGCCAGTAATAGAGATACATGTACATGTAGTAGTAGCCGCCCAGCATCGTGTCGGACTGGATGTCCGTGATCTCGTTCTGGATGAAGTTATGCGTGCCGTTTCCACGGTACAGGTACATGTAGAAGTAGTTGTAGCTGCTGTTGGAGCTGTTCTCGAGTCCGCTGAACTTGCAGTTCTTAACTGTCAGGTTGTCGCAGTAGTAGAGATACAGCATGTACATGTAGTAGTAGTTGATCGTGCCGGTGAAATGGCAGTCCAGGAACGTAATGTTGTGAGCGTAGTAGCAGTAGGCAAGATAGTAGGTAGTCGAGCCTGACCCGTAAGCAATCGTGAGACCGCGTAGGGTTACGTTACTGGTGTAGTAGACATATACGGGACGGTCAGACGAGTACGAAACCTCGGGTCTTCCGCCGGGGACGGTGTACCAGGACCATCCTCTGATGGTGCAGCCGGTTGAATAGTTGAGGTAGATCTGCTCGCTGTATGTGCCGGTACCGTAATCGACGAGGATGACGTCACCATCGGAGTGGGCGTTAATGGCCTGGGAGATGGTGGAGTAGGGCTCTGTGTAGGTGCCGTTGTCCGGGTCATCATCGAAGTCCGGGTTGTTCGAAACGTAGAGGTCAGCCTCAGCCCACAGACTGATATCGAGGGGATCGGCCTCGACATCGTACTCGGCGTCGGAGACTGTGCAGGTAACGGTGAAGGGGACAGTGCCCTGGGTAAGACCGCAGAGTTCGTCGAAGTCGATATCCAGGGAGCCGGCGCCATCGCCCTCGACGTCGGTGTAGCCTTCGACAGGCTCATCATCGGCGTCGTAGAGAGTCCAGGAGTAGGTGATCGTATCGCCGTCGGGATCAGTCGCGGTGACGGTGTAGGTCTCGGTGGTGAACTCAATGGGATGGACCTCACCATCAACACCGGACTCGATGACGGGGGGCGCGTTGTAAGGCTCGTCCGCCACAAACAGACCATAGCGGAAGAATGCCGCAAGATCGCCCGCTGGAGCTGAGCCTGGAGCCGGAGGAGTGATCTCGCTCCTGTAATCATCGTCGTACTCGCAGACTATCCAGTAGTTGTTGCCCTCGTTACCGCTGAGATCGGTAACGGCGATGTCCACGTGGTAGGTTGAGACATGCCCTGAGCCACCGACCGGGACCATCTCGGGAGCGGTAAGCTCATACGCTCCCTCGATCATGTCCGATTCGACGTAGATCTGCTCGGGCTGATCGCCCCAGTTGAAGATGCTGATGTCGAGCCTCATCTCTCCGCCAAAGTCATCATCATCGACGTAGTAGACGTTGTCCTCGACCTCGACACTGCAGCCGACAGCCTCAACAGCGTTGGAAGGATGACTGCCGGGATCCTCGCCTTCCCAGTTCGCTACGATGGCGTAGTTATACCTAACGCCCTTCGAGTTGGGGAAGCGGAGGTCGTACTGCCGCTGGTTGGTTGCGCCGGAAGCGAATTTCCCGTTACCGGTCGTGCTGGTCAGGAAATCCCATACATCGGCAGTCGCGGAAAGCCCGTTGGCAAAGTACTTATATCCGTTCAGCGTCGCGTTTCCGGTATAACCTGCTGATGCAAAGATGCCGGGGGTGTAGCCGGCGAGACCGGGGGTTCGGAATTCA
>Ga0272442_10007008_pt1 | contig 14664 bp, 13 predicted proteins | sample SSMForm2O_FD_200262 | JGI IMG/M metagenome (GOLD analysis project Ga0272442, IMG submission 200262) | Marine sediment archaeal communities from Little Sippewissett salt marsh, Falmouth, MA, United States - SSM-Form-2O | ecosystem: Environmental > Aquatic > Marine > Wetlands > Sediment ...
GAGGACGCCCTGAAGAGCCCTGGCGAGAATTAGCTGGTTTACGCTCGTGACATAACCCATGACCACAACTAGGGGAATGCTCAGGAAAAGCCCGCTTACGATCAGTTTCTTCCGCCCTATCCTGTCGGAAAGGCTCCCGAGCGGGGTCTGGAAAAGAAGCCTTGCAAAGATGTAGGCTGAAACGGCAACCCCAAGGGATAACTCGGAGGCTTCCAGCCTGACCTCGTATTCGGGGAGGAGAGCGACTATCATCATGATCCCCACCATCATCATGAGCATTGCTCCTGCAAGGGAATAAATGGAAACAAGCCCGTTTCCGTTGCTTTCTTCGGGAACCGGTTCCACCGGGCCCCTGGTTTCTTTGACAAAAACATTTACCAGCACTAAACTCACAATGCCCAGGAAGGCGCAGAAATGAAAGCCCGTTTCAAAACTGTAATAACTGGCAATTGCCCCCCCTACGATTGGCCCGAGCCCGAAGCCAACCCCCCGGATAGTGGTATAGATCCCGACAGCCCGCCCCCTGGTTTCGGGGGAAGAGATGTGCGTGACCATTGCAATGACCGCAGGAATAGTTGCCCCTACGGTTATGCCCTGGAGCAGGCGGATGAAGAGCAGCTGCTCGTAGTCGGTTACGAAAGAATAAAGGAGTGAAAAAAACGTATACCCGATCAGCCCGAAGAGAATAAACGGCCTCCTACGATCTATTTGATCGGAAAAACGGCCCATAAGGGGCTGGGTGATAGCGCTAAAAAGCCCGAACCCCGCGGTCACAAGCCCTGCTTTTGCGACCAGGGGAAGCCCCGTAAAAAACGATGCCCCAAGGTCAGCGATATATAAGGGGATAAGGGCTACCAGCATCCCGGACCCCAGGTCTTCGCAGAACCTGGAAAGGGACAGGACATAGAGTTCCGGATTTATGTCTTCAAAAGAATTCCGGTAGATTTTTCGCTGCGGGAAACAGGTTTTCATTCTTATTCTCGGGTTTATTTATAAAGTCGGTTAGATTTAACTGTTGTATCATGGGGTATAAAATATTATATTTTAAAGCTAGTTTAGATAGTCATCGGTTTTGTTCTAATTATGTTGATGAAATACAGTAGAATATTTGCATTCATTTGTTAGTATATGCTACAAAATTAGAACAAAGAATGAGACTGATAAAAACGAAATATACAATATAAATAATGCAATTAAAAACCTGAGCCCTAAGCAACATTGAATGTAAATCTTATCTTTACTCCAAAAAATTCAGTTGCATACTTGAAAATTATGCTGCATCCTTAAAAAGCAAACTAAATAAGACAGTAGATACTTTTCAATGCATGTCAACTTTTGCTGTTTTTCGTATACAGCATACTGAGGCATATTATTTAGAGTGTTGACAATGCGATGATTGATCTCAAAAAAACCACATAACCAAAAAGTTGACCTGATACATAAAAAATACACCACGTACCCAAAAAACACCCTTGATACCCAGAAAATAGGCTTTTTTGAGTGATTTTATAGGCAAAGCGAAGAGTATAGTAAACAATAAATAGTAATAAAACTTTACTAATTTTTAGGAATGGATCTCTAATTTTGATCGTTATGGTTAGAAATAAACTCATATCTGTAAAAGGAAAGCTACAAAAATTTACATCAAGAGATAAGAAAGATAATGAAGATTATTTAACAGAATTAAAAAAAGAAAGGAAAGATTTTATTTTAAAAAGGGCTTTTGAGAATAGTAAGATTTATACTATATTTGGAATTTTCTTTCTTTGTATATATGTTCTAACCGCTTTATTTCTGTTTATTGGAACTGATTTGCCGACATACATTATAGCAGTGAGTTTAATAAGTGAATTTATTGGCATTGCTCTAATGATGCCCTTTTACTCTGAATTGAAATTTTTTAATTTGTATTACAGAACATACACCTCTATAAAGCATATATTATATTCAAAACAAACAAAAAGAAATGATTCAGATCTCGAAAATTTCCAAATCAATTACAACAATCTAAGAAAAAAAATGAAGAAACAAATTATTACTTCCAAGGGAAATTTTTTAACTTATGATTATGAAATAAGCCGGATTGTTCAAGAAATTGATACTTTTTTTGATTCGACTACTAAAATATTATTTAAAAAGAAAATAATGAGGATTCCTTATTTACCCATAGAGGAACTTGAAGAATTTATGGAAGAGATGGAAAAACAGTATAAAAAATATAATACAAATAGCAGATTAGATGATTTTGAACCACCTAATGAATATGATCCTGAGAATTATAAGATAAAAGAAATAAATTTTAGATCCATAGAACATTTTATGCGTATTTATGGTTATTTGATCATAAAAAATCCTAGAAAAAAAGTGATCAATACAGTGGCGATAGCTGAACTTTTCAGAAAATGGAATTTAGTTGTGAAAAAGTTAGAGCCAAAAATGTTTGAAGAATCTAAAAAGGATGTCGGGAAATATTATAGCAAAAAACAGGAACGTAAAAATTATATTTTTTCTAAAGCATATGAGATATTTGTTATATTTTTAATCACAATATTAAGTGGATTACTTCTTAATTATTTCACTTAAAACTTTAGCATTCTGCTTCATGTAATGCAAATCTCCTTTTGAAAAAACCCAACGTCTTCCAATCAACATAAAGGATATTGAGCCTAATTTTCTGCATAAATCCTACAAACCACTTCTTAGGACGTGAGCAAGGGAGCCATGTCGAAGGAGACGGGCTTTTCCAGAATAAAAAGAAAAGACAGAGAGCAAAACAGCCATAAAAACCGGCAAGGAAGCAAACAAAATCGAATCAAACACATTCTGAAAAATTTAATATATGACATCTTTTTCATTTCTTTTTGCTGAGGGCCGCCAGGCAAGCTGGCGGGGACTCTCTTTTAAATCTAATTGAAAAACGGTTTCCAGGCTAAAGGAAATATTCCAGATACGGTTTCCCCCACGCAGCACGTAAGAAAGCTCAGAAGCTGCCATTTCTGAAAATTCAGAACTTCTCTTCGAACACTTCTCCCCCGGCTTCCATTTCCTTGAAGATCTGCCCTTCGAACCAGTAGACTTCAGCCCCGGTAAGCCAGGCGTCAGGACCAAGGCCGGCTTTCATGCAGGTATGGCTCAGGAAATCTAAAGCGTCAAAGTTATTTTCCGGGGCGACCTGGGGGAGCAGCAGGCCCTGGTAGAAACCCTGCTTGACAATTAGGCCGTGTCTTCCGATCTCGATCAGTTCGGGAAGTTCTTCGGGGAAAGCTTCAATTTTTTCCGGGGGGGTCAGGACCGTGACTTCCACGACAATGTCCTTCATCTCGGCTTTTCCTACCGGAGGGAATCTGGGATCCCGGGTAGCTGCCGATATTGCGGAATCGACAATCGCTTCCCCGAGCGTGGAATCCGGGTACGGGTGCCCTATGCATCCTCTGAGAAGCCCGTGCTCGGTAAGCGTTACGAATACTCCCCTCTTTTCCTCAAAGACCGGAGAAAGGTCAAATTCCCCAATGGGGGATTCGAAGTCTCCACTCCCCTCAAGGAACGATTCGATGGTTGCTCTTGCAAGTTTGATTGCAGTCTTTCCTTCTGTTTCCGAAAGCATGTATGAATCAACACCCCGTATCTGAAATCAATAACACCGACGAATAAAGAAACAACTTCAATAAATAAAGAAGTGGATAAAAAGTACAGAAAAAATATTCACTAAATATTCAGTAAATCTTCAAAGCTTTTTGGCTTCCTGGTATTTCCGCGCAGCTGCTTTAAGGGCTTCGACCCCTGGCAATTTTTCGCCTGCAAGGTAATCTATGCATGCCCCGCCGCCCGTGCTGATGTGGGAGAAACGGTGTTCAAGGCCCAGGTGAGATACTTCTGCGGAAATGTGTCCGCCCCCTATGATGGAAAAATCGGACTTCACGGCAGCCTTTATAATCTCATGGGTCCCCAGGGAAAATTCGTCCATTTCCGAAACCCCGGCTGGCCCGTTCAGGACAACGGTTTTTGCATTTTCGATTTCATTGGAAAACTCCACAATGGTTTCCAGCCCGATATCATTGATCGGGAGGGATTCGGGGCCAAGTTCGGATACTTGAACCTCGACCCTTTTCTTTCCGTCATTAAGGGCCAGGTCCTTTGGAAGGCCGACTCTGTCCTCGAATTCTGCAAGTAATTCCCTTGCCAGGTCTATCTGGGGCTCATAGCCCTGGGACCTTATAAACTCAAGGTTCATTTTCCCTATGTTCACTCCAAAAGCTGCAAGGGCAACGTTTGCAACCACGCCGGTTAATAGAACCCTGTCCGCCGCACCGCTGGAAAGCACGTTTTTAGCCACTTTGAGGGAATCGTCCACCTTGGCACCACCCAGAACGAAGATGCAGGGCCTCTCCCCGCCCTTTATACTCCTATCCAGGGAAGTTATTTCCTTTTCCATTACCCTACCTGCACCTGTAGGAAGGATTTCGGTGAAGCCTACCACGGAAAGGTGAGACCTGTGGGCTACCGCAAAAGCATCGTTCAGGAAAATATCCACAAAAGGTGCCAGTTTTTTTACCATGTATGTTTCCGCATGTTCGGCTGCAGGCCTGGAAAGGGTCTCTTCGGAATAGAACCTGACATTCTCGAGCATGAGGACATCCCCGTCTTCCATGGAAGCGATATTCGTCTTTGCAAAGGTCCCGAAGATATCGTCCACATAGCGGACTTCCCTGCCCAGGTGCCTGCCCATCAGATGGGCATGGGGCTTCATGGTGGTAAAGTCCTGCTTCCCCGGTCTGCTCTGGTGAGCAAGCAGGACGACTTTCGCATTTTCGAGGTCTTTCAGGGTGGCAATATGACTCCTTATCCGCATATCGTCCAGGATGTTCCCATCCGGGTCCATGGGAGAGTTCAGGTCAACCCTTAAAAGAATTGTCTTTCCATCTACGTCAAAATCATCGATTGTAAGAAAGTCTCTGGAAGTCATGTACCCTCAGCACGCCTTTGTGAATAATGAATAAAATTCCAGGTATTTTTGTGCGTTTTTTTGTTTGCTCAATAATGTTTACCTTTGTCTAAGGATTTTTTCCATAAATAAGTTTGTTCTAATTTAAAGCTCACGAGAAGGAGGCAAATTTCATACAAGACTTTTAAAAAATAACAAAATGTGAAACTGGCCGGGGGAAGGACTATCCGGGTGGAGTAATATAGAAGTGGAGAAATGTCCGGGAGAAGGGTTATCCGGGTGCAGGAATGTACGGTGAAGGAATGTTCGGGGATGAAACTAACAGGAGCTACTTATATACTTTCAGGAAGATGCTAAAGCAGGTGGAAAGCCGTGGTAGCCGTTAAAAAAACCAGTGACCATTCTGAAAAAAATAATAATTCCGGAAAAAGAAACGATTTTGAAAAAGAGGTCCGGGAACTTGTTGAGGCGGGATATCCGGGAGTCGAGAAAGCCATTCTTGCCTGTGAAAAATGCCCCCTCCATGAAAGCGCAACAAATAAGGTAATAGGAAAAGGCTCCTGCACCCCGAAAGTGCTCTTCATAGGAGAAGCCCCCGGAAAAAACGAAGATGAAAAGGGAATCCCCTTCTGCGGAAGAGCCGGAAAAGAGCTTGACAAAATGCTTGAATATATGAGGCTTTCGGAGGAAGACTGGGCCGTTATCAACACCCTCAAATGCCGCCCCCCGGAAAACAGGAATCCGAAAAAAAGTGAGCTTGAAGCCTGCAAACCCTTCCTGTCCGCCCAGATTACCCTTCTCGACCCGAAGGTCATAATCCTCCTGGGAAACACCGCCGAAAAAGCCTACTCACCCGGGAAGAAGCTGGAATGGGGAGTCCCCGAAGAAATTAACGGACGAAAGGTCCTGAAAATCTACCACCCGGCAGCCCTCATTTACACCCGCTCAAGGATAGAAACCCAGCATGCCCTTATAGACAAAAACAGAGGGCTCTGGGAGTGACGGGATAAAAATTCGAAGGGCAGGAATTTCGGGACTAAACAATTGCTCTGGAATTATTTATCCCCCATATTTATCCCCCATATTTATCCGCAATTTTGTCCCCTATTTTGTCCCCTATTTTGTCCCCTATTTTGTCCCCTATATTTGCCCGAAATTATTTATGGGATTCATTGTTCACAAATTATAAATAAAGCGATCCAGCTATTATTATTTGGACTTATTCTGGAATTCCTTTGGAGGGGGGATGAAGAATGGCAATGGTTAAAATGTCTCCTGATGTGTTTTCATGTTCGGATGAGCAGGGAAACATGGATATCGAAATCGACCTGCCGGGAGTCAAGAAAGAAAATATTGAGTTCAAGATGGTCGAAGACGGTTTCTTTATCAGGGCAAAAAAGGAAGAAAACGGGGTTGAATACGTGGGTACCTACGCTTTCTGCTGCCCGGTCATTCCTGAAAAAGCCGTGGCAAAATACGCAAACGGAAAGCTCATTGTGACTGCTCCGTACAGGGAAGCCCCTGAGACCGTGGACATTAAGATTGAGTGAATAAGGAGCAGAAGGAGAAAAAGTGGAATAAAAAAAGTGGAATAAAAAAAGTGGAATAAAAAAAGTGGGAAAAGAGTGGGAAAAGAGTGGAAATAATCTGCAAAGTGGGGAAAAGAATGTATCCTGTTATTGATTATAAAAAATGCACAGGAGCCCTCGCATGCTACGAGGTCTGCCCTGCAGACGTTTTTGATGCAAAAGAAAAAGAGGGAGTGAAAAGGGCAATAGTGACCCGCCCCGATGACTGCATCGAATGCGAACAGTGCGTTGATGCCTGTCCGGAAGACGCAATCGAACTTGTTGAAGATTGAAAACGCAGGAGAAATGATTGGAAATTTTATCGGGAATCCGGTAAATCCAGTGAAAAAGCAATAGAAATCCTGTGGAAATCCAGTGGAAATCATAATTAATATTTTGAAAATCAATAAAATCGGAGGGAATGGTATGCATCCAAAAATCGATTACGACAAATGTGTGGGATCTCTTGAATGCTATGACGTCTGCCCTGCAGATGTTTTTGATGAGGAAGAAACGGAAGATGGAAAGAGGGCAAAAGTAGCCCGCCCCGATGACTGCACCGAATGTGAACAGTGTGTGGACTCCTGCCCGACGGATGCCATCGAACTGGTGGATTGAAAAAGGAAAGCACAGGCAGAATTAAACAATGGGGAAAATGGAATGGGACTAAGGGTCTAAAAAAGAATATTTATCCCAAAAGCTCTGGTCATTTCAGGGAATTGATGCTCTATTTTCCCACCATATTTTCCCACCATATTTTCACATAGTTATATCCCCATTATTTTTATTCCAGTTGTTTTTATCCCGATTATTTTTTTCGGATTTTTATTTTCCAGACTTGTTATCTCCAGACTTTTTTAAACAAAGTGATCTGAAAATAAGATGGAAGTAAACTGGAAGGAAGTCGAAAAGAAGTAGAAAGGAAAAAGGAAAGGAAAGGAAAGAAAGGACTTTTGGGAAGTGGGAAAGCAATGGACCTGCCTGCTGCAGTGATACTCTTTATAATCTCTACTGCTGTTATAGGAGTGGCTGGGACCCGGCTGGGCAGGACCGCTGACCAGCTTGCAGACCTTACGGGCCTTGGAGAAGCAATGGTAGGAGGAATACTCCTCGGGGCGATTACCTCCCTTTCTGGAATCATAACCTCAATTACCGCCGCAGCCCAGGACCACCCGGAACTTGCGGTCAGCAATGCAGTCGGGGGGATTCTAGCCCAGACAACTTTTCTTGCTCTTGCCGACATCAGCTACAGGAAAGCAAACCTGGAACATGCTGCAGCGTCCTACACCAGCCTGATGCAGGGAATGCTCCTGATAATCCTGCTCTCCTTCATCCTTCTATTAGCCTTTTCTCCTGAAGTTTCGGTGATAGGCATCCATCCGGCCTCAGCCCTGATTATACTCGCATACGTTGCCGGGGTCCGGCTTATCTGGAAAGCAAAGGCGAGGAAAATGTGGGCTCCGAAACGTACGGCTTTTACCGTAGAAGACAGGGTCCGCTACTTCGAAAGCGAGACCCTGAGCAAAAAAAGCGTTTCAGCAAGGTTCCTGATACTTGCAGCTGCCGTAGCTGCCGCAGGTTACATGGTTGCACAAACGGGCATCGTCATTGCCGAGGAAACAAAGCTTTCGGAAACCATTGTAGGAGGGCTGTTTACGGCAGTATCCACCTCGCTTCCGGAACTTATAGTCACCTTTTCTGCAGTTCGGGAAGGAGCCCTGACCCTTGCCGTAAGCAACATCGTTGGAGGAAACACCTTTGACGTGCTCACCGTGGCTCTCGTGGACTTTGCCTACTCGGAAGGCTCCGTATACCACGCCTTTACCGGCGGCCAGACTTTCATAATCACCCTGACCCTTATGCTGAGCGCGATCCTGGTCATGGGGCTCCTGGACAGGGAAAGGTACGGCATAGGAGGTATAGGCTGGGAAAGCTTTTTGATCCTTGTCCTTTTTGTGGGGGGTTACTTTGTCCTGATTTTTACCTGAGCAGATTAAAGACTTACCTGAGCCAATATAAGGCTTAATTCTGATAAGGCTTAATTCCAAACCTTTCCAGGCTGACGAAGTTCACCCCTGTCAAAGTTCACCCCTAATTTCCTCAAGAGAGTGAAAGGTTGAATAATTTCCATTTGTTTTTGCCCCGGGAAGCAGCAAAATTGGCTGCTCCGAAGAAGCGTAGACCTTAATTTTACGACCTTTACAGCTCCATTTTACCTTCATAACCCTGATCAGGCCAGCTTCTTCCAGCGCATCAAGGTTGTACTTGAGGGTGTTCAGGCGAAGATCGAGTTCCTCCGCAAGCTCACTTGCAGACATCTGTTTTTCCCGGAGATGTTTGAGGATCTGCATTGAAAGGGGCCTTGAAAGAGCCCTTGCAAGCAGCGGACCATCCTCAGGCAGTGACAGGACCTGCATCGGCATCAAATCTTCAACTTTTTCCAAACTATTCAGCCTCCATTCCAGTTCCCGGAAGTAAAAAACCCAAAAACATTAAAAATCACATCTCCTTATTCCGCATCTTATTTTATAGAGAAGAGGAGGAAGAGGAAAGAGAAGAGGCATTCGCCTCCCCATCATCCTCGATTTTTTCAAGTATTTCTTCCGCGGCAGTCCTGACGTTCCGGTATTCATCCATGTCCGTGCTGATCCGGCGCAGGCCTTCGACAGCTTCGGGCCCTCCAAGCTCCCCGAGAGCCCGGACCTCCGCCACCCGGACATCCCTTTCCCTTTCGGTTTCGAGCGCCATGAGAAGGGGACTAACAGCTCTTTCGTCCCCAAGTTTTCCAAGGCCCACAGCAGCACTTCGCCTGACCCTGTAGCTTTCATCCCCAAGCAGAGAAATCAGAGGATCAATCGCCCTGAGGTCTCCGATTTCTACAAGGGAATGTACAATCTCCGACCTTACTAACCAGGCCTCATCCTCAAGAAGGGAAATAAGAGAGTCCACAGCCCCGGGATCTCCAATATCTCCCAGGGCTTTAACAGCAGCAACCCGGAGGTTCTGGTTCTTATCCTGAAGGAGTTCTTCAAGGGGAGGTACTGCTTCTTTGCTTCCGATCCTTCCAAGAGAGCAAGCAGCAGCTTCCTGCACCTCAGGTTCCTTGTCCCCAAGAGCATTGATCAGGGGCTGTTCTGCTGGGGCAGCTTCTTCAGGCTCAAAATGCCCAAGGCAGTAAGCGGCTCCCCTTCTTACCTCGGGAACCCTGTCATCCAACATTTCAAGCAGGAAGGGGACTGTTTCAGGGTTCCGGTAACCCCTAAGTGCAGCTACAGCGTTGGTTCGGGTTGTGGGGTTCCTGCTGTCCAGCAGCGCAGTGAGCTCTCCAAAAACCTGTTCACTTTTAAAACTACCAAGGATAGTGGCTGCCGAAGGTCCAAGTTTTTCATCAGCTAATAGGTCGAGAAGGGGATCAACAGCCCTCGGATCTCCGATTTCTGCAAGGGAATACATAACTTCACGGCGTACATCGTCTTTATCACTATCCAGAATTTCGGCAAGAGGTTCGACAGCCCTGGGATCACCCAGTCGCCCAAGAGCGATCACAGTATAGCGAACCACCTTTTCGTCTTCATCTTCCAGGAGCTTTATCAAAGGCTCAACGGCTTTCGTGTCGCCAATCAAACCAAGCGAATAAGATGCATTCATACGGACCTCCAGAGAAGGATCGTCGAGAATCTCCAGAAGAGGGGGCGCAGCTTTTTGAGCCCTTATTTCCCCGAGAGCATGAGCAGCAAGGCTTCGCACCTGGGGATCATCGTCTTTTAATGCTTTAATTAGTGAATCCACTGCGGGTTCCCCAATATCGACAAGCCCCTCAACTGAGGCACAACTGATACTCGGGTCCTCATCCCCAAGCCCCCGGACCAGTTTCTCCACCCTGGCCTCAAGAGGGTCCTGGCCAAGGCAGCCGGCACAGGTTCCTGCAAGCAAAATAAAGAGAACCAAAAGTTTTGCCTTCCCACAACTGAGAAGTTCATATCGCTTAATCATACGCATCACCTGCCTCCTCTCCCGGAGGGAGCAGCAATTCGGCAGAAACTACCTGGTCCTGCCACGTGGAAGTTACATTAATCCTAAAGCGGTCTTCGCTTCCTCCGATTACAACATTCTGGACAGGCATGTATGATTCTCCAGAGGGTTTTCCATTGCCGATTTCCACAATTGCGTAGGGATAGTCTGACCAGGCCCACAGGGCACTCTTATCATTGTCTCTCACATAGTAAGTCCTTGAAGATGTAAAGGCCGTCTTCCCGGTACGTTCGTTTATCACGGTCAGGTTTGTGGACACATCCCGCGCGGAGCTTAGCCCGTGATTTATAAGGTAGCCATATATCCCGTAAACATCAGAGCTTCCCATACGCTCCTTTTCATACTCCAGTTCCAGAAGGAGCTCAGGGGGAGGGACCTCCACAACCAGCGAGGCCTTATCGAGCGGCCTGGAATCCTCAGAAACCTTAACCTCGACTTCATATTCTCCCGGAAGCTTATAGCCAAGCATTACACTGACCGTATTATTTCCGGGGAGAAGTTTAACGGGCTTCTGAAGCGAGACAAGCTCGGCACTCCACAGAGACTCCGATTCATTGGAAATGATCATCCTTGAGGTCGAATAGCTCTCCCCGTTCTCATCCACAAAAGCGTTTTCTACCTCAAGCCACACGTCCACGGGCTCTGAGCCGTTGTTCTGAAGCATAATTTCAAGCTGTCCCCGGCTGCCGACTCCAACAGGAGGAGCAGTCATATCCGCGATATGCACATCAGCCCCGGTTCCGTAATACCAGAAAAATCCCAATGCCAGTATAAGGATGGCAAACGAAAGCGTAATTAGAAAATCTTTCTTCATTTCAACTCCCCCTTCGTCCCCGCACCGGCCTTAAGTTCATCAGCTATCGAAATGCAGTTGGTAAGCCCGTATTTTTTCTTGTCTATTATGCCCCTCCGTTCCAGGTTCATGAGCACGCGGGAAACCTTGGCCTTGGAAAAACCAAGGGAATTGACCAGTTCGTTCTGGAGAATCCTTCCCCCTCTTTGCACAATGAGTTCAACGGCTTTCCTTTCGTCCCCTTCAAGGGCTCGCAAAAGAACGTCCGTAGGCGCAATGTTATCCGCAGCAGGCCGGAGTTCCTCACGGGGATTCTCAGGGGAATTCTCACTTTCAGGGAAATTCTCACTTTCAGGGAAATTCTCAAGGGAATTTTCAAAGGGATTCTCAGGAGAAACTTCAAAATCCTCAACCTGGACCGCCTCTGCTGAAAGATTGACTGCCGTAACCTGCCCTACAGGCACCGGCAAAGGAGAAAACGGTCCGGAAATACCCAGGCAATGCAGAATATGGGCCAGAGCCAGACCCCCTAAAAACCCGGAAAAAAGAAGAATATACGCTTCTTTTACGGTATACACATAAGGGATATCCATAACTTTGAACGTGTCTCCTTCAAGCTGGATCACCACCGGAGAATCTTCAAGAAGAAGATTGATGGCAACAGTGCTCGAAAGAAGCAGGATACCCACAGCCAGCACAAATCTTTTCCTTTCCTGGGTCGTACTAACACCTCATTTGTTACTTCCAGTATGTACGAAACAAATGTTATAATTTTAGTGTGACCAGAGGCTAAGACGTTTCAGAATTCCGAAACCACCGGTAACTGAGGACGAAAACTATTCCGAACCATCATATTTAAAAATTAGAGGAGCTGAAGGAGACAAATGGAAAATATTCCGGAAACAGTGAACAGGTCTCCCTACGTTATCTCATTGATTCTTTTGAGAAAAGAATAAAGAGAAAAGAGAAACATTTTTCAATTTGCTTTTCAAGTACCGGCGCTCTCACCGGTCAGCTTGCTGACCGGCTTTTCCACCCGAATTCCGCATCGGAAGCACGGGGTCCATTTCGCTCGCTTTGCTCACTCGAGCGGACTAAAAAAATATGCATTTTTTCAGATATTTCGGGAAAGGCCGCCCGCTTTGCGGGCGGTGAGGGCCCTTGTTCTCGATACCAGGAAGGAAATACCCAGAACTGGAATCAGCATTAAAACCTCTCACAAAAACCAGGGCCATTTCAAGCAGTATGATAGGATTTCTACAAAGCCTAAAATCGCTAAGGTGTAAATAAAACAGAAAGAAATACAACCTGAAAAACTCCTCTATCGCCTGGGATGAAAAGCGGTTTGCATGGTAAAATGAAGTACTTCCCAGGCAGGCTGGTGATTAACTCCTGTATTATCGGAAATGAAAAACAGTTTGCCAGGTTGATGGAAATATTCTCAGGAATCCGGCAAAAGAATTCCCACATCATCCGGAATGAAATCAGTCCGTATTCAGCACAAGCCGCATGTCCACAGCAAGAGCGCCCTTTCCTTTTTCCAGAACTATCATCGGGTTGATTTCAAATTCCTCGATCTCCGGAAAGTCGCAGACAAGGCGGGAAATCCTGAGGATGGAATCTACCAGGGCATCTACATCACTGGGTTCCGCCCCGCGGATTCCTGCAAGCAGCGGATAGGTCTTGATGCCGGTTATCAGGTCCCAGGCTTCGGGTTCGGAAAGGGGGGCAATGGCAAACCTAACGTCTTTGAGGATCTCCACGTAAATCCCGCCAAGGCCGAACATGAGCATGGGGCCGAATGTAGGGTCGCGGACCATGCCGATGATTACTTCCCTGCCCCCGGAAAGCATCTGCTGGAGCTGGACTCCTTCGAGAACGGCATCGGGCTTTTCTCTGGAGATCTTTTCCATCATGTCTTCATAGGCTGCTTTCACTTCCCCGGCATTTTCCAGGGAAAGCCTGATCCCTCCCACATCGGACTTGTGGGAGATCTGGGGAGACACGATCTTCATAACGAGAGGATATCCGATTTTTTCGGCTTCCCGGATTGTTTCTTCCGGGTTCTTAGCAAAGGAGGTGCCAATCGTCTGGATACCGTAGGCATTCAGGATGTCCATGGACTCGAGGCCCAGAATATACTGTCCCTTCGTCCTGGCGGCTTCGAGGATACCGGCAACTTTTTCCCTGTCAACATCGAATTCGGGAAGGCTGGGATTTTGCTCCATGATCATGTGTAATCGCGAGATGGTGTTTTCCTGAGATAGCGTTTTTTGATAAAAGGTTGTCTTTGATCAATATAAATAGCTCGGTTTTGATTCCGCTTATTCGAAAAAAGACCATAGACAAAGGGCCGGGCCTAAACAGGCAAAAGATATAGAACAGGCAAAAGATATGGAACAGACAAAAGATCCGGAAACCGAATAGAGCCCCGGCTGAAAGACGTTAAAAATAGGAGAAAAAGGCAAAGGAGAGAAATCCTTTACCATTTAGAGTTTACAATTCAGACAGAAGTTCAGACAGATATTGAAGCGCCTAATTTTTCATCGATGGCGACCAGCTCTTTGGTTTCCCTTGCGATTGCAAGTTCTTCGTTGGTCGGGATGACAAGGACCCTTACGGAGGCGTCAGGTGTACTGATGTCGATTTCCTCGCCTCTGATCTTGTTCTTCTCATCATCGATGCTTATGCCCAGGCCCTCAAGGCCGGAGAGGATTCTCTTCCTGATGGTGGCACTGTTTTCTCCGATACCTGCGGTGAAGACCACTGCGTCGGCACCGTTAAGTACGGCTGAGTACTCACCGATGAACTTCTTAACCTTGTAGGCGAAGATTTCCAGGGCGAGTTCGGCTCTCTTGTTGCCTTTGGAAGCGGCTTCATCGAGGTCCCTGAAGTCGTTGCTCAGGCCGGAAACACCGAGGACACCGGACTTCTTGTTCATCATGGTGTCGATTTCCCTGGTTGTCATGCCTTCCTTTTCCATGAGGAAGGGAACGACTGCCGGGTCGATGGAACCGCACCTGGTACCCATTGCCAGGCCTTCGAGAGGGGTGAAGCCCATGCTGGTCTCAACGGACTTGCCGCCGTTTACAGCGCTGATACTTGAACCGTTCCCGAGGTGGCAGGTGATGACCTTTACTTCGGACTCGGGCTTGCCAAGCATGGCAGCGGCTCTCATGGCCACGTACTTGTGGGACGTGCCGTGGAAACCGTACTTCCTGACCGCATACTTCTCATAGAATTCGTAGGGCAGGGCGTACATATATGCATAGGCAGGCATTGTCTGGTGGAATGCGGTGTCAAAAACAGCAACCATGGGGGTGCCGGGC